>ENA-OUPA01000274-OUPA01000274.1-human-gut-metagenome-genome-assembly--contig:-NODE-274-length-38922-cov-6.48355_pt1 | contig 38922 bp, 38 predicted proteins | sample MGYA00237939_ERZ548770 | MGnify/ENA primary metagenome ERZ548770 (study PRJEB26490, sample SAMN05356877) | human gut metagenome | biome: terrestrial biome; feature: human-associated habitat; material...
GTGCGCTTCCTGATGATCGACCCCAAGGCGGTGGAACTGACGGAGTACAACGGCATGCCCCACATGCTGGTGCCCGTGGTCACCGACCCCCGCAAAGCCTCTGGCGCTCTGGGGTGGGCTGTCTCTGAAATGATGAAGCGCTATAAGATCTTCTCTGAGTTTAACGTCCGCAACCTGAAGGGGTATAACAGCCTGGCGGCTTCCCAAAGCTATCAGGATGAAAACGGCCAGCCCATGCCGGCCATGCCCCAGATCGTCATTATAATCGACGAGTTGGCCGACTTGATGATGGCCGCCCCCAAAGAGGTGGAGGACTCCATTTGCCGTTTGGCCCAGCTGGCCCGCGCTGCCGGAATGCATCTGGTGGTGGCCACCCAGCGCCCCTCTGTGGACGTGGTGACCGGCTTGATCAAGGCCAATATCCCCAGCCGTATCGCCTTGACGGTTTCCAACGCCGTAGATTCCCGCACCATCTTGGATTCCGGCGGCGCAGAAAAGCTGCTGGGCAATGGCGATATGCTTTTCGCCCCGGTGGGAGTGACGAAGCCCCTTCGCGTTCAAGGCTGCTATGTCAGCGACGAGGAAATCTCTTCTGTGGTGGAGTTTGTCAAGCAGACCAAGTCCATCGAATATGATGAAAAGGTCATCGAGGAGATCGAGCGCAACGCTGCCAGCGATCCCAAGTCTGAGGACAACGGGGACAGCGAGGGCGGGGGAGACCCCATGATCGACGAGGCCATCAAGGTGGTGGTAGAGGCAGGCCAAGCCTCCACTTCATTGCTGCAAAGAAGGCTCCGCCTGGGCTATGCCCGTGCCGGACGGCTCATCGACGAGCTGGAACAACTGGGTGTGGTGGGTCCCCACGAGGGGTCGAAACCGCGGCAGGTGCTGATGACCTACGCCCAGTGGCTTGAAAAGAACATGCAGAAGGGGGATTCCCCCCACGAAGAGGAGTAAAAACCGCCATGGGGGAGAGACGCGTTAAAGGGAAGGGGCGTCTGTTTCGTGCCTGGGCCTCCCGTGCGGTGCTGTGCGCATTATGCGGCTTGCTGGTGTTTTCTGCCGCCCCGGCAGGACAGTCCTTTTGGACGGGGGCGTATACACTTTCCGGCTTTCGCGGGCCCCAAGGGGAGGCGGGCTTGCGCCTTCATATGATTGACGTGGGCAAGGCCGACGCCCTCCTTCTGGAATGCGAAGGGCATGCCGCCCTGTTGGATGGGGGCACCTCTGCTTCAGGGGACCGGGTGGTGGACTACTTGCTCCGGCTGGGAATAGAGAGCTTGGACTATGCCATCGCCTCCCATCCGGACAGTGACCACACCGGCGGGCTCTCCCAAGTGCTGGAGGAAGTCCCTGTGGGAGAGCTGGTGGTTTATCCCTGGCCAGAGGCCATGCGCCGCACCCTGGAATACAGGGCCCTAGAAGACGCGGCTCGATCCTCTGCTGTTCCCGTGCGGCAGGTTCGCCCTGGGGAAAGCCTTTCCCTGGGCGGCACAAAGCTGGAAGTCCTGGGCCCGCTGCGGGACTATGAGGGAACCAACGATTGCTCCCTGGTGCTGCGGCTGGACTATTTGGGATTTTCTGCTTTGTTTTGCGGAGATATTGAATACCAAGCGGAGTTGGACCTGGTCAAATCCAGCGTGGATTTGGACGCCGACCTGCTCAAGGTGGCCCATCATGGGAGTGCGGGCTCCAGCTCACAGCGTTTTCTGGAAGCGGTTTCTCCCACATACGCGGCAATTTCCGTGGGGCCGGATAACAGCAACCTGCCCCGGGAGGAGACTCTTCTCCGCCTTGAAAGCGTGGGAACGGAGATTTACCGAACCGATACCGATGGGGACCTGGTATTCTCCTGGGACGGGGAAGAATTGTCCCTTTGGAGTGAATTTTACAACACAGTGGAAAGGACAGAAGAGAAGCCATGAAACAGCTTGTCATCGACCGTTTAGAGGGCAAATATGCCATCTGCACCGATAAGGACCAGAAATTCTTCGCCATCGAATTGCCAGAACGGCCCGCAGGGGCAAAGGCTGGCAGCGTGCTCACCATCACCGATGAGGGGGAGCTCCGCCTGGATGAGGAAGCCGTAAAGCCGGGCCAAAAGGGCGCGGGCCGAAGCGGCAAAAAAAGGTAAAGGGGGAGAGGACCATGGGAAAGCTGCAATTCCTTCTGCGCTGTGTCAAAGACATGGATTACGCCGAGCTGTTCCGCACGGTGGGGAAAGTTCACAAGCTGACCGGGAAGAACTCCGCCGCCATCCTGACGGATGTGATCCAGTGCGGTCTGAAATATGGTGCTGGCTTCAACGATTATCTGCTGTGTGAGTTCTACAACCTCACCGACGCCCAGCGGGCCACCTACATCACCCGCAAGGTGAACAACGACCTGGTGCGCATTCTCAATGACCGGGACTACTACCATTTCTTTGACAACAAGACGGAGTTCTACACCACCTTCGCCAAGTACATCGGCCGCCAGTGGCTGGATTTCTCCAAGGCCAACAAAGAGGACTTCAAAGCCTTTATGGAGACGCGCGACGCGGTGATGGTCAAGCCGGAGTCCTCCAGCGGCGGCTTTGGAGTGAACAAGCTCTTCAAAAAGGATTTTTCCAGCCTGGACGCCATGTATGACCAGCTAAAGGCTGAGGGCATCGGCGTGGTGGAGGACGTGCTCCAGCAGCACGAGACCATGAACAAGATGAACCCCCACGCCATCAACACCCTGCGGGTGGTCACAGTGCTCAACGAGACGGGCCCCCACATCGTCTATGCCCATATCCGCATCGGCAACAGCGACCGGCCTGTGGACAACTTCCACTCCGGCGGCATGTTCGCCCCCATTGACCTGGAGAAGGGCGTCATCCAGTACCCCGCCTACGACAAGGCCCGCCACACCTATACGGAGCATCCCCGCACCCACACCAAGATCCAGGGCTTTGCCATCCCCTATTGGGAGGAGGCCAAGGCCATGTGCCTGGAGGCCTCTCAGGTGGTGCCCCAGATGCGCTATGTGGGTTGGGACGTGGCCATCACGCCCAACGGCCCTGTGTTCGTGGAGGGCAACAACCTGCCCGGCTATGACATCCTGCAAATGCCGCCTCACACCCCGGATAAAGTCGGCATGCTGCCCCGCTTCCGGGAATTTGTGAAGGGGATTTGAAATAAAAAAGACAGCTACGCATGTAGCTGTCTTTTTTATTCGTGATTTAGAAAAGGCCATCCATTCCGGGTTCATAATCTACATAGCAGTTATATCCTATCACAATGAAGTTTGTAACCCAATTAGCGATACGAAAAAGTGAAGACGCACTAATCGGTACATCAAGTGCATACTGACAACCAGTTGATTTCGCAATCTCTTTCGCATAGTACATTTCAAGAAAGTAAAGTCCGGCTAAAGCATTTAACAAATTTTCAAGATTGCCACTTTCGTAAAAATGTTCTCTATCGTGTTTCACGTTATTGTACGCATACCACCAAAAGAGATGACCAGCATGTTCTATGTTCCAATCTTTAAAGGGAAACAAATCAAGATGAGAGCCCTGAATGTGAACTTGAATATTTTGTAAACAGGGAATTTCTGAAAGAAGGTAATTCGCATAATCTGTAATAGTAGGTCTATTCTTACTGAATAAGTGACACACAATTTTGCAAAAGTGATCAAATTCCGCTCCCACATTTAGTAATTGTCCAATAATAACATTTGAGCATGTTTGCAAATTTACAGGTCTAAATTCGATGTATTGCGATAAGTCGATGCAGTCTTGTTCCAATTTACAGTAATATTTCCAATAACGTTGCAGAAAAGTGGTACGATCCATAACTCTATCATCTTTCTTGATTCATGCAAAAAATAAAAAGGGCAAGTTCCATAAGAACTCACCCTTGGTCCGAGTGGCGAGACTTGAACTCACGGCCTCTTGACCCCCAGTCAAGCGCGCTACCAACTGCGCCACACCCGGACAACGTGGTCTATTATACAGGATGATTTTGAAAAATGCAAGCCCTTTTTTCAAAATTTTTGAATTTTTTTAACCTGGCAGGGATACGGCATCCCAGCGCGGGAACGCGCCCACAAAAGGGCGTTTCAGTAAAGGGCCTTCATCGTGAAAAGAAAGGGAGCGGCCAGGCGCTCCCCTGTCAGGCTTATTCATTTACATGATGGCAAGTGGGACAGGTCTTTCCGCCAGGGGGAAGCTGGGTTCCGCAGCGGTGGCAGAACTGCGGCGCCTTTGGTGCTGTATCTTCGGAAGGGGAAAGCTGGTTTAGCTTTTCTTCCATGCGGTGGGAGGAATCCACCTGCTGGGCCAGCAGCTTGATGATTTCAGAAAGCCCCAGCAGTACGCCGCAAGCGATGCCTGCTAGAAAAGCGCACCAAAGCAGCGCAATGGCCCCGCCGCCGGAAAAGGCCAAAAAAATCCCCCACAGTACGCCAAAGGCAAGTACAGCCCATCCAAATACCCGAAGGCCCAAGGACATGTCGTTCATCGTAACTCCTCCTCTCCTCTGCTTTCAGTATAGTGGCAACGAAGAAAAAAAGCAAGCGTTTATTCCCCTCCAAACTCACAGCTTGGAGCAGCAGGCTGCCACAGGCAAAGGCGCAAATCCACCCGGCCGTCCGGAAGGAAGGGAACGCCCTCCCGCTCTAAAAGCTGCCGCTGTACCGCCTTCCCGCCAAAGGCCCTCTCACAGCAGAGGGAGCCGTCCCGGTAAAGCACGCGATGGCAGGGAAGCCCTGCCGGAGCCCTGGCCATCACCGCTCCCACAATGCGGGCCGCCCGGGGGCTTCCCGCCAGCAGGGCAAGCTGCCCGTAGGTGGCAACGCGCCCCTCGGGGATACAGCGAACCAGCTCATAAACGCGCTTGGGAAAAGTGTCCTCCATGATACTCGCCTCCCGCGGATCATTTTCCTTACTCTATCACGGCGAAAAACCGCTGTCAAGACACAGGCGTTTTTCCTGAAAAAGATGTGCCTTAGCGGCGTGTTGTCCAAGGAAGGACAAGTTTCCCCCCAGAGGGAGTTGATTTTTCTACGCATGTCCGGTATAATTAAATCAATCAAAAATCTTTCCATTTTGGGAGGCACGCTTTATGTTAGTTTCCGCAAAAGAAATGCTTCAGAAGGCCAAGGCCGGTAAATACGCTGTGGGCCAGTTCAACATCAACAACTTGGAGTGGACCAAAGCAATCCTGCTCACCGCGCAGGAGCTCAACTCTCCTGTCATTCTCGGCGTGTCCGAGGGTGCCGGCAAGTATATGTGCGGCTACAACACCGTCACCGGCATGGTCAAGGGCATGATCGAGACCCTGAACATCACGGTTCCTGTGGCTCTGCATCTGGACCACGGCTCCTACGAGGGCGCCCTGAAGGCCATGGAGGACGGCTTCTCCTCCGTCATGTTTGACGGCTCTCATTACCCCATCGAGGAAAATGTGGAGAAGACCAAGGAAATCATCCGGATTGCCACGGAAAAGGGCATCTCTGTCGAGGCTGAGGTCGGCGCCATTGGCGGCGAGGAAGACGGCGTTGTTGGCGGCGGCGAAGTGGCCGATCCCGATGAGTGCAAGCGCATTGCCGATTTGGGCGTGACCATGCTGGCTGCTGGTATCGGCAACATCCACGGCGTGTATCCCGAGAACTGGCAGGGCCTGAATTTTGAGGTTCTGGAGAAAATCCAGGAGAAGACCGGCACCATGCCCCTGGTGCTCCACGGCGGCACGGGCATTCCTGCCGAAATGGTGAAGAAGGCCATTTCCCTGGGCGTCTCTAAGGTGAACGTGAATACCGAGTGCCAGCTGGCCTTTGCTGCCGCCACCCGGAAGTACATCGAAGAGGGCAAGGACCAGCAGGGCAAGGGCTTCGACCCCCGCAAGCTGCTGGCTCCCGGCACAGAGGCCATCAAGGCTACTGTCAAGGAGAAGATGGAGCTGTTTGGCTCTGTCGGCAAGGCTTAAAAACTGCTGAAAACGGCGAAAAAGAGATGGGACGGTACGTTTTTTCGTACTGTCCCTTTCTGTTTTGCCTAAATTTCTTGTGTTTTTCCACCCTTTGTGCTATACTATATCTGTTATTTTGTGCTTACCAGCCCTTGGGGCTGGCAAAAGACGGGAAAAAGCCCCGTTGTTGGGCAAAGCATGGAGGAAAAGATGGAGAGCAAGCTGTGTACAAACTGTTTTGCCGGCCTTCCGGCAGGCGGCGGCACCTGCCCTGTCTGCGGCTGGGACAATAACCAGCCGCAGCCGCCGGAGGCCCTCAGCTTCCATACAGTGGTTGCCTCCCGGTACCAAGTGGGCCGGGTCAAAGAGAGCAACGGTGAGGGGATTACTTACACCGCTCTGGATTTAACTACAAAAAAGCTGGTGGAGCTGCGGGAATACTTCCCACGTTCTCTGGCTGTTCGGAACGAGGATGGCTCCGTTGCCCCTGCGTCCGGCCAAGAGGCAGACTTTGACCGCTATCTGGACGAGTTTATCGCCTTGGCAAAAAACGTCAGCCGTTTGCGTGAAGTGACGGTGGTTCATTCGGTTTTGGATTTATTTGAGGAGAATTATACAGCCTATGCCGTCTATGAAGATGTGCCTTCCGTCTCCCTTCGCCGTTGGGCCGGGGACCACGGGGGAACCCTCCCCTGGAACACGGCCAACCGCATGTTCCAGCCCGTCCTTTCCGCCTTGGGCTTGATGAACTCTCTGGGCATTTCCCATTTAGGCATTTCCCCGGATACTCTGCGTGTCACGCAGGACAACAGCTTGCTGATCACGTCCTTTTCGATCCAGGCGGCCCGGCGGGAAGGAACATCCCTCGAAGCCGAACTGGCCCCTGGCTGTGCTGCCGTGGAGCAGTACAGCACAAAGGCCCCCTGTGGGGAAATCAGCGATGTATACGGATTTGCCGCTACACTTTTCTTTGCGTTGACGGGCAAGGTCCCGCAGGAAGCCCCCCGCCGGATGAAGGACCCGCGCTTGATGATCTCCAAAGAGGTGCTGCATTCCCTCCCGCCGTTTGCTGTAACGGCGATCGCCAACGCGCTGCAGGTTCGGCCTGCCCAGCGCACAGCCAGTTTCGAGCGGTTTAAAGCAGAGCTGTCCGCGGCCCCCGCGCTGGTAGAAGAAGTGGACCAGACAGAGGCGATTCGCCGCCTGCCTCCCTTGGATATCAGCATCCCCCAAGGACGTGGGATGCCCCCCTTTGTATGGCTTATTGGCTCAGCGGTGGTTACCCTTGTGGCGTTGGTAATCATTGCTTCTATTTGGCTGGGAGACCGGGGCATGTCGTTTCAGGACTTAACCCAGCTGTTCCAGCAGAGCAGTTCTTCCCAGGCGGAAGAGACAGTTCCCAATTTGGTCAATGCCAACTATGAGGAGGTCCAGCAAAAGGTAGAGAGCGGCGAATACAGCTTTCAGCTGGAGGTGACCGCCCAGGAATTCAACGACACGGTGGCCGAAGGCTGCATCAGCAGCCAAAATCCCTTTGCGGGGGAACCGCTGCCTGAGGACGGCACCATCACTGTTACAGTGAGCCGGGGCAGTTCTCAGCGGGCCCTTCCGGAATTTGCCGGGGTCAGCTATGAAAATCTCCAGCAGGTCCTCACGGAGAACGGCTTCGTTCCCCAGCGGGTGGATGAGGCCAGCGAAGATGTGGAGGCCGGATATGTGCTGCGCTACCAGGACCATGAGGCCGGAGATTCTCTGGAATATGGGGCCACAGTGACGGTTGTGGTCAGTTCTGGCCCAGCGGCAGCGGAATAAAAGAGAAGGGGAGAGCGCCTGTGCCCAACGTGTCAGACCGAAAATTAAAGCTCTTATATCTGCTGCAAATGCTCTGGGAGGGCACGGACAGCCAGCACGCCCTTACCCTTCCGCAAATGCTGGAGGGGTTGGAGGCCCGTGGAATTCAGGCGGAGCGGAAAAGCCTCTACGATGACCTGGAGACCCTCCGGCAGTTTGGGCTGCCCATTGCAACACGAAAGACCCGAAATTTTGAATATTTTCTTTCAGAGCGGCCTTTTTCCCAGGAAGAACTCACCTTGCTGATTGATGCGGTTTGCAGCGCTGGGTTTCTCTCCCGCCGAAGGGCAGCCCAGCTTGTTAAGAAGGTAGCTGCCCTGGGGGGAAAGCATCAGGCGGATGCCCTGCTTTCTGCCGCTGGAGACGCCCAAATGCCGCGGCTTTCCCAAGAGCTTCAGCCTCCCCAGCCAGAAAAAAGTCCCTCTCCTTCTGGAGAGGCGCTGCTGCGCCGCGCCATGGAGCGGGATGTGCAGGTGGTTTTCCAAACGAAAGAATGGTCCGTCACCTCCCGCGGCACTTTAAAGCAGGCGCAAAAGACAGTGGCGGTCAGTCCTTGGCAGCTGAGCAGGCAAGGGGGTGCGCTGCATCTTCTGGCGTATGATTCTCAGGCGAAGGAGTGCCGTTGGTTTCCTGTAGCGGAACTCTCTCAGCTAGAGCTTCTTTCCCTTCCCCGGGAAGGGGAACAGGCCCTTCCCGGGCCGGAGCGCCTGGTTCTGGAGTTCCCCAGCCGTCTGCTGGGCCAGGTGGCTGCGGCCTTTGAAGGAGAGCTTAAATTGGAAACCATGGGAAAGAACAAAATCCGGGCGGCTGTCCAGGCCCCTTTGGACGGTTGGCTGATGAGCCTGTTGTTCACCCTGGGGCCGGAACTGCGGCTGGTGTCTCCCAAAAAGGCTGCCGAACAATTTCGCGAGCGGGCCAAAGCCTTGGCGAAAGTTTATAAATCTTAATTGGTTTCTTGGGCCGGCCCTTTACGGGCCGGCTTTTTTTCGCTTTCCCGTTCCCGGCGCTCTTCCTGCGGGGCGAAAACACGGCAGGTTCCGGCATATAGAATGGCAAACAGCCCGCCGGAGACCAAGGTCTGGGCAGCGGCTTGGTATAGGGCCTGAGAAAAGGAAAGACTTCCCAGGAGAAGCTGCCCTCCCATCACAGAGACCGCTGCACACAGCAGGGGGAGGGCCACATGCCGCAGCAGGGAGAGCCGCACACGGGTCACCTTTAGCAGCCGGTGAAGGCTGAGGGCTGCGTTGAAAATGGTGCTGAAAAACAGGATGCACACATAGCTCTCCATGCCGAAAAATCGCAGCAGGCACAGCACCAGCGCCACCCGCAGGAAGGAATCCGCAAAGTTGTACTTCATGGAGTTAAACTGTTCGTCCATACCCTTTAGCAGGCTGTCTACCACCACATCCAAATAGATCAGCGGAACCAATGGGGCCAGCACCCGCAGATAGGCTCCCGCGGCGCTGCTGTGATAGAAAGCCTGGCCCCAGGCATCTCCAAAACAGAAAAACACTCCGGCAAAGAACGTGCCAAAAGCCAGTGCCAGCCGCACCGCCTTTCCCGTGATGTGGGCCACGGCCCGGCGGTGGTCCAGTTCCCGTTCCTTGGCAATCTTGGGGATGAGCAGAGAGGCAAAGGAGGAAAGCAGGGAAGAGGGGAAGTACAGCATGGGCATGGCCATCCCTTGGAGCAGCCCGTATTGGGAGAGGGAGGCGCTGTACCCCAGCCCGAATTTTTGCAGCTCCCTGGGGATGAGCAGGTTCTCCCCAGTGTTCAAAGCGCTGCGGGCGGCGGAGCTCAAGGTGCAGGGCAGGGCGATGTGGCTGAGCCCCCGCAGCACCCCTTGGGCCCTTTCCCGCTCCTTGGGGGTGTTCCGGCGTAGGCTGCGGCGGTAGGCGGCCCAGCTGCACAAAAAGGATACCGCCTCCCCCAGGGTGGAGGACAGCATGGCGGCAAAGCAGGCGGCCTCCAGGCTTTGGGGGGTGAACCTCCAAAAGAGGAACGCCGTGGCCCCAATGGTCAGGGCCTGCTCCATCACGTCGGAAAAGGCTGTGGAGAGAGATTCATCCACCGCCAGAAAATATCCCTTCATGCAGGTGCACAGGGACATAAAGGGCAGTCCCACCCCCAAAATCCGCAGGCAGGGGGCGGCCTGGAGGTTTCCCAAAAACACGGCCGCCGCAGGCCTTGCCAGGAAGAACAGCAGCAGGGCGATGGACAGACTGATGGAAAGGCAGAACCCAAAGCATCGTGCCACGGTGGAGCGCACCACTTGGCGCTTCCCTGTGGCAATGGCTGCGGTGACCATCCGCGTCACCGCCAGGCTGATGCCCGAGGTGGAAAGTGTCACCGTCAACATAAAGATGGAGAAAATCAGCTGGTACAGCCCCATCCCCGCCGCCCCCATCTCCTGGGAGAGGAAGGAGCGGTAGCCCATGTTCGTCACGCGCAGCAGCAGGGAGATCGCCGTGAGCGCGGCCCCCTGGATGAGAAATTTTCGCTTCGTCATAGCGCCTCCGGTTGCAAGGGGATGGGGAATCAGGTATAATACGGGAAAGAAACCGTGAAATGAGGGAAGACCCATGAATGAGAACTGGACCGAACTGAAGATCAAGGTGCCGGCCCCCCAGGCGGAGATCGCCGGGGCTATCGCCAACATGGTGGTGCCCTACGGCATCTATATGGAGGACTATTCCCATTTAGAAGAGGAGGCCCTGGAGATCGCCCACATCGACCTCATCGATGAGGAGCTCCTCCAAAAGGACCGGGAGCACGCCATCATCCACATCTACATCAGCCCCGAGGCCAACCCCGCCGAGGCTGTCTCCTTCCTGGAGGAGCGCTTCCAGGCGGAAAATATCCCCTATGAAATCGACCGGGACTCCTGCGTGGAGGAGGACTGGATCAACAACTGGAAGAAGTACTTCCACCCCATCCCGGTGGGGGAGAAGCTCCTCATCCGCCCCCTGTGGGAGGATGACTACGACCCCCAGGGCCGCACGGTGCTCCACCTGGAGCCCGGCCTGGCCTTTGGCACCGGCACCCACGAGACCACCCGCCTGTGCTTGGAGCTCTTGGAGAAGTACGTCACCCCTGGCATCGACTTTTTGGACATGGGCTGCGGCAGCGGCATCCTGTCGGTGGCGGCCCTGCTGCTGGGGGCCAAGTCCGCCGTGGGGGTGGATATCGACCCCTTAGCCGTGAAAACCGCCGTGGAGAACGCCGAAACCAATGGCGTGGCCGACCGCTTCACCGGCATCTGCGGCAACCTGGCGGAGAAGGTCACCGGCAAGTTCCAGGTGGTGGCCGCCAACATCGTGGCGGATATCGTCATCCTCTTGAGCAAAGACGCCCCCCGCTTCCTCACCCCCGACAGCACCTACATCGTCAGCGGCATCATCGACACCCGGGAACAGGATGTCTTGAATGCCATTCAAGAGACTTTCCAGGTCATCGAGCGCCGGGAGGAAAAGGGCTGGGTAGCTATGGCGTTGAAGCTGAAATAAACGGGCCCCCTTCCTCCCCTGGAGGAGATGGGCTGGGTGGCCATGGCCGAGAAGCTGAAATAAAACGCGCAACAGAAAAGAGAGAGGGGAGACCTCTCTCTTTTTTGTTTTGCCGTTATCCAACGATGGGCGTGCCCCCGAAGGAATGGGTGTCCATCAACAGGTCTTGCCGCACCAATTCCTCTCCGGTGGCATTGTCTTTCACCACCACGGTGACGGTCTCATTGATAGCGGGCAAATAGGTGTTCTCACCGTCCAAGTACAACCGGTAGGCGTAGTAAGGGTAGCCGCCTGCGCCAGTGGTAGCAGGCGTATGATTGCCGCCCCACCAGGGGGAGTTCTCATCCCAGAACCAGTTGGTTTGCCCGTAGTTGGTGCCGTATTCCGAAACGGTGGAACCGATCCGTTCTCCGCCAGCAGTGTAAACTTCCACCAGCACTTCTCGATACGCCTCATTGGTCAAGAGACTGACCTCCCAGCTTCCCACTTTTGCGTAAAAGATACGCTCTATGGCGAAACCGTTGGTGAAGTCGGCGTCGCTCTTAACAGACGTGCCGACTGCCTCCAAATACTTGTAATGGAAGGGGCTTTCCAGATCCAGGGCCCCGCCGTCGTCATAGGTAGAGCTGGGGGCGACCGTACCACTTGTAAGGTCGATGAGGAACTCCGCCTTCACCTTGTTCCGGGTGTCCGCGCCCTTCTCATCGTCATAGTAACGGAGCACCAGCTGTTCCGTCCCAGCGGGGACGCCGTCGAAGGTGAGCACCGTAGTGGTGGCATCCGCAGGCCGGGGTGTGGTGGGGGTAGAATAGCGCAGCTCCGTGCCGTCCATGGTGTAGAGGATAGCCTGGAAGTTGGTGTCGTACCAGTCGGGGATATTGGTGGTGACCAGTGTCTCGGTGGCAGAGGCATCCACGTTCAAAATCTCCACCCCGGCATCAGAGGCATCCACAGCAAAGCTCTTGTTCCCGCTGGTGTCCGCTGTCACGGTAAAAGCGCTGTTCCAATCCACATCTACATACACATAGCCCTCGTAGGTGAATTTGTCCGGGAAAGTCAGCTGGGTGATGGAAAGGCCCACATTTAGCTCCGTCCCATCCTCCACAGCCTCCGGCAGGGCAAAGGACACAGCCCCTGTGTAATGGTTATCTTCGCCCCGTTCCAAAGTGTCGCTAAAGCTGGTTTCCACGGGAGTGCCATTGACAGTCAGCGTTGTGGTTTCGCCGTTTAGGTTGCTGCCCACGCCGACCCAGTCATAGTGTTCCCAAAGCTCGCTGGTAGTGGTCACGTCCATGGAGAAGGTGAGGTTTTTCCCATCGCTGAAAGCTTCCAGCACTTCCATGGAGTAGTCGCCGCTGGAGGCCGCCACATTGACATCCTGGGTGTCGTAGGTGCCCACATTGGCGCCGTGAGCCGCCTTGGAATCGCCAATGCTTTGGAAAGAGCTGTTCACCGCCTCAAAGAACCGTCCCACCCCCGGCAGGCTCTCCGCGAAGGCCGGGAAAGCGGCGTTCACCCCGAAGAGCATGCCGCAGCACAGGCAGGCGGCGGTGGCGGTGACACACAACCCCTTGTGGCGGCGCTTGCGGGCGGGGGCCTCTTTCTGCACCCCCAGCATGCGGTAGGTGTCCTCAAAGCGCTGCATGGCCTTGGGGGTCAGGTTCCGGCGGGGCAGCTCCTGCTGCAGCTGCTCCAAAAAAGCCGCGTCTTTCATAAACATTCTCCTTTCTCCTGCAAGTAGATCTTCTTAAAGCGTTCCCGGCTCCGTGTGAGCCGGGTGCGCACCGCGCCCTCCGAAATGGACAGTGCCTCGGCGATCTGCCGTATATTCAGGTCGTCGTAGTAGAAAAGGGACAAAATCAACTGGTCCTGGTCGCCCAGCCGGCCCATGGCCCGGCCCACGTCCATGTGGGTGTCCCAGTCCGGCTCGTCCCCGGACTCGGGAAGCTCCTCCACAAAGGCGTAGTGGCTCTGGCTCCGCTGGATATCCCTGCACTTGTTCAGCAGGATCTTCACCAGCCATGTCTTGAAGTACTGGTCCTTCCGCAGGGTGGGCAGGTTTTCCCAGCAGGCCAGAATGGCGTCTTGAATGGCGTCCAGTGCGTCGTCCTCCTGATGGAGCACCAGCAGGGCTGTGTTGTAGAGCATCTGCCGGTGCATGTCCATCAGCAGGGCGAAGGCCTCTTTGTCTCCTTTCTTCGACCGTTTGATAAGGTCCGTCATTTCGGTCTCCCTCCTTTCTCGTTCACCTATTAGTCGGATGGCGGCGCAAAACGTTACGCGAGATCGCAAAAAACTGTCTCTTCAGGAAAAAGTCTCTCCGCCCACGCAGGCATGGGGGAGAGGGGATACAAAAAGGCCCTCCGCTTCATCCGCGGAGGGCCTCTTGCATTACAGGTTCTCTTTCAGCCAGGCAATGTCTTCCTTCAGGCAGGTAATGCGGTCTTTCCCGCCGTAGTTGGCCTCCCGCTCCACCACATACAGGACGTCGTCCCGCTGGGCGTCTGCGGCGGCCTTTACGGCTTTCCAGTCCACAATGCCGGTGCCTTGAGCCACATTCAGCTTGTCCCGCTCCTCAAACATCTTCAAGACCTCCGGCGGGAAGATGGGCTTGCCGTTCTCATCCAGCTCGAACTTGGGATGCTCCGCAGGGGCGTGCCGGGACTCCGGCTTGTCCGCGCCGATGATCCCGCCGTTCTCCTTGATATGGATAGCGACAATGCGTCCGGCATGCTTCTGAATGTACTCCACAGGGTCGATACCCGCGGCAGAAGCCCAGCCGCAGTCGATCTCGAAGGCAACGGTCTCCGGGTCCGTGTTTTCAATGACCCAGTCCATCAGGTATTTACCCTCATCCACATAGAACTCGCCCGTGTGGTTGTGGTACCCAATGGTGATGCCGTACTGCTTGACCAGCTGACCGAATTTGTTCAGCTCCTCAGCCACTTCCTTGGCCTCTTCCGCCGTGTTGAAGGCGGTCATGGGGCAGGCCACGAACTTCACGCCCAGTTTGGCAAGGTAGGGGAGGTCCTGTTCCATGAACTCGAAGGCGACATGGGCGGAAACGGCCTTTACGCCGGCCTCCTCCAAAGCCTTCTGCACGTCCTCCACAGGGAGCTCCTCATAGCCGCGGGCAAACTCCACGCCGGAATACCCCATCTCTCCCGCGCACTTGATCTTGTCCAGCAGGGAGAGCTTGTTTTCAAAGCCAAAGGAATACAGCTGCAAATTGATATTGTTCACCTCAGGCGCACCTTTCTAGCCTAGCAAGGTCCCGAACAGCCGTCTCTTAGAAGTAGACGGGCTTGCCGGTCTTGGAGGACTGATAGATGGCGTCCAGAATCTTGGTGACCACGAAAGCCTGGTCGGCAGTGACGAACAGCTCGCCTTCGCCGCGCAGGGCTTTCACCCAGATCTCATGCTCCTTGGAAACGGGAGCGGGGCCCTGGCTGAAGCCGGGGATGTAAGAGGCAATCTTGTTGCCCACCATGGTCACAGCGGGCTGGCCAGCCACGATGTGGTTCAAGCGGACCTGGTCGGACAGGGTGTCCAAGCCGCCCTTGGTACCAGCCAGCATCACATGAGCCTTGTCGTTGCAGCCGGACTCAGGCAGCATATTCATGGCCCAAGAAGCGCGCAGGTTGATCACAGCGCCGTTCTTCATCTTGATGTGGCCAATCGCGGAGTCTTCCACGTCGTAGGTCTTGTTGTTCCAGCTGTCCTGCTCGCCGCGGGAATTGATCTGGCCCTGATGCTCAGGATCCAGCAGAGTGCCCAGCTTCTCAAAGGAAGTGCCCACCACGTAGTCCACATCGTAGTTGTTCATCATGAACAGGGTCAGGTCCAGAGCATGGGTGCCAATGTCGATCAGGGGACCGCCGCCCTGCTTGGACTTGTCGGTAAACACGCCCCAGGTGGGAACGCCGCGGCGGCGCAGATAGGTGGCCTCAGCGTAGTAGATATCGCCCAGCCAACCGTCGTCCACAACCTTCTTGGCAACCTGGTTCACAGGGAAGTGACGGTACTGATAGCCGATGGTCAGCATCTTGCCGGTGCGGTCCCGGGCGTCCAGCATCTTCTGGGCGTCGGCGGGGGTGGCAGCCATGGGCTTCTCGCACAGCACATGCTTGCCGGCTTCCAGAGCGGCCACAGTGATCTCGCAGTGAGCCACGTTGGGGGTCAGCACATGCACAGCATCAATGGTGGGATCAGCCAGCAGGTCGTGATAATCCGTGTAAACCTTGGCGTCCGGAGTGCCATACTCCTTGGCGGCCTTCTCAGCGCGCTCGGGGATCAGGTCGCAGAAAGCCACCATGTCCACATATTCCTTCTGCTGGGCCATGCCAGGGAAGTGCTTGCCGTTGGCGATGCCGCCGCAACCAATAAAGCCGATCTTCAATTTTGCCATTGGGATCTCCTCCTAATATCTCATGCGCCGGAAGCGCACGTTATTACGGCTCATATTTTATAATAATTTCCGATAAAAGTAAAGGGATTTCCTGCTTGGATCGAAAGAAGCCATCAGAAATTTTTTCTCAACAATTTTGGGGATTTTCCCTTCCCCGGTGCAAAAGGCCGCAAAAGCCTTAATACTGTTTGCCCCAGTAGACCATGTGCTTGGCAGGCTTGCCGCAGCAGACGCACACGTCCGACAGGTGCTCCTCTTCAAAGGGGATGCACCGGCTCTTCACACCGCCGGTCTCCTCTTTAATTTTCTCCTCGCAGGCGCTGTCGCCGCACCACATGGCCTTGATAAAACCGGGGCGGTTCTCCGCGGTGTCCAGGAATTCCTCATATGTTGTGGCAGTAAAGGTCTTTTGTTTCAAATTTTCCAACGCGCGCTGGTACATGGCGTCATGCAGGGCAGAGAGCGCGCTTTCAATGGCTCCCTCCAGGTTTTCCAAAGAGACGAACTGCTTTTCCCGGTTATCCCGGCGCACCAGCACACACTGGCCGTTCTCAATATCCTTGGGACCGATCTCCAGTCGCAGGGGCACGCCCTGCATCTCATACTGGGCAAATTTCCAGCCGGGGGAGTTGTCGCTGGCATCCAGCTTTACCCGGAACTTCTCGGAGAGCCGCTCCTGAAGCTCCTGGGCCTTTTCCAGCACGCCGGGCTTGTGCTGGGCCACCGGCACAATCACCACTTGGATGGGGGCGATCTTGGGGGGCAACACCAGGCCGTTGTCATCCCCATGAACCATGATGACAGCACCGATCATCCGGGTGGAGACACCCCAGGAAGTCTGGTGGGGATGGCGCAGCTTATTTTCCCGGTCCGTGAAGGTGATATCGAAAGCCTTTGTAAAGCCATCTCCAAAGTAGTGGCTGGTGCCGCCCTGCAGGGCAACGCCGTTGTGCATCATGGGTTCAATGGTATAGGTGGCCTCAGCCCCGGCAAACTTCTCCTTTTCCGTCTTCTTTCCCACCACAGCGGGAATGGCCAGGGTGTCCCGGTAAAAGTCCTCATAAACCTTCAGCATGGTCAGGGTGAACTCCTGGGCTTCCTCGGCGGTCTCGTGCATGGTGTGGCCTTCCTGCCACAAAAACTCGGAAGAGCGCAGGAAGGGGCGGGTGGTCTTTTCCCAGCGCACCACGCTGCACCACTGGTTGTACAGCTTGGGCAGATCCCGGTAGGAATGGATGATCTTTTGGTAGTGCTCACAAAACAGGGTCTCGCTGGTAGGGCGCACATACAGCCGCTCCGCCAGCTTCTCGCCGCCGCCCTCGGTGACGATGGCGCACTCAGGGGCAAAGCCCTCTACATGGTCCTTTTCCTTTTGCAGAAGGCTCTCGGGGATAAACATGGGCATATACACATTCTGCACCCCCACTTTTTTGAAGCGGGCGTCCAGATCGTGCTGCATATTTTCCCACAGGGCATAGCCATACGGCTCGATGACCATGCAGCCCTTCACGCTGGAGTAATCCATCAGCTCGGCCTTCTTCACCACATCGGTGTACCACTGGGAGAAATCCTCCTCCATAGAGGTGATATCTTCCACCAACTTTTTCTTTTGCTGTGCCATGATAAAACAAGTCCTTTCGGGCAGATTTCGTTTCTCCGTCCATTATATATGGACAGGGGCGGTTTTGCAAGAAAAAAAGCGCCCGGGCCTGGGCCCGGGCACATAATTCTGCGTTTTTTCTTGTGAAATTGAGAAATTTTTTACACCTTAGAGTGGCCCTCGATGTACTCCACCAAAGCGCCAACCGTCTTGATGTTTTCCACTTCCTCGTCGGGGATTTCCACCTCAAATTCATCCTCAATGGACATCAGCAGGTCCACAACGTCCAGGGAATCCGCGCCCAGGTCGTCTGCAAGCGTGGTCTCCGCAGTGATGGAATCCTCCTCCACATCGAACTGCTCGCTCAGAATCGCCTTGACTTTTTCTAACACCATTTCTCGTTCCTCCTAAAAAATTGTTTCGTGAGAATGCTTAGGGGCAGCGGGTATCCAGATATGGACAAACCCCGTCATTTTGTGATACAATCCATTCGGCTGGCGGTTTCGCCGCAGGATGTATCTGTCACTATCATTTTATTGACTCCATTCTGCTTTGTCAACTATGAATTCAAATTTTTATGATTTTCTGGGAGGGGACGGGAATCTATGAAACTTCAGCACGCCGCTGTCATCGGCCACCCCATTGGACACACCATGTCGCCGTTTATTCATAAGCGCCTCTTTGCCTTAGAGGGGCGCTCTGTCTCGTATCAGGTGCTGGATGTGCCGGACCTGTCCGCTTCCCTTCCCGCCCTGCGGTCTTTGGACTGTTTCAACGTCACCATCCCCCACAAAGGCGCCATCATCCCCTTTCTGGATGAGCTGGAGGAAAACGCGCGCCGGTTCGGTTCGGTAAACACGGTGAAGGTGGAAGCAGGGCGCATGAAGGGCTACACAACCGATGGGGCCGGCTGCTACAAAGCCCTGGAGAACCACGGCGTGGATTGTTCCGGCCGGGTGCTGCTGCTGGGCAATGGCGGCGCTGCCCGGGCCATGGCTTTCGAGGCTGCCGTCCGCCAGCGAGATTTGGATTTGACCGTTGCCTGCCGGGAAAACTCCCAGCCTAAAGCGGTGGCGCTGGCACAAGAGGTGGCAGCCTTCCTGCGGGAGCGGGGCGACAGGGCTTTCCGCCTCAGCGTAAAAACCTATGAGGAGCTGGAGGAAGAGAGCCTGCCCGGTCATTCCGCGCTTGGTTTCGACCTGCTGCTCAACGCCACAAGCGTGGGCATGTACCCAAACACCGGGGAAAGTCCTGTATCGGGCGCTGTTCTGTCCCGCTGCGCCGCTGTGTTCGACGCAGTGTACAACCCCGCCCAAACGGAGCTTCTAAGGCTGGCAGGGCAGGCGGGGGCAAAAACCATTGGCGGCATGGAGATGCTGGTCTATCAGGCGGTGGCCGCCCACGAGATCTGGTACGGCTCCCGCTTCCGCCAGGAGGACATCGCCCTCCTATGCCAAGACGCCCAAGAGGAACTCTCCCGGGTTTTCCCGGGAAAAGAGACGGAGAAGGGGAGGGATGCGCAGTGAGCGAACCGGAGAAACAGCGATCCCGCAGAAGGCGCCGGCGGCCCCCCATAAAAAAGGGGGCGCCTGCCGCTGCCGCACAGAAGGAGGGCCAGGCGCCCCTTTCCGGGAACATTGTCCTCTGCGGCTTTATGGGCTGCGGCAAGACCAGTGTGGGAAAGCGGGCCGCAAAGCTGCTGGGGCGCCAGTTCTGCGATTTGGACAGCTATATCGAGCGGAAGGCGGGCATGACCGTCTCAGAGATCTTTGCCCAAGAGGGCGAGGCTGGCTTCCGCGCCCGAGAGACCCAAGCGGCGGAAGAAGTGGCTTCCATGCAGGGAATGGTCATTGCAAGCGGGGGCGGCACAGTCCTCTCGCCGCAGAACGTGGAAGCCTTCCACAGGCACGGGGCGAAAATCCTCTTCCTGGATGTTCCTGTGGCCGCCCTACAGGAACGGCTGAAAAACGACAAACGCCGGCCCCTGCTCCAGGTTCCGGACCGGCGCCGGGTTATTGCGGAGCTCCATGAAAAACGGGCTCCCCTGTACCGGGCCGCCGCAGATATCGTGGTCGACGGAGGCGCTCCCGCTATAGTGGTGGCCAAACGGGTGGCGCAGCTCTTTCAGTAAGCTCTGTTGCTTTACTGCTTTTTGGGGATGAAGCAAAATTCTTGACAAATCCTGTCCGGCGTGATAAGATAATTGCAGTTTTCAAAAATTGGGAGGAACACAGAACGTATGATTTCCCATTGCACACAGCGATTTAGCTATTATTTTAGCTTGAGCCTGCGATTTACGGCCCAGGCTTTTTCTGCGTGGGATCATATCGGCTGCGTTGCTCATCAAAAGCATGGGAAAGGCCCAGTCCAAGGCGGCGCGTGAGCGCCGGCAGGGGAAGAGCGGCTGGCAGGGGTTTCTGCCAGGCCCGGCGCTTCTCTTGTTTGGAAAGGTCTTTCAAGGTTAAAAAACATGCTGGGTAGGCGGGGCCGTTGGGCTCCGCTTTTTTTGTTTCATTTTTGTGAAAGGAAGGAAACACAATGATCATCGTACTCAAACCCCATCAAAAGCAAGAGGTCGTGGACAACTTCATCCAAAAACTCACCAGCCACTATGATGTGCAGGTGAATACCTGGGTGGGTACCCAAAGCACGGTGCTGGGATTGATTGGCGACACCACCGCCATCGACGCGGAGTATATCGAAGCCCAGGATTTTGTGGAGAGCGTCAAGCGGGTACAGGAGCCCTATAAAAAAGCCAACCGGAAATTCCACCCCGACAACACGGTTATCACCCTTCCGGGAGGGCAGAAAATCGGCGACGGGCATCTGGCCTTGATTGCTGGGCCCTGCTCTGTGGAAAGCGAGGAGCAGATCTGCTATGTGGCTGAAAAAGTGAAAGAGTCCGGGGCCCAGTTCCTCCGGGGCGGCGCCTTCAAGCCCCGCACCTCTCCCTATGCCTTCCAGGGCATGAAGGCTGAGGGCCTGGAGCTGCTCTCCGAGGCCAAAAAAAAGACCGGCCTGCCCATCGTCACAGAGATCATGAGCATCGAACACCTGCCCCTGTTCGAGGACGTGGATATCATTCAAGTGGGCGCCCGGAACATGCAGAACTTCGAGCTCTTAAAACAGCTGGGCAGGCTTCACAAGCCCATCCTGCTCAAGCGGGGTCTGGCCAATACCATCGAGGAGCTGCTGATGAGCGCTGAGTACATCATGGCAGAGGGCAACGAACAGGTCATCCTCTGCGAGCGGGGCATCCGCACCTATGAGACCTTCACCCGCAACACTTTGGACATCTCCGCGGTGCCGGTGCTGAAGAAACTATCTCACCTGCCGGTCATTGTGGACCCCAGCCACGCCTCCGGCATCAACTGGCTCATCGAGCCCCTGGCCATGGCGGCAGCTGCCATCGGCGCGGACGGCCTCATCATCGAGGTCCACAACGACCCCAGCCACGCTCTGTGCGACGGCGCCCAGTCCATCACCCCCGCCCAGTTCGATGCGCTCTCCAAAAAGGTCTCGCAAGTTTCCAGCCTGGTGCACAGCCTGTAAGGGGAGGAGCCAATGAAGATTGTTATTGTAGGCCTGGGCCTGATTGGCGGCTCTATCGCAAAGGCATTGAAACAGAACACTACTCATCAGGTGCTGGCTATGGATACCAATGAGGACGTGCTGCTGGACGCCTGCTCCTGCGGGGCCATCGACGGAAAGGCCTCTCTTTCGGATCTGGAACAGGCGGACCTGGTGTACCTAGCCATCTATCCTGAGGACATCCTAGAATTTGTCCGCCAGTATGGGGGCAGGTTGAAGCATGGCTGCATCCTGACGGATACCTGCGGTATCAAGCAGGAGATTTGCGCCGCCATGGAGGAACTCTCCCAAAACGCCCCCTACACTTTTGTGGCGGGCCACCCCATGGCAGGAAAGGAGCAGAGTGGCTTTTCCGCCAGCGACCCCAGCATCTTCGCCGGGGCATCCTATATCCTGGTGCCGGGCAGCGCCGCGCCGGAAGCGGTGGAAAGGGTAGCTGCCCTAGCCCGGCAGATGGGGTTCGGACGGGTGGTACGAGTCACGCCCAAAGAGCACGACCAGAACATTGCCTTTACCTCCCAAGTGCCCCATGTGCTGGCCTGCGCCTATGTGCTCAGCCCCCGCTGCAGGAGCCATCAAGGCTTTTCCGCCGGCAGTTACCGGGATGTCTCCCGGGTGGCCAACATCAACGATGCGCTGTGGAGCCGCCTGTTTCTGGACAACCGGGAATGCCTTTTGGAAGAGCTGGACGAGCTGCTTGGTAACCTGGAAAAATTCCGGGAGGCAGTCGCTGGAGGAGACGAGGCCGGGCTGCGGAAGCTGCTGAAAGCGGCGGCGCAGATCAAACAGGAGGTGGGCTGAGGCCCGTCCCCACAGAAAGGATGGTAGTTATGAAGCTGGATGTACGCACGGCGCAGCCCTACAGCGTCTTTATCGAGAACGGCGTGCTGGACCGGGTGGGGGAGATTGCCCGGGAGAGCCGCAAGCCTGGCGCCAAAGCCATGGTCATCAGCGACTCCAACGTGTTTCCTCTATACGGGGAGCGGGTCAAGGCCTCTCTGGAGCGGGCAGGATTCCCGGCAAGCACCTTCGTGTTCCCCGCCGGGGAACCCCAGAAGCAGATCAGCACCGTGTGCGGCATGTACCGGGCCCTTTCCGAGGCGGGCTTTACCCGCACGGATTTCATCGTTACCCTGGGCGGCGGCGTGGCCGGGGATATGGGCGGCTTCGCGGCGGCCACTTTCCTGCGGGGCATGGCCTTCCTACAGGTGCCCACCACCCTGCTGGCCCAGGTGGACGCCAGCGTGGGGGGCAAGACCGGCGTGGACCTGCCCTTTGGCAAGAATTTGGTGGGGGCCTTTCATCAGCCCTTCGCCGTGGCCGCGGACCCCCAGGCCCTGAAGAGCCTGCCGGAACACTTTTTCCGGGATGGCATGGGGGAGGTCATCAAATACGGCTGTATCGACGACGCCCCCTTGTTTGGGGCCCTGGAGGCCGGGACGGCTCTGCAGGACCTGGAAGATGTGCTTGCCCGGTGCGTGCGGAGTAAAATCCGCTTTGTGGAGGAGGACACCCGAGACACCGGCCGCCGCATGATTTTGAATTTTGGCCACACCTTTGGCCACGCCCTGGAAAAGCTCCACAACTTTCAAGAGCTATCCCACGGGGAGGCGGTGGGCATCGGAATGGTGATGGCCTGCCAGGTGGGGGAGAAGCTGGGCGTCACCCCGGCGGGCACGGCGGACCGGGTGCGGGAAGTGCTGAAGCGTTACGGCCTGCCCATCCAGGACCGGTTTACCTGGGGGCAGGTTGTGGAGGCCACCGCGCTAGACAAGAAAAGTGATGGCAGCACTCTACGGCTCATCCTCCTCTCTAAGATCGGGGAAAGCCGCATCCATCCCATAGAACGGGAAGAGCTGCTGGGGCTGCTGTAAAGGAGGGATTCTTGTGGCACAAGTGATCTATGGAAACACCTTTAGCGGGGGAAGCATCCAGGTGCCCCCCAGCAAAAGCGCCGCCCACCGCCAGGTGCTCTGCGCTGCCCTCTCGCGGGGGAGGTGCTCCGTCTCCAACGTGGATATGAATGAGGATATCAAAGCCACGGTGGCGGCTGTAACTGCCCTGGGCGTGCAGGCCCGCTATGATGACTCATCTTCCCTTCTCACGCTGGACGCCTCTGGACTGGGCGGACAGAACGCTGTCATCGACTGTGGGGAATCCGGCTCTACCCTGCGGTTTTTGATCCCCATTGTCGCGGCCCTGGGGGTCTCCGCCCGGTTTGAGGGGCGGGGCAGGCTCCCTTACCGGCCCTTGGGAGTGTATAAAGAGCTGCTCCCCGCCCATGGGGTGGCGTTTTCCTCTCAGGGCGGGCTGCCGCTGGAAATTTCCGGCAGGCTGAAAAGCGGGGTGTACCGGTTGCCGGGGGACGTGAGTTCTCAGTTTATCACGGGCCTGCTGTTTGCCCTCCCTCTTTTGGAAGGGGACAGTGAAATTGTCCTGACCTCCCCGCTGGAGTCCAAGGGCTATGTGGATCTGACCCTTTCGGTGCTGCGGGAGTTTGGGGTTGCGGCCCAAGAGACAGCCCAAGGCTGGAAGGTTTCGGGTGGGCAGCGTTACACCGCCCGGAATACCCGGGTGGAAGGGGATTGGTCCCAGGCGGCGTTTTTCCTGTGCATGGCAGCCCTGTCTCCTCAGGGAGCGCAGGTGGAGCTGCAAGGCCTTCGGAGGGATTCCCTCCAGGGGGACAAGGCTTGTGTGGACCTGTTCCGGAACTTTGGCCTGGAAATCTCTGGGCGGAGGGACTCTTTGCTGGCCTGGAACCCCCGGGCAGGGGAGCCCTATGGAGGTCTTCAGGGCTTTCCTATTGACGCCTCTCAGATTCCAGACATGGTGCCCGCGTTGAGTGTGTGCGCCGCGTTGAGCCGGGGAGAGACCCGTATCTACAATGCCCAGCGGCTTCGCTTGAAGGAGAGCGACCGTTTGGCTGCTATGGCAGAGGCGCTTACCGGTTTGGGGGGACAGGTTCGGGCAACAGCCGACGGCCTGTTGATCCAGGGAGTGCCCCAGCTGGCAGGCGGCATTGCCCAAGGGAAAAACGACCACCGGGTGGTGATGGCCTTGGCGGCAGCGGGGCTGCGCTGCGAGAAAGGGCTGTCTGTCACGGACGCCCAGAGCATCCGGAAATCCTATCCCGGTTTTTTCCAGGATTTTATCAAGTTAGGAGGGTTCGCTCATGTCCTCGACCTGGGGTGAGCATATCAAAATATCAATCTTTGGCGGCAGCCATACAGAAGCCATCGGCGTGAATATGGACGGGCTGCCCGCGGGGGAGGCCATTGACTGGGAGCAGGTTCTGGCGCAGATGGCCCGCCGGGCCCCCGGGCAGGACCCCACCGCCACCCGCCGCAAAGAACCCGACCAGCCCCAGGTGCTCTGCGGGCTTTTGGACGGCGTTACCACCGGCGCGCCCCTTTGCGCCATCATTGTGAATCAAAACCAGCGCTCTAAAGATTACGAGGGGTTGCGGGTGCGGCCGCGGCCCAGCCACGCCGACTACACCGCCTATGTGAAATACGGCAACCACCATGATGTTCGGGGAGGGGGACACTTCTCCGGGCGGCTGACGGCGCCGCTGGTGTTCGCTGGGGCCGTTGCCCGCCAGATTTTGTCCCGCCGGGGAATACAGGTCGCCTCTCATGTGGCCTCCATCGGAGAGGTGGAGGACACACCCTTCGACCCGGTGAGCGTTCCAGCAGAGCTTATGGAACGCCTGAGCAAAGCGTATTTCCCCGTCATCCAAAAGGACGCCAAGGAAAAAATGCGGGAGGTGATCGAGGCCGCCCGCATGGATTGTGACAGCGTAGGCGGCACCGTAGAGTGTGTGGTCACAGGCCTGCCTGTGGGGGCGGGAAACCCCATGTTTGACGGGGTGGAAAACAAAATCGCCTCCCTTTGCTTCGGCATCCCTGCGCTGAAGGGGATTGAATTTGGATCCGGCTTTGCCGGCTCCCGCCGCCGCGGCAGTGAGAACAACGACCCATTCTATTATGATGAAAACGGGCGTGTAAAGACCCGCACCAACCATTCCGGCGGCATCCAAGGGGGCATTACGAACGGAATGCCCCTTGTGTTCCGTTCCGCTTTTAAACCCACTGCCTCCATCGCCCAGGAACAGGATACTGTGGATCTGACCACTGGCGAAACTGTCAAGCTGGTTATCAAGGGGCGCCACGACCCCTGCATTGTGCCGCGAGCCGCCGTAGCGGTGGAAGCTGCAGCCAGCGTGGCAGTTCTGGAGCTTCTGGCGGAGAGCGGCCTGTTGTGAGGACAGAGGGCGCCGCCCACATATAACGCCCGTCCCTTTCCATCATCGTGCAAGGAGGATTTTCTGTGGAACCATCGGATTACCAAGCCCGGCTAGGAGAGCTCCGGGATGAGATCGACCAAATTGACAGCCAGCTGCTTCCTCTGTTCCTGCGCCGCATGGCCTGTTCCCAGCGGGTGGCCCAGCTGAAGGGAGAAGCGGGCATGCCCGTGTTTGCCCCGCAGCGGGAGCAGGCCATTTTGGAAAAAGTGCGGACAGAGGCCGGGGAAGAAGGGGGGGCCGCCGCCGCGCTGTACGCTTCCATCATGGCCATCAGCCGGGCAAAGCAGCATCAAATGCTCCAGGGAGGAGGCCCCATCCGGGAATTGGAGAGGGCCGCTGCCCGCGCCCTTTCCACCAAAGGGGCCAAGGTAGTCTGCCAAGGCGTGCCAGGGGCCTTTTCCCATAAAGCGGCTTTGCGCTTCTTTGGACAGCTTGACCCGGAATTTGAGCCCACCTGGAAGCAGGTCTTTGAAGACGTGCGGACGGGGAAGGCGGATTTCGGAGTGCTCCCGGTGGAGAATTCCGCCGCCGGATCGGTCACGGGCGTGTACGATCTCATTCTCCGCTACCGTTTTTATATTGTCGGGGCAGTGGATGTAAAAGTGGAGCATTGCCTTGCTGTGGGAAAGGGAACAGGCGCTGTCACAGGTGCGGTGTCCCATCCGCAGGCCCTGTCCCAGTGCAGCGACTACCTGGAATCCCATGGCCTGCGTGCAGTAGAGTGGTCCAATACAGCTGCCGCTGCCCGCCATGTGGCAGAGGACTGCCCGCCCGGCCTGGCAGCTATCTGCTCCCGGGAGGCAGCGGAGGAGTATGGCCTGACAGTCCTGAAAGAGGGGATTCAGAACGAGGCGGAGAACACCACCCGGTTCATCATCATCGCCAAGGAGGCCGTCCTGCCAGAGGAAGCAGGCAAGATCAGCCTTTGCTTTTCCCTTCCCCATGTGACGGGGTCTCTTTCCAGCGTTCTGGAGCGTTTTTCCATGGCAGGGCTGAATTTGACGAAGATCGAGTCCCGGCCGCTGCCCGGGAAAAATTTCGAGTACGATTTCTACCTGGACTTCACCGGGAATATCCACCAGCCCCAGACGCTGGATTTAATCTGCGCCCTTCACGACGAACTGCCCCGGTTCTCGTTTTTGGGAAATTACATCGAGCTTTAACCGCTACCGCTATGGCCTTGACCGGCCTTATGAAAGGAAGACCTGCATGAAAGATATCGTGTTGGAACGAGTGGAAAACCAAAACCAGATTGATACCCTTTGCTCCATCGCGCAAAGGGTTTGGCACGAGACCTTTGACCCCATTCTGCCCGATGGGCAGGTGGACTATATGATCGACAAATTTCAGTCGGACCATGCGGTGAAAGACCAGATGGCCCATCAGAACTACCGCTATTATCTGGCTAAGCTGAATGGAGAGTACGCCGGATTTGTGGGCTTTGCGCCCCGCTATCAGGGCCAGGAGGAGATGTATCTGAGCAAGGTGTATCTGCTTCCAGAGGGCCGCCATCAAGGCGTGGTCAAGGCCATGTTCGGCCTGGTGGAGCAGGAAGCCAGAAACGAGGGGCTCTCCAAGATCCGACTGACTGTGAACCGCCATAACACCCATGCCGCCCAGGTCTATGAGCACTACGGCTACGAGACCGTGGAGGAGGCCGCCGCCGATATTGGCTGCGGCTACGTCATGGACGACTATATCATGGTGAAGCGCGTATGAGGCCGGGAGAAGCACTAGAGTCCCTGTCCCGGGACCAACTGTTGGAGCTGATTGCAATTTATTCCAAAAACTGGCTGGCTATGGATGGGGTATGGTTTCAGTCCGTGGAACGGAAATACGGCATGGAGGAGGCCATGTACCACGATGTGGAGGCCTGGAGGCGCTTCACTGTCACAGAGGCCCGGCGCATCAAAAAGTTTCTGGGCCTACCGGAGCACCCTGGCCTGGAGGGCCTGGCCCAAGCGCTGCAATACCGGTTTTATGCCAACCTCAGCCGCTATGAGCTCTCCCTCCAAAACGGCAGACTGCTGTACCGTGTGCTGGAATGCCCTGTTCAGCAAGCGCGCACCCGAAAGGGTATGGCCCTGCATCCTTGCAAGCCTGCCGGACTGGCTGAGTACGCCGGGTTTGCCCAAACCATAGATGACCGGATTTCCTGCCAGTGTGTCAGCTGCTATCCCGATATCACGGAAAGGGACTGTTCCTGCGCATGGTGTTTCCAATTGCAGGGGTAGTTTCCGGCGGACTGGAGATGACTGGGGATGTGTGAAATGACGAAAAACCGCAGGATATCAAGCTGGATTTCGCTGTTATAACGGCATTATATAAAAATTCGTGATTTTATATAAAATCATATTTGCGAGATATCCTCAAAAAAATCCAGGACAGCTTTTGTTTCTCTGGGCATGCCGCTGAAGGTTTTTCCCCGCGGCATGCCGTTTTTTTGCTGTGGATTTGACATTTCCTTTGGTTGATGCTATGATGGAGCGCCTGTGGGACAGGCAGGTATAAAACACACGCACGTCCCATAGATATAAAACCGTAAAATCCATATCAGCTAAGGAGAAATGACGTATGAAACGGATTCTTTCCCTCTTTCTGACTGCCCTTTTCTTGTCCGCCGGCGCCGCCACAATGGGGAGCGCTTCCGCTGCCGGGCTTTCCGAACACATTCAGGTGACCAGCTACAACCCGGGCATGGACTACACCGCCGCCATCCAGCGGGCCTTGCAGGATGGCAGCGCTTATGCTATGCAGGTGGGGGCCATTTATGAACAACAGCGCAACTTGAAAATCCGGGATCAGGGCCTGGACTTAGAAGAAACCACCTACTTTCAGGATTACACCACAGCAGAAGAAATTCTGCGGGCCATGGAGGAAGCGCAGAAGCCTTCCTATACCGAGGAGGATCTGGACCTTCTTTCCCGCATTATCTATGCGGAGGCAGGATGCACCTGGATCCCTGACTGGGTGCAGCAGATGGTGGGCAGCGTAGTGCTCAACCGTGTGGAGAGCTCTTACTACCCCGACACCATCCGAGAAGTGATCTACCAGCCCGGCCAGTACGCCCCCACCTGGGATGGCTCCATCTACAAAACACCGGACGCCCGAACCATTGAAAATGCCCGCTATTTGCTGGAAAACGGGAGCATCTGCCCTGCCAATGTAGTGGGACAAAACTCCATCAGCACGGGCAGCGGGGTCTACACTTCCTATTACGATTCCATCTTGGGAACCACCACATATTTCTGCTATTTATAAAAAGGACCGAATGGCACTCCCTCAAAAGGCCGGCAAATGCCGGCCTTTTCTCTTGCTTGGGTTTTCCCTTCGTGAAAGAAGCCCGGCTTCTCCAAGAAAGGGGAGGCCGGGCTTCTTGAAAATTTATTTTGTTTTGCAGAGGCCCCCGCTTACCTGCCGGCGGGGAAAACCCGTTGAAGCGGCCTCCGCTTCAGACGCAGGCCGTCACTTTCCTTGCGGCGCATGTAAACGCTTTGTACCAGGCCAAAGCCCAAATACATACAGACGGCAGAAGAGCCCCCCGCGCTGAAGAAGGGGAGAGTTACGCCCATAGCGGGCAGCACGGCCAGGCACATGCCAATGTTGGAAATGGACTGCAGCGCAATGATGCCAAAATAGCCAAAGCAGACATATTTGCCCAGGTCATCCCGCGAGGAGTGGGCCACGTGGAGCGCTTTCAGCATAAACAGGAAAAGCAGCAGCAAAATCAGCGAGCAGCCTACAAACCCCAATTCCTCTCCCGCCACAGAGAAGATGTAGTCGCTTTGCTGAAAGGGGACAATCCCGTCCGCCACCCGGCTGCCGTGGAACAGCCCCTGACCAGTGAGCTTTCCGCTTCCAATGGAAATGCGCCCTTGGTACTGCTGGTACCCATCATACATCTGCACATTGGGGTCGTCCAGATTGAACAGGGCAATGAAGCGCAGCTTCTGATAATCCTCCATAACAAACTGCCACAGTAAGGGCAAGGCCAATAGGATAAGCCCCCCCAGAATGGCGAAATACCGCAGCTTCACCCCGGCAGCCAAGCTCATCACCACAAACATGGCAAAGAAAACGATGGCAGCGCCGGTATCCCCCTGAATCTCACAAAGGCCCATGGGGACCAGAGCGTGAACAGCTAGAAGCACTACATGCAGCGGCCGGTCAATCCAACCCCGCTTTCGCAGGGAATCCAGGTGCTTGGCAAAGGTCAGGATGAAGGCGATCTTCACTGCCTCTGAAGTCTGAAAGCTGAAGCCGCCAATATTGATCCAGGCCCGGGCGTCTACGCCGCCGCTGCCCAGCGCCCTGTCTCCGAACAAAGCAGTGTAAATCATCAGAAAAACCGATGCCCCGGCAAACAGGTACCAAAAATTCGCCAGCTCCCCATAGTCCATCAGGGAGATGACAATGGCCCCAATAATCCCCAAGGCCACAGCCATGGCTTGGGTACGGAAATAGCTGCTCCCTCTGGCGCTGTCCACGCTGCGTAGCAGCAACAGGCTGTAGGCGGAAATTGCCGCCAGCAACAGCCACAGCAGGATATCCGCTCTTTTGATATAATTCCAAATGCCCTTAAAACAACTCTTTATCATAGCAATCCTATTCTTTCACGGGGGCTGCCATTCTACGCTGCCCACCCTATGCAAAGTCTCTCGAATTATGTCAAATCATTATACCATATCCACAGAAGGGCTTCAAGCTGTTTCTTTGTAATAGCCCCGTTTTTTCCTCTTCCAGCCCTCGGGTGATGAAAGATGGCGTTTTGCAGCCTCCGCCGCGCAATTTGATGTAAGAAGTAAAAAGGGATGCTTTCGGGCTTTACTATTCCTGAGAGATACTTTATAATGTAAAGGATCGAAAAAATCTATTTTTGGCCGTACAGCGGCCGGAAAGGTGTGGGGAAGCATGCTTTCTGACATTGAGATCGCCCAAAGCACAACGCTCAGACCCATTGCGGAGATCGCGGCAGAGCTGGGTATCCAGGAGGACGAGCTGGAGCTCTACGGGAAATATAAAGCCAAGATCAACGAACGGGCCTTTGTCCGTCTGGCAGATAAGCCCAACGGCAAGCTGGTGCTGGTGACAGCAATCAATCCCACCCCAGCCGGTGAGGGGAAAACCACCACTACCGCAGGTTTGGGACAGGCCATGAAGAAGATCGGCAAAAACGCCATCATTGCCCTGCGGGAGCCCTCTTTGGGGCCGGTGTTCGGCGTCAAGGGCGGCGCGGCTGGGGGCGGCTATGCGCAGGTGCTGCCCATGGAGGACATCAACCTCCACTTCACAGGGGACATGCACGCCATCACCTCTGCCAACAACCTGTGCTGCGCCATGCTGGACAACCATCTGCAGCAGGGCAACACCTTGGGGATCGACCCCCGCCGCATCCAGATCAAGCGTTGCCTGGATATGAACGACCGGGCCCTGCGGAATATCGTCATCGGCCTGGGAGGCAAAATCAACGGCGTGCCCCGGGAGGACGGCTTCATCATCACCGTGGCCTCCGAGGTCATGGCCATCCTGTGCCTTGCCAAGGACATGAACGACCTGAAGGAGCGCCTGGGGAATATCCTCATCGCCTACACCTACTCCGGGGAGCCCGTCTACGCCCGGGACATCAAGGCCGAGGGCGCCATGGCCGCCCTGCTGCGGGATGCCGTGAATCCCAATTTGGTGCAGACCATCGAGGGCACCCCTGCCATTATGCACGGCGGCCCCTTTGCCAACATCGCCCACGGGTGCAACTCTGTGCGGGCCACCCGCCTGGCCTTGAAGCTGGCAGACTACTGCATCACGGAAGCCGGGTTCGGTTCCGACCTGGGCGCGGAAAAATTCATGGACATCAAGTGCCGCATGGCTGGCTTGGCCCCCTCCTGTGTGGTGGTGGTGGCTACCGTACGGGCGCTGAAATACAACGGCGGCGTACCCAAGGCGGAGCTCTCCGCAGAGAATGTCCCCGCGCTTGAGAAGGGCATTGTCAATTTGAAGGCCCATGTGGAGAACATGCAGAAGTTCGGCGTGCCGGTGGTGGTGGCCATCAACCGCTTTGGCACTGACACTGACGCAGAGCTCCAGGTCATCGACCGCTGCTGCCAGGAGCTGGGGGTTTCCTACGCTTTGTCCGAGGTGTTTGCCAAGGGCGGCGAGGGCGGCGTAGAGCTGGCCCAGACCATCTGCCGCGTCATCGAAGAGAACGAGGACAAGACTCATTTTGCTCCCATCTATCCCATCGAAGCCACCGTGGAGGAAAAAATCACCGCTATTGCCCAGAAAATCTACGGTGCCAAGGATATAACCTTTACGGCTGCTGCCCAGAAGTCCTTGAAGGACATCAAGGCCCTGGGCGGGGACAGCATGCCCGTGTGCATCGCCAAGACCCAGTACTCCCTGTCCGATAACGCCAAGCTGCTGGGCCGTCCTACGGATTTCACCATCACCATCCGGGACCTGCGTCTTTCCAACGGCGCCGGCTTTGTGGTGGCCTATGCCGGTGATATTATGACCATGCCCGGCCTGCCCAAAGTCCCCGCTGCCGAAAAGATTGACGTGGATGAAAACGCTGTAATCCACGGTTTGTTCTGATATGGCAGAGCAGATAATCACTCATTCCCCAGAGGAGACGGCAGCCTTGGCCCAGCGCCTTGCGCAAGACCTGAAAGGCGGGGAGGTTGTGGCCTTTACCGGCGGCATGGGGGCGGGGAAGACCGCCTTTACCCGTGGGCTTGTCATGGGCCTGGGAGCCGGAGACGTGGTCTCCAGCCCCACTTTCGCCCTGGTCAATGAGTATCAGGGCCGTTTGACAGTGGAACACTTCGACATGTACCGGGTGGAGAGCTGGGACGACCTGTATTCCACCGGCTTTTTCGACTATCTTGGCTCGGATTGCATCCTGGTGATTGAGTGGAGCGAGAACATCGCCGGCGCCCTGCCTGAGGACGCGATCACCATTGATATCCAGCCGGGAGAAAGGGAAAATGACCGCGTCATCACCATCAGCGGCTGGAAAAAGGAGGGGAAGCCATGCTGATTCTAGGCATCGACTCCTCAGCAGGCCCTGCTTCCGCCGCTTTGGTGGAGGATGGCTGCCTGTTGGGTGAGTTTTATATTCACACAAAACAGACCCACAGCCAGACCCTGCTTCCCATGGTACAGCAGCTTCTGGCTTCTGCGGGACGCTCCTGCGGGGACTTGGACGCCTTAGCCGTGTCTCACGGACCCGGTTCCTTCACGGGGGTGCGGATTGGCATTTCTTGTGTAAAGGGAATTTCCTTTTCTAACGATATTCCCTGTGTGGGGATCTCGACGCTGGAAGCCATTGCCTATGGAGGCTTGGCTGCGGAGGGAAGCGTGCTTTGCGCCGCAATGGACGCCCGCTGCAGCCAGGTGTATAACGCCTTGTTCCAGGTGGAGAAGGGCTCCCTTCATCGCCTTACGGAGGACTGCGCTCTTTCCATTGCGGAACTGGAAACTCAGTGCCGCAGCTATGGGGAACGCCTCCTTCTATTGGGGGATGGAGCCGCCTTGTGCCACAAGTCGTTTTCCGAGTGGGGGGCCCGGCTTGCCCCAGAAAATTTGCGGTTTCAGCACGCGGCTTCGGTGGCGCTGTTGGGGGAACAGGCAGCCAAGGCGGGAGATACCCTCACAGCGGCAGCGCTGGCTCCCGTGTATCTGCGGCTCCCCCAGGCAGAGCGGGAGCTGAAAAAGCGTTTAGGGCAGAAAGCCTAGCGTGTAGAACGGTTCTCAAAATACGACCATGCTTTGGAAAGGAGATTTCTCTATGAAATTAGCTCTTGGATGTGACCACGGCGGTTTTGAATTAAAAGAGGCGGTTCGCGGCTACTGTGAAGAGCGGCAGATTCCCTATGAGGATTTTGGCGCGTACAGCACAGAGTCGGTGGACTATGCCCCCATTGCCGCCAAAGCGGCGCGTTATGTAGCCTCTGGCCAGGCGGATTTCGGGGTGCTGATCTGTTCCACGGGGATTGGCATTTCTATGGCCGCCAACAAAGTCAAGGGCGTTCGGGCGGCCCTTTGCACGAATGAATACTGCGCTGAGATGACCCGGCGCCACAACAATGCCAACATTCTCTGCATGGGCGGCAAAGTGGTGGATCAGCAGACAGCCTTAAAGCTGTTGGATATCTTTCTGCACACCGAATTTGAAGGAGGCCGGCACCAACGCCGGATTGACCAAATCGCTCAAATTGAGGACGGAAAGCTATAACACTTTACAATGTTTTTTCGGGAGGAAATACGTATGAAAATGGAAGAGTATCCCAATGTTTTTGTCATGGACCATCCTTTAATCCAGCACAAGCTGACTTTTTTGCGGGATGTTTCCACTGGCACGAAAAATTTCCGTGAACTGGTCAGTGAGATTGCCATGCTGATGTGCTATGAGGCAACCCGCGACCTGCCTTTGATGAACGTGGAAACAGTAACCCCCATGGAGAAAACCACTACACAGGTAATTGCCGGCCGGAAGCTGGCTTTTGTGCCCATCCTGCGGGCAGGCCTGGGGATGGTGGATGGCATGCTGAGCATGGTTCCCTCCGCCAAGGTGGGCCATATCGGCCTGTACCGGGACCACGATACCTTGAAGCCTGTTGAGTACTACAACAAACTGCCTCAGGATATTGAAGAACGGGATGTAATCGTGCTGGACCCCATGCTGGCCACCGGCGGTTCCGCGATAGACGCCATCACTATCGTCAAGCGGAGCCATCCCAAGAGCATTAAGTTCCTGTGCGTTATTGCTGCCCCCGAGGGTCTGAAGGCCCTGACCGAAGCCCATCCCGACGTGCAGATCTACTGCGCCGCGGTGGATCGCTGCCTCAACGAGAATGGATACATTCTTCCTGGCTTGGGAGACGCTGGAGACCGGATTTTCGGCACACTGTGACAAAATGAAATAGGCAGGAATTGGGCGCGCCGCAGTCTGGAAGCGGCGCGCTTTTTCTGTGATGGGGATGTGAAATTTTTTAGAACCCTTTCAAATGCCTGGAAAATGTGGTATACTAGGGAGTCGATAGAGCATATTTATGCAATTCATCTGTATTTCTTTTACTTTTCATCCAGAAAGGGCACAGGAATGCCATGAGTGAAATGAAAACCCAGCGCCTCAGTGATTCGGTGGCGCTGCATACCTTTTCCGACTCCCGCTTTAAAACGATGAAGGTCTCGGTGAACATGCTGGTTCCCCTGCGAAAGGCCACTGCCGCCCGCAACGCCATTTTGCCAGCTCTTGTCAGCCGCGCCACCCGGGAATATCCCGACTACACCGCCCTAAACTGCCGCTTGGCCCAGCTGTATGGAGCTTCCCTGAGCAATAGCGTGCAGAAGGTGGGGGAATATCAGGTGCTCACCCTGTCCGCAGCGGGGCTTTCTAACCGCTATGCCTTTGGGGGAGAGGACATGTTCGCCCAGCTGACAGAGCTCCTCTTTGACGTGCTGTTCGACCCTCTAAAGGATGGTGAGGGCTTATTTCCGTTGGAGGGCTTCCAACAGGAACAGCGCCAAATGCTGGAGATGCTGGACGCCGAGTTCAACGACAAAATGACCTATGCCCACCGGCGCTGCGAAGAGCTGCTGTTCCAGGGGCAGAGGGCAGAGGTGGGCCGCTGTGGCACGCGAGAAGATGTGGAGGCCTTAGACCGGCGCCAGGTTACTGCCGGCTGGCAGGAGCTTTTGGAAAGCGCCCGAATTGAAATCTTTGCCCTGGGCGGCTGCAGCCCGGACCCAGAGCTGTTCCGCGCCCGTTTTTCCGGCTTGGGAAGCCCGCAGCCCATCGGACTGCTTGCCTACGAGGAGCCGGGGGAGGTCCGCCGGCTGGTGGAGGAGCAGCCCCTCTCTCAATCGAAGCTGTCCATGGCCTTCCGGGCGGACTACGCGCCGGAAGAAAAACGGCTTTTTCAATTGATGGCTGCGGTGCTGGGCGGTGTGCCCAGCTCTAAACTATTCCAGAACGTCCGGGAAAAAATGAGCCTTTGCTACTACTGTTCCGCTGGGATGGCGCCCAACAGCCGGGCCATGTTCATTGAAAGCGGCGTGGAGACCGAAAATCTGGAGCGTGCGGAAGAAGCTATTTACAGCCAGCTCCATGCCCTGCAAAGGGGGGATTTGACGGAGGAAGAGCTGCTCTCCGCCCAGCTGGCCCTGCAGAATTCCCTGCGCTCTGCCACGGATTCCCTGCCTGCTATCGAGGGTCTTTCCCTAGGCCAGCTTTTCGGCGGGCACGTGCTCTCTCCGGAGGAATCCATCCGGCAGCTCATGTCTTACACGAAAGAACAGGTGGTGGAGGCCGCCCGCAGGCTCCGTCCAGCGGTGGTGTACACCTTGAAAGGAGGCGGCGTCCATGAAGCCGAGGGTTGAAACTATCACCAGCAGCCAGGTGGGCGACAGCTATTACCGGATTCAGCACCCTACGGGGCTCACGATCCTTTTATACCCCAAAGAGCGCTGCAGCACAGCGTACGCTATGTTTGGCACTCGCTACGGTTCCATTGACAACTGTTTCCAGCGCGGAGATGAATCCCAGCCGGAACTGGTACCCGAGGGAATTGCCCACTATTTGGAGCACAAGCTCTTTGAAAGCGAGGAGGGCGACGCGTTCGACCGTTTTTCCAAGACTGGCGCCAGCGCCAACGCCTTTACTTCCTTTGACTCCACCAACTACTTGTTCTCCTCCACGGGCCAGATTTACGAGTCCCTGGAAATTTTGCTGGATTTTGTACAGTCTCCTTACTTTACAGAGGAAACCGTCCGCAAAGAGCAGGGCATTATCGGCCAGGAGATCAAAATGTACGACGACGACCCCCAGTGGCGGGTCATGTTCAACTATTTGGAGGCCATGTACCATGCCCACCCAGTGCGCCAGGATGTGGCCGGCACGGTGGAGAGTATCGCCAAGATCACGCCGGAGCTGCTGTACCGGTGCTATAACACTTTTTATAACCTGGGAAATATGGTCTTAGCTTTGGCTGGGAATTTCCAGGTGGACAGGGTGTTGGAGGTTTGTGATAGGATGCTGAAGCCTGCGGAGCCCCTGCCGGTCAAGCGAATCTTTCCCTTTGAACCGGATTCCGTGGTGACATCTTATATTCAACAGCAGCTGCCCGTGGCCTCTCCATTGTTTCAGTTCGGCTTTAAAGAGCCCCGGGCCAACCAGATCCGCACGGAAAAGGATGTGGCCGCTGTGGAGGTCCTTATGGAAACATTGGCCTCCGATGCGTCGCCTCTGTTCCGGGACCTGCTGGACCGCGGCCTTGTCAATGAGGCCAGCTTTTCTTATGAATATTTCGAGGGGAATGGCTACGCTACCCCCATGTTCTCCGGCGAGTCCAGAGCCCCCCGGGCGGTTGCAAAGTCGATCTTGCAGGAGGTGCGGCGCTTTCAAAAAGAGGGCATCCCCCCAGAGGCTTTCGAGCGCTCCAAGCGTTGCCTCTACGGGGAGATTGTTTCGGCCCTGAACAGCACGGGGAACATCGCAAACGGCCTGTCCAACATGGAGCTGCGCGGGCGGGAGCTGTTCACCTATATCGACGCCCTTGCCCAGCTTCGCCCAGAGGATGCTGAGGAGAAGCTCCAACAGATTTTCCAGGAAGAGCAAAGCGTGCTCTCTGTGATTTTACCGCTGGAACCATAAAGCTGCCAAAGGAGGACATAAAGCTATGACCTATAATGTCACGTTTCCCCATCTGGGGCTGGAGTTCAACATCAACCCGGTGGCTTTTTCCATCGGGAGCTTCCATGTGTATTGGTATGGCATCATCATTGCGGCAGGGTTCCTGCTGGCATTGATCTATGCCAGCTTTAGCTGCAAGAAAATGAACATTGACATCAACCGGCTGTTCGATGTGGTTATTGTTGGCCTCATCGCCGGGGTAATTTTCGCGCGGCTGTTTTATGTGGTCTTCTATCCCGGTGATAAATACTGGAAAAATCCCTTGGAGATCTTCCAGATTCACGACGGAGGCCTGGCCATCTACGGCGGCATTATCGGCGCTGTGGTGTTCGGCAGCCTGATGGCCAAGCTCCGCAAGCTGAAGGTTACCGCTGTTCTGGATATTGCTGCCCTGGGTTTCCTCATTGGCCAGTGTGTGGGCCGCTGGGGCAACTTTATCAACCAAGAGGCCTTCGGCTCCGCCACGGAACTGCCCTGGGGCATGCACAGCGAAAATACCGCCGCTGTAGTGGATGGCAATGTGCACCCCTGCTTTCTGTATGAATCCCTGCTGTGTTTGCTGGGCTTTGTGCTTCTGCACTTCTTCACCCGCAGGTTCCGCCGCTATGACGGCCAAACCTTCCTGCTGTATATCGTCTGGTACGGCGCCTGCCGGTTCTTCATCGAGGGCTTGCGCACGGACAGCCTTATCATCCCTGGTACAGGCTTGCGGGTCTCCCAGGTGATCGCAGCGGCATGCGTGGTGGCCGGCATCATTCTGCTGGTTTTGTTCCGGCATAGGACCAGCTTGACCGGCTGCGGTGACCGCCGCGTTATGGAAGCGGTCGGCCTGGTGGAATCCACTGCTTTGCCCGAGGATGAGACCCCCAGCACAATCTTTGGGGACCTTCCTCCGGAGGAGATCCAGGAGATCTTCCACGGGCACCCCGCCTGGGAAAAGGGAGAGCAAGCGGCCAAAAAGGCCGAGGAAGAAGAGGTTAATGATCCAGAGCCCGCGGCAGACGGCCCAGCCGGCGCAGAAGCGGAAAAGGAAGAGAAAGAGGAAAAGACGGAGTAATTTTGCAGGATCATGTAATTGGAAAGGAGCAGATGAACATGGCGCAGCGCATAGACGGAAAGGCGGTTTCTGCAAAGGTGCGGGCAGCGGTGGCCCAAGAGGTGGCCGCCTTGAAGGAACGGGGGGTAACCCCCGGCCTGGCAGTGGTCATTGTGGGAGATGACCCCGCCTCTCGCATCTATGTGAACAACAAAAAGAAGGCCTGCCAGGCCACTGGCATCCATTCGGAAGAGTATGCCCTGCCCGCTTCCACTACACAGGAGGAGCTGCTGGCCTTAGTGGACCAGCTTAACCACAAAAAGGATATCCATGGCATCCTGGTTCAGTCCCCCTTGCCCAAGGGCTTGGACGAGGGAGCGGTGGTGGAGGCCATCGACCCCCAAAAGGATGTGGACGCCTTCCACGCCTACAATGTTGGGAAGATCATGATTGGCGACTATCACTTCTTACCCTGCACCCCTGCCGGGATTATGGAGCTGTTGAAGGCTTATGAGATCTCTGTGGAGGGCAAGCGCTGTGTTGTTATCGGCCGCAGCAACATCGTGGGAAAGCCCATGGCCATGCTTTTGCTCCATCAGAATGGCACTGTCACCATTTGCCACAGCCGCACCAAAGATTTGCCGGAAGTCACCCGCCAAGCGGACATCCTGGTCTCCGCGGTGGGTAAGAGCCATTTCGTCACAGCGAATATGGTCAAACCGGGGGCGGTGGTTATCGATGTGGGCATGAACCGGGATGAAAATGGAAAGCTTTGCGGGGACGTGGATTTTGATACGGTGGAACCCCTTGCTTCTTTCATCACCCCGGTGCCGGGAGGCGTGGGCCCTATGACCATCGCTATGCTGCTGAAAAACACGGTCACAGCTGCCAAGCTGCAGAACCAGCTGCTCTGACCAGACGGGAGTTGTCTCTTTATGGCAAGTTTGCTGGAAAAAATCCATTCCCCAGAGGATATCAAGGGCTTCGGCGGGGAGGAGC
>ENA-OUPA01000277-OUPA01000277.1-human-gut-metagenome-genome-assembly--contig:-NODE-277-length-38743-cov-7.55102_pt1 | contig 38743 bp, 38 predicted proteins | sample MGYA00237939_ERZ548770 | MGnify/ENA primary metagenome ERZ548770 (study PRJEB26490, sample SAMN05356877) | human gut metagenome | biome: terrestrial biome; feature: human-associated habitat; material...
TATAAGAGACACCCAGAAGGACCTGCCCCAAGAGCTGAAGGACAAGGTGAAGGACTTCCTGTTAAGCTACGACGACCCTGAATACTTCGGGGATGAAGAGGGCGTGGAGCCCAAGCGTTTTATTGAGATCGCCGACAGCGATTACGACTATCTGGCCGATCTGAAAGAGACCTACAATCTTTCCGACTGAGGAGCGTTGGCATGGAAAACGTGTTAGAACTAACCCATTTGAAAAAATATTACGGCCAAACCCGGGCTGTGGAGGATGTGAGCTTCTCGGTAAAGCCGGGGGAAGTGGTGGTCATCATCGGCCCCAGCGGCGCTGGGAAGTCCACCGTGCTGCGGTGCATCAACCGCATGATTGATCCCACAGAGGGCACAATCCTGTTCCAGGGAACGGACATGGCCCAGGTAAAGCGGGAAAGAGACCTGAAAGCCATCCGGCGCCGCATTGGGATGATTTTCCAATCCTTCAATCTTGTCTACCGCCTTTCCGTGTTTCAGAACGTGCTCCACGGGCGGCTGGGTTACATGTCCACCCCCAACGCCGTTCTGGGCCGCTACTCTGAGGCGGACAAAGAGAAGGCACTGGAACTCCTGCGGATGATCGGCCTGGAAGGGATGCTCTACAAAAAGGCTGGGGAGCTTTCCGGCGGACAGAAGCAGCGGGTGGGCATTGCCCGTGCTTTGATGCAGGACCCTGCCCTGCTGCTGTGCGATGAGCCCATCGCCTCCCTGGACCCCAGCTCCTCTAAGATCATCATGGACCAAATCCGGGACATGGCCCGGATGCGCAACATCGGCTGCATTGTCAATCTGCACCAGGTGGACGTGGCCAAAACATATGGAGACCGGATCGTGGGCATCCACCAGGGACGTGTGGTTTTTGACGGTCCGCCCCAGGAGCTGACCAACTCTATGATTGAAACCATCTACGACGCCCCCATTGAAGAGCTCACTGTGGGGCTGGAAGGGGAGGCAGCCCATGGCTAAAAGGACCATTCCCCTCACGCCGAAAAAGCAGAAGCGGGCCGCCACCCTGGCGTTCCTTCTGATTGCGGCGCTGTTCCTCATCGCCAGCCTGCAAACGCAGTACACTCCTGTAGAGTTTTTGCTCAACATGGAGAATTTCTGGAGCTTCATCTTTGTAGACCTGCTCCCCCCAAAAATTGCAGACTGGGAAACCATTGGCATTGGGGTGCTGCAGACCATCTCTATGGCCATGGTTGCCAGCCTTGTATCGGCAGTGATCTCTCTGGCACTGGCCTTTTTGGGCTCTAACACCACGGCCCCCTGGCGGCCCCTGAAAAAGATCATCCGCGCCTTTGCCTCGCTGCAGCGGAATATCCCCAGCATGATCTGGACCTTTCTGCTGATTATGTCCTTCGGCATTGGCACCGTGGTGGGAACCCTGGCCCTTCTGATCACCACCTGCGGCTTTCTAATCCGCTCCTTCATTGAAACGATTGACGAGGTGGGCGGCGAAAGCCTGGAGGCGCTGCAGGCCGTGGGGGCTGGGCGCCTGTCCATCATCACCCAGGTGATCCTACCGGCCTCGCTGCCCGGGTTTCTCTCCTGGCTGCTTTACTCTCTGGAAGTGAATATCCGCTCCTCCACTCTGGTAGGCGCTGTAGGGGGCGGCGGCATCGGCCTGATTATGATGGGCTATATCAAGCAGTTCCGGTACCACTCTGCCATGGGGGTCATCCTGCTGGTGGCCGTCATTGTCATCCTGGTCGACCTGCTGACCAATTTCCTGCGAAAGAAGGTGCTGGCATGACTGACTTTACCGAAATCTACCCCGTTGCCGACTCTGCCGTAGAAGAGCCGGCCGAAAAAAACGGCCTGCTCCTGCGGGACAGAAGGGGCCGCATCCGGGTAAAAGACCCCGCCCGTGACCGGGCTCTGAAGTGGTTCCTGTCCCTGTTCACCATTTTGGGCGTGGCTGCCCTGTTCTTTATGGATCTGGACTGGGCCCAAGTGTGGGAGGGGGTCCTTCGCATTCCTGAGGCCATCGGCAAGCTGTGTAAGGTGGACTTCAGCCAGATCGACGTCACCTTTACCTCTCTGTTTGAGTCCATTGCCGTCGCCATCCTCTCCACGGTGTACAGCCTGGTGGGCGGCATGGTTTTAGCGGTGTTCCTGGCCAAAAACCTGACTCCCTTCAAATGGATGGCTGCCGTGCTCTCCGCAGTGCTCACCTTCCTGCGGGCAATCCCCTCCATCATCTGGGTTCTGCTGATTCTGGTGTGCGTGGGCTTTGGCCCCTCCGCGGGGATTATCGGCATCTGCATTTTCAGCACTTCCTTCTTTGCCAGAAGCTTTGCCCAATGCTATGAGGAAGTTCCCCAGGAAACCCTGGAGGCGCTGCGCGCCATGGGGGCCGGCCGGGTAAAAGTGTTCTTCAGCGCCGTGCTTCCCTCCGCGTTTACCGGCATGCTGGCCTGGACCTCTATCAGCTTTGAAAGCAACTTCGAGGCCTCTGCCGTGCTGGGCACGGTGGGCGCCGGGGGCATTGGATATGTGATCTCCAACTGCATGACCCGTTACGCCTACGGCCAGGCCATTGTGGCCATTGCCCTGGTGCTGGCTTTTACCTACGCCATGGAGCTGGGGTTCACCGCCATCAAAGAAAGAAATGGGAAAATCAAATAGGAGGAGCTATGGAACCAAGGAGATTCTCTAAAATTATAGAAAAATGCCCGGCAGAGCGGGTAAAGGAACTGGCCCGCCCCATCGTGGAGCAGCACCAGGTTGCGGTCATCCGCAAGCCCACTAAAACCCTGGTGATGGTGCGTATGCGGGAAACCGTAGCCAAGGCAGAGTTTTACCTGGGAGAACTGCTGGCCGCTGAGGCCATGGTGGAGCTGGAGGGAACCAAGGGTTTCTCCCTTCTGATGGGGGACGACCTGGACAAGGCTTTCTCCGCCGCTGTGCTGGACGCCCTGCGCCGGTCGGGGCTGCCCCAGTGGGAGGCCGTACGCCTGGCCCTGGAGCAGGAAGAGAAGCGCCAGCAGCAGGAGGAACGCCGGGAGATCTGCCGGCACAATGCCTCTCGGGTGCAGTTCAACACCCTGGACGTGGAATATTGAGGAAACTGGGAGGACAAGCGATATGAGGACTGAGAACCGGTTTGACCCGGTATTTGACTGCCAGCAGGTGTTCAAGGCCCTGATGAATGCCTTGGCCCAGCCCGGCAAGGTATTCTCCATTGAGGAGAATGTAAAGCGGCTGGTTGGCAACGGCGCCCCCTTCAAGGCGGTGGCCCTGACCCTGCTGGACAATTGGCGTTCCTTTTATGTAGACGGAGCCCCCGCCCTGGCCGAGGAGCTGCGGGAACTGACCTATGGCGTGCCCGCTTCTTTGGAAGAGGCCGATTACCTGTTCTTTCCCCGCATGGGGGAACCGGGCCCCGTTATCGAGAAGGCAAAACCCGGCACCTTGCCGGAACCTCACAAAAGCGCAACGCTCTTCCTGATGACGGACTCCCTGACGGGAGGAGAGGCCTTCTCCCTCACCGGTCCCGGTGTGGAGAGGGCGGTCACCGTCACCCTGCCCGCTCCCTGCCGGGCCTGGCTGGAAGAGCGGCAGGCACAGGCGTTTGAGTTCCCCTGCGGGGTGGATTTATACTTCCTCACCCCCCAGGGCCAGGTTATGGGGATCCCCCGCAAGGTGAAGATAGGAGGTGAGGGCTGATGGGCTATGTTGCAGTTACCGGCGGGCAGGAAGCCATCCAGGCTTCCATCCAGCTGCTGAAGGAGTGCCGCTCCAAGGGGGAGCATCCTGTAGACCTGCAGGTCCTGCGGGACCGGATGGGCCTGCTCATTGACCGCATTATGTCCGAGGCGGGCCTGTACGCCCCAGACTACGCCGCCCTGGCCCTGAAACAGTGCGAGGGCAGCCCAGAGGAGGCCGTATTCCTGCTGCGGGCCTACCGCAGCACGTTGGCCCGCAACTACACCTCCCGCACGGTCTCCGGCGATCAAATGCACATCCGCCGGCGGATCAGCTCGGCCTTTAAGGATATCCCCGGCGGCCAGGTGCTGGGCCCCACCTATGACTACGTCCACCGCCTGCTGAATTTCGGCCTGCTGGAGGAAACCGAAGAGGACCTCCGCCAGTGGCGGAAGGAGTTTGAAGCCGGGATTCCCGCCTCTCCGGAAGGAGAGCTCTCGGATACAGCCCCCCGGGTGCTGGACCTGCTCCGGGAGGAAGGCTTGATTGAGCAGGTGGAGGAGGACCACTCCCAGCCCTGCGACGTCACCATGGAAAAGCTGCCCCTCCCCGCCCCGCGCAGCGCCATTCTTCAGACTTTGACCCGGGCGGACACCGGGTTTGTCTCTGGCCTGGCATACAGCGACATTCGGGGATTTGGCATGTCCCACCCCACCATTGGGGAGCTGCGTTACGGCAGCCTGGAAATTGAGGTGGACTCTCCCCTGGATGAGGGCGCCGCCTGGTATGTGGGCGAAATCTTTGTCACCGAGGTAGAGGGCCTGATGGGGACCCGTGCCGGCGGCGAGGGCATCGGCGTGGGCTACGGCTGCGTGATCGGCCGCAACGACACCAAGGCCATTGCCATGTCTGTGCTGGACCACGCCCTGACCCTCTCCATTGACAGCCCCACCAGCGATATGGAATTTGTGCTGCTCCACGGGGACTGCCTGGAGATGAACGGGTTTATCTCCCACCTGAAGCTGCCCCACTATGTGACCTTCCAGTCCAAGCTGGACAGCCTGCGGAAACGGAAAAGGAGGCTTGAAGATGAGCAAGGAAACTAAGCGGGGCGACTATAACTTCGCCTTTTTGGACGAGGGCTCCAAACGGGAAATCCGCCGGGCGGTGCTCCATGCCATTGCCGTGCCGGGGTACCAGGTGCCCTTTGGCTCTCGAGAGCTGCCCATCGGCCGGGGCTGGGGCACAGGCGGCATCCAGCTGACCATGTCCCTCATCGGCCCGGATGACACCTTGAAGGTCATCGACCAGGGCAACGATGACAGCGTCAACGCGGTGAGCATCAAGCGGCTCATCTGCGACACCACCGGTGTGGAGACCACCACGGACACCGCCCAGGCGGACATCATCCAGTCCCGCCACCGCATCCCCGAGGAGCCCCTGCGGGAAGACCAGGTGCTGGTGCTCCAGGTGCCCACGCCGGAGCCCCTGCGCAGTGTGGACCCCCACGAGGAGGTCACCCGGCAGCTCCACGCCGATGGGGAGTATACGGGCATCTGGGTCAACCTGTTTGAACAGCTGCTCACCCGGGGCTCCCCCTTCCGGGGGGCGGATCATCCGGTGCTGGTGGACGGCCGGTATGTGATGAACCCCAGCCCCATCCCCCGCTACGACAATCCCAAGCTGCACCAGTCTCAGTGCCTGTACCTGTTTGGGGCCGGCCGGGAAAAGAAGATCTACGCCGTTCCCCCCCACACCGATGTGGTCTCTCTTGCCTTTGAGGACTATCCCTTCCAGCAGGAGGACCTTTCCGGCCGCAAATGCCGGCTCTGCGGGGCAGAGAACGTCTACTTTGACGAGATCTTTGATGCAGAGACCGGAGAGCGCTACTACCAGTGCTCTGACACAGGCTATTGCCTGAAGCGCCGCAACGCGCAAGCATCCCAGGAAAAGGGGGAAGAAACCCATGAATGAGAGAACGCCCGTAATGGAGGGCAGGCACATTACCGTGCGCTTTGGCCCCGGCTGCCCCTACTGCCAGGAGCATACCGACCTGGAAAAGGGGCGCTGCCCCGTGTGCCACACCATCTGGGGCGTGCGGGATGTGAGCTTTCAGCTGTACCCCGGGGAGATTTTGGGAATTGTGGGGGAATCCGGTTCGGGAAAAAGCACCCTGCTGAAGACCCTCTATTTTGACCAGCCCGCCACCAGCGGGGAGGCCACCCTCACCATGTATCAGAATGGAAAGGCCAACATATTGGAGGCCAGCTCTCAGCAGCGGCGCTACCTGCGCAACCACCTGATGGGCATGGTCTACCAGAACCCCATGCTGGGCCTGCGGATGAACATTTCCTCTGGGGCCAACATCGCGGAAAAACTTATCGCCGCAGGCAGCCGCAACGCCGGCAGGATGATTGCCCGCAGCTCCCAGCTTTTAGAGCATGTGGAGATCCCCGTGGAGCGCCTGCGGGACCAGCCCCGGGTCTTTTCCGGCGGCATGCAGCAGCGGGTGCAGATCTCCAAGGCCATTGCCAACAACCCTCCCATCCTGCTGCTGGATGAGGTAACCACCGGCCTGGATTTAAGCGTGCAGGCCAAGGTGCTGGACTTGATCCGCACCATTCAGCAGGAGCTGGGCATCGCTATGATGATTGTCAGCCACGACCTCTCCGTCATCCGCATGATGTCCGACCGGACCATGGTTATGCTGGGGGGCCGCGTGGTGGAGGAGGGCCTGACCGACCAGATTTTGGAGGACCCCCTGCACGCCTACACCCAAACACTGGTCAGCTCGTTGTTGTAAGGAGGAAGCCATGGGAGAGCTTGTCATTCAAAATGTAAATGTGGTGCTGCCGGACCAGGTCTTGGAAAACGGCTCGGTACGGCTGCAGGATCAGCTGATTCAGGAGGTTTCTGAAAACCCCTGGCTGGGGCCCGAGAGCCCCGACGGCCGCATTCTGGACGGCCAGGGCGCTTTCCTGCTGCCAGGGCTGATCGACATTCACTCGGACAATATTGAAACGGTCATTCAGCCCCGGCCCCAAAGCATGATCGACTTCGAGCTGGCCATGCGGGAGCAGGAAAAGCAGCTGGTGTGCCAGGGCATCACCACCATGTACCACTCCCTCACCATTATGGACACCCATTTTGGCGGGGAGCGGGTGGCCCAGAAGCAGCAGCTGCGCAGCCCGGAAAACTTGACCAAGCTGATCGGGCTGATCCGCAACTTTCACGAGGGCGACCATTTGATCCGCCACCGGTTCCACTGCCGGTATGAGATCACCAACGCCCGGGGCTACTCCATGCTGCTGGGATTCATCCGTAACCGGGACATGCAGCTGCTGTCCTTTATGGATCACACCCCCGGCCAAGGGCAGTACAGAAACCTGGAATTTTTCAAAAGCCACGTCATGTCCCAAAGCCAAACCGAGGAGGAGAAAAACCAGATCCTCACCCAGCGGATGAACCGCACCAAGCTCACGGCGGAGCAGCTGGCGCTGGCTGCGGACATGGCGGTTCAGGCCGGCATCCCCATTGCCTCTCACGATGATGACAGCCTGGAAAAACTGGACTATGTAACACAAAACCTCCACGCCCGCATCTGCGAGTTTCCCGTGGAGCTCTCCGTGGCCCAAGAGGCCCACCGCCGGGGCATGGCCGTGGTGGTGGGCGCCACCAATGTGCTGATGGGGCGGTCCCACTCCAACAACCTCTCCGCCCGGGAGGCCATTGAAAACGGCTGCGCTGACATTCTCGTCTCCGACTATTTCCCGGCAGCCATCCTCCACGGGGTGTTCAAGCTGTGGGAGGACGGCACCCTGCCGCTGCCCCAGGCGGTGAACATGGCCACGCTGAACCCCGCCAAGGCCGTGCGGGTTGCAGAACACCTTGGCTCAATTGAGCCAGGCAAGTGCGCCGACCTGATTTTGGTAAGCAAAAAAGGGAAAATCCCCGTGGTGCTTTCCACCTTTATCAATGGCGAAGAGGTGACCCGCCTCCACTACCGCAATGATTTCGTGGGGAAGGATGGGGCCCGCTATGACTGAGGAGCTTCAGCCCGCTATGATTGAGGAGCTTTGGCCCCTGGCGGACTTTGCCCGAAACCTGGTGGTGGCCTGTGGAGCCCGCCTGCGGGAGCGGCGGCGCAGCATCTCTCCAGCCATGCGGGAAAAGGGAAGCTACCGGGATATCGTCACTGACCACGATCTGTGGGTGCAGCAGTACCTGGCAGAGGCGCTGCAAAAAGAAGCACCCTTCTGCGGCATTCTGGGAGAGGAAGGCGCCCGCCGGCAGGGAGCCTCGCCCTGGACCTGGGTGCTGGACCCCATTGACGGCACCACCAATTATTACCAGGCCGGCCGCGGCTACGCCATCTCCTTGGGGCTGTTGTACCGGGAGGAACCCGTGTGGGGGCTGGTGCTGGAGGGAAGCTCTGGCAAAGCCCTGGAGGGCTCCATCCCCTATGGGGCTGGGCGGTCCAGCCCCGCGGCTCCCCACCAGGCAGTGCTCCACTTAGGGGTAAAGACCATGGAGTCCCTTACGGCCCTGGGCGTGGACGCCTATCGCTTTGCCCGCCAGTTTCAGGGGGTGCGCTATTTTGGCTGCGCTTCACTGGAGCTGTGCTCTGTGGCAGAGGAGCGCGGCGGAGTTTATGTAAACAGCCATCTCAAGCTGTGGGACTTTGCCGCAGCCTGGGCGGTTTTAAAATCCCAGGGCTGCTCCATTGCCGCGGTCCCCATGGAGGGGGAAGACTGGTTTGTCTGTGCGGCCTCCAGCCAAGAGCTGTACCAGGCCTGCCTGTCCCTCCTCCCCGCTTCCATCCGAACAAAATTGGAGAAAACAGGAGGAATTCTTTCCCATGCTGAACATTGACTCTCTTTCCAAAGAATTTATCATGCACATCCGGGGGGATGCCCAAATCGACGGCTTCCAGGACATCAGCTTTTCTGTAGAGCCTGGCACGCTAGTGGCGATCACCGGCCCCAGCGGCTCGGGAAAATCGTCCCTGCTCAAATGCGTGTACCGCACCTACACCCCCACTGGCGGCCACGCTTGGTACACCCGGGAGGACGGCTCTACCGTGGATTTAGCCACTGCCGAGCCCTGGAAAATCATCCAGCTGCGGGAAAAAGAAATTGGCTATGTCTCCCAGTTTTTCAGCGTCATCCCCCGTGTCTCCGCCCTGGATATCCTCACCCACACGCAAACCGCCCGGGGGGTAGAGGAGCCCCTGGCCCGCAAGCGCGCTGCCCAATACCTGGAGCGGGTGGGCATCTCCCCCCAGCTGTGGGACATGTACCCAGCTACGTTTTCCGGCGGCGAAAAGCAGCGGCTGAACATCGCCAATGCCTTAATCACCAAACCCCGCCTGCTTCTGCTGGATGAACCCACCGCCTCCTTGGACGCCAACAGCAAGGGCTGGGTTATGGACATGATTCTGGATTTAAAGCGGCAGGGCACGGCCATGGTAGGGGTGTTCCACGACGAAATCGCCATTCGCACCCTGGCGGACTGGCGGTATGAAATCCGCGAGAAGCAAATGGTGCCCATGGACTACAAAATGGATTACGCCATGGAAGAACTGGCAGCCTTTGCCTGAGGCACCTATGGTGGATTTACACACCCATTCCCACTTCTCCGATGGGGACCGCTCTCCCTGGGAGCTGGTGCGGCAGGCAAAGGCCTGTGGGTTATCCGGCCTGGGTCTCACAGACCACGACACGCTGGCAGGCGGGGAAGAGCTGTTCCAAGCGGGCAGGGCCTTTGGGCTCCCTGTGGTGCTGGGGGTAGAGATCAGCTGCAGCCAGCGGGACGGCCGCCAGCTTCACCTGCTGGGGTATGCCATCCCTCCCGAGGGAAGGCAGGCCGTGGAGGATTTCTGCCGCCCCATCCGCCAAGCGCGCAATCGGGCCGTGCTGCAAAGCGCCCAGGCGCTGGCGCAGGCGGGCTACCCTGTCTCCGAAAAGCGGCTGCTGGCCCAGGCAGGCCCCCAGGGCCAGCTGTGCAAACAATATCTGATGGCCCAGCTTATGGAGGCCGGCCTGTGCAAAGAGCTGTACGGCGCCCTGTACAAAAAGCTGTTTAAAGGGGAAGCCGCCCCCGCCGCTTTGCAGTTCCCCACAGCGGACCCCGTGGAGGCGGTCCAATGCGTTACCCGTGCCGGGGGGAAGGCGGTGCTGGCCCATCCAGGCCAATACGGAAACTTCCAGGCGCTCCCCGCCCTGGTAGAAGCCGGCCTGTGGGGCATTGAAGTCTACCATCCCAAACACAGCCCCGAGGACACGCAGAAGTGCTTGGAGCTGGCACGCCGCTTTCAACTGGCTGTCACCGGCGGCTCCGACTTCCACGGCCGCTATGGCGAGGGGGAGCATCTGGGAGAACAGGGGGCCAGCTCGTTCCCTCTTTTTTAAGATGCGAAAGATCGAAAAGCAGGGACCATTGTCCTGCTTTTTTTATTTGAAAATCAGGAGGTGCCACCGCATGGAAATCCGCCCTATGGAATGGACAGATTATCAAAAGGTGTATGCCCTGTGGCTGTCCTGCCCGGGCATGGGCTTAAACGACCTGGATGACTCGCGGGAAGGCATTGGCCGTTTTTTGCAGAGAAACCCAGAAACCTGTTTTGTGGCGGTGGAGGGGGAATCCATTGCCGGCTGCATTTTAGCAGGAACGGATGGGCGCCGGGCTTACATTTACCACACGGCGGTCCACCCGGAATTCCGCCGCCGCGGCATTGGCCGGCTGCTGGTGGAGCGGCTGCTGGCAGCCCTTCGGAAAATCGGGATCCACAAGGCGGCTCTGGTGGCCTTTTCCCGAAACCAGCCGGGCAATGCCTTTTGGGAAAAAATGGGATTTACCGTCCGCACGGACCTTACCTACCGCAACCGGGCCCTTACAGAGCTGCGGCGGATCGACACATAAGCGGAGCCGTCCCGGCAAAAAAGGCCCCGTGCCAAGCCTGCCCCCAAATCCCCCCAGAGCCTGTGTCTCCGGGGGGATTTGGGCTGCTGTGGGAAATTTCCCGCTGCCCCAGCCGGTTTTCAGCATTTTTTAACCGGAACATTACCTATCCTTTTCCCACCTGTGATAGACGCGCCCACGTGCCTTCTCTACAATAAAAATAGGAATACTGGGCACTTATGCCCCGTGACAGGAGGCATTATGAAGCTTCAAAGAATACTCACATACTTATTTACCGCGCTGTTGCTTCCAGCCCTGCTGGCGGGCTGCGAGGCATTCAGCCAAACACAAACAGCGGACACGGTGCTCGGCAGCGGAAGCCGCGTACTGCGCATTTTGTCCGGCTCGGAAAACCGTGAACTGGAGCCCATCCTGGAACAATTTGCCAAGCAGCAGGGAACGCGCATTGAAATGACCTATTTGGGCTCTCTGGACATCATGCGCCAGCTGGAGCGGGAGGACTTCCCCTATGACGCGGTGTGGCCTGCCAGCTCCCTGTGGCTGAACGCGGGCGAATCCCCCCTGAACCTGAAGCACACGCAATCCATCTCCATCACCCCGGTGGTATTCGGCATCCGGCAAAGCCTGGCGGAACAGCTGGGCTTTGTGGGAAAGGAGGTCACTGTACAGGATCTTCTCGGGCCCATTCAAAGCGGAGAGCTGAAATTCTGCATGACCAGCGCCAGCCAGTCCAATTCGGGGGCCTGCGCCTACATTGGCTTCCTGTACGCTCTGCTGGGGAACCCTGAGGCCATCTCGCTGGAGGACCTGCAGGGGGAGGAGCTCCGCACCCAAATGACGCAGCTTCTCTCCGGTGTAGACCGCTCTTCCGGAAGCTCTGACTGGCTGAAGGACATGTTCCTAGAGGGGGACTTTGACGCCATGGTCAACTATGAGTGCCTCATCATCCAGGCAAACCAAGAGCTGGAGGCCCAGGGCCGGGAGACGCTCAGCGTAGTGTACCCCACCGACGGCCTCACAATTGCCGACTCCCCCCTATCCTATGTGGACCGCGGGGACAGCCAAAAGGAGGAGTTGTTCCTCTCCCTGCAGGAATACCTCCTCTCTCAGGAGGCGCAGAGCCAAATCCAGCGCACAGGGCGGCGCTCCAGCTACACCGGCGTGGCCCCGGAAAACCGTGACGTGTTCCGGGAGGACTGGGGCCTTCAGCCAGACCGCCTGCTCTCCCCCATCCACATGCCGGCTTCAGACGTGCTGTTTGAAGCGCTCAGGCTGTATCAAACCGAATTTAAAAAGCCTTCCCTCAACATCTACTGCCTGGACTACTCCGGGAGCATGTCCGGCGAGGGGAACCAGCAGCTGGAGGCTGCCATGGAGCAGCTCCTGATCCAGAGCAATGCGGCAGAAAGCCTGCTGCAGGCATCTGAAAACGAGGTCAACATCCTCATCCCGTTCAACGACCAGGTTATGGGAACCTACACCGCCCAGGGAAACGGGGCGGAGCTGGAGGAGCTGTATACCGTTGTGGAGGAGCTGAGCCCGGGAGGCGGCACCGATATGTACCAGGCTGCCGCCCAGGGAATTGAGGAACTGCGGGGATATGACCTTTCCCAGTACACACCTGCGGTCATTCTGCTGACCGACGGCCAATCCGGCGGCAGTTTCCGCCAGCTCGCCGATGCCTACGGCAGCCTGGGCAGACAGGTGCCCATTTTCTCCATTATGTTTGGGGACGCGGACGAAAGCCAGCTGGAAAGCCTGGCGGAGTTCTCCAATGCCCGGGTGTTTGACGGACGGGAAGACCTGGTGGGGGCGTTCCGCAGTGTAAAGGGGTACAACTGATGCGGGAGATAACAAGGGCATTGCTCTCCCTGTGCGCGGCAGCGGGGCTGTTTTTGGCGCTGTTCCTGGCCCTGCAATGGAATCCCTTTGTCTCCCTCGCCTTCAGTGTGGGGGTGTACTTCGGCCTGTTCCTCCTGCTAAAGCCCAGCCGCAAAATTGGCGGCATTTCCCTGGAGGGATTAAGGGATGGAGAGGAGCTGCAGGCCCTGCTGCAGGGGGCCCAAGAGGACCTGGAAACCCTGGAGCGCGCTGGAAAGGAAATTTCCAAAGCGCCTGTGGCAGAGCAAGCACAGCGCCTTTTCTCCACAGCCCAGCGGCTGATGGCCTATTTGAAGAAGAACCGGGAAAAAATTCCCCAGGCCCGCAGGTTTTTCCTCTACTACTTGGACACCGCCGCACGGCTGCTGGGGCGGTATATGGAGCTGGAAAACCTGGGCCTGCACACCCAAGAGGTGTTAGAGGTCCAGCGCAAAACAGAGAGCGTGCTCCCCGTTTTGAACCAGGCCTTTGAGCGGCAGTTCACCCAGCTGATGGCGGGGGAACTTCTGGACACAGAGGTGGACATCCAGGTGCTGGAACAGGAGCTGGAGGGAAGTACCCTGAAAAAGGAGGCGCAGTGATGAAAGCAAAATGGATCGGCCTTCTCCTCCTGCTGGTGGTGGCCCTGGGAGCCGCCGGGTATGTGTGGCTTACGAATGCCCAGCAGGTTTCTGAGATTCAAGGCTATGTGGGCGGAGAAAAGATTGGCCTGCTGGAGGATGCGGAAGTGCAGGAGATCCTGCGGGAGCGCTATAAGCTTTCCATGGATTACACCCGGGCCGGCTCGATCGAGATGGTCACCATGGACGCGGAAGGCCAGAATTATCTCTTCCCCTCTAACCAGACCGCGCTGGAGCTGTACGAAAAAGCCCATGGAGCCCCGGAGGCCAGCGAAATTATCTTGAACACCCCCATTGTGCTGTACACCCACAACGCCGTTGCAGAGGCCCTAAAGCGCCAGGGGATTGCCCAGGAGAGCGGCGGCGTCACCACAGTGGATATGGCGGGGCTCACGCAGCTTATCGAGTCCGGCGCGGAGTGGGCTGACATTGGCCTGCCAGAGCTCTACGGCACTGTCTCTGTGGGGACTACCGATCCGGCCAAGTCCAACTCTGGCAACATGTTCGCCGGCCTGCTGGCAAACACCCTGGCGGGGGGCGTGGCCGCAGAGGAGGACCTGCCGGAGGTGCTCCCCCGGCTGCAGGAAATCGTTGAGCGGCTTGGGTATATGGAAAGCTCTTCCTCCGACCTGTTCGACCAGTTTTTGAAAACCGGCATGGGGGCAAAGCCCCTTATCGCGGGATATGAAAGCCAGCTGCTGGAATTCGCCGTTCAAGAGCCGGAGGTCTGGTCGCAGATTCAAGAGGATATCGTGATGCTGTACCCCACCCCCACCGTATGGTCCTCCCATGTGTACATTGCGCTCGATTCCCTGGGCGCGAAGGGGGCGCAGGCCCTTTTGGATGAGGACATCCAGCGCATTGCCTGGGAGAAGCACGGCTTTCGCACCGGAGTGTATGACGCGCCCACGGACATCGGCCAGTTTGGGGTGGACGGCGTGGCGCAAGAGGTCACCCAGGTGGTCTCCATGCCCAGCGCGGCGGTGATGGATCAAATCATCCAAGCGCTCTCCTGACCAACAGAAAACCCCGCTTATCTAAAACAATCTGAATGGAAGGAGCCGAATCGCTATGTGGCAGGCAATGGGAGTCTGTGTTGCGCTGTGCGCCCTGTTCTTTTTCCTCATGGCAGGTGGAATGCGCCGGGAAAAGCAGTGGAAAGGGGCCGTCCGCCTGACAGCGCAGGTGACGGGCCTGGAATATCGCAAAACATGGGTGGATTCCTCCACCATAGACGGCGACCGCTCCTCCACCCTCATCACTTTGCGCTGCCTTTGGGAGGGGCAGCCCTTTACGCTCCAAAAGGAACTTCGGGGCATTCGTCCAAGCCTCTGCCAGGGGGACAGGGTTCCAATTGTCTATCTCAAATCTCAAGGCGCCTGGGCCAGTTGGAAGGAGGTCCGGTCCCTTTGGCCTGTATGGGGGCTTTTGGGCGCCCTGTGCGGGGGCTCCGCGGTGGCGCTGCTGTTCCAGGGGCGAAGCATTCTGGCGGCGCTTTCCGATTACACCGTGGAATATCCCAACCTGCCCGGCACCGCCCTGTGCCTCCTCATCGGGATTGCCTGCGCCGCGGGAGGCTTTGCCTTTGTCCGCACTCTGCTGGGCGACGCGATCCGTGCCTTTACCACCCCCCTGGCATGGGGCCTTCAAAAGCTGCTGGGCAGGCTGGAGGAGGTGCCTGCCCGCTGCGAGGGATGGATTAACAAGTCGGATGGGGACGGCGGCTCCGACACCTATCCCCTGTTTTCCTTTTGGGAATCCGGCAGGATGTCCCGCTGGATTCCCCCCACTGTCCAAAGCAGGCACAACTTTCAGCCAGGAAACCAGTACACCCTTTATCGGGACAGGAAGGGACGCTACAGCCTCCAACCCAGCCTATCCGATGTTCTGTGCATGCCCTTTGCCCTGATCCCCCTTTCCTTTTTTCTGATGATGGCCGCCTCTCTGGTTTTGACAGCCGCCGCAATGTTTGGAATGGCAGGCTGGGGACTGGTGTATTTCTTCAGCCACCCCTGAGAAGGAACAGGCGCCCCGCCTTCCCTTTGCGAAGAGCGCCGGGCGGAAAACAGAAAGCGCAGACCAGGCCTTATGGCCGGCTGCGCTCCTTTTTTTCGCTGGGAAAAGGGGCGCCCTCCCGCCGGGGCAGCTCCACGGTGAACTGGCTTCCCTTGCCTGGCTGGCTCTGCGCTGTGATCTCCCCGCCGTGGAGGTGGACAATCCACTGGGCGATGGAAAGCCCCAGGCCAGAACCGGAGCGGTCCCGGGCCTTGTCCGCCCGGTAAAAACGCTCGAAGATATGCTCCAATTCCTCGGGGCTCATGCCAATCCCGTTGTCGGACACGGTGAGCACACAGAACCCTTTTCCCTGGGCGGCCCGGACAATCACCCAGCCCCCTTGCTTTCCATACTTCACTGCGTTGTCCACCAGGTTGATGAGCAGCTGCGTCAAAAGGCTTTGGTCGGCCCAGACCTCTATCTCCGCTGGCACTTGGTTGAACAGGGAGATCCCCTGGGCGGCTGCCGGCTCCGCCAGCTCCTCCAACACAGAGCCCACCGCCTCCCGCAGGGGCAGCCGCTCTTTCTCCAGGTGGTAGCGGCCCTCGTAGCCCCGGGTGAGCACCAGCAGCTGGGAGATGATCTTGTTCATCCGCTGGCTCTCCTTTTGAACAGCCTCCAGGGTTTCCCGGCCGTCCTCGGAGAGGGGTTCCCCCGCCAGCTCCTCGGCGCAGGCGGAAATCACCGCCACGGGGGTGCGCAGCTCGTGGGAGGCGTCAGAGGTGAACTGCCGCTCCCGCTGGAAGGACTCATGCAGCCTGTCCAGTATGGTGTTGAAAGTGATGGCCAGCTCTTGCACCTCGTCCCGGGCGGAAGGCTCCGCAATGCGTTTGGAAAGGTCCCCGGCGCTGATGGCCTCCGCCGTGCGGGTGATGTCCGCAATGGGGCGGATGGCCCGCTTGGCAAGCAGGTACATCCGAAAATCCCACCCCCGCACCGCCATCGGTTATTATGAGCCAGGCCATTACTGCCTGGTAGTGGTGGACGGCCGCCAAACCGGCTATTCCCGGGGCATGACCCTGCCGGAGCTTTCCCGGCTGTTCCAGGATCTGGGCTGCAAGGCGGCCTACAACCTGGACGGCGGCCACTCCACCATGATGGCCATGGAAGGCCAGCTGGTCAATAAACCCTATAAGGACGCCCATGAAATTGTGGACTGCCTGTACTTTGGGGAGGTGTGAAGCATGGCAAAGCTGTTTCAGGTAACCGCCCACTGTTCCATCATTCTTGCCCTGTGCATGGCGGCTTTTGAAGTGCTGGACTGGTTCAACCCCTACATGAATTTTTTGGGGCTCCCTATTTCTACAGGGCTGCTGGCGGTTTTCTGCCTAGTCGCGGTGATGCAGGCCGTCCGGCTGCTGTATTGCGAAAGTAAGCTGGAAGCCCTTCGCCGGGAGCTGGGAGAAAGGCGAAAAACCATCCCTCACAGTAAAGGCAAAAAATCCTGCAAGAAAGCTAAAAAGCAGCAAGCCGGAAAATTGGCTCCCGCTCGTGCCGGACAGCAGGGAGCGCCATAAAGCGAAGCGGGCCGGGAGTGCTCCCGGCCTCTTTCCCTGTCCTCCTGGACAGCCCTGTCGCCGGACCAGCTCTCCACCCTGTTCTACCTGCTGGTGGGGACGGTGGGCATCCAGGCAGTGTTCAAAGCCAGCTGGCCCATGGACCGCCTGCGGACATTCCTGTGCGTCACCATGACAGCGGGGTTTTACGCCGCCGTCCTGGTGCTGCGGGCAAGGTTCCGGGTGGCGCTGCCCTCCGCGGGAACCCTTTGGCTGCTGTTGGGCTTCGCCGTGGTCAGTTTCCTGGTGGAACGCGTGGCCACGCTGGCCCTCCGTCTGGCAGACCGGGCCCGGCTGCGGGGGGAAGGACGCCGTCGGCAGAATACTCAGTGAACCGCCGCAGGTACTTTCCGCGCTAAAAAACAGCCATCGCATGAACAGCACCCCGCTGGTTAGACAGTATCGTTACTGAATAACCAGTGGGGTGCTTCACGATGCCAAGGGGAAAAGCAAATCAAAAACGCACAACAAAACTCAAAAGCCGGGCACTTTCCAGTTTTCCCGCCCCAGGTGGCCGCAGTTCCACCGTCCCAAATCCCCAGCGCCTTCCTCTGGTGGTTGATTCTCAAACAATGCCGTCCGCCCCCCGGACTTCAACATCCACAGCCTACGGAACACAGCGGCCGGCCTTATGCTTTCCGGCGGGGCGGGTGCGGCTACGGTCACGCCTTTCATGAAAAAAGCGGGAACCGGTTCCCAGACGCAAAAACGGGTGGAGGCGTGAATCTTCCCTCTTTCCGCAATCCCCCTGGCATGTATCGTTACTCTTAAAAAATCGAATTTACCCATTCGATTATGGTGAATATCACGATATGTGTGGTGCATTTTTATAAAACATGTCTGTTGACAAGCGATAATATCATGCCTTAAAATTGTTATCACACAAAACAAGTCAAAACAGGAAAGGCCAAGAGAACTTCTTGGCCTTTCCTAATATTCACGCACATGCATGCTTGTCTTGTGAGCGGCCAGGCGGCTGATACTATTTTCCTGCCGCTCCCGAGGAAAGGAGGAGGGATCTATGAAGAAAGTAGGAATGCTCTGTCTATCCATCCTTGTGCTTTGTTGGGGGCTCTTGGGGTGTACCAACGGGGAAGAAATCCCCAGCGCCTCCGGCGTCTCCAGCGAGACTGCCTCAGAAGAGGGAGGCCTGGTGGTAATCTGCGCGGACGAGAGTTTTCGGGAGGACCTCAAAGAGTTGATCAGCTATTTGGCAGCCACGGGAAATGAAACCGAATATGAGCTGCTGGTGCTGCCGGACGACACCGAGGACCGGGAGCCGGAGCTGACCCGGCTGCGCACGGAGATCATGGCCGGGAAGGGGCCGGACGCCTTTATCCTAGACGCCACCATTCCCGGGACGGTGACAGACTCCGGGGAACCTTTGGAGGCCCTCTTCCCCAACGTGGAAAAGAGCATGTACTCCCACCTGTTTCTCGATCTGGAAGAGATGGTGCAAAACAGCGAGATCATTGAACTGGAAAATTGCAACCAGACGGTGATGGACGTGGGCGTGGCCGGGGACAGCCGGTTCCTGCTGCCCTTGACCTACACCTTCTCCACGGTGATGGTGGACAAAAGCGCCCTGGAGGACCCGGACTACACCTTCTCCACCTTGGACGAGCTGCTGCAAAGCGACCAAGAAACCTTGAAGGGGCTGTTCTCCTTCAGGACCTTCAAGCTGTTCCCCAACTGCCTGGGCGTCCTGGCGGATTACGAAGGGCAGAATCTGCTAGTCACCCAAGAGTCGCTACAGAAAGCCGTGGAACAGGGAGAAGCTTTTGCCGAATTTCAGGACGAACAGTACTCCCAGTCTCCGGCGGTGCGCAACGGGGAGACCAGCTGGAGCGCCTGGATGGAGCTGCCCTATGACGAGACGGAATACACCGTGTTCCCCATTCCCAACCCGGAGGGGGGCGTCACCGCAGCGGTGACCGCCTACGCCGCCATCAACCGGAACGCGGCCCATCCCCAGGAGGCCTTTGCCCTCATCGAGCAATTATTCCGGGAGGAATTGGTCACCCAGACGGGATCGGGCTTTGAAGTAAACGGATACCATTACTGCTCTACCTTTAGCTTTGGCGTAAACTCCGGCTATCTTTCCGCCCTCCCGGTGAAGGAACAGCTGCTCTTGGACTACATCGAGCCAAATACCCAGGAAACCACCATGGCCTCTCTCCGGGCGGCGGTGGAGCGGATTGACAGCGCCAAGGTCTACTCCGATTTGGACATGGACATCTACAACCTGTACGAAACCTGGCACTGGTCTTACGGACGCTCGGAAGAGCCCCTGGAAGAGCTGGTGGAGCGCACCATCTCCTCTATGGAAATGACCTTGGCGGAGTGAGTCTATGAAACGCGCATGGAAAGGGTATGCCCTGATTTTGCCCATGCTGGCAGGGTTCCTGCTGTTTTATGTAATCCCCTTTGGCCAGGTGGTGTGGGACTCCCTATCCCAGGGCACGGGGAAAAGCCAGCTCTTCGTGGGCCTGGAAAATTACAGCCGGATGTTCCAAAACAACATGTTCCTGCTGGCCTTCGGGAATACCTTGAAATTCCTAGGGATTGGCCTGCCCTTGATCCTGATTCTGGCTTACGCCCTGGCATTATTTTTAAAAAGCCAGTCCCGGCGGTTCCCCCTGCTGCGGCCGGTGTTCCTGCTGCCCTATGTGATGCCTGTAGCGGGTACGGTGCTGCTGGTGGACCTGCTGTTTTCTGAGAGGGGCCTTACAAACCGGCTGCTTATGGCCTTAGGGCTGCCCCTGGGGGACTGGCTCCAATCCCAAACGGCCTTTTGGGTGATGCTTCTCCTCTACCTGTGGAAAAGCACCGGCTACGCCGTAGTGCTGCTGCTTTCCGGGCTATTGACCATCCCCCCGGAACAATACCAGGTGGCCCAGGTGGAGGGGGCCTCAGCCCTGCAAACTTTCCGCTGGGTGACACTGCCCCAAATGTGGTACGCCCTGTTTTTGGCGCTGGTGTTCTCCCTCATCAACGCCTTCAAGTGCTTCCGGGAGATCTTCCTGGTGGGCGGGGAGCACCCCCATGAATCGGTGTACATGCTCCAGCACTTCCTCAACAACTCCTTTGAGAACCTCAACTACCAGCGCCTCAGTGTAGCCAGCGTGCTGCTGTTTCTGGTCATCGCCCTGGGGCTGGGTCTGTGTGCCCTTTGGGTGCTGCGAAAGGAGGGGGCCCGGTCATGACACGCCATTGTTCCCCTGTACTGCGGGTTTTCTCGGCGGCGGCGACGGCGCTGCTGCTCCTGGCTATTTTGGGTCCCTTCTTCCAGGTGCTCCAGGGGGCCTTATTCCCCCAGGGGACGGGGTTCTCCCTGGAAGCGGTTTATAAGGTATTTCTGGCCACCCCGGAGTACCTGCTGGTGTTTTGGCGCACCATCGCCCTGTGCGGGGTGATAGTGGCGGGCCAAGTGATTCTCTCCGTCCTGGCGGGTCTGGGCTTTGCCAAGTATGATTTTCCCGGGAAGAAGCTGTGGTTCTTTCTGCTGCTGGTGGTGATGGTACTGCCCCTGCAGGTGACCTTGGTGCCCAACTTCCGCATCTTGGGGACTTTAAACCTGCTGGACACCCAGTGGGCCCTGGTGCTCCCCGCCCTGTTCGCTCCCCTGGGCACCTTCCTCATGACCCAGAGCTTCCGGGCGGTGCCGGACGAAATCGTAGAGGCCGCCCAGCTGGACGGGGCCTCAACCTTCACCATTCTTTGGAGGATCCTGGTGCCCTGCGGCAAAAACGGCCTGGCCTGCGTCATCGTCCTCACCTTTTTAGAGTCCTGGAACATGGTGGAGCAGCCCATGGCCTACTTAAAAGAGCCTGCCCAGTACCCCTTGTCTGTGTCCCTGGCCACCACTGGGGCCCGGGATCAGGCGGTGCAGCTGGCCTGCTGCCTGCTGGCCTTGCTGCCGCCCTTGCTGCTGTTTTTGGGGCTCCACAAGGAGCTGGTGCAGGGCATCGCCCTCCATGAGGATTGGGCGGGGGAATCCCGCCACCGGGGCTTTTTTCGGGCTTTGGCGATGGCCTTGGTTATTCTGGTGGAGTGCACCATCCTCTCAGGGATGATTTCCCGGGAGATGGCCATTCAAGTCACCGTTGCCAGTCCCCACCATGACCAGGAGCGGGCCGCTGACAGCCTGCCTCTGGACGCTTTCCGCCAGGAAGAAGACGGCACCTTCCTTTATTTGCTGGAGGAGGGCACTGGACTGCTGGGGAGCACCCAGCTGCGCCGGGTGTCCACGGATATCCTGTCCCTGGAGGGGGAGCGGGCCTTTACCACCGGCCTGGAGCAGAGGGGCTCCTACGTGGTGTACGCTTCCCGTCCCCTGGAGGACGAGGAATGGGCAGTGGAAACCGTCCCCAGCGACCCAGCCCCGGACACATATTTACTCTGGGCCCCGGAGGGAATAGAATTGGACGCCCCCTCCGCTTCCGCAGAGGGCGGCACCCTGTACCTGCTGCCCCAGGAGGAGGCCCCCCAGCCCTTCCTAGAGGAACGGGAACTGGCCGCCCTGTTCCCCGGTGAGGAGCGAAGGAACTGCCGCTTGTTCAGCCTGGGGGACGTGGAACAGTTCGCCCGGCAGCTGCCTCTGCTGGGGGTCGTGGGGGTGCTGGCCTTGGCTCCCTTGGCGTGCTGCGCCGGGCTGTGCCTCTCCCTGGGAAAGCGGGGCAAGGGAAGGGCGAAAGTCCTCTGGATTTTGCTCCTTGCCGCCAGCCTGGGAGGGTTGTTCCTGCTTTTGGGGCAGGTGGCACTGCCCCCTTCCCTCATGCCGTCGGAAACCTTTTTCGACTTAGATCACTACAGTGAGACGTTTCAGCTTCTGCGAAACGGACTATCCGCTTTTTCGGACAGTGACCTTTGCAGGGAACTGGGCGCGCTGCTGTCCCGGCAAAAGACCGCTGCTCTGGCGATTTTTCTGGGAGGATGTATCCTGTTGGGCGCAGGATTGCTTCTGGGCATGGGATACAAACGGAGGAAAACTTTCTGCAAGGAGAAAATCCGGTGAAGGATCATGATTCCATTTGGGCGCCAGTTTACCTACTACAGAAAATCTCCTTAATGTCTACCTACTTATCCGATCATCTATGTATATTGCCTTTTCTGATGTCATTTCATACATAAAAAATTCCCAAAGGAACGATTCCTTTGGGAATTTTGGTGCGCCCGACTGGATTCGAACCAGCGTTCTTGCCTGCCGGCTCGGTCGGTCTTGAACGGTCCCCGCAGGGGACCAAGACCCTACAGAGTGGTCGTTATCAGGCCGTCAAGTAAGAAACCTAGGTTTCATGCGGGTTTCGGGTACATCGCACAAAATTAGCACCCATTTGCAAAAACCGTGGGAACCCTTGGTACGCCTGGGCTCCCACGGTTTTTCCGGTTTTTGGGAAATAGTAGTCAAACAGTAGTCAGAGGGTGGGCAGAAAAAGAAAAATCACTGAGTGAAAGAGGGGCGGATCTCAGAGAGCGGGAGGCCCTGGCGCTTGGCTTTATCCCTGTGGGAAAAGCCATAGCCTTCCTCTCTCGCTATTTGTGCCGGTATTTCTTGCACATTGTTTCCAACAACGCAAAGTCATTGCATCTTTTTGCCAAAGGCGTTTTATCCCCGTTGACTTGCTTGTGCTTGTATAAGGTATTTGCGTTCTTTCGAATCTTCTCTTGAATCGATTTGATAAACCGGTACTCGGCCAGTAAGAGTGATTTATATTTTGGATCTCTCACCGTTTCAAAATTCACATACCTGCATTCAGATAAAGGAACGGGAAACATATTGTTTAGATTGATAACGGCATAATCCTTGATTTTGATGAAATCAAGGCCCTCCTTCATCCTTTTATGTTTTGGTTTGAACGAAGAAAGGGGGGCAAAATAGTCAAGGCCATTGACCTGCAAAACTATGCCTATGTATTTCCGCTCGTTCGCTTGCCCCTGCTGCCGGTTGTGAAAAAGATGGGGAGCATACGGAACAAGGTAGTTGATATATGCCGCATTGATCTCATAAATTTTTATATTTTCCATATACCCTTCCTTAAACAGGAAGGGCGGACACAAAGCCCGCCCTCCTGTTAAAATCGCACTCCGAGTAGCGAAACACTCACTTGTAACTGTCTTGGTGGTGGAGCCAAGAGAAGCTCACTCAATTTCTTTCTCACTTTGGGCTGAGATACACCCCTGTTAAGAGTATTCCACTCCCACATTCATTATATGTACTCTGCTCTCGTTTGTCAAGCAAGAAAAAGCTGCCGTAGCTTGGTCTCGCTTTGGCAAAGCAGCTAGATATGACCTCCCACACCGAAGCAGAAAAAAGAAATTGAAGCCGCCAAGCAACGTCCAGATCCGTCAATTCTCCCCGCTCACTTAGAGCGGGGAATTTCTTTTTTCTGCCTGAACAGGGCTGCTTCCTTCTCAACTTTCACTGGACGATCACCTACCGAGCGCCAATCCACATCGGCAAAGCTACTAAAATTAGATTTGAATTGTCGAATCTGTTTGGCTACTGAAAACTTAACTAGTGATGGTAATTTTCTTTCAAAAACCGCAAGATGCAGGCGGGTTGCTCTTGCCTCTCTTCCACATATAGGGGTACCCCCCTGTCATGGTGACAGGGGCCCCCCTTGTTTTCTTTTGGGCTTTTCCCTACAATGGGAATCACCATTCAGCAAGGAACATTTGTTTCTTGCCAGTGTCACTGCGGGGTGTTGGAAATGAGCAATCTATAATGGTTCTTGGATTTTAGGATACCGCTCCCACCTTTTGCAAAAGAGGTGGGAGTTTTGTATTCCCCATCCAATTCGGAATTGCTAGGAAGAATGCGGGCTAGCCCTCTAAAAAAGCGCCAGGACATAACGGAAGATGCGGCCCTCGTCACGAAAAAATCTTCGGCGCATAGCGAGGTACCTTGCCCTAGCTCCAGGCGGTTTGCGAAAGCCCTTGGGGCTGAGACTTCCATGTAATCTCGAAATTAAAAATACTGCTCCCACCTTTTCCCTGGGAGCGATGAAAGGAGTGCGAAGTTATTTGCCAAAGATTCAACCCGAATTGAAGCTCATCTCCCTGGAGGACGTGGCGGTGGAGCCGGTGCGCTGGCTCTGGTACCCGTACATTCCCCTGGGAAAACTGTCCATTCTCCACGGCGATCCCGGCGAGGGAAAGACCACCCTGGCCCTGTGGATCGCGGCGGCTTGCAGCCGGGGACTGGCCCTCCCCGGCGGAGAAACTGGGGAACCCCTTACCGTCCTGTATCAAACTGCTGAGGACGGTTTGGGCGACACCATCAAGCCACGGCTGCTGGAATCCAAGGCGGACTTGCAAAAGATTTACACCATTGACGAAACGGATTTTCCCCTCTCCATGCTGGATCACCGCATCGGGGAGGCCATTGAGAAAACCCACGCCCAGCTGATGATCCTCGACCCCATGCAAGCATATCTGGGGGAGAAAGTGGACATGAACCGGGCTAATGAAGTGCGAAATGTAATGAAGGGTCTGACCAAGGTGGCGAGCCAAACCGGCTGCGCCATCGTCCCGGTTGGCCACCTGAACAAATCCCAAAGCGCCAACAGCGCCCAGCGTGGCCTGGGCTCCATGGACTTCCGGGCAGCCGCCCGGAGCGTTCTTCTAGTGGGCCGACTCAAACAGAACCGGGACATCCGGGTGATGGTACACGATAAATCCTCCCTGGCTCCAGAGGGAAACTCCCGCGCCTTCTCCCTGGAGAACGGCACCCTTCACTGGCAGAAGGGATATGAAAACCTCACGGCGGACGAGCTGTTGAGCGGAAGAAGTCCAGATTCCAAACTCACGTTGGCGGAGCAGCTTATCCTAGATACCCTGGACAAGCACCCCGTTGTTCCTGCCAAAGTGATGTACCGCTTGGCGGAGCAGGCCAGCATCTCTCCCCGAACTCTTAAGGAAGCCAAGCGGAATCTAACTGGCTATGTGGAGTCCGTTCGCCTGGCCAACGAGTGGAATTGGCTGAGAAAATAATGAAGAGTGCAAGAGTGCAAACGGATAGGGAGCACACTTGCTCATCTTGTGTTTAGGGTAACAAAACCGACTACATATTGTGTGTAAACTGAAGAGTACACTGGTGCGCATTGCCTCCTTGCACCCTTTGGAAAGCCCTGGCAAGTGACGCAAATCCTGTCCGCTCCCCTCTAGTGGAATTCTGCGTCCCTTGCGTTCCTCCCGGCACTGGTTCCCACAGCCAACCGTCCCACAAAACCACCCAAGTCCCCAGTTTGGCCCCAGGAGGCCCCGTGTGGCCGAGTTCCACCCCAGGTGGGGGAACGACCCGCCTCCGCACGGTCAGAGGGCGGTTTGGGCCACACAGAGCCCAGTTTAGCAGAAAAGAAAGAAAACTGCCCGGCCCGGAAAGCAGCCGCCAGCGTACGCTCCCGGCACTCTCGCCAGCTACCGGCGGATGCTGGAGAGGGTGTACCCCTACATTGGCGCCATCAAACTGGGAGAACTGCGGCCCATGGCACTGGAAAACATGATGATCGAGTTGAGAAAACGCACCCACCAGGGCAAGCCCATCCAGGAGGCCACGGTGCAAAAGTACCTGACGGTGGTGTCCGCCGTGCTCAGCGATGCCAAGCGAAATGAAATCATCCAGCGCAACCCCGCCCGGATGATCGATCTGCCAGATACGGAGCACCGGCAGCAGTTCATCCCCACAGACGAGCAAGCCCAGGAGTTGATTCTGGCCCTGCTGGACGAACCCTACCACTACAAGCTCTTCTATGTGCTGGCCATGTACACCGGCTGCCGCCGCGGGGAGCTGTGCGCTCTCCGGTGGAAGGACTTTGTGCTGGTGGAGAAGTACCGCTCCGTGCTCGCCGTTTCCCGTTCCCGGACTGTGGTGGTCGGGCAGGGTGTGGTGGAAGGCCCCACCAAGAATGGCCGCAGCCGCTCTATCGCTTTGTCCGAGGATATCACCTCCCTGGTGCAAGGATTCTGCTACTGCCAGCGGGAGATTGCGGAGCAGCATGGCCGGGAGCTGAATCCTTACCTGTTCGTCAACGAGAAAGGGAATCCCATCCACCCGGACACTTTCACAAAGCATCTGCGCCAAATCTTCGAGGAAAACGATTTCCCGGACACCTTCCACCTCCACACCCTTCGCCACTATTTCGTCTCCACCATGCTCCATGAAGGGGTGGACAAGCAGACCGTTGCGGAGCTGGCAGGTCACGGGGACACCTCTTTCTTAGAGAGAACTTACTGCCATCCCCAGATGGCCTTGAAGGAGCAGGCGGCGGAAAAGATGGAGCAGATACTCCTTCACAGCGCGTAATTCAGGTACATCGCTGGGGCTTGCGGAAAGCTTAGCCCGCCCCTCTTGTCCAAAGGGTAGAAAGTGAAAAGAGCACTGGACTTCCGGCCCCACGTGGGGTAGTGTGTGGTTGCCTCCACAGGGCAAACCACAACAGGAAAGAGGTCAACACAAATGGCAAGCATCCGCAAACGAGGGAACAGCTACCTTTTGGTGGTGTCCATGGGCTACGACCCGGAGGGCCACCGCCGCAAACCCCAGCAAAAGACCGTCCATCCGCCAGATGGCTTGACTCCCAAGGCCAAGGAAAAGTGGCTGGAGGAAGAAGCCGCCCTCTTCGAGCGCCAGTGCAAAAAATGAACCGCTGCCGGTAGATAAGAGCATCACCTTGGCGGAGTACGTCGCCTACTGGCTGAGCCACATTGCCCCAGGCAAGCTGGCAAAATCCACCTTGGCCAGGGACAAGCAGGACATCGACCGGTTCCTGCCTACACTGGGAAGCTACAAATTCACTGAACTAAAGCCTGAGCACTTCCGCAATCTGTACGCAACCTTGCGGAAACAAAAGAACTCTGTGACCGGAAAACCGCTCTCCGAGAGCACCGTTGAGGGAGTCCACGCCTGCCTGTGTGGAATCCTCTCCGATGCCATGGAGGGCGGTTTTTTGGCGCAGAATCCGGCTTGGAGAACTTACAAGTACGCTGGCAAAAAGAAGAAAAAGCGCAATATTGCTGATGAGGAAACCACACGGAAACTCATTGCCGCCCTGGAGGAGGAGAGCATCAAGTACGAAACTTATTTCAAGCTCATCATCGCCACGGGGATGCGCCGTGGGGAGTGCTGTGGCCTGAAATGGAAGGACGTGGACTTTACCGAGAAGTCCATTCACATCTGCCGCAACGTGGTGAAGGTCACGGGAGAGGACATCATCGTCAAAGAACCCAAGACCGCTGCCGGGGACCGATATGTGTACTTCTCCCTGGAGATGGCCAGCCTCTTGAAAGAGTACCGCTCCTTCTGCCAGGGGGAGTTGGAGCTGCACGAGGGCAGAGAGCTGACCCTGGAGGACTACATCTTCCGCCGCCATGGTGCTGACCTGCCCATGACTCCCAGCACCTTTACCTGGCGGTTCAAGCTGATTTTGAAGAAACACGGCCTGCCCCTGGACTTGAACGTCCACAGCCTCAGACATACCGCCGCCAGCCTGATGATCTCCGGCGGGGCGGATGTGGCTACAGTTTCCGGGCTGCTGGGGCACTCACAAGTTTCTACCACGCTGGACATTTATACTCATGCTTTTGATGAGAAGAAGCGGGAGGTCAGCGCCCAGATGCAGGGGAGGGTGGGGGTGTGAGGCCTGCCAAAAGGGAACTAGGTGCGCCCGGCCTTCGTCAGAGAGCTGCGTTCCAGTTTTGGCAAGCCCACAATCATTGCGTCCCCAGCATCGGTTTACCGAACCGCCCCCGCAATGGGTTCCAGTGCGCTGAAGTCCACAAAGTCCACCGCCTTGTTGAAGGTCTCGATCATGGCACGTGTCTCCGCAGTTTTCTGCTCTTCCGGCTGGTTTTTTACGCTGTGATAGAGGAGCGTCATCATGGCCTTGTGCTTGAGACTCAGCTTCCGGTAATCGATGCCGCCCCGCAGGTGGAACACCTGGGTTTTCTCCAAGAGATGGCCGGGCACCTGCCGCTTCAGTGCGTTCCGGATATTGGCGAGGTTCTCCTCATCCGTCACATCCGCCAGCCCCACGGTGACAATGACCAGCCCAGTGTGCTCCCCCAGGGCCCGGAGGGTCCTTCGCAGGCCCTTGACCCCGCCGGCGTACAGGCCGCCGAAGTGGATGACCCGGCCATAGCAAGAGAGGTCTTTCACCGCCTCGCTACGGATACAGGGCAGGCGGGTTAGCTCCGAAAACCGTTCTGCGTACCGCTGGGTGGTGCCGTATTGGCTGCCATATATGATCAACTGGTCCATGTGGTATCAACTCCGCAAAAAGTGGTTAGAGGCAAACGACAGCCCCGTCAAAGGGAGGCTGCCAGCCCGGTGGCGCCTGTCCACAACAGAAAGGCCGCCGTCACCAAAAGGCAGAGGACGAACAGCCCCACAAAGAAAACCGGCAGCAACGCGATGGGGATGAGCAGGTAATCCAGGGGTTCCGGCTCCAGGGAGAAACGGCCCTTGGGGCTCTTGTAAACGGTGAGGATGTCCCCCGGTGCGAAATGCTTTTGCCGGGTGACGGCCGGGAAAAAGTCCTGGCCTTGCCCCAGGGAGAACAAGGGGTAGGAACGGACCCCGCCGTCCCCGTCGGACTCCTGCACCCAGCCCACAAATTTGGCTTGGCGCGGCTCCCACTGGCCCAATAGGGAGCGGGCCACCCAGGCAAGGGGGCGGAAAGCGTCCCGCAGCACAGGCAGGAACAGGCCCCAAGCAAGGGCCGCCCCCGTTGCCCCGGCCCCAAAGCCCACGAGCAGGGCCAGCCCGCTGCCCGCCGGGTTGGGGTGGTCTACGGTGTAGTCGGAGAGCTGGGCCGCCACGGTTCTTCCTCCCAACAGCAGCAGGAGAAACACCGCCACAGCGGTTGCCGCCAAAATCGCCCACAGCACCCACCAGGAGCGGACGTCCTTCCACAGGGCCCACTCCCCGGTGGAGCGGCGGTACAGCACCTGCACCCGCTGGCCCAGGGCGGGGGCGGCCAGCACTTTGGGAAAGTCCTTTTGCAGGGAGACCTCCCGCCCCTCTAGGGAAAGCCGCAAAGTCACCCTGGCGGGGGAATGTTCTCCATCCATAGAGTCGGTGTCTTTCCAGGCAGGGGTGACGCTGACCCCCATCACCTGGCCCCAGAGTTTTTCCCCGTCCCGCCAGCTACTGCGCCGCCGCAGCCCCGACCAGGCGAGGACGGCAAACAACAGGCCCAGCCCCAGGGCCAGCAAGCTCCACTTCCACATACGCTGTTCCTCCTTACGAAAGGGCGGCGATGATGGCCTCCATCACCGGGGCGCTGGGCATGGGGGCCACCTGGGTGACCTCTTCCGCCACGCCCTCCACCCCGAATTGGGCCGTGTCCGTGGGGGCGTCGTACACCCCGGTGCGGAAGCCGTGGTTCTCCCAGGCCAGCCGCTGCACCTCCTCGTCCAGCAGGGCATCGATGCCCTGGGCCCCGGCCTCATCCAAGGCGATGAACACATGGGAGGACCACACCGTGGGGGTGGGGTACACCAGCACGATGTCCCCTTTGATCTGCTCCCAGGTCTCCGGCTCCTGCACGGCGAATTCCAACAGCTGGCTCTCGTACCCGGCGATGAGGGGCTTTGCCCCCATGCCGGTTTTCAAAAACTGGTCGAACAGGTCCGAGGAGGAGCTTTCCATGTATCCCAGCTTCTTCCTCCATTCTAGGGGAAACTGGGCAGCCCTTCCACCGCACCAAGGAAAAAGGCAGGTTAGAACTGTGTGAAGTTTGGGGGAAGAACCTGGGTTTCCTCACATTCTGGCCATGGGAGAGTTCACGGCACATACGAAAAGCGTAAGCAGTACAACTAACACCTCTGATCACCAGTTCGGCAGGAAAGAAACCTTCTGCAAATCGTAGAAGGTGAATTCGTCTTTCCGATGCGGCGTAGAAACGCCTTTATATTATGGTCGGTTTATAATTTAGTAAAAATTTAGTAAACTCCATTGACTTCGACAAAGAGTTCCATATAATGAGCTTGGAACGATACGAAAGGAGGAGGCTCATGGCGACAATCAAGGATGTGGCCCAGGCCGCTCAGGTCTCGACTGCGGCGGTCTCACGGGTTTTGAACAAGGACGACAACATCTCTGTCTCACCGGAGGTGCGGGCCCGAATCTTTCAGGCGGCTCACGTCTTGGGCTATGTATCTCCTCGCCAGAGAAAGGCGGCAGAGCATAAAACGCACCTGGTCATTGGGGTGGCGGACTGGCGGATCATCCGCCCAGACCGGCACAATGTACGGCTCTCGTCCCTGTCCTGTCTGGTACAGATGATGACCGACCAGTACGAGGTAACCTTTGTTCGGTTGACTTTCGGTGAGCCTCAAAAGGTGGATGGCGTTATCGCCCTGGGGGTGTTCAGTGAAAAGGAAATCGACTTTCTACGCTCCCTGTCCTTCGCCATCGTCTTTGTGAACTCCAACCAGCACAACTACGAGTTCGACCAGGTGCAGGTGGACTTTGAGCGGGGCCAGGAGCAGATGGTGTCCTACCTGCTGGATCAGAAGCGGTACACCGGCCTGGGGTATATCGGCGGTATTTACGACGGGGCCAATGGCCGCATCGGCACCCACCGTCTGGCCGCCATCCGGCGCATCTTGGAGAAGCGTGGCCAGTACGATCCCCGAACCTTCCATGTGGGGGAAATCAGTCGAGAAAGTGGCTATGCTCTGGCCAAGAAGGCCGTGGAAGAGCATACCTTGGCGGAAGCGGTTCTGTTGGGCAGTGATGAGGTGGCTGAAGGCGCTTTAGAGGCATTCCGGGAACTGGGCGTCCGTGTGCCGAAAGATGTGGCGGTCATCATCTATCAGGATATTCAGACCTTGGAGAGCAAGTGGCCCACCGGCACCTGCCTGGAGATGTTCCCGGACTATGTGTGGGAAAACGCCCTGGAACTGCTTTTTGGCCGGATCAGTCAGCGTCGTTCCCAGGCAGTGACCGTCACGGTGCCCACCCACCTGAAGATTGGAGACACGGCCTGAATTACCCAAGCGGTTATCAGAGGGCGTTCCCTCTATAACAGATAGATTCAATAGTAATCCCAGAAACATTTGCAGAAACAACAAGGAGGATCACAGTATGAAGAAAGCACTTTCTCTCCTGCTGGCTGGCGTGTTGTGTGTTAGCCTGCTGGCTGGCTGCGGCGGCCAAAACAGCGAGTCCCAGAGTAGCAGCACCAGCAGCACAAACTCCACAACCAGTAGTGCGAGTTCTACAGACAGCAGCGCAAATTCCACAGACAGCAGCACAAGTACCACGGCATCTTCTGAAACCAGCAACAAAAAGATTGATACCTTGCGGATCGCTTTTGTCCCGTCCCGCGAACCGGAAGAAATCATTACCGCTACCGAACCCCTGAAGCAGATGCTCACCGATGAACTGGCGACGCTTGGGTACGATGTGGGCGAGGTGGACATCACCGTGGGCACCAGCTATGAGGCAGTGGGCGAGGCTCTGGCCGCCGGTACCGCCGATGTGGGCCTGATCCCCGGCGGCACCTATGTGCTCTACGATGATGGCTGCGACGTGCTGCTGACTGCCACCCGGGACGGCCTGTCCATCGACTCTGACAATGCGAAGGACTGGAACGACAACGCCCCCACCGAGCCTACCACTGAGCAGGTCACCAGCTACCGCGCCCTGATGATTGCCGGCCCCTCTGAAAAGGGCAAGGAGCTGGCCGCCAAGGTCAACGCTGGCGAGGCCCTCACCTGGGAGGACGTGAGCAGTGCCAACTGGAGTGTGGCCAATTCCTCCTCTCCTGCCGGATACATCTACCCCTCCCTGTGGCTCCAGGAGAACTTCGACAAGAATATCACCGACCTGCCCCACGCGGTGCAGTCTGACTCCTACGGCAGTGCCTTCGCCCGTCTGGCCTCCGGTCAGGTGGACATCCTCTGCACCTATGCCGACGCCCGCCGGGACTATGAGGATGAGTGGACAACCGAGTACGGCATGACCAACAGCATCTGGGATGACACCGCTGTGGTTGGCGTCACTCCCGCTATTTACAATGACACCATCAGCGTCAGCAAGACCTCGCCCATCATGGACGATGATTTCAAGCAGGCTTTGGGCCAGGCTTTCATCAACATCGGCAATACCGAGGAAGGCAAAGAGGTCATCGCCATCTACAGCCACAACGGCTATCAGTGGGCGAAGTCCGAGGACTACGACTCTGAGCGGGCCGCTCAGGAGATGATCCAGTCTCTGAACAGCGCGGGTTAAACTCAATCAAACATGAACCACAAATGAGGGAGGGAGGCCGAGGCTTTCCTCCCTCGTTTGGGATAGGGAGAGTATCATGATAGAATTCAAAGAAGTAGAAAAGCGTTATCCGAATGGATTCGAGGCCCTGAAGCACATCAACCTGACCATTGACCAAGGGGAATTTGTAGCCATCATCGGCCTGTCAGGCGCGGGCAAGTCCACCCTGATCCGTACCATCAACCGGATGCACGACATTACCCAGGGCCATCTGACGGTGGACGGCACCGATGTGATGACCCTGCATGGAAAAAACTTGCGGAAATTTCGCCGCCGTATCGGCATGATTTTCCAGTCCTTCAACCTGATTACCCGCACCACTGTTATCAAGAATGTGCTCACCGCCTTTGTCCCTGATCTGCCCTGGTGGCGGGCAACTTTTGGCATCTTCACGAAGGAGGAAAAGATGAAGGCGCTGGAAGCCCTGGATCAAATGGGAATTCTGGACAAAGCCTTTGTCCGGGCGGATCAGCTCTCCGGTGGTCAACAGCAGCGGGTAGCCCTGGCTCGGACCCTGGCCCAGAATCCTCAGATTATCCTGGCGGATGAGCCGGTAGCCTCTCTGGACCCGGTGACTGCCAAACAGGTGATGGACGATTTTCAGCGAATCAACCGGGATATGCACATTACGGTACTCATCAACATCCACCATGTGGAGTTGGCTCTCCAGTACGCCACCCGGGTAATTGGTATCCGAGCCGGGGAGATTGTTTACGACGGCCCGGCCAATCAGGTGGATCAGGCGGTGCTAGACTCCATCTATCAGGGAAAGCAGGAGGAACCGGCATGAGTATGAGTATATACGACAAAATCTTCCCACCCAGATTGCTTACCCTACCCAACGGAAAGCAGGTTTCCAAACCCAGATCTCGTGCTCCGTTGGCAGCAGTGATTTTGGTAGCCATGACGATACTTTCGGTGGAGGTCACCGGTTTTGACATGGGGGTCCTGGTCAGTCGGATCAAGGAGTTTTTTGTCATTCTGGGAGACATGATTCCTCCGCAGTGGGACTATATGCCCCAAATTTGGCAGCCCCTGTTCGACACCATCAAGATGTCCCTGCTGGGCTCCTTCATCGGCTCCATCTTGGTGGTGCCCTTCGCTATGCTGGCTTCCACCAACATCATTCACAGCCGGGTGGTCGTGGCGGCCATGCGCCTGTTGTTGAGCATCATCCGTACTTTGCCTACCCTGGTCTCCGCCCTGATCGCCACCTACATTTTCGGCCTCGGCACCCTGGCTGGCACCACAGCCATCGCCATCTTTACCTTCGCCTACATCGGCAAGATTCTCTATGAGGAGATTGAAACGGTGGACATGGGACCTTTTGAAGCCATGGAGGCTATGGGGGCTACCAAGGTACGCGCCTTCATCAGCGCCATCATCCCCCAGGTGCTGCCCTCCTATCTGTCTAACTGCCTATTTTGCTTCGAGGGCAATGTGCGCTACGCCTCTATTCTGGGGTATGTGGGAGCAGGCGGCCTTGGTCTGATCCTGAACGAGAAGATTGGTTGGCGTGAGTATGCCAGCGTAGGTATGATCCTGCTGGCGTTGTTCGTCACCGTGTTTATCATTGAAACCATCAGCCGGGCCGCCCGGAAACGGCTGGTATAGGAGGAGATGCCATGAACAAACGAATCGAAGCGGCTTATGAACAGCGGCCCCGCCGCTGGGTCTTTGAGCTGGCCGTGGCTGTGGTGGTTGTAGCTCTGCTGATCTGGAGCGGCTCTGCCGTGGAGACGGCGGGCACCACGCAAAATGGAGCGGTGATTGCCTGGAATATCCTGGCGGGCATCTTCCACCCGGACACGGATCTGCTGTTCAATTTCACTACCCAGGGTGTGCCTTATCTGTTGTTGGAGACCATCTGCATCGCGTTCCTGGGCACCATTGTGGGGGCCATCATTTCTGTTCCGTTGGCCTTTCTTTCGGCCTCCAACCTGACTCCGAAGCCGGTAGCCTTTGTGGGACGTATCATCATTATGGCCGTCCGCACCGTTCCCGCCTTCGTCTATGGCCTCATGTTCATTCGCGTCACAGGCCCCGGTGCCTTCGCTGGCCTGCTGACCATGTCCCTGTGTTCGGTAGGCATGGTGAGCAAAATGTACATCGAAGCCATTGAGGACTTGGATGTTCGTGTATTGGAGTCCCTGGACGCGGCGGGCTGCACGACCTGGCAAAAGATCCGCTACGGCATCCTGCCCCAGCTGATGCCCAACTTCGCCTCCACCGCCATCTACCGCTTTGACATCAACCTACGGGACGCCACCGTGCTGGGCCTGGTGGGAGCGGGCGGTATCGGTGCGCCGCTGATCTTTGCCATGAACTCTTACCGCTGGGAAGAGGCCGGTGCCATCTTGGCGGGCCTCATCGTGCTGGTGTTGATCGTGGAGTGGATTTCCACCAAAATCCGGGTCAAGCTGGCCAGGGGGTGAGCATGGAAAAAACGGTTCAAATCTATTACACCTCAGATACCCACGGCCACATTTTCCCGGTAAACTACGTCGCCAACTGCCCGGAAAAATCCGGCCTGCTGAATCTGGCCGACCAGATGGAAAAGGACGGAAACACCCTGGTATTGGACGGCGGGGATTCCTTGCAGGGGACGCCTTTGACCCAATATTACCTGGAGAACCGGGGCCGGTGGCCTGTCCACCCGGTAGCTGCGGCTTTCAATGCGATGGGTCTGGACTACTTTACCTTGGGTAATCACGACTTCAACTTCGGTTATGAGGCCCTTCGGGATTATCTGCGGGCCATGGACGGCGTATGCCTGTGCGCCAATGTAGAGGATCTGGGTGGTGAGCTGCCCATCTGCCCTTGGACGGTACATACCCTGGCCAACGGCCTGCGGGTGGGGATCACCGGCGTGGTCACCGATTTTGTGAACGTATGGGAACAGCCCCAGAACTTGGAGCAACTTCGGGTCACCAATACCTTTCAAGCTGCCCGGACGGCCTGTTCTGCCCTCCGGGACCAGTGTGACGTGCGGGTGTGTATCTACCACGGAGGTTTCGAGGAGGAGTTGGAAACAGGTCGAGTGCTCTCGGACAGCGGAGAGAATATTGCCTGTAAAATCGCTCGGGAACTGGACTTCGACCTTCTCCTCACCGGCCACCAACACATGGCGGTGGAGGGGATAGAGTTGTCTGGCACCTATGCGGTTCAGCCCCCCGCTAACGCCGGGCACTTTCTTCGTATCACTGGACAGCAAGACGGGAGAAACTTCTGTTTTCATTCCAAACTGACGCCAGTGGGTGCAACGCACGGCACGGAGCCTTATCAGAGCTTACTGCCCCTGGAACAGGCGGTGCAGGTCTGGCTGGACCAGCCCATCGGGGAGTTGGCCTATCCGATTTCCCCGGAAGGGAAGCTGGACGCCGCCCTCTACGGCAGCCAGGTGGCCGCCCTGTTCAACCAGGTGCAGTTGGCCGAGACCGGGGCGGACTTCTCCTGCACCAGCTTGGGAAACGACCCGGTGGGGCTGGCCTCCCCAGTGACCATGCGGGGTGTAACAGCAGCCTACCTGTTTGCCAACACCCTGGTGGTGCTGGAGGTGACGGAAGAGGTGCTGCGGCAAACTCTGGAACGGTGCGCCGCCTACTTCACGTTGGTTGATGGCCAACCCCAGATTTCGGAAGAGTTTCTGCTACCCAAGGTGGAGCACTACAACTACGACTTTTACGCTGGTCTGGCTTATACTTTCGATCTGCGCCGCCCTGTGGGGAGCCGGGTGGTCCGGCTGGCGAAGTTGGACGGCTCGCCCCTGGGAGGCGGGACCTTTCGCCTGTGCACCAGCAACTACCGGGCTACCGGCACCGGCGGCTATGATGTCCTACGGAAGTGCCCGGTCCTCTGGCGAGGCGGCGTAGAAATGCCGGATCTCACCGCCCGCTATATCCAGACCCACAGCCCGGTGCCGCAGTTGCATAACGCGGAGATGCGGGTGATCTGGTGAAACCTTCTTGACAAGCCACAAGGAATATGGTTTTATAAATCAAATAAAGGAAAGAAGGTGGAGGATGGACAGATTCAATGTCGCTGTGAAAGTTGTTCAAAATGCAGGGAATCTTCTGCGGCAGTGCCGCTTGGAAGAGGCGGAAGTCAGCCAGAAAACGGGTCATCAAGACCTTGTCACCCGTTGGGACCGCAGGATCGAACAACTGCTGCGAAATGAAATACTGACAGCCTTCCCCCAGGACGCTATCGTGGGGGAAGAGTATCCGCCGGAGACGCATCGCGCCGAGTCGGTTACTTGGTATATTGACCCCATCGACGGGACCACGAATTTTATCAATCAGCACCAAAACTACGCCATCTCCGTGGGGTGTTGGGAGGGAAGCGTACCACTGTTCGGACTGGTGCTGGATGTGGAGCGAAAAGCGCTGTACTGGGGAAAGCACGGCGGCGGTGCGTGGCAGGATCAGACACCAATCCACACCTCCTGCCGGCGGGAACTATCAGAGCTGCTGCTGACAACACCGGGCCTGCAATACACCTTTTTGGAACCCCATCCCTACCAGGAGCGGATGATCCGGCTCTCCCGGAAGGTACGGGGAGTCCGGTGCCTCGGCTCCGTGGCCTTGGAACTTTGTGAGGTGGCTGCTGGCCGGGCAGATTTATTCGTTACCATGCGATCTTCCCCCTGGGATCACAATGCGGCGCGGATCATTCTGGAGGAGGCTGGAGGTGCGATTTTCACAGTGGCTGGAGATGAACTGCCTCTGGAGCAGAAAAGCACTGTGCTCGCTCTCAATTCCATTGAGCTGAAAGACTGCGTTTTCGCTATATGATAATAGACCGTAGTAAAAGATTTGAGGTATCTTGGAATTTGGCAAGAAGCGAGGGATTTTTCTGGCCGCAGCCTGGCAAAAAAGAAGTTAACTCCTTTGGTGCTTTCAACTCTTGGAGTTAAAGGACAGAAGATTTTACGAATAGTTCCTGATTTTGACCACCATTTGACTACTACAGAGATTTTCTCTAATGCCCAAATCCGTATCTCTATTCCTGTACACTTTGCCTTTTTCAACGTTATTATAGGCAAAAGAAAACCTCCAAAGGAGCAATCCCTTTGGAGGTTTTGGTGCGCCCGACTGGATTCGAACCAGCGGCCTACAGAGTCGGAGTTATCAGGCCGTCAAGGAAGAAAGCCAGGTTTTATGCGGGTTTCGGGTACATCGCACAAAATTAGCACCCATTTGCAAAAACCGTGAAAGCCCTTGGTGCGCCTGGAATCCCACAGCTTTTCCGGTTTTGGGAAAATAGTAGTCAAACAGTAGTCAGCGGGTAGGCAGAAAGAGAAAACTGACTAACACAGAACACAGAATAGAACGCAGAATTCTGCGTTCTATTCTGTGTTTCTGCATTACTAAATAGGATAGTATTTTGACGCCGCACCTTTTCCCAATAATTGAAGGCGACCGCCTTTCACGAGCTTCTTCAAAATGTAATATGCTTGCGCGGGGCTTACATGTAGCAACTCTATAACGTCAGATCGGCTAATAAATCCCTGATGCTTCGCTAGCTTTATGACTAGTTCTTCATGACGCATCGAATCAATGTCATGATTTCGAACATAGGCATATGGTCTATGTGTTAATTTGTAATACCGACTACTGAGCATATAAGTTCTTCCTCGACCAGTTCCACTTGCCTCAACCATTCCACTTTCTAACAAAGACTCAACTATAGGACGAATCCTGTTCTCATTCGTGTGAATAAATTCGGCTAATTCATTGACACATGCGCGATTTAACGATTTAAGCGCATTGAGTATCATTAATGAATATATTGGCAAACTATGGCCTATTCGAGTTTGCTCTTCGGATATCATCTGAACAAATGCTTTATCTACAGGGCCTTTTGAAATCAATAAATCCACGTTATTGGTACTAGAACGGGAGTAGTCGGGAAGTTGCCGACCAAATAGCAAGGACCCTTCAAATATGCGGTCAATTCCTCGCCCAGTTCGTTCGGCTAATCCAATGCGTTTCATTGCATCTGCAAGAATAGGGTTGCGACCATGGGGTTCTGCATCTAATAAGTTATCAGCACATATTCCCTCTATAAAACCACCAGGATTTGATATTTCCAAAAAATCTTCGTTTATAGAAACTCTCACCCTGCCAAGAAGAGAGTAATCGCGATGACAAAATGCATTGACAAGCGCTTCACGGAAGGCGCGAGGTTCATAAGATGGAATGGATATCCTAAACAGGCCAACTTCCATTTCCTCGCTTGAATTCCAAGCGGTAAAGGTAGAATTGATTTTATCAAAGGCTGCAAGAAGGGGTAAATGAAAGGATTCATTGACCTTTATATCAGTTCCGGAAAGCACTTGGATAGATGCTTCTGCAGTAGGTACGTGAGATTGTATCATAGGGGCTTTTCCTATCATGAGCAAGCCACATAAGGTTGGAACAAGTTGCCCATTTTGCATGGTAACAAATTGAAGTGCACGGTCCAATTCTTCGTTTGATAAATCAAGTAATTGAACTTCCCCATGATAAGAACGGATGATATTTCTCAATCGTTCACGCTCTACAGGGTCCAAATCATCACAAGTAGAATCCGGTACCGGCTGAGCAGAAAAGTCTAGAAGCCTCAGAGACGATAGGCGTGTCGTAATTTCATATGGATACATTGGGACATTTTCTGGCGTTCCGTCAGCCTTCAGACGTCTCCTCTGAATCTTTCCAGAAGAGGATGCCACAATTGCTGTTCTCTTAGGGACGCTTGAGTTCAATATTGGCAAA
>ENA-OUPA01000281-OUPA01000281.1-human-gut-metagenome-genome-assembly--contig:-NODE-281-length-38427-cov-6.15501_pt1 | contig 38427 bp, 30 predicted proteins | sample MGYA00237939_ERZ548770 | MGnify/ENA primary metagenome ERZ548770 (study PRJEB26490, sample SAMN05356877) | human gut metagenome | biome: terrestrial biome; feature: human-associated habitat; material...
CAAGTCGTCGATGCCCTCGCCCACGCCGATCTTCACGATGGGCAGCCCCAGCTCGTGGCTCACGGCCAGCGCGATGCCGCCTTTGGCCGTGCCATCGAGCTTCGTGACGATAAGGGCGTCCAAATCCAGCGCGCGGTTGAACTCGCGGGCCTGCTGCAGGCCGTTCTGGCCCGTGGTGGCGTCGATGACGAGCACCGTGTACACCGGCAGCTTCGAGCGCTTGCGCACCACGTTCACTACTTTCTCCAACTCGCGCATGAGGTCGGCGGAAGTGTGCAGGCGCCCGGCCGTGTCGATGAGCACGAGCTCGGCACCGGTCGCTTCGGCGCGCTCCAGCGTGTCGTAGCACACGCTCGCCGGATCGGCTCCGCGCTCGCGGGTGACCATCTCCACCCCGGCGCGGCGCGCCCACACCTCAAGCTGCTCGATGGCGGCGGCGCGGAAGGTGTCGGCCGAGCCCAGGATGACCGCGCGACCTGCATCGGTTTCCGCCTTGGCGAGCTTGCCCACGGTGGTGGTCTTGCCCGTGCCGTTGATGCCCACGAACAGCACCACGGCCTCATCGCCGCCGAAGATGTCGGCCCCGGGCTCCGTGAAGGCGCCGGCGATCTCGTCGTTCAAGAGGTCGAGCACCGCATAGGCGTCCGGCAGCGCCTTGCGGGTAGCCTGGTCGCGCAGGTTCTCCACGATGTCGCTGGCCGCCGCCCCGCCCACATCCGACAGGATGAGCGTCTCCTCCAAGCCCTCCCAGAACTCCTCGTCCAAATCGGGCCCACGGTCCAAAAGGACGTTCATCGACTCCTTGAACTTGTCGCGCGAGCGGGAAAGCCCCTCGCTGATGCGATCGAAAAAGCCCATCGGGCACTCCTTCAAAAATCAAAATGACGTTTTCCCCAGTTTACCCCATCGGGGGCCGGGCGAGGCGCACGGCGGCCAGGCGACAAATCACAACCACGAGCTGACGATGGGAACCCAGCCCATGACGAGGATGATGACCACGAGCACCGGCACGCCGAAGCGCATCCACGGGCGCAACCACCGAGGGAACTTGAGCCCTTCGCCCTCGTTGGCCTCGGCAAGGAACCTCTTCCAGCCCCAGCCGCGCCGGGACACGCAGAACAGCACAAAAACGAGCGAGCCCAAGGGCATGATGTTGCTGGACACAAGGAAGTCCTCCACCGTCTGGATGTCGCCCACTCCCGGCATGACCACGTCCGAAAGCACGTTGAACCCGAGCGCACAGGGCAGCGACAAGAGAGGGATGGCAATGAGGTTCACCGTGACGGCCCGCTTGCGCGACCATCCCCATTGGTCCATCGAGAACCGCAGAATGCCCTCGAACACGGCGATGACCGTGGAAAGCGCCGCGAAGGACATGAACACGAAGAACAGCGTGCCCCACACCTGTCCGCCCCACATCTGCTCGAACACGCTCGGCAGCGTGATGAACACAAGACCGGGGCCCGAGTCCGGCGCCACGCCGAAGGCGAAGCAGGCCGGGAAGATGATGAGCCCCGTGGCCAGGGCGACGCCGGTGTCGAGCACGCCGATCGTGGCCGCCTCGCCCATGAGCGAGCGGTGCTTGTCGATGTAGCTGCCAAAAATGGTCATGGAGCCCATGCCGATGGACAGGGTGAAGAAGGCCTGGCCCATGGCCGCGTAGGCCGCCTCGAAAAACGTATCCGGGCTGCCGAAGATCTTCGAGAAGTCCGGCAGCAGGTAGAAGGCCACGCCGTCGGCCGCCCCCGGAAGGGTGAGCGCGCGCACCACGAGCACCCCCAAGATGGCGAGCAGGGCGAGCATCATGGCCTTGGTGATGCGTTCCACGCCCTTTTGCACCCCCAGCGAGCAGATGAGGATGGAGACGACGCACACCACCGCCATCCAGAAGACGCATTCCACCGGCGAGGCCAGCATGGCGTCGAAGACGGCCGAGGTGGCCTGCGAGTCGGCCCCCACGAACTGCCCGGAGGCGAACTTCGGCACGTAGGCGAGCATCCAACCGGCCACCGTGGTGTAGAACATCATGAGCAGATAGCACCCGGCGATGCCCACCCACTTGTACTTGTGCCAGTGAGTGCCCGCCGGCTCCAGCACGTTGAAGGCGCGGGCGATGGAGCGCTGGGAGCCGCGGCCCACGGCGAACTCCATGGCCATGATGGGCAGGCCCAAGATCACCAGAAAGACCAGGTACATGACGAGGAAGGCCGCGCCTCCGTACTCGCCGGTGATGTAGGGGAAGCGCCAGACGTTGCCGAGGCCTATGGCGCAGCCGGCGGAGATGAGGATGAACCCCAGACGACTGCCGAATCGCTCACGTTCCAATAAAGTCTCCTTTAAACGAGCCGCGCGCCGACGAGCGCGACCGCTGATTTTTCACGAGAGATCATGCTAACAGAACAGAGAAGCCCGCTGCTCGGGGATTTCCAAGCAGCGGGCTTTCCCTTTTCCATCCAAACGCCCCGAACACTGTGGCCCGGAGCGTCTGGCGCGTTACTTGTCCTCGGCAGCCTTCTTGGCGTCGTCAGCCTTGTCCTTGACGGCATCGGCGGCATCGGCGGCCTTCTCCTTGGCGGTATCGGCCGCGTCCTTGGCCTTGGCGGCGGCATCGGCGGCGGCGTCCTTGGCCTTGGCGGCGGCATCGGCAGCGGCGTCCTTCAGATCGCCGGCCTTCTCGGCGGCAGCATCCTTCAAGTCGGCGGCCTTCTCAGCGGCGGCGTCCTTCAAGTCCCCGGCCTTATCGGCCAAATCGTGGGCACCGTCCTGGAACGCCTCCTTGATGTCCTCGCCGGCTTCCTTCATCTTATCGACGAAACTCATGGTGAATCTCCCTTCATCGGGTCTTGCGCGTGCGCACACCATAGCGCAGCGCCGCCGTCGCCGCTCCAGGATTGGCCCATCCGACGATGACCCCTTGACGACCCGTTAAGCTGCGGTCATCTGCGTCAGACGACCCGCGAGGCCGGCGACGGGGGGGTGGACGCGCGCACCCGAACGCCGCGCGATCCGGCTCCTCGGCCCTTAACGGCCGCCGGCCAGCACGTACTCCAGGGAGGCGGTGGTCGCGTCAGCGCTCTTCAGCGTGACGGCGACGCGCTGGCCCAGCCGGTAGACCTTCCCCGACTCGTCGCCCACAAGCGTGTAGCGCACCGGGTCGAAGACGAAGTACTCGTCGCCCAAGGCCCGCACGGGAAGGATGCCCTCGGCCGTGCAATCGAGGCGCACGTAGAGCCCCCAGGCCGCCACGCCGGAGATCACGGCCGAGAAGGACTGGCCCACGAATGCGGCCAGGTACTCGACCATCTTCAGCTCCTGGGACTCGCGGGCCGCCGCCTCGGCCACCCGTTCCATGGCCGAGGAGTGCTCGGCGATCCAGGGAAGCGCCGCCACCTCCTGGTCGAATTTCTCCGGACGGCGCGTGAGCGCGGCGCGCAGCATACGGTGCACCACCAAATCGGGGTAGCGGCGGATGGGGCTCGTGAAATGACAGTACGCCTCGCTGGCAAGCCCGTAATGGCCCTGGTTCTCGGGCCGGTAGTCGGCCCTTTTCATGGCCCGCAGCAGAAGCGAGCTGACAAGCTCCCCCTCGCTGCGGGGCGCGCTTGCCGCCAAAATCTCCTGGATGACCTTCGGATCCCCCGCCACCAGCCGTGCCTCCATGGGCTTTTCGAACCAATCGAACTCCTGGAACACGGGAATGAGCGAGCCCAAGGCATCGGAGGCCGGAGGTTCGTGGACGCGGTACAGGCAGGGAAAGCCGCGCCGCTCCAGGTAGCCGGCCACGGTCTCGTTGGCCAGGATCATGGCCTCCTCCACCAGGCGCGTGGCGTCGGTCTTGCGGCGCAGCGCGATGTCGGTCGGCCGTCCCTCCGCATCGAGGATCACCTTGGCCTCGGTCGTGGCGAAGTCGATGCCGCCGGCCCGGGCGCGGGCCGCCTCCCGGGCGCGGGCGAGCCGCGAGCATTCCACGAGCCGCCAGGCAATATCGCCCCCGGCGGCGATGGCGGCCTTGTAGTCGACGAGGATGTCGTCGGCCTCACTGTAGGAAAGGCGCGCGTCCGAGCGGATGAGGGCCGGATACAGCGAGAAGCGCACGAGCTCTCCCTCATCGTCCAGAAACAGGTCGGCCGTCATGGAGCGCCGCTCGGCGCCGGGCGCGAGCGAGCACAGCTCGTCGGAAAGAGCCGGGGGCAGCATGGGGATGACGCGGTCGGCCAGATACACGCTCGTGGCGCGCCGACGCGCGTCCAAATCGACCGAGGAGCCCCAGGGCACGTAGTGGCTCACGTCGGCAATGTGCACGCCGAGCCGCCACAGCCCCTCCCCTTCCAGATAATCCAAGGACAGCGCATCGTCGAAATCTTTGGCGTCGGCCGGATCAATGGTGAAGGTGAAGCGGTCGCGCAAGTCGCGGTAGCCGGCGGCCAGGGCCCCCTCCGCATCCAAGGTCGCCGCGGCCGCGTCAGCCAGAGCCCCCTCCGAGAACACCGTCTCCAGCTTGTGGCGGCCGACGATGAGGTCGATGCCGGCCCCCGGCGCGTCGGAGGTATCGGCGAGCACCTCTTCCACAAAGCCCGTGGCGGCGCTGCGGCGCGTCGGGAACTGGGCGATGCGCACGCGCACGAGCGCCCCGTCGGGCACCTCGGGCGACTCGGCGCGCATGGTGAACACGTCGTAGGGAATGCGCGGATCGGCGGGAACCACCACTCCGAAGGGCTCGGCCACCTCGTAGCGCCCCACCAACGTGTCGTGGGCCCGGTCGACGACCGAGAGCACCCGGGCGGCGGGACGACCCGTCATATCCCCGTCGTCATCCGCGACTCGCCGCCCCTTCGATGCCCCGGCCCGCAGAGGCGCGATTTCCACCAGATCGCCGTCGAAGGCGCCGGCGAGGCCCGAGGCGGGGATGAAGTACTCCCCCTCGGCCGTCTGCACGAAACCGAAGCCGCCGGCGCTCACGGTGAGAACGCCCCGGGGATTCGCCTTGGGGCGGCGGCGCGTGTGCTTCCTGTTGCGGCTCACCCTATCTCCCTTCCCTTACGAGACGCGAAGGCGCCCGTGCACGTTGCGCGGCCGATCCTAGGCCGCCGGAATGAGCGAGCGGGCGATGTCGATGCCGGTGGCCAGCTGGGAGTCCGCTCCATCCTCCCCCTCGCCGTTTACCACCCCCACCTGGGGCACGATACCCACGTTGTCGATGGGCTCGCCCTGGGGCGTGAGGTAGTAGGCGGCGGTGTAGCGCACAGCCCCGCCGAAGTCCAGCTCGCGCACCACCTGTACCGAGCCCTTGCCCATGCTCGTCTCCCCCACCACGTCGGCCCGCTCGTTGTCCTGCAGCGACGCGGCGAGCACCTCGGCGGCGGCGGCCGTGTAGCGGTTCACCACCACGACAAGCGGCACGTCCTTGTACGGCGCGTCGCCCGCGGCCGATTTGGTGGTGGCCGGCCCATCGTTGCCCTGAATCTGCACGAGGACGCCGGAGTTCACGAACAGGCTCGCGATATCGACGGCCTGGGTGAGGTATCCGCCGGCGTTGTCCCGCAGATCGAGCACGATGCCCCCGGCCCCCTGCTCGATGAGCGATTTCGTCGCCTGGTCCACCAACTCCGCGGCGTTGCTCGAGATCTGGCGCGCCTTCACGATGCCCACGCCGTCGGAAAGCGCGGTAGTGAGGTTCGCCTCCTCGTAGACCTTGCAGGTGAGCGTCGTGGTGAACTGCTCGCCGGTCTGGGCATCCAGGCTCGCCGGGCGCATCCAGGTCACCGACACCGTCGCGCCCTCGTCTTTGGCCAGCGCGTTCACCACCTCGGTCATCGACCATGTCGATACGTCCACGCTGTCGATGGAGGTGAGGAAGTCGCCCTGCTGCACGCCTTTGGCCTCGGCCTCGGAGCCCTCGAAGACATCCGACACGTAGGCGCGCCCGTTGTAGTCGGCGAACACCACGCCGATGCCGGCGTAGCTGCGCTCGGTGGTCTCCTTGATGTAGGTGTTGTACAGATCGGGATTGTAGTAGGCGGCATAGGGGTCGCCTGTGGACTTCATCAAGTCGTCGAGCATGGAATAGGTGGCCGACGTAAGGTCGATCTCGTCCATGGAGTACGTGGAGAGGATGTCCTCCACATCGCCCACCCGGGCCGAGACGGACTCGAAGGTGTTGTTGGCCGCCGCAGCCGCAAGCGCCTCCCGCTCGCCATCGGAAACCGGGATGCCCCAACTCGCCACCAGCTCGGTCTGGCTGCGCAGGGCGAAGCCCCCGACGAAGGAGACGGCGACGAGGATGACCGCGAGGAACACGCGGAGCAGACCGTGGCTCGTCGCCTGATCGACCCGCCGCTCGCTGCGGGCCCGGGGGTTGGGGGTGAGATGCCGCCCGTTGCGTTCTTTGGCCATGGCCGCTCCTTGCACGTGACTCCGTCAATCTGAAAAGCGCGACCCCCTCGGCTCATCAGTGCCGCGGGGGTCGCGCCGACGTTCCAAACCTTTAAGGAAGATTCTACACCTTCAGGTACCGCCTCATGGCGAAAGCGGAGCCGAGAAGGCCGATTACGAGACCGGCTACCACCAGCACGATGTAGATCATGATATAGGTGTTGCCCGAGACGTCCAGCGAGAGGAAGGATAGGGCGCTTTGCAGCTTGGGAATGCCGTACATGCGCAGCACCTGCAGGACGCCCACGGCCAGAAGCGAGCCGATGAGGGCGTGCAGGGCGCCCTCCATGAGGAAGGGCCCGCGGATGAACCCGTTGGACGCGCCCACCAGGCGCATGATGGCGATCTCCTTGCGCCGGGCCATGATGGCCAGGCGGATGGTGTTGTTGATGAACACGAGCGCGATGAACACGAGCAGCAGCACCAGGGCCACGCCCAAATAGCGCACGTACTTGGTCACCGAGAACAGGCGATCCACCGTCTTCTGGCCGTACTTCAGCGAATCGGCCGGGTTGTCGGGCTCGTCGCAGATGGAGCGGAACGTCTCGTCGGCCTCGATGGCGGCGGCGATCTCGTCGACCTTCTGCGGGTCGGCGAGGCTCACGTCGATGGAGGCGGGCAGCGGGTTCGTTCCGTCCAGCTGCTCGATGATCTCGGGGTTGGTGGTCATGGAGTTGCTGAAGTTCTCCAGCGCCTGCTCCTTGGTGGTGAAGCCGACGCTTTCCACGCCGTCCATGCCCTGGATCATCGCGGTGACAGCGTCGATTGACTCCTGCGGCGCATCGTCGGCCACGTAGGCGGTGATGGAGACCTCGTCCTCGATGGAGGACACGAGGCGCTCCACAATGGTGCCGCCCACGAGGAACACGCCGATGATGAGCAGCGACAGGAAGATGGTGATGATGGAGCCGAGCGTCGTGGAGAGGTTGCGCGCGAAGCCCTGGAGCGACTCCTTGAAGAAGTAGAAGAGACTAGACATCGAAGCCGTACACCCCCCGGTCCTGGTCGCGAGTGAGATGCCCGCGGTCGAGCGCGATGACGCGACGGCGCATGTTGTCGACCATCTCGCGGTCGTGAGTGGCCACGAGCACCGTGGTGCCCGTGCGGTTGATGCGCTCGAGCAGATCCATAATGCCGCGGGAGGTCTGCGGATCCAGATTTCCCGTGGGCTCGTCGCAGATGAGCAGAGGCGGCCGGTTCACGATGGCGCGCGCGATGGAGACGCGCTGCTGCTGGCCGCCGGAAAGCTGATCGGGATAGCTGTTCAGCTTGTCGGAGAGGCCCACGAGGCGCAGCACCTCGGGCACTTGCGTCTTGATGACGTGCCGGCTCTTGCCGATAACCTCCAGGGCGAAGGCGACGTTCTCGAAGACCGTCTTGTTCGGCAGGAGCTTGAAGTCCTGGAACACGCAACCGATGTTGCGCCGCAGGTAGGGCACGCGCCAGTTGCGCATGGTGGTCAGATCCTCGTCAGCCACGTAGATCTTGCCCGAGGTGGGCTTGATCTCGCGGGTGAGCAGGCGGATGAAGGTGGATTTGCCAGATCCGGAGTGGCCCACGAGGAAGATGAACTCGCCGGCGAAGATCTGCAGGGTCACATCGCTTAGGGCGGGCTTCTTCGGCTGGGCCGGGTAGGTCTTGGTCACATGATCGAAGGTGATGACCGGCGCGCCCATGGGGGCGGCCATCTCGTCCACTTCGAGCATGGGCAAAGCCTGGGACAGCTGGGAGGTCATCGACGCCTTCTGGGCGTGGCCGGGCTGGGGCGCCGCCGCGCGGGCGCGCGGGTTGTTGCCCTGGGCCGGCGCGCCGGCGTGACGGCCGGCATGACCAGGAATCCCCTGGTTCCGTTCGTTCGTCACAGCTTGCTCCGTTCAGGTTGTTCGTTACTGAGACTGAAGTATTTTAGCAAAGGCCCGCGCGCTCACGAACCTTTTTCACAGCTTCAACAATGGCCGTAGCGTCAATGTTGAAATAGCCGAGCAGTTCCTCGAACTCGCCGGACTTGCCGAAACGGTCGCGCACGGCCACGCATTCCACGCACACGGGGTCGGCGCCGGCCAGAAGCTCGCAGACCGCCGAGCCCAAGCCTCCGATGACGGAATGCTCCTCGGCCGTCACGACGCAACGGGTCTTCGCCACCGATTCGAGGATGGTCGCCCCATCGAGCGGCTTCACCGAGAACGCGTCGATGACCTCGGCGGAGATGCCCGCATCGGCCAGCGCGTCGGCGGCGGCGAGCGCCTCGCGGATCTCCACGCCGTTGGCCACGATGGTGACATCGCTCCCCTCGCGCAGCACGTAGGCGCGACCGAGTTCCAGCTCCACCTCGTCGTCGTAGACGCAGGGCACGGCGGCGCGGCCCATGCGCACGTAGACGGGGCCCGGCGTGGCGGCGGCGAGGCGCAGGGCGGCGCGGGCGGCGGCGTAGTCGGCGGGCACGAGCACCCGCATGCCGGGAAGACCGCGCATGAGCGAGATGTCCTCGAGCATCTGGTGGCTGCCGCCGTCGGGGCCCACGGAGATGCCCGCATGGGTGGGGGCGATCTTCACGTTCAGGTTCGAGTAGCACACGGTGTTGCGGATCTGGTCGTAGGCGCGCCCGGTGCCGAACACGGCAAACGAACCCGTGAACGCGATGTTGCCGGCCAGCGAGAGGCCCGCGGCCACGTCGATCATGTTCTGCTCGGCGATGCCGCAGTTGAACAGGCGCCCGGCGTATCCCGCGTCGGCGAGCTTCTTGGTGGTGGTCGAGCCGGTCAGGTCGGCATCTACCGCCACGACGGGCACGCCCTCGGCGGCGAGCTCCGCCAGCGTGGCGCCGTACGCGGCGCGCGTGGCCTTCTTCTGGGCAGCGGTCTCGGCGTTTGCGAGTTTCACCATGGCGGGCCTCCTATTCCGCGTCGGCGGACAGCTCCGCCAGAGCCTTCTCAAGTTCCTCGGGCTTCGGCGCCTTGCCGTGCCAGCCGGCCTGATTTTCCATGAAGGAGACGCCCTTGCCCTTCACCGTGCGAGCGATCACGCACACCGGACGGGCCGTATCGGCCGCCTCGGCCTTGATGCGGCCGAAAAGCTCGATGAGCGCGGGAATGTCGTGGCCGCATACCCGCTGCACATCCCAGCCGAAGGCGGCGAACTTCTCGCCCAAATCCCCCGGATCGCACACGTCGTGGATGCAGCCGTCGATCTGCAGCTCGTTGTTGTCGATGATGGCCACGAGGCGCCCAAGCTTCTGATGGGCGGCGAACATGGCCGCCTCCCACACCTGGCCCTCCTCGCACTCGCCATCGCCGAGCACCGTGAAGACGAGGCCGTCCTCGCCGGTCAGACGCAGGCCGGCCGCAAGGCCCGCGGCCACGGAAAGCCCCTGGCCGAGCGAGCCGGTGGACACCTCCACGCCAGGCAGAAGGTTGGAGTCGGGGTGCCCCTGCAGGCGCGTGCCGAGCTTGCGCAGGGTGCGCAGCTCGTCGATCGGGAAGAAGCCGGCGTGGGCCAGCGTCGCATAGAGCGCCGGCGCCGCGTGCCCCTTGGCCAGGATGAACCGGTCGCGGCCGGGCTTGTGCGGGTCGGCCGGGTTGTAGTCCATGACGCCGCCGAAGTACAGCGCCGTGAGGATATCGGTGCAGGAGAGCGACCCGCCCGGGTGCCCGCTGCCCGCTTCCGTGATCATGGTCAGAATATCCTTGCGAATGTCGGTGGCCTTCGCCTGCAAGGCGGCAGTATCCATAAGCTTCCCTTTCCCGTCCGGCTTTCGACTGCCGCTATTGTAGCGCAAGCCAACGAGCTGCACCTTCGTCTGTCGCTTCCCGCACATTTTCCCCGTCGAGCGCACAAGGATGGCCCACCTGTCAAGAGCACAGCTTGCTTGTCAAAGACAGAGGCACTCCAGAGAGAAGTTCCTACCAGTATTGGGCGCGACGACGGAACGCCCACAGCACTAAAAGCAGTACAAACAAAGCGAAGGAGTCGCAGAGCATCAGAGGAATTGCTCCCTGCACAACGAGATCCCCCGTTTGGGCCAATTTTTCGCCACTCGTAGCGCGCGCACTTCCTTTTGCCGAGCCATCATCACTCGATCTTGCGTCGCCTGCCTCCGAAGACGTTCCGGCGTTTTCCGGATTCCCGCCATCGGCCTTGGTGCCATCGTCCCCGCTTCCGGAATCTCCCGGCTTCGATCCCGTATTCCCGTTAGACCCATTATCAGGATTGTCGGCGCCGCTTGGCGGGTTGTTGCCGGAGCTGCCAGGATTGTCGGGGCCATCAGGATCTTTCGGATTGTCAGGACTCTCCGGATCATCGGGATCATCCGGACTATCGGGGTTATCGGGGTTGTCGGGGTTGTCGGGGTTGTCGGGGTTATCGGGGTTGTCAGGGTTGTCGGGATCATCCGGATTGTCGGTAGTCGCAGCCAGCACCGTTAGATCGCACTGAGCCTTAACGCCCCCCACCTCAACCGCAATGATGGCCCGCCCCGCATCATGCACGGTCACCTGACCATCGGAGTCAACTGCAGCAACCGACGGATCCGACGAACTCCAAACGACTTTCTCCTCCGCCCACACTGCCGGCGTTACCGTTGCTTCAAGTCTAAAACGAGATGCGCTGACCGACAGCGTTTTAGTTGTCTCACTGAGCCGAATCTGCAAAGGATCCGCTGTAGTGACATAGGTTCCTGCGACACGCAGTGGAATCGTGCCGGGAGAAAAGGCCTCCCCTGCCGCGTTGTACCACGTCTTATCGGGAAGCTGACTCTGTACCGTGCACCTCTCCCCCACTCTAACCAAATTAAGCGAGGAGCAGCCATTGAACATTCCCTCCATTTTGGTATTGGGAATGCGAGTACTGTCGAAAGAAGACAGGTCAAGCGAGGCGAGTTTTGGGCAGTTTGAGAACATACTGGACATGTAGGTGACGCTCGACGTGTCGAGCCCCGAGACGTCGAGGGAGGCGAGCGAGGAGCAGTAGGAGAACATGCCGGACATGTAGGTGACGCTCGACGTGTCGAGCCCCGAGACGTCGAGGGAGGCGAGCGAGGAGCAGTTGCGGAACATGCCGGACATGTCGGTGACGCTCGACGTGTCGAGCCCCGAGACGTCGAGGGAGGCGAGCGAGAAGCAGTTGGAGAACATGCGGCGCACACTAGAGCCGCAAACTACGGCTCCCTCAACGGTAAAACTGAGGGGATCTGAATCAATCCACGGCCATTTAACATCACCGTACGGGTCCATCTCCAACTCGCTCGCAGAAGGCAAGTATCCTATGGACAAACCGTCCGCAGGACGCAACACGAAGTCGCTACCGTTCTCCGTTCCCCATTCGCAAGATCCAATCTTTTCCCAACCAGCAGTGGCTCTCGCGACATTTTCCACTTGAGACTCTGCCGACGTCTCCTCTATCGCAAACGACCTCTCTGTTTTTTCGAACCCCTCACCAAGTCCACTTTCGAGGCGCTCTTCTTCGGCCCAAGCTGCAGGCACAAGAGCACCCGCAAGCAAAATGGAAAGACCGAGCGACAAAAACATTTTCATCATACGCCTCATTTCGCATCCCCCGCCCAGTGTACATCGGCGTTCCACCCTGACCAATTCTCAAGATCGTAGCGCAACCCCGAAACCTCCTGGTTGGCCTCAATCTCCTCCTGCGCCTCTTCGTATTCTTGCCTACTGAGCCTCGTCCATTTCATCTCTCGAAACCTTCCGCCCAGCTTATCGAGGACTATGCTATCGAGGGGGCAGTCGCACTCATCGACCGAGATGACAGGCAGCCTTTCCAGATACTTGTCGCTTGCACCGAACAGCTGGAGCATCACCAGATACTTCAGGGTCATATTCACGAGCTTCTGGACAGAGCCGAACAGCTGCCTCTCATCGAAAACGACCTTCTGGCCATTCCGCTTGACTCCGCGCAGAAGCTGATCGATAAGACTACGAGAGCCGAGAGGCTCCCCCTCAGGCCATTGGACAAGTATTTCGTAAAGGCGCGCGGCAATGGCGTTAGGTTCCCTTTTCGCCGGAGACGCCCAGGGCTCGTTCCCGTAGTTGCTGTACGGGGCAACATGCTGTCGGGCCAGCACCACATCGCGATGTGCGCGCCATACCGCATCCCATACCAAGTTGCTCGTCTTGAGACCCTCCGGCAACTTGCTCTTCGCACTCGGCAACGCCGCCTGCACAAGGAACTTCTCGAAATCGCTTTTCCCAATGGCCGACATACTTGCCTACGCCTCCTTTCGACGGAGGACAGCGCAGTTCAAGCCAGAAACGCAAGTCTTGGCGCAGGCCTCGTTTATTCGGTTGTAGCTGGAAGATGTCGCAAGCAGAAAGCCCGCTTCATTAGTTGCTTTTAGCGCAGCTGCATAGAGGAGAGCCCCCCCCCCAGCTTACAACTATGTAACAGATTCAACATAGTCTCAGAATACCACAATCCGCGCAGCTGAAAAGGCAAAATGTCGACTGCTGCGCAAGCAAGATCGATTTGGAGTTGGCGGTTGATTCGCGAGCCGCCAGGGGTGATGCCCGATGACGAAAGAATCTATCTTCCAATCTTCTCATAGGCCATTGGTATTATTATCCTATTGCGACGTCCGTTCATTTCGCCTCTTGCTTTGCAAGCGTCTTCGATTCAATGGCGAGCCAGTAGGCAGCCTTACCATCGATCACAGAAAAGCTCGTCAAAAGCCCCCGTATCCCTGAAACCCTTAAGTACTTGGCTGATGTCATCGATAGACACGGCTGCGATGGGCTACCTCAACAACAAGAACTAAAAGCTCTCCATCGCGAATATCGCAGATGACGCGGTAGTCACCCACGCGATAACGCCAAAGCCCTGATAGCGGCCCAGTGAGACCCTTCCCCTGAGAGCGCGGGTCGTCAAGGCAAGCCACCTCATCCATTGCATCGAAAATGCGATTGGCAATCTGCTTGTCGAGCTTTTTCAGACCCTTGACGGCACGAGGCAAGTACTCGACGCTATAGGCCACAAGCAGCCCTCGCCTCATCGGCGGACAGCGCCTTCAACCGGCCAGCGCGGTACTCTTCCAAATCGTGAAGAACTCCGTAGACCTCCTCAAGCTCATCGATAGAGTCCTCGAGGGCCTTGTTCACATAAAAGGATCGCGATCGCCCCGTAGCGCGCGCCAAGGCTGCGTAGCGATCCTGGATCTCCTGAGAGGGGCGAACCGTCATTGTCGCCGTCATGCCCGGCCTCCTTGTCGCGCCAAAACCATTGTGTTCATTGTGTTCAGTATAACACATGACAAGCGGAGGCTACACCGCAGACCAAAACGCTACTGATTGGCTACTCTCCACGTATGATACCCGATGACGAAAGGTTCCAGGGCGCCGGAAAGGACGGCGTCCACATTTCCCGTCTCAACGCCGCTGCGGAGATCCTTCACGAGCTGGTACGGGAAGAGCACGTAGTTGCGAATCTGGCTGCCGAAGGAGTTGTCCATGCGCTCGCCGCGCAGCTCGTCCAGCTCCTCGGCCCGCTTGCGCTCCTCCAGCTCGTAGAGCTTGGCGCGCAGCACGCGGAAGGCGGCCTCCTTGTTCTGCAGCTGGCTCTTCTCGTTCTGACAGGTCACCACGATACCCGTGGGCTCGTGGGTAAGGCGCACGGCGGAATCGGTGGTGTTCACGCACTGGCCGCCGGGGCCGCTGGAGCGGTACACGTCCACCCGCACGTCGGCCGGGTTCAGGTCGACCTCGATGTCGTCGGCGATGACCGGCAGCACCTCCACCGAGGCGAAGGTGGTCTGGCGGCGCTTCTTGGCGTCGGTGGGGCTGATGCGCACGAGGCGGTGGATGCCGATCTCGCTGCGCAGCATGCCGTAGGCGTAGCGGCCCTCGATCTGGATCGTGGCCCTGTCAAGCCCGATACCCTCGCCGGGCACGAGATCGAGCACCGTCACCTTCCAGCCCTTGTCCTCGGCGTAGTGGACGTACATCTGGTAGAGCATGCGGGTCCAGTCCTGGGCCTCGAGGCCGCCCTGGCCGGGGTTCACCGTGAGGATGGCGTCGCCCTCGTCGAACTCGCCGGAGAACCAGGACTCGATCTCCAGCTGATCGAGGAGCGCCGCGAGCTCGGCGGCGGTGCGCTCGGCCTCCTCGGCGAAGGCCGCATCGTCGCCGGCCAGCTCGCACGCCGCCGACGCGTCGTCCAGAAGACCGCAGGCCCGCTCGTAGTCCTCGATGGTGGCGCGAAGCCCCGCCGCCTTCTTCGAGACCGCCTGGGCCGCCGCCGCGTCGTTCCAAAAGTCCGGACGGGCCGTCTGCTCGTCCAGCGCGGCCAGCTCGTCGCGCTTCTCCTCGATACGCAAGAACGAGAAGGCATCGGACAGCCGACCCTGCGCCTTCTCGATCTCCTTCTGAATGTCTCTCAGTTCCATGCCTTGATCTAAATCTCCTTGAAACTCACCGGGGGCGGGCTGCGGGGTACCGCTCAGTCGCTCAGACAGTCCTCGCTGGTATCGAAGGCGTCAAGGCTACTGCTCCCCTTCGCTTACCGCCTTCGATACCATCTGCGGAACTCGCTTGGTGAGCGGCACCCCGCATCCCGCTTCGCTCAACCATAGTTGAGTGTGCGTCAAAGGTTCTGGCCGTGGCACTTCTTGAACTTCTTGCCGGAGCCGCAGGGGCACGGGTCGTTGCGGCCCACGTTGGCGTAGGGGTCTTCCTTGTCCTTGACGTAGGTCTGAGGCTTGCCGGCCGCGGGGCGCGGGGGCGCGGCGGGAACGCCGGAGGCGGCGCGGGCCGCGGCAGCGTGGCGACCGCGAATGCTCGACTCCTCCAGGGCCTGCTCCGGTGCCGAGTAGCTCATCTTGCGGGCCAGCGGGTCCTCCTGCTCCGCCAGGGCCGCCGGTGCCGGACGGCCGGCGCCGGCAGGAGCGCCCTCCGCCGCGGGCTTCGCGGCAATCTCCAGGCGCAACAGCGTGCGCAGGTAGTCGTCGTACATCGAGCTCGTCAGGTTCTGGAAGGCATTGTAGGCCTCGTTCTTGTATTCCACGAGCGGGTCGCGCTGGCCGAAGGCCCGCAGGCCGATACCCGTCTTCAGGTAGTCCATCTCCTGCAGATGCGCCATCCAGCGCGTGTCGATGATGCGCAGCATCACCTGGGCGGAGAGGTTCTCCATGAGGTCGTGGCCCAACTGCTCGCTCTTCTGCTCGTAAATCCAGGTGAGGAAGTCGTTCAAAGCCTCGGCGACGTTTTCCGCCTCGTCCTCGTGGTCCACCTTCGCCACGGAGAAATCGTTGCAGCCGGTCATGTTCGCGGCCCACAAATCGATGGCGCGCACATCCCAGTCGTCGCTGGCGGAATTCCCGGGACAGCACTCCCCCACGATGGCGTCCACGGCGTCGCGGATAATGCCGGGAATGCGCTCGGTCATGGACTTGCCGTCCAGGATGGCGTTGCGCTCCTCGTAGATGGCCTTGCGCTGGAGGTTCATGACGTCGTCGTATTCCAGCACGTTCTTACGGGCGGCGAAGTGCATGGACTCCACCTGGCGCTGGGCGCTCTCGATGGACTTCGACACCATGCCGGCCTGGATGGGCATGTCGTCCTCTTGGTTGGTCTTCTCCATCATGTGCGCGATGGAGTCCATCTTCGAGCCGCCGAACAGGCGCATGAGGTCGTCTTCCAGCGAGAGGTAGAACTGGGTCACGCCCGGGTCGCCCTGACGGCCGGAACGGCCGCGCAGCTGGTTGTCGATGCGGCGAGACTCGTGGCGCTCGGTGCCGATGACGCAGAGTCCCCCGGCGGCGAGCACCTGCTCCTGCTCCGCGTCGCAGATCTCGCGGGCGCGGGTGAGGGCGTCGGCGCGGTCGGCGGCCGATGGGATGGGACCGCGCGCCTCCTCGTCGCCCTCTTGGGCGTCCACGTCGAACCCGCGCTCGCGCAACAGGTCCTCGGCGAGCATATCCGGCTCGCCGCCCAGACGGATGTCGGTACCGCGGCCGGCCATGTTGGTGGCGATGGTGACGGCGCCGAGGCGCCCGGCCTGGGCCACGATATGCGCCTCGCGCTCGTGGTGCTTGGCGTTCAGCGTCTCGTGCTTGATGCCGCGCTTGTCGAGCAGCCGCGAGAGCTTCTCGGAGTTCTCGATGGACACGGTGCCGATCAGGCACGGCTGGCCCTTCGCGTGGCGCGCGGCGATGTCGTCGGCCACGGCGTTGAACTTGCCGTCGATGGTGCGGTACACCAGATCGTTCTCGTCGACGCGGATGACCGGCCTATTGGGGGGAATGGCCATGACCGGCAGCTTGTAGATCTGGCGGAACTCCGCGTCCTCGGTCATGGCGGTACCGGTCATGCCGGAGAGCTTGTCGTAGAGGCGGAAGTAGTTCTGCAGCGTGATGGTGGCCAGCGTCTGGTTCTCCTCGCGCACGAGCACGTGCTCTTTGGCCTCGAGCGCCTGGTGCAGGCCCTCGGAGTAGCGGCGGCCCTCCATGATGCGGCCGGTGAACTCGTCGACGATCTTCACCTCGCCGTCCATGACGACGTAGTCGACATCGCGGTGGAAGAGGAACTGGGCCTTCAACGCCTGCTGCAGGTGGTTCGCCAGCTGGCCGGACGGGTCGGCGTAGATGTTCTCGATGCCGAGCATGACCTCGATCTTCTCAAGGCCGCTCTCCGTGGCGTTGATGGTGCGCTTGGCCTCGTCCATGTCGAAGTCGACGCCCTCTTTGAGGCCGGGCATGACCCGGGCGAACTTCTTGTACGTGTCGGCGGCCTGGGTGCCGGCGCCGGAGATGATGAGCGGGGTGCGGGCCTCGTCGATCAGGATGGAGTCCACCTCGTCGACGATGGCGAAGTGGTGCCCGCGCTGCACCCGCGAGCTGCCGCGTGTGACCATGTTGTCGCGCAGGTAGTCGAAGCCGAACTCGGAGTTGGTGCCGTAGGTGACGTCGGCCTCGTAGGCGGGCTTCTTCGCCGCCGGCGGCATGCCGTTCTGGATAAGGCCGGTCTTCATGCCGAGGAAGCGGTAGATCTGGCCCATCCACTCGCAGTCGCGCCGGGCCAGGTAGTCGTTGACGGTCACGATATGCACGTTGTGCCCGGGAATGGCGTTCAAATAGCCGGCCAGAGTGGAGACGAGCGTCTTGCCCTCGCCGGTCTTCATCTCGGCGATCTGCCCCTCGTTTAGGGCCATGCCGCCGATGAGCTGCACGTCGAAGTGGCGAAGCCCGATGGTGCGCACGGAAGCCTCGCGCACGGCGGCGAAGGCCTCGGGCAGCAGGTCGTCCAGGCTCTCGCCGGCAGCGTAGCGCTCGCGGAACTCTTGCGTCTTGGCGGCCAGCTCCTCATCGGAAAGCGCCTGGAACTCCGGCTCCAGCGCGTTGATCTTATCGACTTTGGCCTGGTAGCGCTTCAGTTGCTTGCCCTCGCCCATCGTGAGCAGTTTGGAGAGAAATCCCATAGGTTGCGTCTTCTTTCTGTGGTCGGCGAGCGGTCATGGGGTCGGCGATCGCCTCCCTTTTAACAACTCCCGTCGCCTTCATTGGGCGACCGTGCGGGCCGCCTCGGTGCAAATCTGCTCCACTCTACCACAGAGCGCAGGTGGCGCGCCCAATTTCACAGGGTTTGCAAGGCGACGAGACCCCCTTCTGCGCCCTTCTGCGCCCGGTTGCGCCCGGTTGCGCTCTCCCCCGCACCGTTCTGCGCCCTTCTGCGCCCGGTTGCGCCCGGTTGCGCTCTCCCGCACCGTTCTGCGCCCTTCTGCGCCGTCCAGCGCCGTCGCACCCCGACCCCTTCACGCTCCTGCACCGTCACACCCCGGCCCTTCGCGTCACTTCTTCAATCGTTGCCACTACTTTTCCCGACGGCATCTCGCTCGAAAGCCCACTCTCATACAGCCTTGCAGTCTTCGCGGAAATCGCTTGAAATCGACCACCGGCCAATCTCTCCTAACCAGATGCTTCTTTTTTCGAGTTGTTAGAGTTTAGAGCCAATTCACATCACTCTACCCCGCAGTGGTTTGAGATTGATATACGTATTAAGATATTTTTTTAAATACTTTAGCATATACAGTCGTTCAGATTACAGATTTATGCGAGCGCCAACTCCGCAAACGTCTAACAACTCAAAATTTTTGCCTCAAACCAAACCAGACATTGTCTCAGGTATGACAAATGAACAAACTCATGGCGTTAGTGCATTTGGTTCAGCCCCGCATCTCGGCCTTTCGCCTCGGCCGCCCACTTCGCCCCACCTCCTCACACGCACTTGCGCAGTTCGCTGCGAAGCCTCATATGGCGATCGAGTTGCTTTCCGTTGAGCCGCTTGAAATCACAGCCAGCTGCGCGAAATGCATGCAGAATTGTCTCTTGGAATTCGAAAACATTCTCAAGCTGACTCGCCGTGATTGATCTTATCTCCAATCCCTGAGCAGCCAGCGCGCTCCTGCGACGCGAATCACGGGAAAGGCGAGAGCTGCTCCCATGGAACTGCGAGCTATCGTATTCAAGTGCCACGCCGCGCTCGGGCCATAGCACATCGCATACCAACGACGAGCCATGAGCGATACGCTCCGCCTCTCGCCTCAACTTGATCGGCTCATTAAGACGCGCACCCCTCATGCCGAATCCGCCGTAATTACGCGGCGCAGTCGCTATGATCGCCAAGGACGTCTCAGCTGGCGAAGCCGACTTTGCCAGAACGTATCGCGCAGCCGTCTTCGCCGGCGCCGACCCCTTGAAGCCACGCAAATGGCTGCAGAAGGCAACCAGCCGATTCGGCGAGCAGAGTGGATGTCGCACAAGACACTCGCTGGCCTCGACAGGATAGCAACCGCATAGCTCATAGCCCAATGACAGAAGCGCGCCAAAGGGAAGCAACGATGCCATCTGGGCAAAAACGAGTTCCGGAGCACAAACGTACACACCCCGCGCGATTTTAAGGAAAGACCCTTTCGGATATGTTGCCGAGCTGTGGTGATACGTCAACCCGTCCGCAGTACGCACCCCGGGCTTGCGATGCCCGAGCACATGGAGAACTTTTCCGACGCCACTCGAACTATCAGCGAGTCCAGACTCTTTCGAGCGCTTCGACGAATGCGTCTCCGACAAGACAACGCGACAAGCGCCAAGCAGCTCAGTGAGTTCTTCCGGCACACCATCCTCTAGCGCACCATCAATAATTTCGACAACGGTGCGTTTTGCTGAGGACGAATCCATCAGAACGGCCGATGACGGAAAGATCCGAAAAGGCAGATCATCGGTTTGTATCGTCTTACGACAATGGAAAAGATGCAAGGCAATGCCATTGCGAGCGGACCACAACCTCCAGAATTCCAAAGCAGTCTCATGACTTAAGCAGATGCACCGCATTTCCCCTCCTTTACTTAATAATGTATTACTGTATGCTATATCACAATCGAGCGAAATACACCAGAGGGAAATTCGTCTGCGAAAGATGCGGTAATCGAGCAATTGGTCGCAGAAGCAAACTCGGGACAAGAGCAAGCGGAGGCCCACTCCGTCTGGGATCAAAGCACGCAAGGGCAAGCGGAGGGCCATTCCGTCCGAGCGCAAAGGACACTAGGGCAAGTGCGATCCCGTTCCGTCCGGGATCAAAGCATTTCAATCAGCGAACTAAAATGGCGCAAGATTTTCGAGTTGTTAGAGTTTCGCAGACAGCAACCCCACCCCCCCCCTACGGTGTCTCGTTTTCCACATCACATCTCTGAACTGGGGATATTCACCATATTCGGATACATTGACGAACGTCATGGCGACCTACCTCGGCATAGCGCCGAACAAAAGTCTAACAACTCGAAATTACCGTCCGAGAATTTGGCGGGAGTTGGCAGGAGCAAGACCGCCAGAGGCAAAATAGTCAACAGCGGGACCGGGGCAGCCCGGGCGCGGGCTGCAGGCAGATAGGCCAGAAGGATCCGGGCGCAAGCTGCAGGCAGGAGAAACCGGGGAGACCCGGGCGCAAGCTGCAGGCAGAGGGGGCCAGGCAAGGCCAAACGCAAGCTGCAGGCAAGTGCGAAGTAGCCCGGACAGAACCACGGAAAAAAGGGGAGGGCCCGCCATAGCAGGTCCTCCCCGAAAGTACGTCAACAAAGACGAAGCATCCTGCGAGACCCAAGCATCATGGCGGCCCCTCTCCCGACGAGACATCGCCGCCCACCAATGTGAGACCCACAAGGCCCGGGCATCGCGGCGACCCCTCCCGAAACATGATGGCGGAGACTTCGGCCCATGCAAGCGAGCAGCCCGTAACGCCCCAGTAAATGCCGCGGAGAGACTAATACTCCTCCAGATCGGCGGGGTTCACGCGGCCGCAGAAGGTGCGGTAGATGACCACGTGGTACACGAGAACGAGCGGAAGCCCGATGCACAGGATGATGGTCATCCAAGTGAGCGACAGCTCCGACGATGCGGCGTTGGCCAAAGTGATGGCCGGCCCCACGGAATCGGCCGTGGCGTTCACGAGCACGGGGAACATGGAGCAGGCCAGAAGCGCCACGAGCGCGATCATGGACGCGGACTGGGCCAGAAACGCCTTCAGGTCGTCCCCGGACGTCTTGCCCACGACGAGCGAGACCAACAGCCCCACCACCACAAGCGCCGCGAACAGCCACCGCAGGATGCCCAAGTTCGGATCCATCTCGGGCCTGACAAGGACGAGGGCGTACACGGACACCACGGCGAACAGAACAAGCGCGATCACTTGCAAGGGCAGGCGCAGCCGTGCGGCGCGGGCCTGAAGGTAAGAGGGCAGCGGCGCCTTCAGCGCGGCCCAGCAGGCGCCGGCGGCCAAAAACATCACCAGGCCCAAAAGCCCCGTCAGCAGCGTGAAAGGCGTGATGAGGCCGATCAGAGGCACGCCGGCGTAATCGCCCGCGGCGTCCATGGGGATGCCGGCGAAGATGTTGCCCACCGCCACGCCGAGCAGCAGCGCCGGAAGCAGCGAGCCCACAAAGAAGCACGCGTCCCAGAGCTTTCCCCAGGACGGATCGCCGGCACGGAACTCGAAGGACACGGCGCGCACGATAAGGCCGAACAGCACCAGCATGACGGCCAGGTAGAACCCGGAGAACGTCGTGGCATAGGCGTCAGGGAAAGCGGCGAACAGCGCACCTCCCGCCGTGAGCAGCCACACCTCGTTGCCGTCCCACACAGGACCGATGGCCCGGCGCAGCACCGCGCGCTCCTCGTCGTTTTTCGCGATGAAGGGCGACAGCACGCCGATGCCCAGATCGAACCCGTCAAGCACGAAATAGCCCGCGATGAGCACGAAGATGAGGAAGAACCACAGCACGCTTAAGAACTCCATCATGGCTACTCACCTTCCTTCTCGCTATCGCCCGCGGCGGCGACGGCCTCCGCAACGACGACATCGCCCTCGGCGTCGGCGGCGACCACGGCAACTGCGGCCGCATCGGCGGCAGCAGCGCCCTCGGCAACCGGCCCTTCCTTGATGAAGCGGCCGATGACCCGCGCCCACCCGATGAGCAGCACCAGATACACGAGCACGAACAGGCCCAGCGTCAGCCACAGCTCCGGCGCCGACACCGACATGGAGATGCCGTCGGCCGTCAGCAGCGACACGCCGTCGGGGCCGGTGACCGACGGGTACACCACCCAGGGCTGGCGCCCCACCTCGGCGGTGATCCAACCTGTCTGAATGGCGATGAACGGCCAGATGGGCGAAAGCACCGCCGCCCACTGCAGCCAGCGCATCTTCGCGATGCGGCCGCCCTTGAAGGTGAACACGAGCACGAGAATGCTCGTCAGCATGATGAGCCCGTACATGGCCACCATGAGGTGGTAGCTTTGGAACACGAGCCCCACGGGCATGTCCTCCACCACCATGTCGCCGTACTCCTCGGTTTGGGCGAGCTCGTTTAAGCCCGGATACTCCGTCTCGAAGTTGCCCGTGGCCAGAAAGCTCGTGCCGCCGGGAATGGCGAAGGGAGCGATGACCTCCTGGTTGTCCTCATCCACAATGCCCACGGCGTACAGCGGGGGCACCTCGGAATCGTACATGCCCTCCATCATGGCGAGCTTGGTGGGCTGCTCGTTCCACACCACCACGGCCGAAGAGTGGGCAAACACGATCATGGCGCAGGAGGTCACGATGCCCACCACGGCGGCGATGCGCATGGTCTTCATGGCGAACTCGGCGTTGCGGCCCTTAAGCATATACCAGCCGGCCACGGCCATGGCCACGAACGCGCCCATGATGAGCAGCGCGTCCACGGTGTGGGTATAGCGGGCGAAGATGGACGGGTTGAAGGCCGCCGAGAAGAAGTCGGTGATGACGGCCTCGGTGCCGTCGGCGTTAAGCTCCGCGCCGGCCGGCGTCTGCATCCAGGAGTTCGCGATGAGGATCCACAGCGCCGACAGGCACGACCCGGCCCACACGAGCCACGAGGACACCATGTAGAACTTCGGGCTCACCCTCTCGCGCCCGAACAGGAGCACGCCCAGAAAGACCGACTCCAGGAAAAAGGCGAACAGCGCCTCGGCGGCCAAAGGAGCTCCGAAGATATCGCCCACGAACCGCGAGTAGTTCGCCCAATTGGTGCCGAAGGAGAACTCCATGGTGATGCCCGTGGCCACTCCGATGGCGAAAGTCGCGGTGAACACCTTCACCCAGAATTTCGTCGCCGCAGCGTCCTCGGGTTTGCGCGAGCGGTAATAGCGGGTCTCGTTGATGGCCAGAATGAGCCCGAGTCCGATGGACAGCGGCACGAACAGGAAGTGGTACGCCACCGTCAGCGCGAATTGAATGCGCGAGAGCACCGCCACATCAGCGAAAGCCTCCATTGCACACCCCCTTTCTCTGCGCGCCCGCGGCCGAGATGCGGCCGCCCCTGGGCGCAATCGAATACGTTCCCATTCCTAAGCGGAACGGTCAGGTTCCATAGTACTCCTTCTGTACGGAAGGCAGCGTGTCAACCTGGTGTCACTTCCTGCTCGTTTCGCCGCCTCGCCCGCCTCACCCCTAGGCGAAAGACAACTCGCCTTCCAACAGCTGCCGGTAGAGGGCGGCCAGCGCCGGCGAGGGATCGAGTCCCAGCGTTCGCGACAAGCGGTCGCGGCAGGCGAAGAACGTCTGTACGGCGGCCGAGCGCTGATCGGTGGCCATCTGCGCGCGCATGAGAGCCGCTGCCGCGTCCTCGCGCCCCGCATCGCGCTGAAAGGCCTCCCGAGCGAGCCACAGCGCCCCCTGGAGCTCCCCCCGGACAAGAAGACGCCGCGAAGCCGCCACCAGGCCGTCCACGAACTCCGCGTCGAGGCGATCGCGGAAGACGACGATGGCCTCGCACTTGCGCTCGGTGGGCAGAAGCACGCTGCCGAAGGAGCCTTGGATCGTGGCTATGGCCCTCTCCCAGGCCATATCGTCGGCAGGGCCGAACAGAAGGCAGCGAATCAGCTCCTCGAACTCGTCTAGGTCGCTCTCGAACAAATCGGGATCGAGCCGGCAGCCGTAGCGGCTGCGGATGAGGTAGGGGCACGACCCCTGCTGGGAAAGGAGAGATCGCAGATCTCCCCACACGCGGTAGAAGCTCTTCGCCCCCGTGCGCTTGTCGGCGGCGGGCCACAACATGGAGACGATCTGGTCGCGTCCCAGCTCGCGCCCGCGGTGCAGGGCGAGCAGCGCCAGCAGAAGACGGGTCTTCGGGCGGCCCTCGAACTGATAGGTGATGTCGCGACGCCCCAAAGCGACTTCCATGGTGCCGAACAACTTCAGGCGCAGCGGCTCCACGGACACCTCGGGCGCGACGGCCATCGCCGTCCGAGGCGCGCTGGGCACCGGCAAACTGCGCCCGCGCTCGGGGTCCTCGACGACAGGGGCTCCGGAAGACTTCTCGCGGCGCGAGCGGGCCGCCCCCTTCTCGACATGGGCCGCAAATAATGCGGCGGACACGGGAGCGGAAAGCCGCGGCAGGCCGAGGCCCTCGAGCACCTCCCCCGCCCGCTCCAGTGCGGCGGCCGCCCGGTAGGCTCCGAATCCGAGGCTCCAGCCGCGCTCCACCAGCGCGTCCAGGGCGCGATGGCTGCAAGCGACGAGCCGCACCAGCTCGGGTCGGCCGGCAATGGCCGTATCGGCGCCGGCGCCCAGCGCCCCGGTCGCCTCCAGGCCCTCCAGCGCCGCCGCGGCGCCGAGCAGCCGGCGCTCCACGTCGATGCGCGAGCCGCTTCCCCAGTCCAGCGCTTCGCCGACCCGGGACGCCCAGACCGCCAGGACGTCGTCGCCGCGGCCCAGCGCCAGTACTCCATGCGCCACCACGACCAGCTCGGCCAGTCCGTCCTCCCGCTCGACTCCCCCGGCGCCATCCAGTTCAGCCAGGCAGGAGGCGACCGTCTCCTCCATGGCCCGGCGCGTGGCCGCGTTGCCCACCTCCCAGGCCGCCAATGCCGCAGAGAGGACCGTTCGCGGCGTGCTCCTCTCCGAGACAAGGCTGCGCTGGGCGAACTGAACGGCCCGCGCGCGATCGCCCCGCTGCGCCCAGGCCCAGGCGATCATGGCGTTGATGTCCGCCCGGGCTGCCATTTGGGTGCGGGTCGCCGAGTCGTAGAGCTCGCACACCTCGACGGCCGCGCCGCCCCACAGGGCCGCCCAGCCGTTCGCCGCCAGCCACCGGCCGTGGGCCCGCCGGCGCGCCAGCAGCGTCATCGCGCTCACGGCGCGCCCGCATTCCCCACGCTCCATCAAGCGCTCCGCCAAAACCTCTATCGCCTCCTCCCTGCCGGCGAACCCACAGGTCTCGGCGAGCGCCTGAAGACGCGCCCGCCCGTGATCCCTCACCTCCCCAAGGGATACGGAAAGTGCGGCGAAGCTCTCTTCGCCTACGGAAATGCCCACAAGAGGGCAGCGCGCGGCGAGAGCATCCCAGGCCTTCTCGGCCCGGCGAGCCCCGAGTAGCGCTCGCACGTCGTCTATCGTGCCCCTTCCGAGCACCGTCATGGCCCACAGGGCAAGCTCCTCTTCCGGAGTGCATCCCGCCCGGCTCGCGCCGAGCACCAGCTGGATCGGCGTCGCAGACCCCCATCGCAGGGCGGCAATGCGCTCGGCCAACCCCAAGGGGCGCCGGTCCGTCACCCCTTCGGGCTCCTCCTCCAAATCCTCCCGCGCTACCAGCATCTCCGCGGCCTCGATGACGACGCGCCTGCCGAACAGCTCCATCGGCGCATCGGCCCGCGTTGTCGTGGCGATCACCTCGCAGCTTGCATCCGCCAAGCGCTCCACGACCTCCGCAAAGGCCTCGGCGCGATCATCGGTAAGGAGCGGAAGATCGGCCACCACCATCAGCGCGGCGTGCTCGTCGGCTTCAAGCACCGCCTCGGCCAGCACCCCCGCATCCAAATCCCGCAGGAAGCAGGGCGACGAGCCGCGCAGCCAGAATACGTGTTCGAACTGGAACATCACGGATGCGTACTCAAATGCGAGCGTCGCCTTGCCGAACCCCGGCGGCGCGACGACAAGGCGCAGGGCGCCGCGATCCTCGAGGAGCCGCGACAGAAGGCGCGGTCGGCTCCTCAGACGGTCGGGAACCACTCCGTGGGGGCGCCTCCCCTCGCAAGCGCTCTGCTGGATGAAACGGGTCATGGGCATCTCCTTCTTCTTTCGGCCCTCGCTAACAACAGGTCGCACCTTACGAGGCCCCGACTGTCCGGGCAACCAGCAAGGAACATAAGACCGCCGATCCCCTTCCATTGCCGCCCAGACAAACCGCCTGCAACATGCAGGCAGCCTCGCAAAAGGCACCCGCAAGCACAAGGAACGCGCGAGGAAGGCCCGTAGCAGGCGTCTCCAGTCATCTGCGGAAAAGCTTCAGCGCCATTCGCGCTCCGTGCAAGCGACAAGCAGTCGAACGGCACCCGCGCGACGGGCCCTCGCCTTCCTCTCGTGCCACCGGCAGAAAGCCTCCAGCGCCCATTGCCGCCCCAGGAGGGACGGCGCCGACAAGAAATCGGGACGCCGCCACGGTTTCTCCACGGTTCGCGCGAGAGCATTCCCGCGAAACCGTGGGGGTCGGCGCGGGCGTCAGGCGAGAACACTTCCGCGAAACCGCAGCGGTCGACGCGGGCATAAGAAAAGACCCCTCCGCGTTGCGGAAGGGTCCCTCTTCTTGGGACGCGCGCCTCGCGCCCCTTGCCTTTCTTCGCGCTGCCGCGCCGGCCCAATCGCCCGTTGGACGCCCTCGGAGCTTTAAGCCTCCTCGCCCTGGGCCGCTTCGCGGCCGAGCAGCTTGGCGATGCGATCGGAGTACTGCAGGTTCTCAAGCCCCGCCTCGGCGGCCAGGTCGATCACCGGCGCGTCGTTCCACAGCGCCTCGAGGCGGTAGTACTCGCGGGTCTCGGGCATGAACACATGCACGACGATGTTGCCGTAATCCAGAAGCGACCAGCTTCCGTCGGCGGACATCTCGCGGTGGGTGGGCTTGATGGACGCCTCCTCGCGCAGCTTGTCCTCGATCTCGTCGATGATGGCGTCCACCTGGCGGGAGTTGGCGGCCGTGGCGATGACGAAGTAGTCGGTCACGCCGATAAGGTCGCGCACTTCCTGCACCATGATATCGGTGGCCTTCTTCTCATCGGCAGCCTTGGCGGCGATGAGCGCGCACTTCCGCGAGAAGGCGGCCTGCTGCTCTACAGCATCGGTCATAGCTATCCTCACTTTCGGGAACATCAGATTTTGCTTGCATACCTTAGCACAAGTCTCTCCGGGGAGAGCTCCGGAAGGGGCGCGCGGAGCCCGGTTCGCTTTTCTCTCCCTGCGAACACAGTTAAGGGAAATAGCGAAGATGACGCACATAAGTCGGTACCATCCCAACATTGCTGCTGCTGAAGTGGAAGCTATTTCTTTAATAACTGTGTTCTCCGGGAGCGCTCAGAGGTCTCCGCGCGCCCCTTCCGGAGCTCTTCCCTACGTTGCCTTCGCTGAGCTAAGGTCTCCCGTAAGGTACCGGGTCGGGGTTGGCCTCGGCGCGGTAGACCTCCTGCTCGGGCATGTAGGAGTTCCATATCTCGGTGGTCTTGGAGTACATAGGGTGGCGCCGCTCCATGATGAGCTGGACCCAGTAGGCGTACACCTCCAGGAACAGATCGCGCAGCTCAAGCTCCCCGACCTTCTCGCGCAGCTTCTGCACCATCTTTCCCTTGCGCCCCGGCTCCAGGGCATCGGCGATATAGACGATCATGTCCAAATCGCTCATGTCCACCGCGCCCAAGGTGTGGCGCTCGACGGCGGCGAGTACCTCAGGCGGCAGCTCCGGGAAGGCGCGGCCCAGGGCCACGGCGGCCGTGAGGCCGTGCAGGACTCGGGGCATGGCGGAAAGCTCGGCGTCCAGTTCCATCCCCAGCTCGTCGGCCCGTGCGAGGATGCCGGGGTCATCGTAGCCCTTGTCCCAGTCGTGCAGAAGGCCGGCCACCCGGGCCGCGGTCTTATCGGCCCCGTAGACGCGAGCCAACGCCTCGGCCGTCTCCGACACGCCGAGGCTGTGCTTGAAACGACGCGGGCCCACCCGCTTCTCCAGCTCGTCTCGGCGCTCCTTGTAGAATTCCTCGCTACGCCAATCGGCCATGGTCGGCTTCCTTTCGGTACAGCTGCTCTTCCTCGATGATCTCGCGAACCGCCTCGGGCACGAGGTAGCGGATGGTTCGTCCCTCGGCCATGCGCTGGCGCAGCTCGCTGGAGGAAATGTCGATGCCCGGCACGACGAAGGGTCGGACATCGAACCTACGCTCGCGCAAGGCACGCAGAGCCTCCTCCCCCAGCTCGAAGCCGGGGCGCGTGGCGGCCGCGAACATCGCGAGGCGGCCCAGCTCGGCGCTCTCGTGCCACCGCGGCAGCGTGAGGGCCGCGTCGGCGCCGACGATGAAGACGAGCTCCACCCCCGGCAGCTCCTCGCGCAGCTCGCGCAACGTGTCCACAGCGTAGGTGATGCCGGGGCGCTCCACCTCCAGGGCGCTCACGGCGAAGGCGGGGTTGCCGGCCACGGCGGCGGCCACCATGGCCAGCCGCACCTTGCCGGGGGTCACGGGACGATCCTGCTTGAAGGCGGGACGGCCCGTGGGCACGAACAGCACCGCATCGAGGCCAAAAGCCTCGAGGGCCTCCTCGGCACAGGCGAGATGCCCCAGGTGAGGAGGGTCGAAGGTGCCCCCCATGATACCCAGCCGCGCGAGCGTGCCCGCCCGCGCCCGCTGCGCCAGCGCGTCCACGGCACCGTCCATCGCCCTTAGGCCCTCACCTGGCCCGCGCCGCGCAGCACATACTTGTAAGAGGTGAGCGCGTCGGCGGCAAAGGGCCCCCGCGCATGGATCTTCTGGGTGGAGATGCCGATCTCGGCGCCGAGGCCGAACTGGCCGCCGTCGGTGAAGGCCGTGGAGGCGTTGGCGTACACCGCCGCCGCGTCCACCTGGGCGAGGAAGGCGTCTTGGGCCGCCTCGTCGGAGGCGACGATGGCCTCGGAGTGCTTCGTGCCGTAGCGGTTCACGTGGTCGATGGCCTCTTGCAACCCTTCCACGCATTTCACCGCCAGCTCGGGCCCCAGATACTCGGTCTCCCAGTCGGCCTCGCCGGCGAGCACGGCATCGGGCGCATCGCCGGCCACGGAAAGCCCGGCCGCCTCGGCGATGGCGAGCACGCGCGCATCGCCGTGGACGAGCACACCGGCCTCCTTCATGTCCGCGAGAATGGACGGCAGCACCGCATCGGCCACCGCCGCGTCCACCAAGAGCGTCTCGGCAGCGTTGCACACACCAAAGCGGCGGCACTTCGCGTTCCTGATGATGGCGCGGGCCATCTCGGGGTCGGCGGAGGCGTGCACGTACACGTGGCAGTTGCCCGTGCCCGTCTCGATGACCGGTACTTTGGCATGCTCCACGCAATGGCGGATAAGGCCCGCGCCACCCCGGGGGATGAGCACGTCCACCAGGCCGTGCAGCCCCATGAGCACATCGGTGGCCGCCCGATCGGTGGTGGTCACCGCGCAGATGGAGCCCTCCGGCAGCCCCGCTTCCACGGCAGCCGCGGCCAGCACGTCGGCGATGACCTCGTTGGAGCGGGCCGCAAGGCTGCCGCCCCGCAGGATGCATGCGTTGCCGGACTTCACGCAGACCCCGGCGGCGTCGGCGGTCACGTTGGGCCGGGCCTCGTAGACCATGGCCACCACCCCGAGGGGCACCGACACGCGCCGAAGCTCGATGCCGTTGTAGAGGGTCGATTCCAGCGACACGACGCCGAGCGGATCGGGCAGCGCCGCCACCTCCTCCAGGGCGTCGGCCATGGCAAAGACGCGGGACTCGTCCAGCATGAGCCGGTCCAGCAGCGCCTCGGTGGTGCCGGCCGCGCGCGCCGCCTCCATGTCCTCGCCGTTGGCCTCAACGATGGCCGGCGCCTGCGCCCGCAGGGCCGCCGCCATGGCGTAAAGCGCCCCGTTGCGCTCCTCGGTCGTCGCCTGAGCCAACTTCGCGCTCGCCGCCTTTGCGAATTTCGCCAGTTCGCGCACTTCCTCTTCCAAAGTCATGGGCCTCTCCTATTCGAATAGAACCAGTTCGTCGCGATGGATGACGGGGCGGTCGGCCAGCACGGCCAGAATGGCGTTGCTCGCCACCTCCTCGCGGCTGCGCCCGCAGGCCAGCTTCAGAAGATCGCTCGCCGCCGCGGCACGGCCCCGCGCGAACACGTGCCCCGTCTCGTCGGCCACGTCCACGATGTCATCCAACCCGAAGTCGCCCTCCACGGAGCGAATGCCCACGGAAAGGAGCGACTTGCCGCGCATCACCAGAGCATCGCGGGCCCCTTCGTCCACGACGACGGTGCCGTGCACGGAGTCCCCGAGCGCGATCCACAGCTTCTTGGCCGTGATCTCGTGGGGGCGGTCCGGCGCCGTGAACAGCGTGCCGACCGCCTCTCCGGCAGCGGCCTGAACGATGCAGTCCGCGCGCCGCCCCTGGCAGATGACCATGGGAATGCCCGCGGCCATGAGCACCCGGGCCGCCTTGATCTTCGTGATCATGCCGCCGCTTCCCACGCCGGACACCGCGCCCCCGGCCGCAGCCAGGATGTCGCGGCCGACGCGATCCACGACGGGAATGAGCGTGGCCGCCGGATCGATCTGCGGGTTCGCCGTGTACAGCCCGTCGATATCCGAGAGGATCACCATGAGGTCGGCATCGATGAGGCAGGCCACGAGCGCCGCCAAGGTATCGTTGTCGCCGAAGCGGATCTGCTCGACGGACACCGTGTCGTTCTCGTTCACGACGGGCACCACGGACAGCTCCAACAGCCGCGTGAGCGTATCCCGCGCGTGCAGGTAGGCCGAGCGGTCCTTTGTGTCGCGACGCGTGAGCAGCACCACGCTCGTCAGCATGTCGCGCGCCCCGAAGGCCTCGGCGTAGGCCGTGGAAAGGGCGCTCTGCCCCACGGAGGCCGCCGCCTGCAGGCTCGGCATGTCGCCCGGTCGCCTGGCGATGCCCAGCGCCTCCAGGCCGCAGGCGATAGCCGCCGACGTGACGATGACCACGTCCCACCCGGCCGCGCGAACCCGCGCCACCTGATCGGCCAGATCGTTCAGAAACCCGTAGTCGATGGAACTCTCGGAGGTGGTGAGGGTGGCCGAGCCGATCTTCACCACCAGGCGCTTGCGCCTGTGCGTCGCGTCGTTCATCAAATATCCAACTCCTGGTAGACGTCCACGGCACCGGCCGTGGGAGATTCGAAAGCAAACGAGAAGCCGAGAATGCGCACTTCGTCCCCGTCGCGGGCGCCGGCCTTCTCGAGGGCCGTATCGACCCCCATGCGCTTGAAGCGGTGCTGGAAGAAGGCCACGGCCTCCTCGTTCTCCCAGTCGGTCTGCACCACCATGCGCTCCACCTGCACGCCGGAAACGCGCCAGGCGCCGGGACCCTCGGAGATGATGTCGAAGCGCTTCTCGCGGGCCTCGCGGCGCAGCTCCCACACGTGGTCGTACTGCATGTCGGATGCCGCCTGCTCGCGGGCCGCCTCGCGCAGGGCGTGCACCTTGGTGGCGATGGCGGCCTTCAGCGAATCCACGCCGGCGCCCGTCAGCGCGCTTATGCGGTAGAGCTTCGGATCGATGGGGCTTTCCACGAACTCGTTGCCCCCGGCCGCGGCAATGGAGTCCTCGCACACCCGGGCGGCCAGCGCCTCGCAGGCCTCCTCGGTGCCGGGCACGTCGATCTTGTTGGCCACGACGATGCGGGGCCGCGCCGCCAGCTCGTCGGCGTACAGGGCCAACTCGTTCTTGATGATCTCGTAGTCCTCCAAAGGATCGCGGCCCTCCCAGTCGCCGGTCAAATCGACGACCTGCACGATGAGGGCCGTGCGCTCGATATGGCGCAGGAACTCGTGTCCCAGCCCGCGGCCCTCGGAGGCCCCTTCGATGAGCCCCGGGATATCGGCCACGACGAAGGAGAGGTCGCCGGAGGTGGCCACGCCGAGGTTGGGAACGAGCGTGGTGAACGGGTAGTCGGCGATCTTCGGCCGCGCGGCGCTCATCTTCGCGATGAGCGAGCTTTTGCCCGCCGACGGCATGCCCACCAAGGCCGCATCGGCCATGAGCTTCATTTCCAGCTCGATCCAGCGCTCCTCGGCCGGCTCGCCCAGCTCGGCGAAGGCCGGGGCGCGACGCGTGGAGGTGACGAAGTGGATGTTGCCGCGGCCGCCCATGCCGCCGCGCGCCACGGTGACCGACTCGCCGTCGTGGGTCAGATCGGCGATCATCTCGCCCACTTCCCCCTCTTCCTCGAAATACTCGCGTACGACGGTGCCCACGGGCACTTTCAGCACGAGGTCCTCGCCGGTGGCGCCGTGCATGCGGCTGCCGCGGCCATGGGTACCGCGCTCGGCCTTGAAGTGGTGCTTGAAGCGGTACTCGATGAGCGAGGAGACCGAGGCGTCGGCCACAACGATGACGTTGCCGCCGTGACCGCCATCGCCGCCGTCGGGGCCGCCCTTGGGCACGTGGGCCTCGCGCCGGAACGACATGCACCCGGCGCCCCCATTGCCGCCCTTCACATTGATGCGAACCTTATCGATGAACATAGGAGCCTTTCCTTACTAGTCAGTGTGCAGATTATCGCACACTCTGCCCAGAATTCCTCTCGGGCGGTGGCGGGAGGAGGCGCTCGCCACCCGCTGATCGCTTTATCCCCTTCCGAACGCGGCAAAAGAAATAGCGGGAGGAACGCACACAAGTCGGCACCATCCCCGCATCGTTGCTGCTGACATGGAAGCTATTTCTTAACGGCCGCGTTCTCCAGGGGGCGATCAGAGGTCGTCGAGCGCCTCCTCCCGCCACCGCTGCGCGCGTTTTCTTGCTGAATACAACAATGCCCCCTGAAACTTCAGAGGGCATTGGGTTACCGTTGATGTTACGCAGTCGTTGAGACTTAAAGCGTTTAGGCGGTCTGCTCGGCCGGGATGACGTGAATCTTACGCTTCTGGCCGCGCGTGAACTTCAGCGTGCCATCGCACAGGGCGAACAGGGTGTCGTCCTTGCCACGGCCCACGTTCTCACCGGGATGGAAGTGGGTGCCGCGCTGGCGGACGATGATGTTGCCGGTCTTCACAGCCTCGCCGGCGAACTTCTTCACGCCCAGTCGCTGCGCGTGAGAGTCGCGACCGTTACGGGTAGAGCCCAAGCCTTTCTTGTGTGCCATGAGAGATTCCTCCTTAACCCGTTACTCGGCCTTGGCCGTACCGACGGATTCGATCTTCACGCGGGTCAGGTTCTGACGATGACCGCGCAGCTTCTTGTAGTTCTTGCGCTTCTTGAACTTGAAGACCAGCGCCTTGTCGCCCTTGAACTGCTCGAGCACGGTGGCCACGACCTTGGTCTTGGCGGCCTTCTCGGGGTCGGCCTCCACCTTGTCGCCGTCTACCACGCAGATGGCCTCAAGTTCCACCTTGTCGCCAGGCTCGACGTTGAGCTTCTCGATGTTGATCTTGTCTCCGGGGGCGACTTTGTACTGCTTGCCGCCCGTTTTCACGATTGCGTACATGTAAGTTTCTCCTTGAATGTGACTAAACGCAAGGCGATATCTTACCCGACACCCCCGCGCGAGTCAATGATTTTCTCCCGCAAAAACCCGCCGTTCACCGAGCATCTACATATGCAGGAAACGACGGAGCTGCCTTGCGACCCTCGCCGAGCTTCTTTCCTCGCCCAGCAGCCCATCGACCCATCGCGCGCAACTACCGAGCCGCGAGCTTTTCACTTGGAAAACGTGCTTTTTTGTTCAGGCCTCTGACCTGGGAAATCTGGAGTTATACCAGGTCAAACTAGGTGTTTCCCGAAAGCAGAAAAGCACATTTTCCAAATTTCGCGGGCCAAAATAGCAATTATTCCAAATTCGCGGGCCAAAATAGCACGTTTTCCAAAACGAGGAAGAGCCAGGCGGAACGCACGAGGAGGGCGCCCCGCGCAGGGGACGCCCTCCCGGAAGGATGACAGCCGGCAGGCTGTTATCAGCGAACTGGTGCCGTCTTACGGCCAGCAGGCCGCGCGGGGCGATACCGCGCGCTTGAGCTCTGGCCGCACGAGACGATACCGCCTGCCCGAGCGCTTGGGCTTACGCCGCGCCGCCGGGCAGAATGAGCATCGCAGCGGTAAGGATCACCATGCAGACGATGCCGAGGACCACGAACAGCTTCGCGCCGAACTTGAGCCAGGTCGAGTACTCGATCTTGGCGAGGGCCAAGCCGCCCATGATGGCGCCGGAGGTCGGCGTGAACAGGTTCACAAGGCCGTTGCCGGCGGAGTAGATCATGACCATAGTCTCGACCGAGAAGTTCAGCTGGCTGGCCAGACCGCCCATGATGGGCATGGACACGGTGGCCATGCCGGAGGAGGACGGGATCAGGAAGGACAGCACGATGTAGAGCAGGAAGGACAGCGGCGCGAAGATGATCGCCGACATGCCCGCGAGCGCGTTGGCCGCGTTGTTCAGGATCCACATGTCCAGACCGGTGGAGGCCATGAGCACGGTGATGGAGCGGGCCAGCGCGATGATGAGCACGACCGACATCATGTCGGCGGCGCCGTTGATGAACGCCTTCACGAAGCGGCTCTCGGACACGCCGCCGATGACGCCGATGATGAGCGCCATGAGCAGGAACCACGTGGAGGCCTCGTCGAAGTACCACTGGCCCAGAGGAATGCCGGTAAGGAAGCTCGACCAAGCCGGAGTGACCTCCTCCTCGGAGACCGAGGTGGCCTCGAAGGGAGCGGCAACCTCGGTGGTGGTGCCGTTGGCCTCGTCGTAGGCGGCAATGACCTCATCGCCCGCAACCGTCGTCGTCACTTCCTCATAGGACTGGCCGGCCACAAAGCCATCGAAGCCCAGGTCTTCCCAAGGAATGAACGAGACGATCATGATGACGAAGGTAAGCGCGAACACGATGAGGGTGGCCTTCTGGCGACCGGTCATCTTCGGAGCCATCTCCTGACCGTCAGCAGCCTCGGCCTCGGAGTCGGTCATGCCCCACTCGTTCATCATATCCTGCTGCTCCTGCAACGACAGGAAGGTGGAGCCCTTGTCGGCCTTCACCTTCTTGGCGTAGCGCATCACGAAGATGATGGAGATGATCGTCGTCGTGAGCCAGAGAATAGCGCCGAGCGCGATGATGATGCCCTGGTTGACGGCAATGCCGATACCGGAAAGCGCATCGACGGCCACGCCCACGGCGAACGGGTTCACAGTCGAGCCCAAAACGCCGCAGCCGGCGCCCAAAAGGACGACCGCCGCGCCGGTCAGGCTGTCGAAGCCGGCGGCCACCATGGTGGCGGCGAGCAGCAGGTAGAAGGGCACCGTTTCCTCGCACATGCCGTAGGTGGTGCCGCCGATGGAGAAGATGAACATCAAAATGGGGATGAGCACGAGCTCGTTGCCCTTGAGCTTGTGCACCAGCGCGGCGATGCCGGCATCGAGCGCGCCGGTCTCGGTGACGATACCGAGGAAACCGCCGAGGATCATAACGAACAGGCACACGCCGATGGCGTCCTGGAAGCCGAAGACCGGCGCGGTGAGCACGCCGGAGAGCGTGGCGCCCTCGATGCCCTCGACGCCGCAGGCGGCCATGATAACGGTAATGACCGCAAGCGCCACCAGGATGATCAGCAAAATAGTGAACGAAGAGAGGCTCGCGCGCTTCTTCTTTTTAGTATCAGCCATGGGAGTTTCTCCTTAAGGGAGAGGCGGCCGATAAGGGAGATCGGCCGCCGTTTGGACAGGAAGAAAGCCTAGATAGCCTCGCGCCAGGCCGGCATGGACATGCAGCGCGGGCCGCCACGGCCGCGGGAGAGCTCGGCCGACGGCATAACCAGGCAGTTGATGCCGTTCTTGTACAGCACGTCGTTGGTGACGTTGTTGCGCTGATAGACCACCACGGTGCCGGGACGGACGCAGAGCGTGTTGGAGCCGTCGTTCCACTGCTCGCGCTCGGCCGCGATGCGGTCGCCGCCGCCGCAGGGGATGAGCTTCACGGGCTGGCCGACGTACTCGGTCAGGATGGACTCCAGATCCTCGTCGCGCTCGCGGATCTTGGTGCCGCCGTTGCCGTCCGGGGTGATCTCGAAGACGGTCAGCGGGCCCATGATGCCGGGATGGATGGTGAACTTGTCGTAGTCGATCTGGGTGAACACCGTGTCCAGATGCATGAAGGCGCGGGACACCGGGATGTTGAACGCCAGGATGGTGTCGATGGTGGACGTCTCGTCGCTGAACACGTTGTGGGCCAGCTGATCGATGGCGTCGGGCTCGGTGCGCTGGGAGATGCCGATGGCCAGCACGTGATCGTTGATGTTCAGCACGTCGCCGCCCTCGATGTGGAAGGTGTTCTCGCGGCTGTAGTACTGCGGCACGTCCTTGAAATCCGGATGATAGTTGAAGATGTAGTCGCCGTAGATGGTCTCGCGGTTGCGCGTCTGGCTGTACATGCGGTTGATGCCCACGCCGTTGCCGATCATGTTGAAGGGGTCGCGGGTGAAGTACAGGTTCGGCATCGGGGCGCACACGAGCTTCGTGCGGTCGGACACCATGTCCACGAGCAGGTTGGTGTGCTGCTGCGGCAGCTCCTGCAGGTTGATGCCGGCCATGGTCTTCATGACCATGTCCTTGGTGCCGGCGTACTCGCTATTGATGTAGTCCTTGATGATCTGGGTGTACAGATCAGTGCGGATGCCCGCCTCGTAGATCCACTGGTCGAGGAACTTCTCGCGCAGGGCCGGATCGGTATCCAGGGCCTCGGCCATGAGGTCCTCCAGGTACACGACCTCGACGCCCTCCTCGCGCAGAATTCCAGCGAAGGCATCGTGCTCGGCCTGGGCGACCTCCAAGAACGGGATGTCGTCGAACAGCAGCTCCTCCAGCGTGTTCGGGGTGAGGTTCAACAGCTCGTCCCCCGGGCGATGGAGGATAACCTTCTTGAGGTTACCGATCTCGCTCTTGACGTTTACTCCTTGCATGTGACTCTCCGATCTGGCGCATCCGCGCCACTCGATTGCCGGCTGCCGCGATTTCCCTTCCGCGGCTCCGCGGGCCTCGAAGGAACAGGCTCGCGATTTCATGAATTCAATGTGCAGGAACTATGAACTTTGCGAAAGGTCTAAACCAGTTGTAACTCGCCCCAACTTGTCAGCCTCTCTTCTTCCGGTTCCTTCTACAACTGACCTAAACCACAGGTCAACAATGACTTTTTGACTTATCTTCTATTGACTCTCCGTCAGAAAATTAGGCACTGTTACCGTTTCGTAAGCTTTCTGCTCAAAAATCCTCGCCCCGGCCCTTCTCCACAACTCGCCTTTATTCGACCCATTGGGAGCAAATGGAGCGCCATCCAAGCCTTCGGCGCTATCGGCGGCCCCCCGCTCCCCTCAAAAGTCCCCGCGAAGCGATATAATGGACCGCGAGCATAGATTTAATGCGGACCGGCTGGAACGAAGGGGTCTATGGGACTGGCGATTTTCTACGAGACGCTCTTGGTTATTCTCGTCTCGGCACTGACGGCGGCAGTGTGTCTTTCCTCGTATTTGGTGACGAAGCGGAAAACGATGCTGTTCGCCTGCATCGCGTTCATGTTCTACTTCTTCGACGTGGCCTCCATCCTGCAGGACGATTATGCGGCGCGCGAGCTGGCCTCGGGGCTAACCCAGGAGTACTTCTTCGTCCGCTCGCTTTACACCATGGCCACCGGCGCCGGCTTTCTCGGCGCGTTCTGGTTCATGGCCTGCGAGTACATCGGCGAGTACCGCCGCAGTATCCGTATCGCGCCCATCGTCGTTTACGTGGCGCTCTCGCTGATCTTGCTCGCCATCTCCGGCGAGAGCAAGATGCTGAGGTTCTGCTATTACAGCTGCCGCGCGGCCTTCATGTTCTGGATCCTCGCCTACGGCGCAGTTCACTACCTGCGCACGAAAGACCAGGTCGAGCGTCAACGACTCGAGCGCTATAGAACCCATTGCATCATTCTCGCCCTGCTCGGAATGGTCATGGTGGCCGAGGACGCGCTGTTCTTCCTCGTGCTGTCCACCGACACGATCACCGTAGGACCGATCACGCTGTCGGCGGAGCGCAACTACGCCGAGAACTTGCTCATGATGGTCTGCGCGGCCATGACCTGCTGGTTCGCCCTGCGCCAGCTGAACATTCACTCCAGCACCTCGCCCGTGGTGGACGATACTCTCCGCTATCGTCAGACCGCCGAGGATCTGCTCGTCTACGCCAAGCGCCACCAGCTGACGGCCCGCGAGCAGGAGGTGCTCGACTACATCCTGCGCGATCAGGACAACCAGAACATCGCCTCGTCGATGTCGCTCTCCCCTTCCACCGTGAAGGTGCACGTGCACAACATCCTGCAGAAGACGGGGCACGCCAACCGCCAAGAGCTCGTCCAGGATTTTTGGAAGACGGTGTAGAAGCCGGAAGTCCTCGGGCGGGCGACCGGGAGGGGGTATTCCCAGCCCGCTGCGCGCTTTCTCCCCCTGCGAACGCGGCAAAAGAAATAGCGA
>ENA-OUPA01000291-OUPA01000291.1-human-gut-metagenome-genome-assembly--contig:-NODE-291-length-37702-cov-18.0784_pt1 | contig 37702 bp, 30 predicted proteins | sample MGYA00237939_ERZ548770 | MGnify/ENA primary metagenome ERZ548770 (study PRJEB26490, sample SAMN05356877) | human gut metagenome | biome: terrestrial biome; feature: human-associated habitat; material...
ACATATTCTGTACTTGCTGCGAATAGGTCATAATCATACTCTCCTTTTGACAAATTGATGCCATTGGCAGGGGGTGTCCTGCCGTTTGCATTGACCGGCTGCGCCGCTCTCTTCCGCGCCACGCCGGTACTACCACGCATAATTTTATTATAGAGAACCTTGGCGGAATTTGCAAGACGTTTTGCGGATTTTTTCACAAGCATTTTTAACGGTTATTTGCTGCTAACTAGCACTTTCACCGCTTTCGCTGCCCAGTTCGTCACATTTCTATCATATTTGTCAAAAGGAATATCTTGCGCTGTCCGGTTCAGTTTTTTCTGGGCGGCTGTTGGGCCCTGACAGGCCGGAGCGCCCAGATGCACACAAAGCCCGCCGCCGCGCCTGCCATGGCCAGCCAGTGCCGCCCGGTGGCAAGACCCCACAGGTTCGCCGCAAAGGGGAAGGCAAGGCTGCCCACGCTCTGTCCCAGCGCCAGAAAGCCGTAGTTCACCCCGGCATGGGGCAGGCCGAACAGGTCGGTGGAGAGGGAAGGCAGCACCGCCGCCAGCGCCGAATAACAGAAGGTGAGCCCTGCGTACACAGCCACAACGAGCCAACCCTGTGCGAACAGGAAGGCCGCCGAAAGCCCCAGCGACACGCCGAACAGGATCAGGTCAGTGGGGCGGCGGCCGATCCGGTCGCTGAGCAGGGGCATCAGCAAACGGCCCGCCGCGCTGCCCACGCTGCCCAGCACCACACTCCACAGGGCAGCGCCCTCGTCCAGGCCCCGCTCCATGCCCAGCTTTAAGATGATGGGGCTGAACAGCAGCACCGCCGGGGTGGAACAGCAGACCGCTCCGGCGCAGAGCCAGTACTGTTTTGTTCTGAGCATCTGCAGCGGGGCAAGGTCGAGGGCCGGGGTGCCCTTTCCCCTGCCCTGCTCCTCGGGCTTCTGCTTTGCCGGGGGCGGGTCGGTGAGCAGGGCGCTGCCCACAAGGCAGACCGGCAGCGTGAGTGCCCCCAGCGCCCAGAACGCCCCCCGGATCCCCTGCACCGGGCCAAAGCCCTTCAGCGCCGTGCGGACGAATCCGGTCAGGAACGCACCGCTCAGGCCCACCGCGCCGCCAATGACCCCCGTGGCAAGGCCCTTGCGCCCGGCGTACCACTTCTGGGCGCAGGACTGGATGGACGGATAGAGAAACGCCGTGCCCAGCCCCGCCGGAATGCTGAACACTGCCCAGAACCATGCCCCCTTCTCCCCGGGCAGAAGGGCCGCCGCAAAGAACCCGCCGCAGAGCAGGCCGGTGCCCCACAGCGCCGCGCAGCGCGGGCCTTTTTTATCCTGCAAAAAACCACCGATGACGCATCCCACCCCGAACGCCGCGATCAGGATGCCGAACGCATAGCCCGCGCCGTCCTCGGTCAGGCTGAACTCGTCCATCACCGGCTGCTGGAACACGCCCCACGCCGCAGGCAGGCCCGTCAGGATCTGAATGGCCGCCCCCGCCGCCAGGATCGCCCAGGGGTGTTTTGCTGCAAACTGCTGTTTCATTGCCTTGCCTCCGAATGGTTTTTCCCCTACAGTGTACCCATTTCAATTGACAAAACGGCAGATTCCTTTATAATGGATAAAGTAACAACTAAACACGGCCTCGCCCTCTCCGTCATCGCTGCGCGATGCCACCTCCCCCAAAGTGGGAGGCTTTGGCAGTCCACACAAAGTTTACGGTTTTGCCAAGGGCTCTCCCTTTGGGAGAGCTGGACGCGGAGCGGCCTGAGAGGGCGAGCAGGCTATAGAGAGGAATTGCAACTATGAAATCACAGGCATTGAAGGGTATGCGCGACCTGCTGCCCGCTGAGCAGACCCTGCGCGACTACATCCAGGGCAAGATCCTGGAGACCTACCGTGCTTCCGGCTTTGAGCGCATCTCCACCCCCATGCTGGAGGATATGGAGAATCTGGACAAATCCGATGGCGGCGACAACCTGAACCTGATCTTCAAGGTGATGAAGCGTGGAGACAAGCTGACCAGCGCGCTGGGATCCGGCGACCCCAAGCAGCTCTCCGACATGGGCCTGCGCTATGATCTGACCCTGCCCCTGAGCCGTTTCTACGCTGCCAACAAGGACAAGCTCCCCCACCCCTTCAAGGTCATCCAGACCGACCGCGTGTTCCGCGCCGAGCGCCCCCAGAAGGGCCGCCTGCGCGAGTTCGTCCAGTGCGACATCGACATTCTGGGTGACGAGAGCCCCAACGCAGAGGTGGAGCTGATCGACGTGACCGCCCGTGCCCTGCTGGGCATCGGCTTTACCGGCTTCACCGTGAACATCAATGACCGCCGCATCCTGCGCGGAATGCTGGAGAGCATGGGCTTTGCCGCCGACACGTTAGACTCTGTCTGCATCACCTTTGACAAGATGGATAAGATCGGTGCCGAGGGCGTGAAGGCCGAGCTGACCGAAAAGCAGCTGCCCGAAGCTGCCATCAACGCGCTGGCCGATTTCATTGCCGCCGGTGATGTGACACTGGAGTCCGTAGCTTCCCGCTGTGCCGACCCCGCCATTGCCGATGACCTGAAGTATGTGCTGGCCACCGCAAAGGCCATGGCCAACGGCCGCTTCGATGTGGCCTACTGCCCCAGCCTGGTGCGCGGCCAGGGCTACTACACCGGCATGGTGTTTGAGATCACCTGCCCGCAGTTCAGCGGTGCAGTGGCTGGCGGCGGCCGCTACGACAACATGATCGGCAAGTTCCTGGGCACCAAGGTGCCCGCCGTGGGCTTCTCCATCGGCTTCGAGCGCGTCTGCGGCATCCTGCTGGAGCAGGGCTACCAGATCCCCGGTGCCAAGCAGAAGATTGCCCTGCTCTACAACAGCGATGTGGACTTCCCCGCCGTGCTGGCCAAAGCCGCACAGCTGCGCGACACCTACAACGTCACCGTTCTGCCTCAGGCCAAGAAGCTGGGCAAGCAGCTGGGCCAGCTGGAGGCTTCTGGTTTCGCCGGTGCCGCCTTTATGGACAAGGATGAGGTAAAGATCTTCGCACAGCAGTAATGGGCGGGCGGCGGGAAGTTTCCCAAAGCAAGTGTCCGCTGGGGTGGGACCCTGTTGCCGCAGGCAATAGGGCGGGCGATGGAATGGCCCGTTTCACTTGCGCGGGAAAGCTTCCCGCTGCCCTTTGCAACAGCATATATAACAAAGCCCTCTCAGCCGATTTGGCCGGGAGGGCTTTGTTTTGTGCAGGTTAATTACAGGTTGTACAGTTCCGTATACTTTTTGGCCAGATAATCCAGATAGTAGTGTGCATCGAAGGTGCCGCAGGCATTTCTGACGACCTCAGCAGGCTCCAGCAGGTGGCCGTACTGGTGCACCTTTTCCCGCAGCCAGCCGGTGACAGCGGAGAGATCCCCGTGAGCCACGCCGCCGTATACATCGAATTCCTGCTCCATATTGTGGAGCATCTGGGCACCGTAGGCATTGCCCAGAGCGTAAGACGGGAAGTAGCCGAAGGAGCCGCCCGACCAGTGGCTGTCCTGCAGGCAGCCCTCGCGGTCATTGGGAACCTCCACGCCCAGATACTCCTTGTACAGCTCTGCCCATGCGGCAGGTACCTCCTTTGCCGTCAGGGTGCCCGCAATGAGCTGCTTCTCGATCTCGTACCGCACCATAACGTGCAGGCAGTAGGTCAGCTCATCGGACTCGGTGCGGATGAGGCTGGGCTCCACCTTGTTCACGGCGCGGTAGAACTGCTCCGCAGTCACATTTCCCAGCTGTGCGGGGAAGAATTCCTGCACCTTGGGATAGATGGCCCCGATAAAGGCGCGGGAGCGGCCGATGAGGTTCTCGTAGAAGCGGGACTGGCTCTCGTGCACGCCCATGGACACACCGCCGGTCAGGCAGGTGTACTGCAGGTCATCCCGGATGCCCAGCTCATACAGGGCATGGCCGCCCTCGTGGAGAACGGAGTACATCGAGGAGGCCACATTGTGCAGGTCGTAGTTGGTGGTAATGCGGACATCCTTGTTGTTGAACTCCAGCGTAAAGGGGTGTTCGGTCTCACCCAAGCCGCAGTGGCCCCGGTCCAGGCCCATGACCTCCATGAGATAGTCCGCAAACGCCTTCTGCTGCTCGACCGGATATTCCAGATGCAGGAAGCTGTCATCGATCTGGGGCTTCTCGCCGATGGCCCGGATGAGGGGAACCAAGCCCTTGCGCAGGGTGTCAAAGAACACGTCCAGCTGTTGGGTGTCCACGCCCCGCTCATACTCGTTCAGCAGGGCATCATAGGGCGCTTTTTCCGCATCATAATAGCCCGCGAACTTCCGGTTATACTCCACCAGCTCCTGCAGGATGGGGCAGAAGGAGGCAAAGTCGTTTTCTTCCTTGGCCTTGTGCCAGACATCACTGGCGCGGTTGGTCAGCTCGCTGTATGCCATATACTCCTCGGCGGGGATGCGGGTGAGCTGCCGGCAGCTGCGGCGCAGCTCCTCCACCTCGCGGCGGTGGAGGGTGTCCAGCGTCTCCCGCCGGGCATAGAGCTCCTCCACCAGTGCAAGGGTCTCGGGGGCGGTCATCAGCTTCTGCAGTTCACCGGCCAGAATGCTCAGAGCCACACCCCGGCCCTCGGCCGTGTTCTTGGGGGCCACGGTCACAGCGTCCAGATACAGGCTGTTGGAGGCGCAGTTGTAGGCGTACAGCTTCTTCTGCAGGGTCTCCAGCGCCCGCAGCTTCTCATTTTGTTCCATCGGGTGTTTCTCCTTTTTCAGTTTTTGGTGGGAAATGCCGGGTCATTCCAGAAAAAGCGCTTCCGGGCCACCGGGTCCGGGTCCGGGATCTCAAACGTATAGCGCTCCGTTGCATTAATGACCGTGGTCTGGCCGTGGGTGCACACCCGGGGCAGGTTGGCATTATAGCTCAGGTGGACATGCCCGTGTACGAACCACTTGGGCTGGTACTCCTCCAGCAGGTCGTTGAAGCAGGCAAAGCCCTTGTGGGCCCGGTCATCGCCATCGTTCAGGCCGGCCGCCGGGGAATGGGTCAGCAGCAGGTCGATGCCGCCCGCCCGGTGGGCCTTGAACCAGAGCCGCCGCATCCGGCGGCGCATTTCCTTCTCCGTGTACTGGAAGGTCTCCTCGCAGTTGTAGCGGATGCTGCCGCCCAGCCCCATGATGCGCAGCCCTTTCCAGACATACACCTGATCGTCCACACAGATGCAGCCGCCCGGCTCGCCCTCTGTGCGGTAGGAGCCATCGTGGTTGCCGTGGACATACAAAATGGGGGCCGCTGTAAAATTTGTTATATATTCGAGGTATTTTTTTGGCAGATCCCCGCAGGAGAGGATCAGATCGACCCCGGCCAGGCGTTCCCGGGAGCAATAGTCCCACAGCGCCTTGGAGGGGGTATCGGAAATTGCAAGTATCTTCACGTCCGCAACACTCCGTTCTGTTGAGCTTTTTACAGCGTCGTCTCTTTCAGGCTGCTCAGGCCGTTGATCTCCAGCAGGCCCAGCGTTCTGACATCCAGCTGATCGTACCGGGGAAGGCTGCCCTCCACGCACTCGCCCAGCCAATCCATCTCCATCAGTTCCTTGGGGGTGTAGGTGTCTGCGGTGGGTGCCTTGGGGATATGCCCCTGCGCAAAGATGCCCGCCGGGAAGATGGGGAACTCGTTGGCCGCAAGGTTCTTTTCCAGCAGATCGAGCAGCTGCTGCGTGCCCTTGGGCAGGGTCTCGTAGTAATCCAGCCGCTCCGCGTCACTGCGGAAGCCCCACCAGTAGTTGATGGCCTTGCCGCTGGAACCGCTGTCCCAGGTACCCTCGAAGATGGAGCGGATGATGCCGATATAGAACACTTCCCACTTCCAGACCGGCAGCGCCACCGGCTGGATGCTGCCATCCGGCATCCGGCGGCACAGGCCGTATTCCCTAGCGCTGCCGGTGGGCTCAAAGGGGCTGCAGGCGTAGAACAGCTCGATATCCGGGCAGTCGGAGAAATCCAGCGGTTTCCCCGGCTCCTGCAGGCAGGCCCAGCGCAGCAGGATATGGCTGTTGGGCCGCACGGTGCGCAGGCCCCGGGCAAAGGCGTTGATGGCCGCAGGCACACCGTAAACGGGGTTGGCCGCCACATAGCCCACCCGGTCGGTCAGATTCAGGATACCCGCCAGCATTCCCAGCAGGTAGTTGGCCTCATAGGTGCGGGGGTAATAGGTGCGCACCAGCGGATGGGGCGCGTTCAGGCAGCAGTTCAGGAACCGGGTCTTGGGGTGCTGGGCCGCCACCTTGAGGCAGGCGGGCCGCATCCGGATACTGGTGGTGAACACCACATCCGCGTTGTCGTGGGCCACCTCTTCCATGATCTGCTCCGCGTCCACCTCGGGGGAGACATTTTCCCGGTTGGTGATGATGAGCCGGTCCGGGAATGCCTTTTTCAGGGCCTCGATCCCCTTTTCGTGGCCCCGCACCCAGGCGCTGTTCTTGGCATCGTACTCGTGCAGGAACACCACCTTGAGCTGGCTGGGCTTGCTGAAGATGTTCAGCTTGTTCAGCAGCGGCTCACTGCCGGGCTTTGGCTCCAGCGAAAGCTCCACGGCGTGGGGCTCCGTCAGGATCTTGATCTCATCCCACAGCTTGGCCAGGTTTTCCCGCACCTGGCTGGGGGTGGACTGGCAGGCATCCGAATACCGGTAGACCGAGAGGTACACCAGCAGCGCGTCGCCCGGGGTCAGCTCCAGGGCGGAGCCGCCCAGCGCATAGAACTGCTGGCTGAACATGGTATACAGGGCCGAGAAGTTCAGCCGGTCGTCATCCGACCATACCTCGCTGGCGGCCTTGCAGACCAGTGTCTGCAGCTTTGCATAGCCGCCCAGCCGGGAGAACCGGACATTGTTGATCTTGCTCAGCTTATAAAAATCAAGAAACTCGTAATAGATCTTGTTTTCCAGCGTGTCGTTCCGGGCCGGAACAAGCCGGGTGACCGTGCCCGGAATGGTGACCGCCTCGTAGTATTTGAGGACAGACACCCGCTTGTTGCCCTCCTGCACATAGAACTTGTTCAGGTATTCGTAGGCAATGATGGGGGTGTGGATGCCCTCTTCCAGATGGGCCTGGCAGAGAATCGACCACTTGGCGGCAAACTCGGTGTCATCTTCCAGCAGGGGCATAAAGTTGGCCGCAAAGGCCGTGTGCCGCCCGCTGGTCTTGGTGCCCACAATGCTCTCGGCAGGGATATCCACCAGCCCCAGCGGCTCCTGGGCAACGATGTCCACCCCGTTCAGGATATCATCCAGCACCGCAAGGTACGGCGACTGGCCGCGCGCCACGCAGGCGCGGTAAGCGCGCTGGCCCGCGCGCAGGGCGCTTCTATAATCTTCTATCATGGCCATAGCAGAACTCCCTTCTTCAATGGCTCCTGTTTTCCTTTCCCGGCCCGTGCCGCCGTGTTTGCGGCACAGGTCTAAGGACAGTATAACATGAAATTCGGATTTATGGGAGACTTTCTCCGGCAAAGGTGTTGATTTACAGAAATTTTTCAGGTACGATAAATAAGAAACCATATTTGTGAGGTACATTTTCATGCAGACTGAACAGCTGCCCCGCCTGGAAGCGGGGGAATACCCCGGCGGCATCTGGTACTACGAGCCCCACACCTACCTGCCCTACCGCTATGTGCTGGGCCGGGTGGGCAGGCACCCGCTGGTGTGCATCGGCATCAACCCCAGCACCGCCCAGCCCGGCGCGCTGGACCCCACCTTAAAGAGTGTGGAGCGGCTGGCCAACGCCAACGGCTTTGACAGCTGGATCATGTTCAACGTATATCCCCAGCGCGCCACCGACCCCAACGACATGGACCGGGTGCCGGACCGCGCCCTCTGCGACGAGAACCTGCGCTGGCTGCGGGCCGTTCTGGCCGAGACCGAGCCCACCATGTGGGCCGCATGGGGCACCCTGATCGAAAAGCGGGACTACCTGCCCGGCCTGATGCGGGAGATGGTGGCCCTGACAAGAGAGCGGGACATCCCGTGGGTCACCTTTGGCAAGCGGAGCAAAAAGGGCCACCCCCATCACCCGCTCTACCTGCGCAAAGATTCCACACCCGAGCCGTTTGATGTTGAAAACTATCTGGACACCTGTTTTTGAGGGAGGGATACCATGACCCCGGAACGCTACCAGACCCTGCTGCGCTGGCTGGAGGCCCGCCCCGCCCTGAAAAAGCTGGTGATCGCCCTGAACCGCTGGCTGCCTGCCGTGCCCTTTGCCTGCTACCCTTTGCTGCTGGTACTGCTGAATGTCCGGTGGTTCCGGCTGCTCTCCGCAAACCGCGCCGCCGCTCTGGATTTTATGCAGCTCATCGCCCGGGCAGTCTTTGTGCCGGCCTTCGTCTTTCTGGGCGGCACGCTCCTGCGGGCCAGGCTGAACTTTCCCCGCCCGTATGAGCAGCCCGGCTTCACGCCGCTGGTGCCCAAAGAGACCCACGGCAAGTCCTTCCCCTCCCGCCACGCCCTGAGCGCCGCCGTGCTGGCCGCTGTGTGGTGCTACTTCTACCCCGCCGCCGGGGCCTGCATGGTGGTGGTGGCCCTGCTCATCTGCGCCCTGCGGGTGCTTGCCGGGGCGCACTATGTCCGGGATGTGGCCGCCGGTGCTCTGCTCGGCTTTGCCCTTGGGGCCGCCGGAATGTGGCTGCTGTGACCCCAAAATGCCCCCTGCGCCGGAAAATCCAAAAAAATTTGAAATTCCGCTTGACAGAAGCCTATGCGTATGGTATTATACTTCTCGCAGCGTGTGCCGAACGCACACTGCCGCCAGATAAGTACCCCATGGGATAACAACGTGCGCCCGTAGCTCAGGTGGATAGAGCAACTGCCTTCTAAGCAGTGGGCCGGGGGTTCGAGTCCCTTCGGGCGCATATTATGTGGTGCCTTTAGCGTAGTCGGTTAACGCGCCAGATTGTGGATCTGGAGACCGTGGGTTCGAATCCCACAAGGCACCCTGCTAGGAATCAGACCGGAAGCCGAAAGGTTTCCGGTCTGATTTTTTGCTTTTTCCACCCATTTTAGCACGTATTTCCGTTACTTTTCCCCTTTCTGCCGAAAAGTACAACTTTTTTTGAAATTGCGCTTGACAATTCCGGATTCCATGGTATAATAACTAACGTTCCGAGCCGAACGGCCCACGAACAAAACAGGATATGCGGATATGGCGGAATTGGCAGACGCGTTAGATTCAGGTTCTAATCGGGGCAACTCGGTGGAGGTTCAAGTCCTCTTATCCGCACCAGACAAAAAAGATCCGAACCGTTTCTCGAAAGAGAAGGGTTCGGATCTTTTGTTTTAGGCGGCGTGCCCCGCCGCACAACAAAAGCATCCGCAGCGCATGGCCGGGCTGTTTCAGCTCAGGCGCAGTGCGCTGCGGATGCTTATTTTTCAGGCCGCGCCCCCTCTCCCAAAGGGAGAGGTCACACTGCGCCCAGGTTTTGGTTTTCGCAAAACCTGATCAAAAGGCCGCTATGAGCTCCCCCTTCGGGGGAGCTGGCATTGCGAAGCAATGACTGAGAGGGTTTGTTTTGTTACCCCACCAACTGCTGATAGGCATTCAGGGTCTTGTAGGCCGGGTCGGAGTTGTCGGGGGCAAAGCGGCCGCCCAGCTTCTGGTCCATCAGGCCGTGCTCCACGCACCACTGCGCCGCCTTGGCGGTGTCCGGGTCTGCAACGTCCTTGAAGGCCGGGGCTTCGCTAGGCTCAGGACGGCCTGCGGTGTTCCACAGCAGCAGGGCGGTCTGGGCACGGTTCTCCGGCATGGCCACGCCCTCCGGCAGCAGAGCTTTCAGCTGCTGCTCGGAAACATAGCTGTACACGCCGTAACCCACCAGACCGGCCACGGCTGCGCCGCCCACCAGCAGGATGGCTGCGCCGCCGCCGCCACCGCCGTCGTCGCCACCGGTGGAGACACCGGCGCTCTTGGACATGGCGCGGGCAGAGACATTTTCATTGGGCATCGTAAAGGTTGCGGTCCGCTGGTACTGGCCCGTCAGGGTGTTGGAAACCGACCCATAGGGGGTGATCTCCCACCAGCCAAATTCCTCGTTTTCCGGGAACTTGGTGGTGTCTGCCGTCAGGGTCACCGTATCGCCGGGCTTCACGTTCAGCACAGCACCGGTGCTGCCGTCGTTCAGCGTGGCAACACCGTCGGTCACTGTCAGCTGGTACTTGCCCGCCTCCGGGGAAATCGTGCCGCCCGTGGAGCCGCCGCCGGTAGAGCCGCCGGTGGAGCCGCCACCGGTAGAGCCGCCACCAGTGGAGCCGCCGGTGCCAGTCACATCCAGTGCAAAGACTGAGCTCATAGAATCACTACAGCGGTAAGTATACCTTACTTCTTTTACGCCTTCTTTCACCGTCAGGATGTTGCCCTTCACGTCGCCGCCGTTCCATCCGCTGGCCCTGCTCACGTCAAATCCAGCAGGAAGATTGTTCAGGTCAAAAGTTCGGTCAGGATTCAAGGTAACGGTGTAAGTGTTATAGTTCGTCCACAAGTCAGTATTCCATGAGCCGAGCAGCGGATTCTGTTCCAGATTCAAACTGGTGAGTTGGTTATATGCATAACGCAGTTCATTCAGTTGAGGGCTGCCGCTGACATTCAATGTCGTCAGCTTGTTTTCGGAACAGTTCAGCAGTTTTAGTCTTTCCAGATTGCTCAGGCTCAGTTGGGACAGCTGATTGTGCTCACACTTCAGTTCTTCCAACGCCCTGTTCTCGCCAATGATCAACGATTCCAGCTTATTATTGCCGCATCTTAATGTTACCAGATTTTTTTTGTGGGCTACATCTACGTCCAATTTCGTCAGCTTATTTCCAATGCAAACAAGCACTCGAAGATTTTTGCTATTTTCGACATTCAGCTCGTCCAGATTATTGTTGGAGCAGTACAAACTTTCCAGGTTCTGATGCGACACATCCAACTTATCCAAATTGTTGTCAGAGCAATCCAAAATAGTGATATTGGGGTTCTTACTCAAGTTAAGTTCGGTCAGCTCGTTGTTTTTACAGTACAATAATTCCAGTTTTGTATTCTGACTCAGATCCAATTGGGGGATATGCCTGTTTTCGCACTTCAATTCACGCAGCTCAGTGAATTTTTCGATACCTTTCAGGTTGTGAACTTCAAAAGAGCTGACATCTATTCTTTTGACCGCCATCCGCTCTGTCAGACTGAGCTTTCCATCTCCATTCTCGTCTATTTTTTTATGCGTTCCCGTGTCCTTATCATAATACGTTGCATTTCGGAGGTACCCTTGGAACACGGTATCCGGAAAAACACTGGTATCATCGATTTTTATATCCCCCTCCTCCGCAAAGGCGCTGAAGGGCAGGAAGGTGAATACCATGGCCAGTGTCAAAAGGGCACTGACAAGGCGCGTTCGTTTTGTGAATCGTTGTTTCATGGGGTGCTCCTTTCTGTGGTAATTGATTTAGGGGTGTTCAGAGGTATGACCAAAGGTCAGGGCTGCTGTTATCCATCAGGCCGGGGCCATCATTTCGTGGGCACCAGCTGCTGATAGGCATTCAGGGTCTTGTAGGCCGGGTCGGAGCTGTCGGGGGCAAAGCGGCCGCCCAGCTTCTGGTCCATCAGGCCGTGCTCCACGCACCACTGCGCCGCCTTGGCGGTGTCCGGGTCTGCAACGTCCTTGAAGGCCGGGGCTTCGCTAGGCTCAGGACGGCCTGCGGTGTTCCACAGCAGCAGGGCGGTCTGGGCACGGTTCTCCGGCATGGCCACGCCCTCCGGCAGCAGAGCTTTCAGCTGCTGCTCGGAAACATAGCTGTACACGCCGTAACCCACCAGACCGGCCACGGCTGCGCCGCCCACCAGCAGGATGGCTGCGCCGCCGCCGCCACCGCCGTCGTCGCCACCGGTGGAGACACCGGCGCTCTTGGACATGGCGCGGGCAGAGACATTTTCATTGGGCATCGTAAAGGTTGCGGTCCGCTGGTACTGGCCCGTCAGGGTGTTGGAAACCGACCCATAGGGGGTGATCTCCCACCAGCCAAATTCCTCGTTTTCCGGGAACTTGGTGGTGTCTGCCGTCAGGGTCACCGTATCGCCGGGCTTCACGTTCAGCACATCAGAGGTGATGCCGTTCACCGTGGCAACGCCGTCGGTCACTGTCAGCTGGTACTTGCCCGCCTCCGGGGGAATCGTGGTGCCGCCTGTGGAGCCGCCGCCGGTAGAGCCGCCGCTGGAAGGTTTCTTATATCCACAGGTGGTACACGTACCGTTGCTGTCGTAAGTATGAGTATGAACAGTTCTAACATATCCGCAGATTTTACAGGTCGTATCTGCATCATTGTAATACACATGGGCCGCAGAATCCGTCACACTTCCAGGCTTGTCCGGGCATGCAGAATTCGTACATTCATGCCAGTGCTTGGATTCATCCCGTTTCCATGTACCGTCGTACGCATGGGTATGAGTATAGCTTACGTTCAAATGAAAATGTACAGTTTTTCCCTGACCGCAATCATAACTATATCCAACTGCCCCAGGATTTCCTCCATTCGGCTTCAATGTAGTTCCAACAACTTTACCATTTTCCCAGTTTGTACTTTTTGTCACATCAAAATGGCCGGGCAGAGTATTCAGATCAAACTTCATATTCCCATCAAAAGTAATCGAGTATGTATTTGAACCTCCATTGAAATCTATACCCGTCGCGCAGCTGCTTATATCTAATGAAGTCAAATGGTTATTGTAACATTGTAAGCGTTTTAACTTGGTATTCGTGCTCACATCCAGTGAAGTCAATTGATTGCTTTGACATTCCAACTCCTTCAACTTAGAATTTCGGCTCACATCCAATTCCGCTAACTGATTCGAATAGCAATATAAATACTGTAATTCTGGAACATTCTTTACATCCAGAGAAGCCAGATTATTCTGTTGACAGCTAATTCGCATTAAGTTATTTTTCGTACCTATTTCCAGTGTAGTTAATTTATTATTACTACAATCTACATCCTTCAACGAAATATGATTATTTAAATTTAATGATGTTAACTGATTATTACTACAATAAAAATACTGCAAATCACTCCCACTCACATCCAGTGATTCCAGCTTGTTATTTCTACACCTTAAAGTATTTAATTTAGTATTTGCGCTAAGATTCAATGACGTTAACTGATTCTTGTCGCACTGTAAATAGGTCAATAACTCATTCTTGCTCAAATCCAGCGTCGTCAGGTTATTATTATCGCACTCCAGCCTGTCAAGTTTGCTAAAATATTCAATTCCTTCAAGCGATCCAATTCCTTGGTTCTTACATTGAATCCATGTAACACTATCTCTTTCAGACAGACTGAGAGAACCATTGTTATTTTTATCATACTGCTTGACAAACTCCAAAAAAGCAGGGTCCGGGAAGTTGGTTGCATTGATTGCCACCTCCGTCCCCGCCGCAAAGGCGCTGAGGGGCAGGAAGGTGAACACCATGGCCAGCGTCAAAAGGGCACTGACAAGGCGCGTTCGTTTTGAGAATCGTTGTTTCATGGGGTGCTCCTTTCTGTGGTAAAAAATATTTCTTTCAGGGCCCCATTCGGGAGAAGCGTCAGCTTCTGCCGAAAAAAGGGTACCCTTTTTTCAAAAAGCGGTCATTGCCCGGCAGGGGGCAGAATGGTCATTCTGCCGTCCACCGCCGCATCCAGCATCTCGTGCTCCCGGAAATATTCCATCAGGATATCCTGGCAGGAGGTGGCCACGCTGCGGGGCTTCTGGAGCTTGCAGATGGTATCATAGGAGATGTTGAAAAAGCTCTCGATGTTTTTGAAGTGGTAGTTCTGCAGGCCCACGGTGAACAGGGCATCGTCGCCGATCTCCTTGCCCACCTCCTTGCCGCAGTAGGTAAAGTAATCAAAGTCGCCCTTGGCGCGGTCGTAGCGCAGCCGCAGGGTGGAGGGCAGCTGGTAGAACTCGGTGTGGCCGGTGTAGGCCTCCTCCCGCAGCATGTAGTGGAGCATCTGGCGCAGCTGCTGGCCTGTCACCTTGAACATGAACACGCCGTCGTCGTAGGGGAAGCCCTCGATGAGGTCGCCGTAGGTGACAATTGGCCCCAGCTTTTCGGCCCGGATGCTGCCGGAGCCGATGAGCATGACATCAATGCCAAGGCTGCGGGTGAAGATATCCGCAAACAGGTTGCCCAGCTCAGTCTCCCGGGTGCGCTGGGGGTGGGTGAGCTCCCGGCGGAAGCGCCCTACGATGTGGCTGTATTTTTCGTCCACCTGGCTGGTGAAGCGCTGCAGCACCTGCTCCATGGCAGGGTTGCGGGGGCAGGTCTCGGCGCAGATGGGCACGGTGCGCCATGTGTAGGAATCGATGCAGTTGTTGTCGGTGTCCACAATGATATCAAAGCGCCCGATCTGGTCGGTGCCGGTGCCCGCCTGTGCAATGATCACGCCGTTTTCCTCCACCTCGTGTTCCAGGTAGGTGTGGCTGTGCCCGCCGATGATCAGGTCCACCCCCCAGGCCGGGTCCAGCTGGCGGGCCAGATGGCGGTCCTCCTCAAAGCCGATGTGGGTCAGCAGCACGGTGAAATCAATGTCGATGCTGTTGTGGGCGTTGCAGATCTTGCCCACCTCGGCGGCAGCGGCGGCGGTGTCCACAAAGGACCCCACCAGCGATTCGGACTTGGTCTGGTTGATGACGTCTTGCGTGATGATGCCGATGAAGAGGATGTTCATCCCGTCCACCCGCAGGATCTTGTAGGGGGTAAACAGCCGGGTGGGGGTGTTTTTGATGTAGAGGTTGGCGTTGATGATGGGAAAGCGGGCGCATTTTTCGATGAACAGCAGGTGGGCGATGCCGTAATCCACCTCGTGGTTGCCGATGGTGACGATGTCCGGGGCCAGGGCATTCATGATCTCGATGGTGGAAAGCCCCTTGTATTCGGAATCAATGACCGAGCCCCGGAACATATCCCCCGCGATGGCGTAGATGGTGTTGGGCTCCTCTGCCCTCACCTTTTCGATGTAGCCGGACAGCATGGAAACGCCGCCCACCAGTTTTTCGTCCACCTGCTCTGCCAGAAAATCTCCGTGCAGATCATTGGAGTGGAGGATGGTGATCTTTTTGGTGTGTTTCATGCTTCTTTTCCCCCTTCCTCCATCAGCAGATCCATAAATCGCTCGGTGAACAGCTTTTCATCTACTTTTTTAATGACCTGTGCATTAAACCGACTGATCTCCGGCATCGCCTCATAGGTACGGCCTTTCTGGTAAAAGATCACCTGGCCATAGGCATGCCCCGGCTCGGTACAGCAATGACAGTGGCATGCCACCTTATCCTGAACAAATTCCGGCCATACTGCAGCTGCCATGGCAATGGCATCGGGAAGATCCACCATATGTACCCCTCTGGTATCCAGATTGAACTGCAAAAGCTTGGAAGTGGCCTGCTCCAAAAACTGTGCCGGTTTGGATCCATGGGCCAGATAGGACAGCTCATAGCGATCCAGACCGATATTGCCGGCACAGAGATCAAATCCGGCAATCGTCACCGGAATTTCCAGATCCAGCATCAGAGCATAGGCTTCTGCATCAATAAATACATTGAATTCTGAAACCGGTGTTGCATTTCCAAATCCAAAGCCCGGTGTTCCCATGGACCAGATGTGTTTCACCTTAGACATGATCTCACGATCGGTCAGAATCGCCAGTGCAATATTCGTGGCAGGTCCCAGCACAACCAGCTCCACCTCATTCGGGTAGCGTTCCACCTGCTCCAGAATAAATTCCACCGCACGTTTCTCTTCGGGTGAGCGTTTGGGATGGATGATATCACAGTCACCCATGCCATCTTTTCCATGGACACTGATCGTTTCGTGTCGTTCGCGGAACAGTGGACGCTTCGCTCCCAGATAAACCGGTGCATCACTTCCACATACCTCGAGGGTCATCAGTGCATTGTCCGTTGCCTGCTTAAGCCCTACGTTTCCAGCCACAATCGTCACACCCAGAAGATCTATCTCCTCACTCAAAGCAGCGATCATAAGCGCCGCAGCATCATCAGAAGCCGTATCCGTATCGACAATAAACCTTCTCATTGTTTTCTCCTTTAGCCCATGGCCTCCTGCCGCGCAAAGTAAACGGTGCTGACCAGGCTCATGTAGCTCTCCTCGTTCTCCAGATAGAACTTGAGGGCAAGGGTGTCCTCGTCCTCCAGCGTAACGGCGTAGCGGGAGCCGTCCTCCCCGGTAAAGGTGGCGTACCACTCCTGATTGGACTGGAAGGGCACCTCCGGGGTGCCATCGTGGTAGAACAGCTCTGCCTCCTCCACGTTCAGCTCCGGATAGGGGGTGATGTAGCTGGCGGTCAGGGGCAGCTGGTCGCCCTCGGTCTCGGTATCCGTGGGCAGGAAGCACATGGCATCGGCATCTGCCGGGTCGGTCTCAGAATAGCCCTCGTCGGTGTCGCGGGCGATCTCCAGCCAGTTGCCCTCCAGCGACCACGGGTCGGCAACGGAGATCCAGTCGTCCCCTTCCGGGTAGATGGTAAAATCGCACACGCCCTCGGCTTCCACCACATGGCCGTTCTCGCCGGAAAGGAAGGGGCTGAATACCAGCTCCTCGCCGGTGCTGGGGTACAGTTCCACCTCGGTGTTGGGGACGATATCGCTGATGTTGCACAGCAGCAGGATGGGCTGGCCGTCCTCACTGTAATAGAGCTGTTTCCCGCGCTGGAGCGGTTTTTCGGCATCGTCTGTCAGGCTCGTCTCGTAGACGAAGAGAGTAGAATCCGGGTCCTGCGGGAAGATGCAGTACAGGTCGCACCCGCCATCCGGTGCCACGACCCAGTGATCCTGCGGGATGTCGTAGACAAAGCCCCACAGCTCCCGCAGGTCGGTCTGGCTGTCCAGCACCTGCTGCACATCGGTGGTGATCTCGTAGGAGCCGCCCAGATACAGCACGCAGGCGCGGTATTCGTCCTCCCCTGCCAGAAGGCGCATGTAGGTCACGTCCTCCGGCTCCTCATATTCCTGCTTTTGGGTGCTGGGGGCGATCATGTTGTCTCCGTCCAGCCTGTTTTCGGGCTTGGAGCTGGGGGTGCTGCTGCCGTTGCCGCAGCCCGCCAGACCGATGGCCAGCGCCAGCAGGGCGGCCAGAAGTTTCAGGTTTTTCATGGGTTCTCCTTTCTCATGCCCTGCCGGGGCGCGCCTCAGGAGGCAGCGCCGGGCGTTGGGTGGTTGGAAAAATCGTCTACGCCCTCCACCGGCACAGGGCTGCCGGTGGAGGCGGAAAGCTGGGGCGACCAGTCCAGCGCGCGGCCGGTGGTGCAGTAGACCACCGCCGTGATGTCGGGGGTGTCCGGGGTGCCGTTGCACAGCAGCAGAATGGGCTGACCATCCCGCCCGCAATACAGCTCTCTGCCTGTCTGGTGCGGGTACTGGGGGTCCTGCTTTTCGTAGAGGAACAGGGTGTCCCGGCTGCTGACGGCGAAAAGGCAGTACAGCTCCCGCCCGCCCTCCGGCGCTGCGACCCGGTGGTCTGCCGGGATGTCCGCAACAAACTGCCACGGCTGTTCCTGCAGGCTGTCCAGCGCAGCGTCCACATCGACGGTGCGCTCCGGGACGCTGCCCAGATAGAGCACTGCGGCAAGGCTGCCGTTCTGTTCGGCCTGCTGCCGCAGCTGCGCCACGGTCACAGCGTCCGGCCGGGAAGCGCTGTCCGAAGCTGCCGCGCCGGAGCGGATGGGGTCGCCGTCCACCGGCCCGCAGCCCGCAAGGCTCAGGGTCAGCGCCAGCGCGGCGGCAAAGAGCTTCATGGTCAGGCCCTTCATCTCAGGCCCACGGGTCGGCCGATGTCGGGATGCGGATACCGGTCATCAGGTACTGCTCCCACAAGAACCACTGTCCGTTGCCCTTGCGGCGCAGCTTGATGGGCCGGGGGTCATCGGCACCGCCGCAGGGGATGAACAGCTTGCAATAGCCATCCTCCACATAGGAGGTGTGGTTGCTGCCCACCAGCAGGGTGAAGGGCTGGCGGGGGGTATAGCCGTTTTCCGGCGACGCACCCACAAAGTAGGAGAACGGGATATAGCTCTTGCCGTCCCGGAAGCGGTCGTTCAAAAAGGAGATGTCCTGCCCGTTCAGCGGGCGGGGGCCGCGCAGCCAGTTGAGCATCTCCTGCCCGATGGCCTTGTCGGCACCGTAGGCGCACAGCGCGCAGACGGTGAGTGCTGCGGCCTTGAAGGGGGTGTCCAGGCTGGCCTCCGGCAGCTCCTGCATCTGGGCAAGGCTTTCCGGCAGAGCCTGAAAGGTAAAGGTGACGGTCTGGTTTCCACCGGCGGTGGCAGCGGCCTGTTTCATCTTATCAAAAAGTCCCATGAGAATACTCCTTTCTGTTTCAGCTGTAAGGGTTCAGCCCCGGTTCAGGTCATGGCGGGGCACGGTCCGCCTGCGGACCATCTTCTGGCTCAGGTCCAGACTGAGGTTTACAAAATAACCATTTTCAAAATACCACGCAAGGTCTTTGGGGTCCATGCCAACGCTGTTGCACAGCCACCGCAGGGGCACCTCCGGCCCGGAGTAGCTCTCCACCCGCCGGGCGATGGTTCTTGCGTGGTAGCGGCGGGCCTCCCCGCGGGCAAACAGTGCCAGGGGCACAGCCCCCACCACGATCCAGAACACATAGCCCCCAATGAGGGAGGTGTCCTTATCCTGCAAACTCAGGCAGAGGGTATACAACCCGCCAAAGGAGCAGAATACGCAGAAGGCAAGCCCAGCGTTCCGCAGCCATTTGAGGAAACGGGGGATCTCGCCGCGGGCTTTTTCCGAGAGATAAGGGTTCATAAGGTTCCTCCTTTCAGAACGAGCCGCCTCCGCCGCCATGGGTGGTGCCGCTGGAGGAGGTGTGGGTGGAGCTGCCGCCGGAGCTGTCGGAATCCGTTTCCTCCACATGCTTCGTGCGCTGCACGTCCCGGTACAGGAACAGCTCCCGGCTGTTGGTCAGGTTCATGCTGCCCTCCCGCACATAGCTGGCGGCATTCTCCTGGAACGCCACGCTGCGCAGCTGGCTTTTCATCACATGGACGACGACCCATGCCAGCACAAGGCCGATGCCCACCGCAAGGACCAGGTACATGGGGGAAAGCGGGTCCCGGGGCAGGGTCTTTACATCATAGGGGCGGCCCGCCCGGGCAGCGTCGATGTAGGTGTCCGACCACTGGACAAAGGTGCGGAAGGCGGCGGCGTAGTCCCCATCCGCCATAAAGGGCTTCATCTGTTCGCCAAGGTACTGGATGCCGGCATCCGTAAAGGCGGTGATGCCGTAGCCGCAGGTGGAGATATGCCATTTGCGGTCGCCCACGCTCACCAGCAGCAGCACGCCGTCCATATCGGGGCCGTAGCCGAACTGGCAGTAATCATAGAGGTCATCAGCATAGGCCTCCATGCTGTCGTAACCCACGCTTTCCAGCGACTCGACGGTGGCAATGGTCACATCGAAACTCTGGCGGAGGCTCAGCTCCTCCAGTGCATCCTCCAGCTCGCTGTCCTCCTCTGCAGTCAGGACATCCGCGTTGTCGTTCATGCGGTAGTACAGGTCGGCAAAGCCGCCCTCCACCGCAAACGCCGGAACGGTCAGGATCACCGCAAGCATCAGTGCTGCCAGCGCCGCAAAGAGGGAGCGCAGGCGTTTGGAAGTCTTTTTCATCGTTCGTCCCTCCTTTACAGGATCCGTGCCAGCCACAGCAGCCACATCACGCCGTAGGATGCGGCGGAAAGGGCAGCCGTAAGGCCCAGCATCCACTTGCGGGCAGCGCCCTTGTCCACGGGCAGGTCGCCCACGAATTTGCCGGTCTGTCCGTTCATGGCAAACAGGTAGTTCTCGCCCCGCCAGCTGGTGCTCAGCAGCCAGACCGGGAACAGCGCGTACTTTGCCTTGCCGCCGTGGAGCTGGATGCTGCTGTTTTCCACCTTGACCGAATCGTAGCCGGTAACGTTCTGCTGGAACGTTTCCTCGGTGGAGCGGCGGATGCGCTTGTTGGCCCGCTCGATGCTGTCCTCGGCGGTCACATCATATTTGTCCGCCACATAGCCCGCCAGATAGGCGGTCTGGAAGGGGATGGCATCCTGCATGGCAAAGGGCTCGATGGATTCCATCAGGTCATCCTCGATTTTGGAGGAGCCGTCCACCGGCACCGCGTCAAAGCCCAGGGTGCCGTCCCGCCGGACGGAGTAGTAGTTGGTCTCGGTGTAGTCATATTCGCTGTCCGACCAGCTGCGGGTCCGGGTGGCGGTAAAGCGCAGCTGGGCATCGGCATCGCTGTCAAAGAGCCAGAAGGGCACATACACGCCCTTGACCTCGTCGATGTGGTTCTGGCTGCGGAACACCCGGGGCAGCAGGGTCTTGCCCTTGAGGTGCTCCTGCAATTTGGCCTTGGCGGCCTTTTTGTCCAGCTTGAAGGGGATGATGAGGTCGGGCCGCAGCGCCCCGGCAAACTGTCCGGTGAGGACGATGGGGTTGCCGCAGAAGGGGCAGGCGGACGCGGCCATGGTGTCGTCGCCCACGATCTCGCCGCCGCAGCTCTTGCAGCTGTAAGTATGCAGACCGGCGGTCTCCCCTTCTGCCCAGCTGCCGCCGGGGGTGGTCCACTCCATCTCGCTGGGCTTTTCGTCCTTCAGCTCCTCGTCGTAGCCCTTGAGCGTATCCACCTCAAACTCGGTGTCGCAGTAGGGGCATTTCATCTTCTGGGTGGCACTGTCAAATTTGATGGCACCATCGCAGCAGGGGCACTTGTATTCCAGCATTCCTGCCATAGCGTTTCCTCCTGTTGTTCCAAAGGGGGCCGGGGGCTCTTCCCCGGCCCCGCTGTTTTTGTGTTGGTCTTCCCGCCGAAGCGGTCGGCTCAGAAGTCCGTGGTGATGCGGAACACCACCGGCTCATCCGGCTCGGTGGCTTTGCCGTGGTGACCCACTGCCAGGAAAGCGTTTTCCTCCAGCGGCAAAAAGACGTCAAAGATGCAGAAGTTGCCGCACAGCTGGCACAGGGTCTCGCGCTCGCCCACGGGAAGGGACTTTTCCAAAAATGTGCCGTCCGGCGCGTACAGCTCCCATACATAGCCCGTGTCCAGCAGATAGCCGTTGGGGCGCTTCATCATCACGGCGTTAAAGCTGCCCACCGGCTGCGAGCTGCGGGCCAGCTCATTGCCGTCCAGATCAAAGGCAGCAAAGTAGTCGTCGCCGCTGGATTCCAGCTCGCCCACCGTCAGCAGCTCGTCCCCGCTGAGGTTCAGGGAGGACATCCTGTAGAAGGGGCCCATCTCGTTATCGCCCTTCAGCGTCAGCTCGGTGTACTCGCCGTCCTGCACCAGCACCGGCGCGGAGTTGGTCCGGTAGAGCACGGTCAGATCCCGGTCCTTGGAGGAATAGCAGCTGCCCGAGTAGTCCAGTGCGTCGCTGGGCTCCTCCGGGTCGCTGCTGTTCAGATCGTAGCAGTAGACATCAAAGTGGTCCATGGCGTACAGGATGCCATTGCGGTCGATGCTGAGGGCGTTGCTGCCGTCAATGTTGTACTCTTCCACCGGGGTCAGTCGGTCGTCCTTGATGGCATACTCGAAGATCTTGGCAGACTGCTCTTCATCGTCCTCGTTGTAGAAGCTGAAGAAGTAATTGCCCCGGTAGCTGTCCGCTTGGATCAAATGATAGGCACCGCATACCTCGCGGCGGACGTCAAAGGGAATGTACTGTGCCTTGAAGGTGTATTCGCCGATGGTCAGTTCCCCGGTCTGGAACTGGGTCACAGGGGTCCCTGCAGGGGCGGCTTTGGTCTCTGCTGATTCCGGCAGTGCCGAAGCGGACGGGGCACTGCTGCTGGAAGCCGGTGCACTGGAAACGCTGGATGCGCTGGATGCGCTGGCAGCACCGGAGCCGCCGCAGGCGGTCAGGCCGAGGGCGGCGGTGGCAAGGCCCATGGCCTTGAGGAAATCTCTGCGCTGGATCTTTCTCATATCCGTTCCTCCTTTTGGGGTCACTGCACTTTTGCAAAGGCTTCGTCAGCACGGCGGCTGTACAATGCCATGCCGCCGGTCTGGGCGTCGTTTGCCAGATTGATGTTCTCCACAAAGCGGGCCTTTTCCTGCTCAGAGAGCTGCCCGCCCTTCATGGCGGCGGATGCCACGGCACCCATGGCACTGATCATGCCCACCTGGCCTTTCAGCTCCCGTTCCTCGGCCTTGGACATCCGGCGGCCGAACATGCTGGTCTCATTATCGTGGACCCCGAAGATGTGGTCCAGATGCTCCTTTGCGATGTGGGCATAGCCGATCTCCCGCCGGTCCCGCTTGCTGAAGCAGATGACCAGCTCCTGCTTGATGTAGGGGTGGGGATGCATGCCCCGCTGGGTCTGGGCCTCGGTGATGCCGCGGGGCTGCACCAGCTTCAGCTTCAGGCCGCCGCCGTTGAGGGTGGGTTCCTTGCCCGGCTCCTTGGCGGGGGTTTCGTCCAGATACTCCTCATAGCTGGCGATCTGGTCGTAGCGGATCAGCTCCGGCATCTTGCCCCGGCCGCCGGTGCGGTCGTCGATGTACAGCATTCCAAGCTCATCGCAGAACACCAGCCCCATTTGCGTTGGGGTGGAGGGGTATGCGTTGACCCGGAACTCGGTCTTGTCGAACACCTCGTCGAATACCCGCTTCATCCGGGCCATATACTCCATGTGCTCCTTGGCCTCGTCCAGCGTCAGCTCACTGAGCCGGATATATTTGGAGCACTTGTTGCCGCAGTCATCACAGAGGAACTGTCCGTCCCGCAGCTTGGAGCGGTGCAGGGTGCCGCACTCCTTACCGCAGACGGCACAGTTCTGTTTTGCGAACAGGTTGGAAAAGAATCCCATCATGGTATGCTCCTTTCATTGCTCTGTATTTGTCAGGTTAGGTCTGGTCGCTGTCGTCAAAGGGGTCGCCGCACTCCGGGCAGAACTTGGGCGGGTGGGCGGGGTCTTCCGGCTCCCAGCCGCACTTGTCGCACTTATACTTGGGCGTACCGGCGGGCTTGGGTTTGCCGCACTCGGAGCAGAAGCGGCCCTTGTTCACTGCGCCGCAGCTGCACTTCCAGCCTTCTGCTGCCGCCGGGCGGGGCTTGCCGCACTCCGGGCAGAACTTGCCGGTGACAGTGGCACCGCAGCTGCAGGTCCAGCTGTCCGCAGCGGGCTTCGGCTCCGGCTTTTTGCTGCCGCATTCCGGGCAGAATTTGCCGGTAACGGTAGCGCCGCAGCTGCACTGCCAGCTGTCTGCCGGGGCGGGTGCGGGGCGGCTGACCTGCTGGGGCGCGTCCACGCTGTCCGGACGGGCCTGCTGGCCCATGGCGAACAGGTTCTGGGCGCTCATGCCGCCCATGCCGCCTGCACCGGCTGCCATACCCATGCCCATAAAGCCGGTCATGGCACCGGCGGTGTTGCCGGCGGCGGTCTTCATGGCATCGATCTGACCGCCCACCAGACGGGCAGCGGCGGTGGTGGGGTCGGTGGTCATGGCGTTTTCTTCCCACTCTGTGATCTTCTTCTGCTGCTCCTCCGGGATGGACAGGGAGTTGATGTTGAAGGAGAACACCTCAATGCCCCGCTTTTTGCGCCAGACATTCGACAGCTGCTCGTTGAGCGCCTCGGAGATCTCCAGCGTGTGGGCGGGGATCTCGTAATACTGCACCTTGTTGGCCGAAAGGGTGGCCAGAGCAGGCTGCAGGGCGTTCATCAGCTCGCTCTTCAGCCGGGGTGCGATCTCCGATGCGTCATACTGGGTGGAGACGTTGCTGCACACGTTCGTGTAGAACAGCAGCGGGTCGCAGATGCGGCAGGTGAAGCTGCCGTTGCACCGCAGGTTCACCGAGAGTTTATAGCCCCGCTCCTCGCTGACCACCACCCGGAAGGGGATGGGGGTGGCGGTGCCGTACAGGATCTCGCCCAGTTCCTTGGTGTTGATGTAGTACACCCGCTGGTCCTTGCCGGTGTCGCCGCCATAGGTAAAGCGCTTGGCCACGGTCTGGAAGGTAGCGGCCAGGCTGTCGCCGAAGTTTCCGGTGAACACGCTGGGCTCGGTGGAGGCATCATAGGTGAACTCGCCCGGTTCGGCGCACACCTCCACCACCCGGCCCTGCTCCACGATGAGCATACACTGTCCGTCTGCCACGGCGATGCCGCTTCCGTTTGTGATGATATTGTCCTCGCCATTGTTGGAGCTGCGGCGGGAAGTGCGCTTCTGGCCCTTGACCATCAGCACATCCTTATCCAGAGCGTCGCAATAGAAAAATTCCTTCCACTGGTCTGCAAGAGTTCCGCCCAGTGCACCCATACCTGCTTTGATAAGACTCATAGTAATTTCCTCCTGTATGTTTTATTTGTGTAAACGATAACTCTCTGTTATCGCACGGTTTCCGATTTTTGTCACGGTACAAGGGTTAGATCCGGGGAGTCGTTTTTCCAGTAAATGGGACGCGTGTCCCGGTCAAACAACTGCTCTCCGGCGCGGTATTTCAGGCTGCAGCCGCTGGGGCTGCCGTCATCGTTCAGCAGGATGGCCCAGAACTCGCAGGGCCTGCCGTCCGTGTCGGTCAGTGTAAAGTACAGCTCGGTGCCGTCCTCGGTGCGGCCCTGCGTTCCCTCTGCGGTGCCGGTGAGAATGCCGCTCCACCCGTCCCATTCCACGCTCATACAGCAGCTGCCGTCCGGCAGGAAGGTCATCCAGCGGATGCCCTTTGCGGACTCGTCTCCGGCGCGGTAAGTGCCCCACAGCCTGCGGGGGATGGCGGTGTAGCCGATGTCGTCCCACGCCTCGGTGCGCCGAAAAACGTACCAGACCTCACTGCCCTTTTGGGGGCCGATGGACTGCATCTGCAGCGAGCCGTCCTCCATCATGGAGATGATCCAGCGGCTTCTGCCGTCCTCGCTGAGACAAGTCAGGTTCCAGCCCTGACTTTTTTCCCCGTCCCAGCCGGTCACAGCACCGGCATTCAGCTCTCCGGTGCGGGTCTCGGCAGCGGACTGGATCTGCGGGCTGACGTATGTTTCCCGGATGAAGGAGACGGTCACCGTGCCGGTGATCTCGGCCTTTTCCAGCCGCAAGGTAAAGCTTTCGTTGCGGTCGGCGGGGGCACAGCTTTCACCCTGCGTCACCGCCGTGACTGCCATCCACTCGGCCAGCACCTGCCACTCCCAGTCCGGTGGCAGCGGCTGCGCATCCAGCGGGATGGTCGGGGCATCGTTCACAAACTGCTCCTGGGCTGCGCTGAGCCTGTGGACCACGAAGGAAATGTTTCCCTTACCGTCCAGCGAAAAGGGCAATTCGTCCAGCGAAGTCCACCATGCGGTGTTGCCCTCTTTCAGGCTGCCGGTGGGCAGCATTCCTCTCTCGATGGCGGCCTGCCGGTCCAGCTCATCCCGGCGCTTCACGTCGCGGTAAAGCGCTTCTTCCAGCGCAGCGGGGTCTGCGCCCATCCGCTCCAACAGCTGGGTGTTGGTAAGCTGGTTTCCGTTTTCAAAATCGAAGCACCAGCCCCAATGGAAGGGTGCATCGGTACCGCCGTAATAACTGCTGACCACAAGGCTGACGCAGTCGTCATACCAGCTGGCGTTCCAGTTCATTTCAATGCTGAAATCCCACACGTCCGGGTCGGCCGCCGCCGGGCAGTCTGCGTACTCCTGCACATCGTATTCGTAGAGCTGGGCGATCTCAGCGTTGATGCGGGCGGCATCGGCGCTGTCGCTTTCCAGCCGGGGCAGATGGATGTTCAGCCGGACCTTGCCGCCGTTTTCTGCCTGCACCACCTTTTCCAGGGTGTACTGCTCAGTGATCATCACGGTGGCGTGCATGGAATCCGGCGGGGTCGATTTCAGCTCCCGGCTGCCAGCCGGGTGGGCAGAGGCTGCGGTCTTTGCCCCGCAGCCCGCCAGCAGCGCCGCTGCCAGCAACGCGGCCAGCATCCGGCGGAAAGCTTTGTGTTTCATGGTCGTTCTCCTGTGTTCTCCGTGGTGTTCCCTGCCGGGGTCAATAATCCGGGCAGCGGATCAGCTCCAGCTGGGTCTCTCCCTCGGCAAAGGGGTTTTCCCCGTCGATCATGGTAAGGTTCAGGGTCTCGTTGAACAAATCGTACTTCACCGCCACCACAAAGGTGATGCCCTGCATTCCGTCCTCCGTCTCGCTGGCAGAGATGCCCAGCACCATGCCCTCCGGCACCACGCCCAGATAGTCGGCGAAGCCCTGATAGAAAACATTGTTGTCCTGCACGCCCATCTGGACGGAGCCGTTGCTCTCCACGTCCATCCAGTCAAACTGGTTGTCGCCCATGTCGTTGAAGGCACCGACGGCCTCCGAGGGGAGCTCCTGCCCGTTCCACTCTTCCGTCAGGGGAGCCAGCTCCAGCACAGAGCCATCCTCCTGATGCAGGTTCACCTCTTTGCCGCTGCGTTCCAGCGCCACGCCGTTGTTTGCAATATAGATGGGGTCCTGACAGACCAGAACATTTCCGGATATAAGGCAGCGCAGCACATCCACATACTCCACCACGCCGTCCTTGGTCAGCAGATAGACCACCGGGTGGAAGGATGCGCCGATTTCTCCAATGCACACGTCGATATATTCATTATAAGTGCCTAGGATGGGGTAGGTGCGGTCCTGTTCCAGCCGGATGCCGTAATCCGCGTCCCATGCGATGGTCTCGGGGGTGCGTTTGACGGTAACGGTGCGGGTGTCGCCGTCCAGCTGCACCGAAGCGCTGCCGTAGGTATCGGTCAGCACCGGGGTGTCGGCGGGGGCGGCGGGGGTCAGAGGGATCTCCACATCCAGCTGCCGCCAGCCCGACCCGGCGGGGGAGCTGCACCCGCCCCGGAGCACCAGCCGGTTTTGTTCCGGCAGCAGCAGGCACAGGTCATCCAGCTGGTTGTTTTCCAGCGTGTTCATCCGCATACTTGCCAGATTTCCGCCGCTGAGCAGGCCCTCGTAGTAGCTGCCCTGCGCCATGCGCCGGTCAAAGGTCTGCATGGCCCCGCGCAGCATCTGCTGCTGCACGGCATCCGGGTCCAGCCCCATGCGCTGCAGCATTTCCGCCACGGAGACCTGCTGGCCGGTGGCAAAATCGAAGCACCAGCCCCGGGAATACCCCGGATCGGAGCCGCCGTCGTAGCGGAACACCACAAGGCTTACGCAGTCGCCGTACCAGTAGGCGTCCCAGTTGATGTAGATCTCCGGGCTCCACTCGTCCTGCTGCGGCTCGATCTCCGGGCTGTCCTCGTACTGTCGGAAGTCTGCCGCATACATGGCGGCAAGCTCATCGTTGAGATAAGCAGCGTCCGGGCCATCGCACACCAGCTGCGGCACATGGATGGTCAGCTTCTGTGCGCTGTCCCACTCGTACAGCTGGATGGTCTTTTCCAGCGTGAACTGCTCGGTGATGCGGTCTTTTTGTGCTGTCTGCACCGCCGTGTCTGCGGTGCTCTGGGGGACAGTGCCGGAGCCTGTGGGGGCAGCGGGAGCCGCTGCGCTGCCGCACCCCGCCAGCACCACCGCCGCCGCCAGCACCGCAGCGGCAAGGCGTTTGTGTTTCATGGTCGTTCTCCTTGTTTTCTCAACCGTAGCTGCGGGTCATCTGCAGCTGGGTCTCGCCCTCGGCAAAGGGGTTTTGCCCGGCGATCATGGTCATGGTCAGGTTCTCGTTGTACAGGTCCATCTTGAACGCCGCCACAAAGTTGAGCCCCGCATCCGTAGAGATGCCCAGCACCACGCCCTCCGGCACAACGCCCAGATAGGCGGCATCGCCCTGGTCCATGCGGCTGTTGTCCTGCATGCCCATCTGGACGCTGCCGTCACTGGTCAGGTCCATCCAGCTCCAGCCGGTTTCGTCGGTATAGTTGTAGGAGCCGATGACGGAATAGGGGATCTCCTGCGCGCTCCACTCTGCCGACAGGGGAGCCAGCTCCAGCACAGAGCCATCCGCCCGGCGCAGGTTCACCTCGCTGCCGCAGAGTTCCAGCGCCACACCGTTGTTGGCAAAGTAGATGGGGTCCTGGCAGATCATGGCATCCCCGAACAGGAGGCAGCGCATCACGTCCACATACTCCACCACGCCGTCTTTGGTCAGCAGATAGACCACCGGGCGGAAGAAGCCGTCCTCCTGCTCCCCGATGCACACGTCCACATACTCGTTATAAGCGCCAAGGATGGGGTAGGTGCGCGTCTGTTCCACCCGGATGCCAATGTCGCCCCATTGGTCGGTCTTTGGCGCGGGGCTCAGGGTGATGGCGGCCTGCGTTCCCTTCAGCTGCACCTGCACACCGTCGTAGGTATCGGTCAGCACCGGGGGATCGGCGGGGGCGGCGGAGGTCAGCGGGATCTCCACATCCAGCTGCTGCCAGCCTTCTTCACAGCTGTACTTTCCACGAAGCACCAGCTGATCCTGCTGTGGCAAAAGCAGGCACAGGCTTTCCAGTTCATTGTATTCCAGCGTGTCCATTCGCATTTGCGAAAGCTCTCCGCCGAGACGCAGGCCCTCGTAATACGAGCCCTGCGCCATCTCCCGGTCAAAGGCCTGCATGGCCTGCCGCTGCACCTGCTGCTGCACGGTGTCCGGGTCCAGACCCATGCGCTGAAGCATCTCGGCCACGGTGAGCTGCCGGCCGGTGGCAAAATCGAAGCACCAGCCGCTGTAACGCCACGGGGCGGTGCCGCCGTAGCGGCTGCGCACCACCAGACTGACGCAATCGCCGTACCAGTAGACATCCCAGCCCACACCGATCTGCGGGTACTCGCCGCCCGGCTGCCCGGCCTCCTCGTAGGCCTCATATTCCCGGAAATCTGCCGCATAGATGGCGGCAAGCTCCTTGTTCAGGCTTACGGCATCCGGGCTGTCGCATTCCAGCTGCGGCACATGGACGGAAATGTACTGCACTGCCTCCTCTCCCCACACGCCCGAAACGTTCTTTTCCAGCGTGTACTGGTCGGTGATGCGCTCCTTCTGGGCTGTCTGCACTGCCGTGCTTGCGGTGCTTTTGGCAGCTGCACCGGAGTTTGCGGGGGCCGCGGGGGCCGCTGCGCCGCCGCAGCCGGTCAGCCAGAGAGCCGCCGCCAGAACCACAGCAGCAAACCGTTTGTGTTTCATGGCTGTCTCCTTTTCGTCATTCATCGTTGGTGGGGTTTTCTGGCGTACGCATGATATAGGCCGCCCAGTAGGTCTTGCCCTGAACATCCGCCACGGTGATGCCGATGTCGAACACGTCCACTTCCTGAGAGTCCATGGGGCCCGGGGCATAATTGAATTTTCCCTCCAGCTCATCCATCAGGGCCTTGAACTGAGCCTGATTGGCCGGGTAGGGCCGGTCCAGATAGTAGCGTTTCTCTCTGTAATCGTCCAGCTGGATGCCATAGCAGTCGTGGTGGATGCCCCGGATAAAGGCGGTGGAGCCTCTACCCCATCCATAGCCGCCCTCATCAAAGCCAGCCCACATTCCATCCACATAATCGCCGTTCATCCGGGCTTCCAGCCCTTCCTTTGCGGGGAAGGAAGGGGTGTCGTAGTCCACAAACATCTGCATCTCGGACTGAATGGAGTGTTCCAGACCTGCATTGTACTGCAGTTTGAAGTACTGCACCTTCCGCCGGGTCAGCTCGGCATTGATGATCTCAAAGATCTTTCTGCCGTCCCGGATCACCGGAATGGGGGGCGAATCGGGAGCTTCCGGAAGCGGCGGGCCAAGGGTGGTGATCTCCCCACTGTAAAAGGGGTCGTAGGCAGAGGGGGGGAGGGAGCTGCCGGAGTCCGGGATGTCCGGCGCACCGGAACCGCCGAAGCCCTCGTCCTCGCAGCCTGCCAGCGCCAGCATCACCGCCGATGCGCCGGAGAGCTTGAGGAAAGTCCGTCGGTCGTATCGTTTCATGGGGGTGCTCCTTTCTACCGATAAAGCCCCGGGCACAGGGGGGCCGTGCCCGGGGCAAAAGGGGGAAGTCCGAATCAGAGGGGGCGCTGTGGTCAGGTGGTCACTTTGCTTTTGGCAACAACAGCGACCCAGTAGGTCACGCCGCCGTGCTTGAACGTCTGGATGTTCACCAGCTTGAAGTCAGGCGACTTCAGCTGCTCCAGAGCAACATCATCGGTCTGTTTCGACAGATGTTCTGCCATCAGTTCAGCACTGTCCATGCAAACATATTTCGGGGAGAACTTACCACTATCCAAGTCCAGACCTGCACCAATCGGCTGGTAGGTCTCAGCATCCTTGTAGCCTGCAAATGCCTTGATATATTCCACCATGTCCTGTTCTTCAACTACCTTATCGCTGGTTACGAGCTTTGCTACAATCTCAGCCGCAGGCTTCAGGCCGCTATCCAGCGTAAGCGGAGAGGATATCCCGGCTTTTGCACGGTAAAGGTTGAGCGCTGTCAACACCTTGGCTTCGTCGGTCGTAGAGGGTGCTGCCGGTGCAACAGGGGCATCGTCAGCACCGCAGGCGGCCAGTGCCATCATTGCAAGGGCTGCGCCGGTAAGGGTGAGGAATGCGCGTCTGTTCAGTTCTTTCATGGGGTGCTCCTTTCTGTTGGTCCCCCCTGTTTTTCCGGGGGGCTTTGTGGGGCGGGTGTTCTCGGTACTTGCGGTCCGGGCCATCTTATGCTATCCTTATAGATAGAATCCACAGGGGCCTGTGGTAATGCTTTGTGCACAACGCCAGGCCGCCCGCATCCGGCGCGGTACCTCTTCTGTTTGTACTGTACCATACCCGAAAAAAAATTGCCCCCCCAGAAAAGCCGTTTTTGGGGGGCAATTTGAAAATAAATTTTGGGGATTTTGGGCCTTCCCCGTAAGGAATCCCCCCAAAAAGCCCAAAATTGGGGGGATTTGGGGCGGCTGCCCGCCAAGGCAGGCCGCTGCGGCCCTTCTTTTGCCGGTTTTCCCCCTGGCTGCAAAATGCGGAAAGGAATCACGAAGATGGAACGAAGGACATTTTTGAAGCTTGCGGCAGTTCTCCCCAGTCTGGCTCTTGCGGGCTGCGGCGGCAGCAAGACCCTGCTCTCTGCCAAGGACCCCACCATGCTCAGCATCTGGCATGTGTACGGCGAACAGGCAGACTCGCCCATGAACCGCCTGCTCACCGAGTTCAACGACACCGTGGGCAAGGAGAAGGGCATTCTGCTCAATGTGACCAACATGACCAACAGCGCCGCCATCGGCGGCCAGCTGCAGGATGCCAAGGCCGGGAAGCCCGGCGCGCTGGACCTGCCGGACCTGTTCTCGGCCCACCCCTCGGATGCCAGCGCACTGGGCATTGAGAACCTTGTGGACTGGAACGACTGGTTTACCGCCGAGGACATGGCGGCCTACGTGCCCGGCTTTGTGCAGGATGGCATCATTGAGGGGCGGCAGGTGGTGTTCCCGGTGTCCAAATCCACCCAGCTCATCTTCCTCAACGGCTCCCAGTACGCCCGGTTTGCGGCGGATACCGGGGCACAGCTTTCCACCCTTGCCACATGGGACGGCTTTTTTGAGATGGCCGCCGCCTACCGGCAGTGGTCCCAGGGCAAGCCCTTCTGCGCGCTGGACTACCCTTTGCGTCTGGTGGAGCTGAACGCGCTGGAACAGGGCAGCGGCGAACTGTACAAGGACTGCTGGTACGACCTGACCAATGAGACCTTCCGTGCCTCGTGGATGGAGTTTGCCCGGAGGCTGGTGCAGGGCGATATTCTGATCTCGGACCTGTACTCCAACACCCAGGTGATGACCGGCGAAACGCTGGCGGGCCTTGGCAGCTCCGCGGCCATCCTCTATTACAATGATTTCGTCACCTACCCGGACAACACCACCGAGCCCACCGACCTGCTGCTGGCTCCCCTGCCCCACGCCGCCGGAACCACCACGCCCCTGATGCCGCAGGCCGGTGTGGGCCTGTGCGCCTTTAAGACCACCGACCAGAAGGCCGAAGCCGCCGCCGTGTTCCTGCGCTGGTTCACCGAGCAGCAGCGCAATCTGGAATTTGCCGCCGACACCGGATATATGCCGGTGTCCAGCGCCGCCTTTGATGCCATTGCGGACTATCCGTTCGAGCAGCAGAGCTACCAGCGGCTGTACGATGTTTACAACGAGATGCGTCTCCAGAACACCCCCCTGTCCGAGCCGGGCATCGTGGGGTACCACGCCAAGGCAAAGGCCTTGTACGACAGCCTGCGCCAGCGCCAGAAGGACTACCCCCAGCGCCTTGCCAACGGCGAAACGCTGGAAGCCCTGACCGAGGAGACCTGGCAGCTGCTGTGTGACAATGCCTGAACCCGCAGCACAGCCAAAAAGGGGGAACTTTGATGCACTTTTTTGCCCGGCACCGTGAGAATATCCGCCAGAGCTCCATGAGTTCCCGGCTGCTGTGGCCCTGCCTGCTGCTGGCTGCGCTGCTGCTGTTGACCTTTGGCGCGGCGCTGTTCCTGTTTGCCAGCCTGCACAACACCAAAAAGGACACCACCCGCAGCCTGGAGATCCAGTATTCGGTGTTCCAGAACGATATGGAGCGCTATTTTGACCAGCTGGCGGTCATGGGCGTGAACCTCTCTGAGGATATGGGCGCTCTGGTGGACCGGCAGCTTGCCAGCCGGGAGATGACCTTTGACCAGCTGAACGACTCCCCCGAGGTGCTGAACGCGCTGGAGGAGGAGATGATCGAGCCGCTCTGCCGCAGCCTGCGCCGGACCAGCTGCTCCGGTGCTTTTGTGCTGCTGGATGCCACCGTCAACACCCGCATGGAGGGGGCCGGGTACTCCCGCGCCGGGCTCTATGTGCAGAAAGGCGGTGCCGACACCCCCACCGTGCCCCTGCTGCTCTACCGCGGCAGCGCGGATGTGGGCAAGACCCACAGCGTGATGCCCCACCGCAAATGGCGCATGGAATTCCAGACCGACCAGTTCCCGGACTACGACCGCTGGATGACCCCCAGCAGCACCCCGCTGTACCAGGCTTATACGCTGACGGAACGGTTCAGCCTCCCCGGCACCTCGGAGGAGGTGCAGCTGTTTTTGCTGCCCCTGCGGGGCTGCGACGGCACCATGTACGGGCTGTGCGGCTTTGAGATCAGCCAGAGCTTTTTCAAGCAGAACTTTGCCCAGCCCACCGGCTTTGACCACCTGATCTGCCTGCTTGCCCCGGCAGACAGCGGGCTGAACGCCAGCGCCGCCCTCAGCAGCGGCACCACCGGCGGCTACTTCCATGCCCCCCGGGACGTGCTGGTGCTGCGCAGCATGGGCGGCAGCCTGACCCAATTGATCGGCTCCGACAGCGCCTATGCAGGCATCTCGGAGCTTTGCCGCCTGAGCGAGAACCAGTCCTACCGGCTGGCCGTCTGCATCCCCATGACGGACTACCGCAGGCTGATCTTTTCCGGCAATCTGCAAATGCTGCTGATCGGCCTGTTCATCCTCTTTTTTGTGGTGTTCTGCTGCATGTACTTCCACCAGCACATCCTCTCGCCTGCGTTCCGGCAGTTTGAGGAGGACCGGCGGGAGTCCCGGCGGCGGATGGACGAGCTGCAGATGGAGCGCCAGCAGATGCAGACAGAGCTTTCCCGGCTGGCGGACGTGTGCCGCAACGAATCTGTCCCCGATGCCTTCCAGACCTTTCTGGAGGGCATCCCCAACCTGACAAAGACCGAGCGCCGCATCTTTGACGGCTATGTGGCCGGGCTGCGCTCCCGGGAGATCGTGGAGCAGCTGGACATCAAGGACAGCACCCTGCGCTTCCACAACAAGAACATCTACGAAAAGCTGGGGGTCAGCTCCCTCAAGCAGCTGCAGCAGTTTGCCGCGATCCTGAATTCCGGCGGCAACAGCGCCCCCGACTCCGCCCCGGACGAAAGCGGCCCCAAAAAGGCCCGCTGAACCGCACTCCCGCGCCCCAGCTTTCGCTGAAAAGATGCAAAAAGAGCCGCCGCACCTCACACAGGTGCAGCGGCTCTTTTATATTGGTTCTAGGTTCCGGACGCTCCGGGAACAATTCCGGCAGCTTAGTACAGCTTTGCGCCGGCGGAGCCCCGGCAGCCTTCTTTTACTGTTCAATCGGCTTCATCGTGGGGATGTGGCAAGAACTGGCTCTGTTATCGTCCGTCAGACTCCAACAACGTCCACGAAGTAAACCCTCTTTTCAATGAACCCTCCAACAAGCTCCAACAGCGTCCACGAAAGTTGTGTACAGTTTTGGTCACAGCCCTTTTTTGACGGAGCCTGACGGAAACCGCGATAACCGCTGTTGTTCTCTGTTAATCCATTATAAACGAGATGTGCTTCTTTGTCCAGCAGAGAGGAACATTTCTGTTATTTTGAATCTATGCCTTACCGCACAAGCAATGCGCTTTGCAGAGAGGTCATGGATTCTTTCTTTTTCTCTTGGGTTGCTTCTGCGTATACATCCATTGTGGTGGAAATATCCGCATGACCCATGATTTCCTGAATGACCTTCAGGTTGGTTTCGTTCTCGCAGAAGCGAGTGCAGAATGTGTGCCGCAGGATATGGCAGCTAAACTTTGGCAGAAGAACCGGGTCACGATTTTCTTCCTTCGCCTTGGATTCTTCTTCCTTATTATAGTCTGCACAAATCGAGCGGATAGTGCGGTTGATGGCATTGGGGAGATAAACCTTTCCATCGCCAGTGCAGAAAACAAAGCCGGAGTACCCATCAATTTCATCGGTGCAGAAACCAATGACCTTTTGATACTGGTATTCTTCCAGAAAGGCATCGAACACTTCATCAATCATTGGAATAATGCGGATGCCAGCTTTCGTTTTGGGCGAGTTTACATGGTTGGTGCAAGTGCCATCTTCCTGCACACGATAAACAAGATTGTGGTTGATGCTGATCGTGCGGTTCTTGAAATCAACATCCTGCCACCGCAGACCTAACACCTCGCCAATGCGACAGCCAGTACCAAGCATTACGGTAAACAACGGGAACCATCCGCGATACTCTTCGCTATTGGCGATGTAATTGGTAAACGCACGCTGTTCGGCAACAGTCAGAGCATGACGCTTTGTCTTTTCCCAGCAGTGGCTCTTCTTAATTTCAGCCATAACGCCCTCCGTGGGATTCAAGCGCAGCAGTCCATCGCGGACAGCCATTGTAAAGGTTGGATGCAAAAGTGTATGTACGATTTCCATACTGTTGGGCTTGAATCCTTTTTCTAAAATCAGTGAGTAATAGAATTTCTTAATATCGCTGTACTTGATTTTGCTGATACGAAGTTTTCCAAAACCATCCCGAACATAATGGTTATACATATATTTATAGTTTGTCATGGTGGACTGCTTCAGATCATACTTTTGAGAAATGTATTCGTCAAACAGTTCGTTCAGCGTGATACGCTCGGCACGATCAGGGTCAAGGCCATCCTCGATTGCTCTGCGGATTTTTACTTCCTTTTTTCTAAGTTCGCTCAACTCCTTTGCATAGACCGATCTGTGTTCGCCACGGAGCGTAGTGTAGCGGAACACATAACGGCCATCCTTTCGCTGCGATTCACCCTTCTTCAGGGAGTAACCACGAGAATCTTTTCTTGTTGCCATTCTTCTCACCTCGTAAAATTCGATTTAAGGAGAACAGTCATATCCTGATGACGGTCTATGTAGTACGTTACGTCCGTCCTGCTCTAAGGATACACAAGTTGCTCCTGTCCTGCAACGATGCCACAAAAGTAATTTTATTGAGTGGTTCTCCAATATGTAATACTCCGAAGAACGGAGTATGCTGTTTCACATTCTAAAGGTATCCAAATATTCTTCAAAGATTTCCAGATTCACAAGGACAACGCGCCGGATTTTGTAAATCGCACCGGCTTCTTTAGCAAGTTCCTCAAATGTATGCAGTCCCATTGAGTACAGCTCGGCACCTTCTTGATAGCGGACGAATTTTTTCTTGCCAGCCTTTACCATAGGCTCCAGCTCTCTGACTTCGGTTCGTGCAAATGCCATATATCTACCTCTTTTCAGTTTCTGTTCTTTTCATCTCCAATTCGTACTTATCGAAAGCGGCTATCCTATTTGTTTATTCCAAGACTTTTCAGAAGAGCTTCCTCAATTTGCTTCATTTCCCATTCGCTTGTCAGCCCCATGAAATTGTTGATACGTTCTTTATCTATCGTGAAAATCTGTTCCAACAGCACGACAGATGGTCGGCTGAAAGCGGGGTTTTTGTCAATAAGAACGTGCGTTGGCTGATTAGGCTTTTTGGAAATACGTGAGGTCACAGCAGCTACAATTACAGTCGGAGCGAACTTGTTTCCAACATCATTTTGAATAATGATGACAGGACGCTTTCCACCTTGCTCTGAGCCGTAATGTGGATCAAGGTCAGCAAAATAAATCTCGCCACGTCGAAAGCCAAAATTCTTAGTCACATAAACGATAGCGGTCAACCCCCTTTTCGCTATGTAGGCAAAGACCGTTCTCCCGGACGGTCTTTGCAGTGAGAAAGGAAAACTGCCATGAGCATGAAGCGTTTTACTGTTTAATGGGAAGGCTCTTGGTACGGCTGGAGCCGTTGTAGGCTTTCAGTATCTGATGCATATACTTTTGATAGTTCGGTCCGCTCATGGCCTGACCGCTGCGATAGATTGTCACGGGGCTTGTACGCTTGAGCTGACGAATTAACCGCACCGGGTCGTATTCGTGATCGTACAGAGCGATGAAACGGACAACGCCTTGCAGTACCTCGGATCGAAGCGAATCAATGTCGCCTTCCCATGCTTCGGCCAGAACACGGAGAGCCTCCGTATAAATGCGTTCGCCATGCTGCCGATACTCACCAAAGGCCGTAGCGATGCAAGCGATTTTCCATTTTGCATGGCTCTGATTGAAGCTCAGGCCAAATCCAGCACGCTGGGTAGCACTCTGAAATGCGATGGCTTCCGGGTCGCCGCCATGAATTTTGGCGCGCAGCTTTGCACCTGCCGTAAGCGGTGCCGAGATACCCGTCTGCTGTGCAAACAGCAGGGCTTCTTCCTGTTCGGTCAAGCCAGAGTACACCTTGCAGACGATGTTGAGATCAGAATTGTTGTTCAGCAGCTTGCGGGCAGCGATGGTGTGCTGACCATCAAAGACATAGTAGTGACCGTCACGATAACTGACCTTGGGTGCGTTGGCAATGCGCTCGTCAAATTCAGCAGCGATGCGCTTGACGCGGCTGGCGTTGAGATGCCGCTGGTAGTAGCTACGAGGAACTTCCAGAAACTTACTGTTGATGACCATTTCGTGATGAACGAGTTTAATCATAGGCAAATTCTCCTTCCAGTTTAACGATATACTCTTTTGCTTTCTGCAAAAGTTCAACGACCTTTTGACGAATGTTCGGATTTTTAAGGAACTCTGGATAATGTTCAAAGCAGACGTCCAGACGATAGATCATTGCATCCGCTGCCGATTCCACCTCACTGAGCATTCCTTCTGCATCGGCCACCTGCTCAACGGATTCCATCTTATTGGACAAGACACGGATGGTTTGCAGTTCGGTCAATGCTTTTTGAGGTTTAGGCGGCTCCGCTATGACAGCAGGTATCGTTTCTACACTGCATGATAGTCCTTCCACAGCATCGGGCTGTTTCTTTTTCACTTTTTTCTTTTTTGTTGTGGATGAAGATTTATTGGTGAACTTCTTTGGTTCCTTTGGCATACAGATTTTCTCGACAAGTGCAGAGCGTTCTTCAGGAGGGGTTCGGGCAAGCGACATAATGTCTTTGGCCGTGCCTTTTAC
>ENA-OUPA01000293-OUPA01000293.1-human-gut-metagenome-genome-assembly--contig:-NODE-293-length-37381-cov-22.3793_pt1 | contig 37381 bp, 34 predicted proteins | sample MGYA00237939_ERZ548770 | MGnify/ENA primary metagenome ERZ548770 (study PRJEB26490, sample SAMN05356877) | human gut metagenome | biome: terrestrial biome; feature: human-associated habitat; material...
AAGTTCATTATTTGAAGGGAGTAATTCATCATGATGATGCCTGCAAATTTTTCCGCAATCTCTGAGAACGAGATGACCTACGTCAACGGCGGCGCAAGCCTGTCCGAAATCCTGGCCCCCGAGCTGAAGCTCGAGAACTGGCAGAACTTCAACAAGAACATGGTCACCATTATCGGCAACTCTTTCCTGGGCGACTATGTCAGCAACACCGTTGGCACTCTGTTTGGTGGCGCTTACAAGCCCGGCAACCTGGGCAAGGCCTGGTTCAGCTCTGTCAGCAAGTACTACAATAGCGGCTACGATGCCGTTGTCGGTAACGGCACCGACGCCGGGATGACTTATGGCAATACTGCTCTGGGCACTCTGAACGGTGCTCTGAACGCTGGCCTGCGTCTGGCTGGTTCTGCTGCTGCCATCTACAACCTGGCAACCGCCAACGTCAAGAACGGTCTGCCCAGCCTCTTTGACTTCGAGAAGAAGGAGACCGTCTTCCCTAAATAAGACTGTCTGATCCTGGCTTTCCGGGGGCCTGAGCAACTGCACCGGTTTCCCCGCCGCACATGCTCCTGATGCAGACAGGTGCGCACCTGTCTGCTGAAAAAGTGTCTTGCGGTTGCGCAGCCGCAAGGTGCCTGACAAGTATGGCAGACGGCAGAGTGCCCTGTGGTATCTCAGCCCCGACAAAAAACGATATGCAGTGTGTTTTCCGGCCCCGCTGCAAAGCGCCGGACCGGTGACAATGCCTCGTTATGGTGTGCCCGGAGGCGTCCTGCCTCCGGGCACATTCTATTTTTCGCATCACCCATTACTGCTACAGTAATAGGTGATCAGAAGCAGAGAAGGTGTGCTCTGCCCTTTCTCTGCCTGTGATTGCCTATTACGGCCTCCCCTTTGCGGAGGAAATTCAACGATAGGACAAAGAGGTATTTCAACATGAACGAGATCAAAGTTGCTGAAAACAAGACCCTCAAACTGACCAATGTCGTGGCACGCCGCATCGCCCCCGAAGAACTGGGCAACATGATGGTGGCGCTGACCCAGCTGCAGAACTTTATCAAGAGCCACAACGCACAGCCCATCGGCCCTCTGGTGCAGGCCCTCAAGATCGGCCCGGCCCCGGAGCATGCCCCGGAGCTGTACCTGATGCAGCAGGCCACCCAGCTGATCACCCAGACCGAGCCCGGCTACGAAGTGGACGCCGTGCTGCGGGTGAAGAACTGCCTGTACGCTCATTATACCGGCCCCATGGCCTACAGCCAGCTGGCAAGCTCCAAGCTGCAGATCCTCGCTTTTGAAAAGGACCTCAAGCTCACCGGTGACAACTACACCATTTTTGTCAGCCAGGACGATGATGACGCCGTGGTTGACGTGTTTATGGAGACCAAGTAACTATGACAACGACCATCCAGAACCTCGATGATCTGCAGGACCGCCGCATTATGATGGACCGGGACGTACCTCCCTACGGGTACGCCTTTGTCATTCTGGTGGGCCTGTTCATGATCTTTCTGCTGGTGTGGAGCACCCGCACCAACCGCATCTACGTCAGCCAGAACTCCGGCACGGTGCAGGCCAGCAACAAGACCTACATCATGTCCAGCTATTCCGGCACCCTCACCGAGCTGTACATCTCCGAGGGCAGCTATGTGAACGAGGGCGACCTCGTGGCCCATATCAAGAGCACTGACCTGGACATGCAGCAGGACAACCTGGAAAGCCAGCTCAAGATCTACCAGACCCAGGTGGACCAGTACAATAAGCTGCTGCAGTGCATCCAGGACGACACGAACTACTTCAGTGAGACCAGTGTCGAGGATCAGCCCTACTACTACCAGTACGAGACCTACAAGAGCCAGGTGGAGCAAAAGACCTTTGACGCTTCGGCTTATCAGGCGGCCGGTTACACCGACGCCCAGATCAAGACCATGATGGAGCAGAACCAGAGCGAGATCCAGGCCCTGTATTACTCCACCATGCAGTCCATCTCCCAGAGCATCACCAGCGCCCAGAGCAACGTGGACAACGTGCAGGCGCAGATCGACGCCCTGAACACCGGTGCCAACGACTACTATCTGTATGCCCCCACCTCCGGCGTGATCCACATGGACAGCCCCTACAAGGAGGGCATGGTGCTGAGCGCAGGCTCCCCGCTGGCCACCGTTGCCAGCGAGAACGATGACCTGGAGATCGTGGCCATGGTCACCGTGAACGACCGCCCGCTGCTGCATGTGGGCGACCCGTGCAAGATCGCCATCACCGGCTTGTCGGAGTATTCCTACGGCACCCTGACCGGTACCGTGACCGCCATCGACAGCGACGTGACCACCAGCACCAGCGCTTCGTACTACAAGATGACCATCAAGCCGGACAGCACCTATGTGGTGAGCCGCAGCGGCGACAAGGTCGATCTTTCCAACGGCATGAGCGTGACCGCCCGCGTGGAATACGATCAGGTCACCTACTTTGAATATGCAATGGAGGCTCTGGGTGTGCTGTTCCGCTGATGCGGGCACCGTTTCCGGCGCTGAATTTCGCTCCATTTTTAACACCCAGAGAGGTACACGAACCATGAAATCAACCGTAAAGACCCTGGCCCTTGGCGCGGCACTGCTCTGCCTGCTGGCCGGCGGCATGGCCCTGCCGGCATCGGCTGCCGTGCCCCTGACCGGCACCGCCGTGTCGCTGCCCTGGAACAGCGACAACAGCGTGCCTGCCGAGAGCATTGAGGCCGGCACCTATTCTTCCAACATGCTGTTGGGCGAGACCCAGCAGCTGTCGCCCACGGTGCGCCCCCGCAACAGCACCGACTCCGTCATCTACCTCACCGATGACAGCAGCGTGCTTACCGTGAGCAACAGCGGCGTGGTGCAGGCTGTGGGCGTGGGCACCGCCACCGTGACGGCCGCCGCAGGCAACCAGATCTGTGCTTACACCATTTCGGTTTCCATGGACTCCACCATGATCGTCACCGAGATGGATCTGGCGCTGTCCTCCAACACCATCTATGTGGGCAACTCGGTGTCGGCATCGCTGCAGGTGCGGCCCTCGTCCGCCTCGCAGTACGCCACCATCTCCCTGACTTCTTCCAATGAGAAGGTGGCCACCGTCAACAGCTTCGGCCGCGTGACCGGCGTGAGCCCCGGCACCGCCACCATCACCGCCGCCTGCGGCTCGGTCACCGCCAGCACCACCGTTACCGTGCTGGCCATCCCCACCGAGGCGACCACCGGCGGCACGGTCAGTTCCGGCACCACCTCCGCCAACAGCGGTCAGGTCATTACGGTAACCCCCTCCTATGTGGTGCTCAAGCCGGGTGCCACCCGCACCCTGTCGGCCAAGGCCGCCCCGGCTTCGGCCTCCCAGAGCTTCACCTACAAGTCTGGCAACAGCAGTGTGGCCACCGTGAGCCCCAGCGGCGTGATCACCGCCGTGGGCACCGGCTCCACCTCCATTACGGTTTCCAACGGCAAAGCCACGGCGCTGGTCACCGTCATCGTGAACCGCTCTGCTTCCGCTTCCTCGGGCAGCGACAGCAGCAACGGCGATGACGCTTCCAACGGCGACGATGACAAGATCACGCTGGACCCCACCGTGCAGACCATTCAGGACAGCACCGACCATGAGGTCGTTTTTGCTCAGTCGGAAGTCCCGGTGATCACCGGCGACATCCTCAACTCTCTGCGCACCACCGGCAAGACCCTGTGCGTGGTGGGCGACGGCTACACCCTGCAGGTGTCCGGCAAGGACGTGCGCAACACCACCGGCGAGCTGAACACCTCGCTGGAACTGCAGCAGGTGGAGCAGGGCCTGGAGTTCGTGGTGAACGACGGCAAGACGGTCCCCTGCTCGGCCCGCATTGATCTGGACAAGAGTGATTACTCCCGTCTGTACCTCTACAACGAGACTACCGGAAAGTGGCAGTACCTGAACAGCTACAAAGACGGCGTGATCACGCTGGACACCGCCGGTCGTTATCTGTTGACCAACGAAAATCTCCGCTTCGCCAACATCAACTGGACCTTCTTCATCGCTGGCGGCGCGGTGCTGGTGGTCATTGCGGTGGCCTACATCGCGTTCAAGAAGCGTTACTGGTTCTGGTAAGCCGCTCTTCCTCATCTGAAACAAAGGATACAGCGAGGCCCCTCTGAAACGCTCAGAGGGGCCTCGCTTTTGTTGTAATTATATTCTGGTTGCCGTACTGTCAAAAGGCTCCATCCCTGAGGGAGCTGGCTTTGTGCAGCAAAGACTGAGAGAGTTCCCGTAGGCAGCAGTTTATTCCACGGTCACGCTCTTGGCGAGGTTGCGGGGTTTATCCACGTCGCAGCCGCGCAGCACCGCCATGTAGTAGGCGAACAGCTGCAGCGGCACGATCAGCTGCAGGGGCATCAGCAGGTCCTCATATTCGTCCAACCGGATCACGGCATCGGCCACGCCCTCCGGCACCACGGCATCCTTTGTGGTGAACAGCAGCACCCGTGCACCGCGGCTGCGGGTCTCCTTGGCGTTGGAGATGGTCTTTTCGTACACCTGTTTCTGGGTGGCCAGCGCGATCACCGGCACACCGTCGGTGATCAGGCTGATGGTTCCATGCTTCAGCTCACCGGCGGCATAGGCATCCGAGTGCACATAGCTGATCTCCTTCAGCTTCAGGCTGCCCTCCAGTGAGAGGGAGTAGTCGAACCCGCGTCCGATGAAGAAGCAGCTCTGGGTGTTCATATAGCGGCTGGCAAGGTATTTGATCTGCTCGCAGTCCGCCAGACGGGCCTTGATGATCTCCGGTGCCCGCAGCAGCTGGGCCGTATAGCGGCGGGTCTCTGCCGCGCTCAGGCGGCCCCGGGCGTAGGCCAGACGCAGCGCGAACAGATACAGCACGCACAGCTGCACCATATAAGCCTTGGTGGAGGCCACGGCGATCTCCGGCCCGGCGTAGGTGTACAGCACATAGTCGGCGGCCCGGGCGATGGAGCTGCCCACCACGTTCACGATGGCCAGCACCGGCACGCCCCGGCTCTTTGCCAGCTTGAGGGCGGCCAGCGTATCACTGGTCTCACCGGACTGGCTGATGATGATCACCAGATCGTTGGGGTTCAGGATGGGGTCCCGGTAGCGGAACTCGCTGGCGATGTCCACCTCGGCGGGCACCCGGGCCAGTGTCTCAATGGCGGCCTTGCCCACCATACCGGCATGCATGGCCGTGCCGCAGCCCACCAGATGCACCGTACCGATGCTGCGCAGCACCTCATCGGTGAGCTGCGGGATGCGCAGGTCCGGCATGCCGTCCTCCACGCGGGGACTGACCGTAGCCGTGATGGCCGTCGGCTGCTCGTTGATCTCCTTGAGCATGAAGTGGGGGTAGCCGCCCTTCTCGGCGGCTTCCATGTCCCAGTCCGCCGTCAGCACCGGGCGCTGCACCGGCTCCATGAACTCGTTGTAAAAGCGGATGCCCTCGGCCGTGCACACGGCCATGTCGCCCTCTTCCAGCACGCTGTAGCGACGGGTATACTTGAGCAGGGCCGGGATGTCCGACGCTACGAAGTTTTCGCCCTCGCCCCAGCCCACGATGAGCGGGCTTTCGCGCTTGACTGCAAAGATGGTGTCCGGGCGGTCCCGGAACAGCACGGCCAGTGCATAGCTGCCCCGCACCTTGGCCAGTGCTTCCTGCAGCGCCCGCAGCGGGTCGCCGGTGTAGCAGCTGTCGATGAGCTTGACCAGCACCTCGGTGTCCGTTTCGCTCTCAAAGGTATCGCCTTTGGCAATCAGACGCTCCTTGAGGATGCCGTAATTTTCAATGATGCCGTTGTGCACGATGCTCACCCGCGGGGTGGAATGCGGGTGGCTGTTCACGTCGCTGGGCTCACCGTGGGTAGCCCACCGGGTGTGCCCGATGCCGCAGAAGCTCTGTGCCAGAGCCTGTGCGGCCAGTTTCTGGCGCAGCTGTGTCAGCCGCCCCTTGCTCTTTACCACGCGGATGCCGCCGTCCAGAGCCAGCGCAACCCCCGCCGAATCGTACCCGCGGTACTCCAGTTTTTCCAGACCGTCCAGCAGCACATCCTGTGCGCTGCGCTTGCCGACATAACCAACAATGCCACACATACAAAACACCTCCATGCCGGCGTCCCCCGCGCAGAAAAAACGCACAGCCGGGGCCGTCAGCTTCCCTATCAGTTTATGTTCTTGTATGGCTTTCTTTGAAGGGATCTGTTGCGGTATCACTGCCGTTTTTTGCCCTTCTCTGCGGCTGGTCTAGCCTTCAACCGGAGAAACATCCGCCGAAATTTTCGATGATTCCTCTCCTCGTCACCCTCGCGGCTGTCACCCGCGTGGCCCGGCGCTTTGCGTCAACTGGTGGTTTTGCATTCCCTCTTTCTGCGGCCCCTGTGGGCTGCTGGTGGTTCAGTATACCACGCTTTCCCATTTTGTGCAACTGCTGTGCAACAATCGTTCTCAGTGCATACCCAGCATTCGGTGCAGCTTGGGCTGCCACACCAATCGGTACAGCATGAGCAGGTTGTGCAGGGCCCGGTCGTACAGCAAAAAGGCCACGTTGCCCATGGCCAGCGTGGACAGGGTAACTATCCACGCCGTGGTGCGCAGCTCCTGTGAGATGCTGCCCGCCGGGATGAGCACCAGCAGCAGGCCGTACATAGCCAGCACGGCGGCGTTGCACAGCAGCAGCTTGCACACGCACCGCAGCACGGCCGGGCGGATGCGGTCGAACCGGGGTTTTGCCAGCGGGTAATACCCCAGCAGGAACACGAAGATCAGGGCCACTTCTTTGTCCGGCACAAACAAAAGCGCCAGCAGGCTGACCGCCGCGTAGGCTGTGAGCGCCATGGTGCGCCCGCACTCCACACACACTGTCGCGATCAGAAACCCTGCCAGCGCAGGCGCAATGAACATGGCAATGGGGATCACGGCCCCCAGCAGCATCAGCGCGACGCACAGCGCCGCCGCCATGCCGCAATAGGCCATCGTCCAGCTTTTTCGGTTTTGTTTTTTCATGGGATCTCCCAGTTTTCCTGCTCTGCGCCCACTTCCAGCGGTTCCACCGCGTGGTGCAGGCCCAGCAGCATGATATTATCCAGCAGGCTGCGGTTGAGTTTGACATCCAGCATGCTGTACACCCGCATCAGGTCGTTGGCGGCGGCCAGCGCCTGCCGACGGGCATTTTCCACGGCCGAGGCCTGCCCCATCAGGTCATTGACCACAAACACGTTGTACCGGCCGCTGCACTTGTCGGCTTCAAAGCGCTCGGCCTTGTCCATCAGGTAAAAGATGCGCCCAATGCTGCTGCCGATGTAGCGCATGCTCTTGCGCTGGTTGGGGTCATCGGTGGCGAGGGTGGAATACAGCGCGCCGTAAACGTTGCTCATGGGCTCTGCAGCCAGGTTGTAGTTCTTGGCATTCAGGTTCATCTGCACCACGGCCTGGTCCCGCTCCTGCCCGAACAGGCGTTCCAGGGCCGGGTTCTGTTGCACGGCCCGCTCGTAGGCACGGCGCAGCAGAACCCGGTCCAGCGCGCGGCGCAGCCGCTTGGCGGGCCGCAGTTCATCCGGCCGTCGGTCCTGCAGGTTGTGCCAGCCCAACAGCACTTCCACCTGTGCCGCCTGCCGGATGCCCTGCGTCTGGCACATCATCCTGCGCCAGCACAGGGTGCCCGGCACCCGCTGACGCTGGCAGGTGGCTGTGCGCCCGGCAAGGCTGTCGGACAAAATGGCAAACACCACGCCATTGTACCGCAGCAGATGGCAGGAATACCACCCAAACTCGGTGTACAGCTGCCGCCGCACGCCTCGGAGATACTGGAGGTAGATATTATAATCACGGATGGTCAACTCCGGAAGATAGGGTTTCATTCGACCCTTCATAGGGGGCACCGTTCCTTTCCGCCACAGGCTGCACAGGTCATGGTAATAAGGTAAGTATAATCTATTTTGTTCCGCTGTGCAACGGTAGGAGTGTAAATTCTCCATGAATTTGTCTCATCTTGTTTTAGACTTGTTCATAACATTTCATAAAACTTTGTTTGCATTCGTCCTTTTCTCCGGCAGGCATTGTGTGGTCATTCGTTCCGGAATTTCCCGGGTCTTTCCGGCAACCATGCAAAAAGCCGCACCGGGCAGTTCCGGTGCGGCTTGCAGGGCTTATTTTTCAGGCCGGGCACATTTTTTCAGGCTCAGTCCTTCTTGTCAAAACGGCGCTTGCCGTCAAATCCGGACTTGGGCATCGGCTTTGCGGTGTGCTCGAACTTGGGGGCGTTGTAGTACATATACAGCTGGCAGGGGATCATGCCGTTGTACATCTTGCGGCGTTTGTTGGCACGCTTGCCGTAGTGGGCTTCAAAGTCCATGTCAGCGGTGATAGCGTACACACCGGCGCAGGGGTTCGCCTCCATCTGACGGCCCAGGGTGCGGGCCAGTTTGGCCGCGCCCTCAATGGTGCTCATGCGCTCACCGTAAGGGGGGTTCGTCAGCACGATGGCCTCCTGCTTTGCGGCAAAATCCGCCACATCGGCCACCTCAAAGTGGCAGCGCTTTTCCACACCGGCCAGCTTGGCATTGGCGTTGGCCAGCGCCACGGCGGCGGGGTCGATATCATATCCAAAGGCCTCGAAGCCCACATCCAGCTTGGATTCAGCCAGGGCCTTCTGGCGCTGCTCGGCCCACACAGCGGCCGGCACAAAGCTGTAGCGTTCGGCAGCAAAGCGGCGCTTGAGGCCCGGTGCGATGTTCATGGCCTTCTGGGCGGCCTCAATGAGTAGGGTGCCGCTGCCGCAGAAGGGGTCCTCCACCAGGCTGTCCCGGCGCACACGGCCCAGGTCGGCGATGGTAGCGGCCAGCGTCTCGCGGATGGGGGCCTCCATGGCGTTGCGGCGGTAGCCGCGCTTGTGCAGGCCCTCGCCGGTGGTGTCCAGCATGATCTCGCACACGTTCTTGCGCAGCATAAAGCGGATCTTGTACTCGGTGCCGCTCTCCGGCAGCACGGAGGTGTGGTGCTTGGCCATCAGGCGCTTGACCACAGCCTTTTTGATGATGCTCTGGCAGGCGGGTACGCTGGAAAGCTGGCTGTCCAGCGAGGAGCCGGTGACCGGGAAGGCCGCATCCGTCGGCAGCAGATCCTCCCAGGGGACGCTGTACACGCCGTCGAACAGTTCATCAAAGGTGGACGCCTTGTAGCGGGCCAGCAGCAGCATCACGCGCTCCACGGTGCGCAGGTGCAGGTTGGCTGCCGCGATCATCTCCGCACCGCCGGAGAAGGTCAGGCGGCCGTCATCCACCCGGATGTTCTCCGCGCCGATGCGGTTCAGTTCAAATTTTGCGGTGGACTCGCACCCGAAGAAACAGGGGGCGATCAGTTCAAATTTTGCAGGCATGGTGGTTCCTTTCTTTTCCTCTTGGGCGAAAAAACAGACCCGCCCGACCAGGGGACAGGTCTGTTCTGTGCATTCTGATCGGCTGCTCAGCGGCCGCGACGGCTGCGCGGGGCATAACCGCCGCCGCGGCGGTTGTTGGTCTCGTGGTCCAGATCCGCCATCTTTTCCTCGCTCTGGCTCTTGAAGCGGCTCATCATGTCCTCAAAGCTCAGGTTGTCGGAGCGGGCCGGAGCCTTGGGCTGCCACACGCGGGGGGCAGCATCGCGGGGCTGACGCGGGGGACGGCCTGCGCCGCGCGGGGCGCCGGAGCGTCCGCCGTCACGCGGGGCACCGGGGCGGGGGCCGCGGCCCTCACGGGGCTGGCGCGGGGGCGGCGGCAGCAGCCGCTTGATGGACAGGGCGATCTTGCCGTCCGGTGCCACATTGATGACCTGCACCTTTACGGTGTCGCCGTCATGCAGCACGGCTGCAATGTCCTGCACGAACTCGTTCGATACCTCGGAAATGTGGACCATGCCCACCCGGCCTTCCGGCAGTGCCACGAAGGCACCAAACGGCTTTACGCCGGTAACGCGGCCCTCAAAAACGTTTCCAACCTCAATTGCCAAAACTCAATACTCCTTGTTTTCCTAGAATGCGCCTGCCGCCCGGCTCATTTGCCCGTCACGTCCACAAAAATGCGCTCGTTGGGCGCGGCATAGTTGTAAGAGTCGCGTGCGACCCACTCGGTGATCTGGTCCGCGTCGCCGCTGAGGATGCGCTGCATCTCCTGGTTTTCCGTCTGCTGCTGGGCGATCTGCTCGTTCAGCGTTTCCAGCTCCGCACGCTTGGAGCTGATGGTGACCTGATTGGAAATGTAGGCTGCCAGCATGCTGAGCAGCATCAGCACAAAAAACAACCGGATCAGCGTTTTGCCAAACGCACGCTTCCCGCCCTTTTTGCGGCTCTGATTTGCCATTGCACACGCCCCCATCTGCGCAGCAGACACACTGCGTCCCTTCTCTTACTTTGATACGTTTGAATTATACAACACACGGCGCTGGTTTGGCAAGTTCTTTTTCGGATTTTTTGTGGTTCTTTTTGCGTTCCGGCGTTCTTTGCGTGCTGCGCAGCGCGCCGCGTGCCGCTGCGCCAGCGGCCGCAGCACCCATTGCCGGGCAAGGCGCACCGGAGCACCCAGCACCCACGCCAGACACTGCCCGGCCCACCGCACCGGAATGCCCAGCACGGCTGCCGTGCAAAGGGCTGCGGCAAAGGCCGCCAGCACCATGTACCAGCGCAGCACCCCGGCACTGCTGAGGGCGGCAGCATAGCTCTGCACGCCGAACAGCACCGCCCCGGTGAGCAGGGCATCCGGCACAAAGGCGCTCCGCCCCCGCACCGGGAAAAACGCCCGTACCACACCCACGGCTGCACCCAGTATGGTGCAGGCGGCCAGCTCCCGCCCCAGCTGGGCGGGCTGCAGCACCGGCAGCATCAGCGCAGAAGCCGGTGCCAGAAGCCTCCGGCGGGCGCAGTGCGGGTGTATTCCAGCGCATCGAACCGGCCGGTGAGCTTTGCTTCCCCGGCTTCCAGATCCAGTGAAACGACACTGAGCTGCGCCCCGGCCAGATGCAGCGTGCCCTTGCCCGTTTCCAGCGCAGCGCTCTCGGGGCTGCAATGCAGTACCTTCTGCACCCCGGTCACGGTAAGGGTGGTGCGGCTTTCCAAAATCAGGTCATGGGGCCGGGCTGCGGGTCTTTCTTCCGGTTTCGGCATAAGGCAAAGCTCCCTTCCTCTGGGAACATCCTATGCGGGGTGAGGCCGGTTTTATTCCTTGGGCGGCTCGACGGCCAGCACGGCGGGCTGCTCGATGATCTCGTACATCTCGCGGGCCACGTCCTTGGTGCGGGGCTCCACGTCCGAGAGCACCCGCACCTTGATGGGCCGGTTGCCGAAGGTGACCTCGATGATGTCCCCGGCGTTGACGGCCTGGCTGGCCTTGGCCACCTTGCCGTTGATGAGGATACGGCCTGCATCCGCCACTTCGTTGGCTACGGTGCGGCGCTTGATCAGGCGCGAAACTTTCAGGTATTTGTCCAGACGCATGTGCGTGGTTCCTCCTTTTGTACAAAAAACGCCGCCGCACCTCCTGTGAGGCAGCGGCGGCAAAGCAAAAATCAGCTTACAGGGTGTCCTTCAGGGACTTGCCGGGCTTGAACACGATGCTGCGGGAAGCGGCAATGGTGATCGGCTCACGGGTGCGGGGGTTGATGCCCTGACGCTCGGCGCGCTCACGCATCTCAAAGGTGCCAAAGCCGGAAATGGTGATCTTTTCGCCCTCAGACATGGCCTTGCTCAGTGCTTCAAACACAGCATTGACAGCCTGCTCAGCGCTCTTCTTGCTCATCTCAGTGTTCGCAGCAACCTGTGCGATCAGATCGGTCTTCGTCATAAAAATACCCTCCAGATTTGTTACTTGGTGTTCTTTTTTCTCTATCGGAGCAGGTCACTCGACCTGAGTACCGCTTTGTTCTTTCTGCGCCAGCAGTTCTGCACAATAGCGCTTGGATGCAAAGGTCAGCGCTTCCTCCGCGTCCACACCAGCCAGCCGCATGGCATTGGCCGCAGCAAACAGCAGTTCTCCCGCCGCCTGTGCGTCCTGTTCCCGGTTCCAGCCGTCCAGTGCTGCCCGCAAAGCCTGCCGTGCCGTTTCCGGCGCAGACTGCTCTGCCCCGCAGCGGTCGGCACGCTTCTGCAGTTTCTGGGCACGCATCAAAGCAGGCAGCGTAACCGGCACTGTGCCCAGCTCATCAGCCAGAGTGGTGCGGCCCTTTTCCTTATTTTTGAGCGCATCCCATCCGTTTATACCCGCATTTTGTGCCGCCGAGGACGCAAAGATGTTCGGATGCCGGAACACCAGCTTCTCGCACACCTCACGGCAGACATCCTCAAAAGTAAAGCGCCCGCGCTCTTCTTCGATCACTGCGTGGAACGCCACCTGCATCAGCACATCGCCCAGCTCTTCCTGCATCAACTGCGGATCGTCAGCATCAATGGCCTCCAGCGCTTCGCAGGTCTCTTCCAGAAAGTTCTTCCGGATGGAAGCATGGGTCTGTACCTTATCCCACGGACAGCCGTTCTCCGGGTCCCGCAGGATACGCAGAATTTCCAGCAGCTGCTCTGCCGTATAGGGTGCCTTTGGCTGCCAGTCCAGCACAGCGCTCACCTGCCTTGTAAAAGATCCTGTATATTGTATCGCATCTCATGCAGTTTTGCAAGACAAAGTGCGCAAATTTCCCGCATTTCGCCTGCATTTTCCGCTCGCAAAAACAGGACGGTGCCCTGTGGGGAGCGCCGCCCTGTTGCTGAACCGTTTTATTACAGCTGTGCACCGCACTTGTTGCAGAACAGTGCATCGTCCGAGACGGGAGCACCGCACTGCGGGCAGGCTTTGTGCTCTTCCGGTTGGTCAGCAGGAACTTCCTCGTGCACCACATATTCCGCCTCGGCAGCTTCCGCCGGGGTCAGGGATGCTTTCAGGCGGGCGATCTCCTGCTCGATGTTATCGATCATCTCGATATACTTATCCACCAGCGGCTGGTTTTCTTCCTTGCCCTTGGCCAGACTGTACACCAGTGCGCCCAACTGGCGCTGTGCCTTGAGCAGCTTGCCCTGCTCATTTACGATCAAAGCCTGAGTCTTGCCCTTTTCGGCCAGGTCCAGCGCAGCGTTCTTGCCTTTTTCGGCATATTCCAGACCCATTTCCTTGATCTTGTTGAAATCCATAAAAGACACCTCTCTTACTATCGGCCTGTTTATCGTGGGCCATGTGCGGATGTTATCTCCATTATAGCGCACAGGCCGCTCGTTTGCAATGAACGGACCGCATTTTTTACAGTTTGGTGCCGGTTTGGAAACAATTTTTTCGCATTCGGCCTAAATTTACACGATAATTTCACACATCGGCATTCTGTGCCCTGCGGTCGGCTGCGCCGCCATAGAATTCCCGCAGCATGCTGTCCTCCGGCAGCAGCTCCAGCTCCAGCGGTGCCACATGCTCAAAGCGGCGGGCTGTCTCGTCCCACAGCTCCGCATTGTGGCCTTCCAGCGTGAACTGACGGCGCACCACGCCCAGCAGCTTGGAGATCAGGCCCAGCTCGTAGGTAAAGGAGGTATCCAGCAAAAAGTCTGCCGTAGTTTTGAAGCCCTTGATATACCGCGTCTCACCGTCCAGCACGCGGTCCCACATGGCAAGGGTCTTTTCCGGGCTGCGGCCGCGCGCTGCAGCGTCCCGCAGGGTGCGGCGGCACAGGCGGATATCCTGCGTGTTGATGACGCGGCGGCCATCGATGCAGTATTCCTCCCGCAGGCCTGCATAGATGCGGTAGATGTCGTCGCCCTTTACAAGGCCGGTCAGCTCCGGGTTCAGCGCATGGATGCCCTCCACGATGCATACACCGCCCTGCAGGTCGATGGGTTCCACCTCTGCCGAGCGCTTTTCGGCAGAGAAATCGTAGATGGGCAGCACGGTCTTGCCCGTCTCGCTCAGCTCCCGCAGGCACTGCTTGATGAGAGGCAGATCCAGCGTATCGGGGTTCTCGTAGTCCAGCGTGCCGTCCGGCAGGCGCGGATAGAACTCTGCGCCTTTGAAGAAATTATCCAGACTGACCACCTGCGCCGGGGTCCCGCGCTTTTGCAGAGCTTTTGCCAGACAGTGGGCGCTGGTGGTCTTGCCGCTGGCCGACGGGCCGGTGAGCATGACGATCTTTGCGCCGGACATGCGGATCTTCTCGGCGGCATAATTCACCCGCTGGGCATAGCTGTGCTCGCTCAGCTGTGCCAGCTGCTGCGGGCTGCAGGCCGCCACATTGTAAAGGTCGATCTCAACCAGACGCTTCGGGACCCAGATCGTGATCATAAAAATCAGCCACTCCTTTTTTCCGTTCCAGTACCTCCGCAAAGCGCTGGATATACTCGTTCGGATACTTGAAATTGAAGATGCGCTGCATCCGTTTGCCGCCGTCGGCCACCAGCTTGGTGCTGCCGCCCGCACCGGCGGAAAGGATGGTCTGAACTTCCTCCATGATGTAGATGTTGTAATATCCCTCGTGGCCCGGTTTGCACCAGCCCACGTTTTCCAGGTTCTGCAGGGTGTTCTTCTGGCGGTAGAGGTAATAGGGCCGGTAGCCCGCCTCGGCCAGCAGGTGACACTTTTCCAGCATGGCGGCCACGTCGGCGTAGTCGTTTTCCCGCTGGTCCTCGATGACGATCCGGGAGGCCCGCTTGAGAGTCAGGGTGTGCACAGTGATGTTCTCCGGGTCGAGGGCAATGGCCTGCCGCAGACTGTGCTCAAAGCTCTCCACCGTGTCGCCGGGCAGACCGGCGATGAGGTCCATGTTGATGTCATCGTGGCCTGCCTTGCGGGCCTCGGCGTAGCAGTCCAGGATATCCTGGGCCGAGTGCTTGCGGCCGATGCCGGCCAGTACCTCGTCCGAGAAGGTCTGGGGGTTGATGGAGATCCGGGTGGCCCCGTACTCCTTGATGACAGCCAGCTTTTCGGCGTCGGTGCAGTCCGGGCGGCCTGCTTCCACCGTATATTCTACGACTTTGGACAGGTCAAAATTCTGCCGCACGGTGCCCATGAGCTGCCGCAGCTGGTCGGCCGAAAGGCTGGTGGGGGTGCCGCCGCCGATGTAGATGCTGCACAGGGTCAGCCCGGCCTTTTCAGCCTGCCTGCGGATCTCTTCCACCTCGTTGCACAGGCAGTCCACATAGGGCTGCACCATCTTGCGGTCACGGTCGAGGTTGCAGCTCACGAAGCTGCAGTAGCTGCACCGGGACGGGCAGAACGGGATGCCGATGTACAGGCTGTAGGTCTTGGGCGCACTGCCCACCTTCAAAATCGGCTCCTGCAGGTCGGCGATGGCCTTGGCCATCTGATATTTCTGCTCTGAGCAGTCGAAGCGCTCCAGGAAGAAGTGGTCGATGTCCGTTTCGCTCCATCCGGCGGCACGCTTGTCGTGGATGAGGCGCACCGGGCGCACGCCGGTCATCTTGCCCCAGGGCGGGCGGATACCGGTCCACTGCCGCAGCAGGTCATAGGTCAGGCTGGCCAAGGCAAACTCCGGCGTCTCGCCGCCGGCCTCTGCCGGAGCGGGCAGCGGTGCGGTGCGCTCGGCGCATTTGCCGCCCTGCCGCACCATGGCCCACAGGCCGTCCGGCTTTTTTTCGGCCCACACGCAGTCCTCGCCCGCTTCAGGCGGGGTCAGGGTAAGGGGTGCCATGGGATAGAACAGGCGGACCAGATGTTCCACCTCGTACCCGGAGGGCAGGCCCGTGATATAAATCTTCATGTCGTTCTCTCGTTTTCGTTAAAAATCAGCATTGCCGCGCTGGGCGCTGCGGATGAAGTAATTGTTGTCCAGTTCCTCCCCGAAGGTGGAAAACTCGCCGTGGCCGGGCAGCACCTGGGTCTCCCGCGGGATGGGCAGCTTTGCCAGCTTGCGCAGGCTCGCGTTCATGGCGTCGCTGCTGCCGCCCTGCAGGTCGGTGCGGCCGATGCCGCCCGCAAACAGGGTGTCGCCGCAGAACAGATACTCGCCGCACAGCAGCACCACGCTGCCGGGGGTGTGGCCCGGCGTATGCCATGCCGTAAACTGCAGCTCATCCACGGTCACGGTCTGGCCTTCCGCATAGCCGTGGTCGGCCTCGGAAAGCGGGTACATCTTATCCCCGGCCAAATCGTCCGCTTCGCAGTAGAGCACGGCGTGGTACTTCCGGCGCAGGGCCTCGGCGCTGCCCACATGGTCAAAGTGGCCGTGGGTGCACAGCAGAGTGGTGAGCACTGCGTTGTGCTCCTGCAAAATCTGCTCGTAGTTCTGCACGTCCGCCGCCGGGTCAATGATGACCGCATGGCCGGCGTCCGAGATCAGCAAAAAGGTATTGGTGTAGTACGGCGGGGGTGCCGGGATGTGAAATGCCTGCATGGGATCACTCCTTCTTTTTCCACTCGTCGGTGTCAATGATGATGGTACAGGGGCCCTCGTTCACCAGCGACACCTGCATGTCGGCCCCGAACTCGCCGTGCTGCACGTCTTTGAGGCCCTGTTTGTTCATCTCGGCCAAAAACAGCTCGTAGGCGTCCACCGAGAGGGGCGGTTTTGCGGCCTTGATAAAGCTGGGGCGGTAACCTTTTTTCGTGTCGCCGTAAAGGGTGAACTGGCTCACCACCAGCGCCGAATACCCAAGGTCCCGCGCGCTGAGGTTCAGTTTGCCCTCCGCGTCCGGGAAAATGCGCAGGCCCGCGCACTTATCCGCCAGTTTGGGCACGATGTCCAGGCTGTCGGTGTCCTTCACCCCCAGCAGGATCATCAGCCCCGGCCCGATGGCTCGGGGCTCGCCGCCGTTTACCCGTACACTGGCCGACGAAACGGCCTGAATGACTGCTCGCATCGCGTTAACTCCTTGTCACCTTGAGCACATCCTTTACCTTGGAAAGTCTTGCGACCACACGGTTCAGGTGCTCTGTATTATTGATGCCGATGGTCAGGCTGACCACGGCGCAGTTGTTTTCCACCTGACGGGCGTTCAGGGCGTAGATGGGCACCCGGATGTCCGCCAGGGCGGCCAGCACATCCTGCAGCAGCTCGTTGCGGTTCAGGGCGATAATTTCAAGGCCGGCCTTGTAGCTGTCCTTGACGCTGTCGGCCCAGTAGGCCTTGACCCAGCGGGGGGCGTTGGAGGGGTCCTTCATGCTGGAAATGGCGTTGGCACAGCTCTGCTTGTGGATGGACACGCCAAAGCCGCGGGTGATGAAGCCCACGATGGGGTCCCCGGGCAGCGGACTGCAGCATTTGGCAAACTTGATGGGGGTGTTGTCGAAGCCCTCCACCACCACACCGTCGGTGGCGTGCACCTTGCTCAGGTCCACCTTGGGCAGGTCCTCTTCGGGCTTCTGCTCGGCGGCCTTGAGCTTCTGCCACTCCTCCTTGAGTTTGGGCAGGCAGTTGGCAATGGTCATGCCGCCATAACCGATGGCGGCATACAGCTCCTCGGCGTTGTTCTGGCGCAGGCGGCGGCAGCAGCTGTTGATGAACTCGTCCAGCTGGTCGTCCGGAATGATGATCATCTCGCGCCGCAGTTCACGGGCCAGCGCATCGCGGCCCTGCTGGATGTTCTCCTCCCGGCGCATCTTCTTGAACCAGTTGCGGATCTTGCTCTTGGCCTCGCTGGTGCGCACGATCTTGAGCCAGTCGCGGCTGGGGCCTTTGTCCGCCGGGCCAAGGATCACTTCGATGATCTCGCCGGTGGAAACGATGTGGTCGATGGGCACCATGCGGTTGTTCACCTTGCAGCCCACCATGCGGTTGCCCACCGCCGAATGGATGGCGTAGGCAAAGTCGATGCAGGTGGCACCGGTGGGCAGGTTGATCACGTCGCCCTTGGGGGTGAAGGCAAACACTTCCTCCGGCAGCAGGTCGCTCTTGAGGTCATGCAGCAGGTTGCCGGAATCCTCGCTGACGCGCTGGTTTTCCAGCAGCTGGCTCACCCAGGCCAGACGCTCGTCCAGCTTGTCGTGGCCGCCCAGGCCCTCCTTGTACTTCCAGTGTGCGGCAACGCCGTACTCCGCCTGCTCGTCCATGGCACGCGTGCGGATCTGCACCTCGAAAGGGATGCCCTCGTGACCGATGACCGTGGTGTGCAGGCTCTGGTAGCCGTTGGGCTTGGGGGTGGAGATATAGTCCTTGAAGCGGTTGGGCAGCGGGTGGTACATATCGTGGATGAGGCCCAGGGTGCTGTAGCACTCGGCCAGCGTATCCAGAATGACACGGACGGCATAGATATCGTAGATCTCATCGAAGGACTTGTTCTGCATGATGGTCTTGCGGTAGATGCCGTAGATGCTCTTGACCCGGCGCTTGATGGTGGCACCCTCGATGCCGCTCTCGATCAGGCGGCGCTCGATGACGCCGGACACCTTGGCCAGGAACTCCTCCCCGGCGCGCTCGCTCAGCATCTTGCTGATGTCCTCGTAACCCACGGGGTCGAGGTAATGCAGGCTGCGGTCCTCCAGCTCTTCCTTCACGTTCAGGATGCCCAGCCGGTTGGCGATGGGGGCATACACCTCCATGGTCTCGCGGGCCTTGTCGCGGCGCTTCTGCTCCGGCCAGGCGTCACCGGTGCGCATATTGTGCAGCCGGTCGCACAGCTTGATGATCATCACGCGCACGTCGCGGCTCATGGCCAGCAGCATTTTACGCAGGTTCTCGGCCTGCAGCTCCTCGATGTTGGAGAACTGGATCTTGGTCAGCTTGGTGACGCCGTCCACCATCTGGGCCACCTCGGAGCCGAACTGCGCGGTCAGGTCGTCCAGGGTGGTGGGAGTGTCCTCCACCACATCGTGCAGCAGAGCGGCGGCGATGCTCTCGGAGTCCATGCCCAGATCCAGCACCAGCCGGGCCACGGCCAGCGGGTGGCAGATATAGGGTTCGCCGCTGCGGCGGCACACGCCCTTGTGGGCGTCGTTGGCAAGGTTATAGGCCTTTTCGATCATGTCCGTATCGTAGGCCCTGCCGCTGGCCTTGATGGCCTCACAGAGCTTGTCCCAGGTCACGATCTCCGGGCGCACCTCCGAGGGCAAAGTACCCTCCGGGGCATCTGCCGGCTGTGCTGTAGCGGCCACGGTGGCCGTCTCCTGCACCGGCTGGTGCAGGTGGGTCTTGGCCGAATACGAGTCCTCCTCCCGCACCGGGGCGGGGGCAGGCAGTTTCTTTCCCTCAGGCATTTACATTTCCTCCAAACATTTCAGGATCGGGGCGTCGGCAAGGTTTTTCTTGCCGGCCGTGGGCACCAGCTCCCACACTTTGGCTCCGCCCTTTTCTGCGGCAGCGATCAGCCCCACCTGTTCCAGTGCCGTGACCGCCACCAGCGTTTTGCCGGTATTTTCTTCTCCCAGCTTCGCGCACAGGGGCTGCAGATCCTCCGCGTGCCAGCGGCGGGCCTGCAGCTCCCGGTATACCGCGATGATATCGCTGCGGGCCGGGGTGATGAGATTTTTCTGTTCGGTTGTCAGCGGGGTGCCGCGGCGCAGTGCCTGCACCAGCGCTGCCTGCTGCGGCATGGCACTGCCAAGACCCGCCGGGTGCAGGTCGATGATGCGGCCCGAAAGCTGCGCGCCACGGGGCGCATCGTAGACCGAAAGATTCAGGGCAGTGTCTACCACGTCGCCCGTGGCATAGGGCAGCTGCTCCGGCCGCATGCCGAACCACACGGCGTACAGGCTGGCATTGCCCTGCCGCAGACGCAGGCGGCTGTGTTTGCCGTCCGACACCGGGTATACCCCGTCCAGCACGGCATTCTGCAGCAGGAACACCGGGGTGGGGTTCTCAGCCCCGAAGGGGGCCAGCTGATCCAGACGGCGCACGGCATCCACCGTGACCCGGTCCAGATGGATGGACAGATCGCAGGTCAGCGGCGGGATCTGCAGCACGGGGCACTCCCTTGCCGCCCACTCGTTCAGGCGGCGGCGCAGGGCTTCCAGATTTTCTTCCCGCACCGAGAGGCCCGCCGCCATGGCGTGGCCGCCGTAGCGGATGAGCAGGTCGGCGCAGGCCCCGATGCAGGCGTGCAGGTTGAAACCCTGCACGCTGCGGCCGCTGCCCTTGCACTCGCCGTGCTCGTCCACCGTGACCACGATGACCGGGCGGCCGGTGCGCTCCACCAGCCGGGACGCCACGATGCCGATGACGCCGGGGTGCCAGTCCCGGCCCCACAGCAGGATCACACGATCCTCCAGCCGCTCCGGCTGCTGCTCCAGCAATTCCTCCGCGGCCTTGAAGATCTGCAGTTCGGTCTCCTGCCGTTTCGCGTTGATCTCGTTGAGTTTATGGGCCAGCTCCTCGGCGCGGTCCGGGTCCTCACACAGCACCAGCTGCAGGGCCGTCACCGCGCTGTCCATGCGGCCGGCCGCGTTGATGCGGGGCGCAATGGCGTAGCTGATATTCTCCGCTGTGACGGGTTTTCCGGCAAGGCCCACTTCTTCCAGCAAGGCTTCCATGCCGGGGCGGTCGGTCTGCTGCAGCTGCCGCAGGCCGGCCTTGACCAGGGTGCGGTTCTCTCCGGTCAGGGGCATCACGTCTGCCACGGTACCCACAGCGGCCAGGTCGCCGCAGTAATCCAGCATTTCCTCCGGGGTGCAGTCGTCCAGCGCGGCGCACAGCTTAAAGGCCACGCCTGCGCCGCACAGCCCTTTGAAGGGGCTGGTATCGTCCTCCCGGCGGGGGTCCACCACGGCCACTGCCTTGGGCAGGGTCTCGGGCGGCAGATGGTGGTCGGTGATGATAAGGTCGATGCCCAGCTCTGCGGCAAAGTCGGCCTCGGCTACAGCGGAGATGCCGTTGTCCACCGTCACGATGAGGCGATAGCCCTTGTCGTGGATGGACTGGATGGCGTTGCGCGACAGGCCGTAGCCATCGCCCTCACGGCTGGGCAGCATGCACTTGACGGCGGCGCCCATGCCCTTGAGGTGCTGATACAGCAATGCCGTGGCAGTCACGCCATCCACGTCGTAGTCACCGAACACCACGATGGTCTCGCCATTGTCGATGGCCTGCCAGATGCGCTGGCAGGCTTTTTCCATATCGGTGAGCAGGGCGGGGTCGCTCAGCTCCTCTTCCCCGGCCAGCAGGGTGAGCGCGTCGGCCGGGTCGGTGATGCCGCGGGCCGCCAGGATGCCGGCCAGCAAGGCCGTCTCCTTCTGCTGGGCGGCCAGCGTGGCGGCATATTTCTGTTCGCTCCAGGGCTCCTCGTCCATGGCGCTGTATTCCAGTTCTTCGGTACGCTGCTCCGCGATGGCGTGGGTCAGCTCCCGGACGGCGGCGCGGTCCAGCGTTTTCAGGTCCCAGGCACGGTAGGTCATTGGAAATCCCTCCCGGTCAGGCCGTCGTTGGCCAGCATTCCCTGCAGGGCTGCGATCTCGCTGGAAACATCCATGGCCACGTCCGACAGCAGATTGTCGTAGAGGTTGTCAAAGGCCTGGTTCAGCGTGTGCAGGATGCCTGCAATGTCCCGCCGGATGCTCTCGGCGTTGGCTCCCTGCTGGCCCTGCACGTCGTTGTAGGTGTGCAGCAGCTTGAGGGTGGTGGGGATATAGTATTCCGCAAAGCGGCGGGCCTTGGGCAGGCTCTCCGGGTGAGCTTCCAGCCAGTCGCAGATGGCATTGGCCGTCTTTTGCATATGGTCCAGCTCGTCGCGGGCCAGTTCGTCCTGCATGAGCTGCTTTTCCTGCTCCAGCACAGCGGCAAAGCGGCGGGCCGTTTCCAGATTGAGAGGCGTTTCCTCGCGCTGCTCCGGAGCCGGTTCCGGCTGCGGCTGTGCCTGGGGTGCAGCCGCCGTTTCCTGGGCGGCGCGGTAGTCCTCCACCGTCAGGTAGAGTTTTTCTGTTTTTTCATCCAGCCAGGCGGCAAGCCAGTCCTTTTGGATGTATCTGCGCAGCTTTTTCAGAGCTTTTGCCTTTTTCTGGTGGGTCAGGTCGGCCAGCATCTCCACCGGCAGGCCTTTCCTGTAGTCCATGCCCTCCGCAGCGTCAGCCAGCAGCCGCAGCTTCTTGGAGGCCGACAGCCGGGAGGCACCGGCGGCGATCATCGCGCCAAAGCCGCAGGCGACAAGGGTCAGCACATTGCCCGTGATCTCCAGCACCGTCGTGGCCATAGAAGCGCCGGTGGTAAAGGTATAGGTCATGCCCTCCGGGGCCGTGGCCACCGTGTCACCGATCATGGTCTCTGTAATAAGGCCGGGCAGAAAGGCATCCGACGCCGCGATGCAGCCAATGCCGCCCAGACCGAAGATCACCGCAAAGGTGATGCCCACGGCCAGCAGAGTGCAGCCCACGCTATAGCGTTTTTTTGCGCTGATACGGATACTTTCCACCGGGGTCGGCTCCGGTTTTGCAAAAATCTGCCGGAACCAGCCGGGCATCCCGCTGGTGTCGGCCTCCGCATAGCCCTCGTTGAAGGTCTGCTTTGCCCAGTTCTGCCGTGCCTCGCCCCACGACTTGCGGAAGGCCCTGCCCGCCTCCCCGATGCCATAGTTGGCCGCATGGACGGCCGCCCTGCCCACATCGTAGGCGCGGTCCCCGATCTCCATGCCCCGGCCCTCAAAGCCATGGGCAAAGGCGTCGGTCATGGTGTCGCCAAAGGCGCGCAGCTGGTCCTCCAGCTCCTGCTGCACCTGACGGCCCTCGTCCTTGATCCGGTTGTCGTTTTCACGATCGTTCATCAAAATCTTCTCACCCTTCTGCCGGTGCATACCGGCTGATGATGGCGCGGGCCACCCGCAGGCCATCCACGGCGGCGCTCATGATGCCGCCCGCATATCCCGCGCCCTCGCCGCAGGGGTAAAGCCCTGCCAGCTGGGTGCACTCGAAGTTCTCTTCCCGCTTCAGCCGCACCGGGCTGCTGGTGCGGGTCTCCAGGCCGGTGAGGATGGCATCCGGTGCGGTGTAGCCCGCGATCTTGTGCTCATAGGCACGCAGACCGGCCCGCAGGGTGTCGGCCAGCTCCGCAGGCAGCAGACTGCCCAGGTCGGCTGCGGTCACGCCGCGGTCATAGGTCGGTTCCACGCTGCCGATGTGCAGCTGGCCTTTGCCCTCCAGAAAGCTCCGGATGTTCTCGGCCGGGGCGGCGTAAGGCCCGGCAGCATGGCCTGCCGCGTAGGCCTTTGCTTCCAGCTCCCGCTGGAACGTGATGGCCTGCCGGGGGTTGTTTGCAAAGTCGGTGCCGTTCACGCTCACCACCACGGCGGCGTTTGCATTTTTGCCGCTGCGGGCATGGTAGCTCATGCCGTTGGTCACCACACGGCCTTTCTCACTGGCCGAGGCCACCACCTGCCCACCGGGGCACATGCAGAAGGTATACACGCACCGCTCCCCCACATGCTGGGACAGCTGGTATTCGCCGCGGGGCAGGGCCGGGTGGCCTGCCGCCTCGTGATACAGGCTCTTTTCGATCTCGCTCTGCAGATGCTCTGCGCGGAAGCCCACGCTGAAGGGCTTGCACTCCAGCACAAGGCCGCTGTCCATGAGCATGGCAAAGGTATCGCGGGCCGAGTGGCCCACCGCAAATACCAGTGCTTCGCAGGCAAAGGAACCATCCGTTGTGAAAATTCCGGTAATGTGTCCGTTTTTCTGTTCCAGACCGGTGAGGGCCGTGTTGAAATGCACCTCACCGCCCAGGGATTCGATCTCTTTGCGGATGGAGGTGATGACCCCCCGCAGCAGGTCGGTGCCCACATGGGGCTTCTGCTTCCAGGCGATCTCCGCCGGGGCACCGTGCTGCAAAAACACTTCCGTGACAAGGCCGCACAGCTCGTCACCGATGCGGGTGGTCAGCTTGCCGTCCGAGAAGGTGCCTGCGCCGCCCTCACCGAACTGGATGTTCGCGTTGGGGTCCAGCTCGCCAGTGGTGGAAAAGTGTTCCACCGCCTGCACCCGCTCGTCCAGCGCCGGGCCGCGCTCCAGCACGATGGGCCGGTAGCCCTGCCGGGCCAGCAGCAGCGCCGCAAACAGACCGGCAGGCCCCAGGCCGCACACCACCGGGCGGTGGAGCAGCTTCTGCGTGCCCCGTTGCACCCGGAAGTCGGTCCTGCTGTGCAGGGACACGTTGGCCGATGCCCCGGCGAAGGCGGGTTCTTCGGCTTCGTTTTTCAGGGTGACAGCCACGGTGTACACCAGCTTGGGCTGGCCGCGGCGGGCGTCCACCGACAGCTTTGCCACGCCCAGATGCTGCACCTTTGCGCGGGGGATGCGTGCCTCCCGCAGGGCCTTTTCAAATGCCTGCGGTTCCCCGGCGGAGAGCGGCAGACGGATGTTGCGAACGAGAATCATAGTACAGTGTGTTCCTTTTTATCAGTTGCTTTCAATGCGGCACTGCAGCACATAGCTGCCCAGTGCAAAGATCTTGCCGTTGGAGGGCACATACAGGCGGCAGGCGATGTTCTGCTGGCCGGTGGCCACCGAGAAGTCCTCCGCGTCGATCTCCACGACCACCTGTTCCGGGGTCAGGGTCTCCAATGCAGCCTTCGGGCCGCAGAGGGTCACGTTCATCAGCCGTTCGGTCTCCACCGTGAGCTGATAGGTGGACGGCAGATTCACCACCTGCACACAGCTGGAAGGCAGGTTCATGGTCTTGGTCTCCAGACCGGAGCAGTCAAAGCTGAGGGTGATGGTGGAAATGTTGTCCAGCAGGTAGATGTCGCTGGGCAGCTCAATGGGCAGCTCATAGACCTTGTTCAGTGTGAAGGTGGACAGGTCGATGGTGCCGATGGACAGGGTGGACAACGCGTCGATCTTTTCCGCCGGGCCGGCCACCTTGAGCTGCTTGCGGCTGAGCTCATACACCAGCACCGACTCGTCAAAGTCGCGGGGCGCGTTGATGAAGCTCACGTTCACCGGCAGGGTGGCCATCTTGTACACCTGCAAGGTCACGTCCACGCTGCTTTCTTCCAGCTCGGTGTACTCAAAGTTCACTTCCGTGCCGCCGGAGGTGTAGAATCGCAGCGGCGTTGCCAGGGTGACCGAGCTGTCCAGCTCGCCGGAGTAGGTCACCTCGGCGGTGCAGGTGGTCACCTTGTCCAGCTCACTGCTGGGGCCGGACAGAGTGACCATATCCTTGGACACCTCGGTGCTGTAGAGGATATACCCGTCCGAGATGGCCAGGTAATTGGTGGTCACGGTGACGGGAAGGGTCTTTTCCTCCACCACATCGAACACCACGTCCACCATGTTGTCGGAGCCGTCGATGGTCACGGTGACGCCACTGAGCATGCCGTTGGCCCCCCGCACCAGCAGGCGCAGGGTCTTTTCACCGCTGTCCCGCACGCTGGACCAGTCCGGGTAGACCACAAAATCGGAGGCCGTCAGGCTGCCGATGGTGTAGCCGTCGCCGGAGATCTTCAGGTTCACCGTCTTGTCCTCGGCGCTGACGATGCTCAGTCCACGGGAGGTATAAACGGAGGAATCGTAGGTATAGTCCACCGGCACATTGTAGATGGTGTTGGTGGTGCCGGGCTGCACGATGATGGTCACGATCATCCAGGCCACAATGGCACCCAGAATGGACAGTGCCAGCCGGATGCGGCGGTCGTCCAAAAAGTTCTTTTTGTGGGGAACAGCAGGCTTTGCGCCGCTGGTATTCTTGGGTTGATTGGTCATTGCTGCTCGTCCTCCCCTTTCTGGCTGACCCACTTCATCAGGCTCTTTGCGCGGTCCTTCCAGGTGTCGGCCGTGCTCTTTTCCACCACAGGCTCCTTGGGGATCATCTCGTCGATCAGGCGGGTGTACAGGGTCTGGCGGTCAAAATGACGGATCAGCACGCCATTTTTTGCCATGGAGATGATGCCCGTCTCCTCGCTGACCACGATGGCGATGGCGTCCGAGTTTTCGGCAATGCCCAGGCAGGCGCGGTGGCGGGTGCCCATGTCCTTGCCCAGATCCAGATTATTGGAAAGCGGCAGCACGCAGCCTGCGGCCTTGATGCGGCCGTTCTCGATGATGGCGGCACCGTCGTGCAGGGGGGTGCCCTCGTAAAAGATGGTGCCCAGCACTTCCAGATTCACCGCGCTGTTCACCGGGGTGCCGGTGCGCACGATCTCAGACAGGTTGGTGTGGCGTTCCAGCACGATGAGCGCACCGGTCTTGGTCTCCGAAAAGCGCTCTGCCGCGTCGCAGATGGCAATGATGGCGCTGCGCCAGGCCCCTTTCAGGCTGGGGTCGTTGTAGCGGCCTTTCACGTTGAACAGCTTTGCGGCCCACTGGTCGGTCTGGCCCATGCGCTCCAGAGCACGGCGGATCTCCGGCTGGAACAGCACCACCAGGGTGAGCAGGCCCACCTGCAGCAGCGAGTTGAGCAGCCAGGTGACCGTGCGCATGTTCAGCGTTTCGGCCACCAGATAAACCGCCATGACCAGCAGCGCGCCCTTGAACAGCTGGCCGGCGCGGGTGCGGTTGACGATGCCCAGCAGCTGGTAGATCAGGAACGCAATGATGATGATATCCAGCAGGTCAACGAGCTTGAAGGTCTGAAAATTGGCAATGATCGCATTCAGTGTCATGGACGCACACTCCTGTTACCGTGTTTCGATCAGGGCGACGGCGTGGGCGGCAATGCCCAGTCCCTCGCCGGTAAAGCCCAGATGCTCTTCCGTGGTAGCCTTGACGCTCACGGCGTCCACCGGCAGGCCGAAAGCCGCCGCCAGATTGGCCCTCATGGCCGGGATGTGCGGGGCCAGCTTAGGCCGCTGGCAGAGGATGGTGGCGTCGATGTTTTCCACCCGGTAATCGTGCTCCGACAGGATGCGGGCCACATGGCGGGCCAGCTCCAGGCTGTCGGCCCCGGCATAGGCGGGGTCATTGTCCGGGAAATGCTGGCCGATATCCCCCAGCGCCGCCGCACCCAGCACGGCGTCCATCACCGCGTGGGCCAGCACATCGGCGTCCGAGTGGCCCAGCAAACCCTTTTCAAAGGGGATCTCCACGCCGCCCAGGATCAGCTTGCGGCCTTCCACCAGGCGGTGCACGTCATAACCATGTCCAATGCGCATTCTCGTTTCCTCTTTCTGTACCGGGCGGGGCAGGTCCTCCCGCGTGGTGATCTTCAGGTTGGCGTAGTCACCCTGGGTGAGCTGCACCGAGCGGCCAGTGAGCTCGAACAGGCTGCAGTCATCGGTGACCAGCCGGGCTTTTTCGGCGTCCAGCTCCTGCAGGGCGGCCAGATACTGCGCCCGGTCAAAGCACTGGGGCGTCTGCACCGCATACAGGGTACTGCGGTCCGGGGTGCTGCGCACAAGGCAGGCTTCCGGCACCGTTTTGCCGTCACCGGGCACGGCCTGCTTGATGGTGTCCTTGACCGGCACTGCCGGGGCGGCAGCTCCGCAGCGGGCAGCGGCTTCCAGCACCGCCGCGATGACGGCCGGGCTCACAAAGGGCCGGGCCGCGTCGTGCACAGCCACCAGCTCCCCGTGGGCTGCCAGCACGCCATTCTTGGCGCTCTCGGCGCGGGTGGCACCACCGGCCACGATCTGCACCGGCTTGGTGCAGCCGACGGCCTGCTGCTCCACAAAAGCACGGTTTTTGCCCGCCACCAGCACGATCTCGCCGATCTGCGGGCACTGGTCAAAAGCGCGGATGCTGCGGTGCAGCACCGTTTCGCCGCCCAGGTCAAAGCTGAGCTTGTCGAACCCCATCCGGGTGGAAGAACCTGCCGCCACCAGCACGGCCGAAATCGTTTTTTGCAATCTGCACACCTGCCCCTGCTGCCGCCGCGCCGGTGTTTCCGGCTGCGGCTGGCTATAATAAGTCATCTTTTATTATAGCGTATCGGCCCGCAAACTGCAACCGGTTCCGCCCAGCAAAAAAGCCCTTTTGCACCGCCGGGCAGGCGGGTGCAAAAGGGCTTTGGGACCTTATTTCAGTGCGGTTTATGCCAGGATGGGCTCAATGGCAGCAGCCAAGGCATCCTTCTGGGCCTGGGCCTCGGCCAGATCCTTGCCCAGGGTGGTGAAGTAGGTCTTGATCTTCGGCTCGGTGCCGGAGGGACGGACCACCACAGTCGCACCGTTCTCCAGTGCGTAGATCAGCACGTTGGCAGCCGGCAGGCCGGTCTCCTCGGGCTTCTTGTAGTCGGTGACCTTGACCACCTTGTGGCCGGCCAGCTCGGTGGGCGGGTTGTCGCGCAGCTTCTGCATGATGGACGCCATCTTCTCCATGCCGGTCAGTCCGGGGAACTCGAAGCTGTCCACCTTGTTCAGGTATCGGCCGTACTCCTTGTAGATCTCTTCCAGACGCTGCTTGATGGAAGAACCGATGCTGCGGTAGTAGGCAGCCATCTCGCAGATCAGCATGGAGCCGATGACGGCGTCCTTATCGCGGACATAGGGGCCTGCCAGATAGCCGTAGCTTTCCTCAAAGCCGAAGATGAAGCGGTCCACTTCACCGGCAGCTTCCAGATTGGCGATCTGGTCGCCGATCCACTTGAAGCCGGTCAGCACGCTGCGCATCTCCACGCCGTAGTGGGCGGCAATGGCATCGGCCAGCGGGGTGGACACGATGGACTTGACGGCCACGGGGTTCTTGGGCATGGTGCCCTTCTCGATGCGGCCTGCGCAGATGTAATCCAGCAGCAGAGCGCCCATCTCGTTGCCGGACACCAGCTCATAGCTGCCATCCGGGCACTTCATGGCGATGCCCACGCGGTCGGCGTCGGGGTCGGTGGCCAGCATCAGGTCGGCACCGGTCTTGGTGGCCAGATTCAGGCCCAGCTTCAGGGCGTCGAAGATCTCAGGGTTGGGGTAGGAGCAGGTGGTGAAGTAGCCGTTGGGGTACTCCTGCTCGGGCACGATGGTGATATCGGTGATGCCCATGTCGTTCAGCACATGGGTGACCGGAACCAGACCGGAACCGTTCAGGGGGCTGTACACCAGCTTCAGGCCGGCGGTCTTGCACAGGCCGGGGCGCACCTGACGGGCCTCGATGGCGTCGTACAGGGCCTTCTTGCAGTCATCGCCCACAAAACGGATCAGGCCGTTTTCCACGCCCTCGGCAAAGGAGATGTACTTGGCACCGGTGAGCACATCGGTCTTCTGGATCTCGTCGTACACGATGGCGGCGGCGTCATCGGTCATCTGGCAGCCGTCCGGGCCGTAGGCCTTGTAGCCGTTGTACTTGGCCGGGTTGTGGGAGGCGGTGACCATGATGCCTGCATTGCACTGATAGTAGCGGGTAGCAAAGCTCAGGGCCGGCACCGGCATCAGGGCATCATAGATGCGCACCTTGATGCCATTGGCTGCCAGAACACCGGCAGCCGTCTTGGCAAAAACGTCGCTCTTGAGGCGGCTGTCGTAGCTGATGGCGACGGTCTGGCTGCCGCCCTGGGTCTTGACCCAGTTGGCCAGGCCCTGGGTAGCCTGACGCACAACGTAGATGTTCATGCGGTTAGTACCCGCGCCCAGGACGCCGCGCAGGCCTGCGGTGCCGAACTTCAAAGCCACAGCAAAGCGATCCTTGATCTCGTCGTCGTTGCCCTCGATCTTTGCCAGTTCGGGCTTCAGATCCGCATCGTCCAGCTCCGCTGCCAGCCAGCGCTTATATTCATCCAGATACATGTTGCACACCTTACCTTTGTTATTTTTTCCCAAAAAAGGAGACAGTTTATTCAAACCTAATTATACTATAAACGCTTGTGTCCATCATGTCAATTGCATATTTTGCCACAATCTTACCGGTACAAAATCAGCAAATGACACAAAAACAGCCGCTCTCCGGGTGGATGTCGGCGGGCTGCTGTGCTTCCGGCAGCAGCCGGTAGGGCTGGTGCACGTCCTCCAGCACCTCCAGCCACTGTTCCGGGCCGATGCTGTTCTCGCACAGATAGCGCATGATCTGCATCATCCGGGCAAAACTGCCCTGCGGAGCCAGCACCGTACTGCACTGTACCCGGCCCGCCTGCTCCCACCGCAGCTGGGCCAGCACGCCCCCGGGCACGGTCTGGGCGCAGTACACCACCGTGTGGGCCCGCTGCAGCCCCTCCAGCTCTGAATAAGTACGGATGTACCGGCAGTATTCCTTGCCTGTCATCGTTTGTCGCTCTCCTTTCCGCTGCATTGACATCTTTCCTGCCCTTTACTATAATGAAATCGACCGGGAGATGCTGTCGAAGGCTGACGGTTCCTCCCAAATTTTTCCACCCAATTTTCGACCGTTTTCGCGCAGAAAATGCAAGCGAGGTGCACCCATGTATTCGGTAACAAAGAGCTTTGGCCTGAACGGCCTGCGCGGCTTTGCCGTGGCCGTGGAGGCCGACGTTTCGGGCGGGCTGCCCGCCTTTTCCATCGTAGGCCTGCCGGATTCCGCCGTGCGGGAAAGTGCGGACCGCGTGCGTGCCGCCATCAAGAACCTGGGCTTCAAGTTCCCGGACCGGCGCATCACGGTCAACCTGGCCCCCGCCGATGTGCGCAAGACCGGCCCGGTGTACGATTTGCCCCTGCTGCTGGCCGTGCTCACGGCCAGCGGCCAGCTGGAGGATGTGCCGGAGGACGCCGCCTTTCTGGGGGAGCTGGCGCTGGACGGCACCCTGCGCCCGGTATCCGGCGTGCTGCCCATGGCACTGGCCGCCGCCGAAAACGGCATCCGCGCCCTGTATGTGCCCGCCGAAAACGCCGCCGAGGCTGCCGAGGCCTGTGCCGACAGCATGGCCGTCTACCCGGCCCACACCGCCCGGGAGGTGGTGGACGCCCTGCGCGGCATCCGACCGCTGACCGCTGCGGCAGCCGTTCCCTTTGACCCCGCCGAGGCCTGGGCACAGGTGCCGGATTTTGCCGACGTGATGGGGCAGGCACTGGCCCGCCGGGCCATGGTCATCGCTGCGGCCGGGGGCCACAACGTGCTGCTGATGGGTGCCCCGGGCACCGGCAAATCCATGCTGGCCAAGCGCCTGCCGGGCATCCTGCCGCCTCTCACCCGGGAGGAAGCCGTGGAGACCACCAAGATCTATTCCATCGCCGGGCAGCTGCCCCAGGGCCGGGGCCTGATCACGGCGCGGCCTTTCCGCAGCCCGCACCACTCGGCCAGTGCCGTCTCGCTGGCGGGCGGCGGCGCACAGTTCCGCCCCGGCGAGTGCAGTCTGGCCAACTGCGGCGTGCTGTTCCTGGACGAACTGCCGGAGTTCTCCCGCGAGAGCCTGGAGGTGCTGCGCCAGCCGCTGGAGGACGGCCAGATCACCGTGAGCCGGGCCGCAGGCAGCGCCACCTACCCCAGCCATTTCCAGCTGGTGGCCGCCATGAACCCCTGCAAATGCGGCTACTACGGCCACCCCACCCGGCAGTGCACCTGCTCGCCCAGCGCGGTGCGGCAGTACCGCAGCCGGGTGTCCGGCCCGCTGCTGGACCGCATCGACCTGTGTGTGGAGATGGACCCCATCGCCTTTGACGAGCTGCACACCGCCGCCCCCGCCGAGAGCAGTGCCGACCTGCGCAAACAGGTGCTGGCGGCGCGGGCCATCCAGGCAAAACGCTATGCGGCCCCCGGCTACGAGGGGGTGCACTGCAACGCCCAGCTCAACGCCGGGCAGGTGCGGCGCATCTGCCGCATGACCCCCGGTGCGGAACGGCTGCTCCGCGCCTCCTACGATGCACTGGGGCTTTCGGCCCGCGCCCACGACCGCATTTTGCGGGTGGCCCGCACGGTGGCCGACCTGGCCGGCAAGAGCCTGCTGGACGAGGACTCCCTGCTGGAAGCCCTGCAGTACCGCGCGCAGGAAAAAGTGGAGCTGTGAGCCTTTTTCCACCTACAAAAACACCGGCCCCTCTCCCCGGCAGCGTTGTGCTGCCAAAGAGAAGGGCCGGTTTATTTTTTCGATCTGCGCAGCGGATGAGGGTATCGGTCCGGCGGATGCAGCTGTGGACGACCCGCGCAGGCGGGCGCTGTGTTGTTCAGGTTTCGCTCAGGGTCAGTTCGTGGTAGGTCCGGCCGTCCATGGTTTTCCACCGGAAGCAGCCGTTTTCCAACGTCATATAGCTGTGGGCGCTGCCCTCCTTCGGCAGGCTCACCGAGCCGGGGTTCAGGTAGAGGCTGCCCTGCCCGAAGGGCTCCCACGCCGGGATGTGGGTGTGCCCGTGCAGCAGAATGTCACCGGGGGCCAGCGGCGGCGGGGTCTTGGTGTTGTAGACATGGCCGTGGGTAGCGTACACCAGCCGTCTGCCCACCGGCAGTACGGCATAGTCTGCCAGCACCGGGAATTCCAGCACCATCTGGTCCACCTCGGCGTCACAGTTGCCGCGCACGCAGAGCAGGCGGTCCTTCATGCCGTTGAGCAAAGGCATGACCTGCTTGGGCGCATAGCCCTCCGGCAGGTCGTTGCGGGGGCCGTGGTAGAGCAGGTCCCCCAACAGCAGCAGCCGGTCGGCCTGTTCCCGTTCAAACGCCTGCTGCATCTGGCTGGCATAGAAATACGACCCGTGCAGGTCGGACGCGATCATCCATTTCATGCGGGTTTCTCCTTTTTATAAAAGCTACAATTTTATTGTAACCCCTGCACAAAAAATGGTCAAGCCTATAAAAGTCGTACTTTTGCACCCAGTCTCCTTGACAATGCCCCGGGGATGTGGTATCCTTCAGTCAATAAAAACCGTGTGGATTTTTACAGCACTCTGCTACTTTTCGCCACACAATGACTTCAAAAAAGCCATTGTGTGGCTTTTTTTGCGGTCTTTTTCCATTTTCGATCTGTCAGGAGCGAGAAATCAATGAACGATACCTTTATGAAAGAACGCCCCGTGCTGCCGCTGCTGTTGTCCATGGCGCTGCCCAACGTGATCTCCATGCTGGTCAACTCCCTGTACAACATCGTGGACAGCCTGTTTGTGGCGCAGATCAGCGAGGACGCCATGACCGCCCTCTCGCTGGTATACCCCATCCAGAACTTTGCCAACGCCATCGCCATCGGCTTTGGTATCGGCATCAACGCCATGATTGCCCTGTACCTGGGTGCGGGCGACCGCAAAAAGGCCGAGATCGCCGCCACCCACGGCATGGTGCTCAGCCTGCTGCACGGCGTGGTCATCACGGTGGTGAGCATTGCCATCATGCCGGGCTTTTTGCGCCGGTTCACCACCGACGAGAGCCTTGTGGCCTCCGGCATCACCTACTCCACCATCGTGTTCCTGTTTGCCACCATCAATATGGCCGCGCTGGCCTTTGAAAAGATGTTCCAGGCTGTGGGCCGCATGAAGGTGACCATGGTGGCGCTGGTGTTCGGCTGCGCGTGCAACATCCTGCTGGACCCCGTCCTGATCTTCGGCCTGGGCCCGGTGCCCGCCATGGGCATTGCCGGTGCAGCGTTGGCCACCGGCATCGGCCAGCTGCTGAGCCTGTGCGTGTACCTGTTCGTCTACCTGCGCACCGAACTGCCGGTGCGGCTGAGCCGCAGCGGCCTGCACCCGGACGTTGCGCTGGACGGCAAGCTGTACGCCATCGGTGTGCCGGCCATCCTGAACCTGGCTCTGCCCTCCCTGCTGGTCACCTTCCTCAACAGCCTGCTTGCCGGGTTCTCCCAGAGCTATGTGGTCATTCTGGGCATTTACTACAAGCTGCAGACCTTTTTGTACCTGCCCGCCAACGGCATCGTGCAGGGCATGCGCCCGCTCATCGGCTACAACTACGGTGCCAGGGAGCACGCCCGCGTGAAGAAGCTGTATGAGCTCACCCTGTTCATGAGCATCGCCATCATGGCGCTGGGCACGGTCATCTGCCTGCTGGCCTCCGGGCAGCTCATCGGGCTGTTCACCTCCAACCCCGATACCATCGCCGCCGGTGCCAAGGCCCTGCGCATCATCTGCATCGGCTTTGTGGTGTCGGCAGTGTCCACCACCTCGTCCGGCGCACTGGAGGGCCTTGGCAAGGGCGTGCCGTCGCTGGTGATCTCGCTGTGCCGCTATATGGTATTCATCATGCCGCTGGCCGCAGTGCTGTGCGGCCGCCTTGGCCCGGACGGTGTGTGGCACGCCTTCTGGATCACCGAGGTGCTCACCGCACTGGTGGCCTACCCGGTGTACCACCGCGCGGCGGCCCGGCACTGAACCTTTCCAGCCCCTTTTGCAGCAGGCTGCCCGACCCCGGCGGCCTGCTTTTTTGTTGCATTCCTGTCGCCCTGCGGGGCGCATAAATGCAGGGATTTCATTTGACAGCTGCGCAGAAATACGGTAGAATAGTTTTTATGTTGCGCTGACAAAATGTGTCAGAACGCAAGACTTTACAGAGGATGTGGGACGAATTATGATCGAGACGATCACGGCCGTCAATACGGCGGTCAACAATTTTATCTGGGGCGTGCCCGCCATGGTGTGCATCATTGGTGTGGGTTTGCTTCTGAGCGTGCGCACCGGCTTTTTGCAGATCCGCAAATTCCCGTACACTATCAAAACCACCATCGGACGCATGTTCCGCAAAAAGGACGCTTCGGACGGTGCCATAACCCCCTTCCAGGCGGTGTGCACCGCACTGGCCGGCACCGTGGGCACCGGCAACATTGCCGGTGTGGCAGGCGCCATTGCCATCGGCGGCCCGGGTGCCGTGTTCTGGATGTGGTGCTCCGCGCTGCTGGGCATGTGCACCAAGTTTGCCGAGGTGACCCTGGCCGTGCATTTCCGTGAGCGCAGTGAGACCGGCGAGTGGGTGGGCGGCCCCATGTATTACATCAAAAACGGTCTGGGCAAGCGCTGGCAGTTCCTGGCATTTCTGTACTCGCTGTTCGGCGTGCTGACCGTGTTCGGCACCGGCAATGCCACCCAGGTCAACACCATCGTGGCCGCTGTGGACACCGCCCTGCTGGAATACGGTGTGGTGGGCAGCGGTTTCCTGAGCACGCTGAACCTCATCACGGGCATCATCGTGGCCATGCTGGTGGCCATGGTGCTGCTGGGCGGCATCAAGCGCATCGGCAGCGTGAGCGAAAAGCTGGTGCCCTTCATGGCGCTGTTCTACATCGTGCTGGCTGTGGGCGTAGTAGGGCTCAACCTGCCCCGCCTGCCCTATGTGCTGGAGTCCATCGTGGCCGGTGCCTTCAACCCCGCTGCCTTCACCGGCGGCACCATCGGCAGCCTGTTCATCAGCATGCAGAAGGGCGTCTCCCGCGGCATCTTTTCCAATGAGGCCGGCCTTGGCACCGGCTCCATCGCCCATGCCTGCGCCGACACCAAAAAGCCGGTGAAGCAGGGCATGTTCGGCATCTTTGAGGTGTTTGCCGACACCATCATCATCTGCACCCTGACCGCCATGGTCATCCTGTGCAGCGGCACCCCCGTGAACTACGGCACCGCAGCCGGTGCAGAGCTGACCATCTCCGGCTTTACCACCACCTACGGCGGCTGGGCTTCCATCTTTACCGCCGTGGCGCTTTGCTGCTTTGCCTTTTCCACCATCATCGGCTGGGGCCTGTACGGCTCCCGCTTCCTGGTGTTCCTCTGCCACAGCGACAAGGTAGCAAAGCCCTTCTTTGTGGTGTACTCCTTCGTGTCCATTCTGGGCGCGACCGTGGACCTGGGCCTGCTGTGGAGCATCGCCGACACCTTCAACGGCCTGATGAGCATCCCCAACCTCATCGCATTGCTGCTGCTCTCCGGCACCGTGGTCAAGCTGACCAAGGAGTTCTTTGCCTCCGAGGGCTGAGCACCTGTTTTTCCCGATACGCAAAAGGACTGCTGCACTGAAAATTGTGCAGCAGTCCTTTTTTCGTGCGCGGCTCCGGAAAATTTTACTTTCCGGGTGTTTTTCTGCAATTTTTATTGCCGCCTGTCCGTATTTAAGGCAAACAGACCGAATTTCGTTGGCAGAATGGAGGGCCCTCTATGGCGATTTTTGAAAAGACCATCCGCAATCAGAAATTCAACACGCTTCTCCGCAAATTGGAACAGGAGATCCCGGACAGCAGCTGGTCTGCCGACCTAGAAGCGGGCAACGATTTCAAGGAGGGCGAAGCACGGTGCAGTGTCCGCGTGTTTGAGCGGTACAGCATGGTCGGCGGCAACCGCCTGAGCCTGACACTGACCATGTTCCAGAACGGTGACAGCCCCATCCGGCTGTCCGCCATCACCGCAGGCGGCAGTCAGGCGGTGTTTTTTAAGATGAACACGCTCGGCGAGGAATCCTTTCTGGAGGACGTCAAAGAGCTTTTGAATGAGATTCTGGAGGAGTGAAATGTTTTACGCTGGATTTGATATGCTGTTCAGCATTCTGTTTCCCATCCTGTTCCTTGTGGTTTTGGGCATGATCCTATACACCATCATCGGAAATATCAGCACATGGAATAAAAACAACCATTCGCCGCGGCTGACCGTTCCGGCAACGGTGGTGGCAAAGCGCACGGAAGTTTCTCGCCACCATACGGACAATACGATGATGCATACGTTCACGACCTATTATGTGACCTTTCAGGTGGAAAGCGGCGACCGGATGGAACTCGAAGTAGATGGTTCGGACTACGGAATGCTTGTGGAGGGCGACATCGGAAAACTGATGTTCCAGGGCACCCGCTATCTCGGCTTTGATCGTCGATAAGGCCAGACGGACTGCATTGTCAGCGTCCGCAGATGCAAAAAGAAAAGCACTGTACTTCCAACGAAGTACAGTGCTTTTTGGGTGGAGAATAGCGGGATCGAACCGCTGACCTCTTGCATGCCATGCAAGCGCTCTCCCGAACGGTATCGAAACACACCCCCCAGAAAATCGTGTGTGAATGGGTATCATTTGGCGTTAATACGATATGGGCGGCAAGCAGCGCATTATGACACTGTATTCAGAACGCGATTTGGACCTTCCGTTCGGAAAAAATGGAAAATTTTCATTCCAACTTGGGTATACTCCTGTTGTGTCCGACATGAAGAAAACCGTTCGGAAAGCTGCCGCATCGTCTTTTCCCACATGGACGTTAACCGTATGGGATATGGATACTGCAACATTATATAAGGTCAAATACGACAGAAGTCATTGATTTTCTTTGTTTATCTGTGATACCATTCGTTATGAGTCCAATTGCATTGCTCTCTTCGCCTATGGTGGAGACTCCAGCTTTCCGAAAAGCACAGCGAGGTGACCATTTTTGAAACGTCGAACTTTTCTTGTCTGCACCGCTGCACTTTTTTGCGGTGCACTTCTGGCAGGGGGCTGCACTCAAAAAACTTCTCAGCCTGTCCTTCAGCAAATCGAATACTCCAATTTGGCAGATTCGGATACACAGGCTCTTCTTTCCAAACTTTTGCAGAATGCCGGCGTATCCGACCTGCGGATACGGACCTTCTTTGATCATGTGCAGAAGTTCAACAATGCCGTGGACCCGGCATGGCTCACCACAGGTTTTGAAAATGCCAAGCCTTTGGATCTGAAATACGATCCTTACTCCATGCAGGACGCATGGACAGAAAAATACGATACCTTCCCCGGCTGGAACTGTCGGATCACCGCTTGTGGGCTGTTCGGTGATTTTA
>ENA-OUPA01000299-OUPA01000299.1-human-gut-metagenome-genome-assembly--contig:-NODE-299-length-36533-cov-6.87806_pt1 | contig 36533 bp, 30 predicted proteins | sample MGYA00237939_ERZ548770 | MGnify/ENA primary metagenome ERZ548770 (study PRJEB26490, sample SAMN05356877) | human gut metagenome | biome: terrestrial biome; feature: human-associated habitat; material...
GCGGGTCACGTCGAGGGTCTCGGGCCTTCTTTCTTTGCACTTCAATGAACTGCGCGCGGGCCCCCTCTCCCGGGTCTCGGGCCTACTCTTCCGAATATGAATGACAAGGCGAACGGAGCATATGGATAACGAGTTGTATATGATTGCGGGCCTGGGGAATCCGGGCGAGGAGTACGAGCACACGCGGCACAACGCCGGGTTCGATACGGTGGACGCGCTCGCCGACGAGCTGGGCGTGCGCTACTGGAAGAACGAGGGCGGGGCGCTCGTGGGGAAGGCGAGCTACCGCGGCCACGAGCTTCTACTTGTGAAGCCCCAGAGCTTCATGAACACCTCTGGCGGCCCGGTGAGCAAGCTCATGCGCGCCTATGGTGTGGCCCCCGACCATCTCATCGTCGTCCACGACGAGCTGGACATCGAGCCGGGCACCATTCGCGTGAAGTTCGGCGGCGGGCACGCCGGGCACAACGGGCTGCGCTCCATCTGCGACAAGCTGGGCACGCGCGACTGGTTCCGGGTGCGCATCGGCATCGGGCGGCCGCCGGGACGCAAGCCCGTGGTCGACTGGGTGCTCTCGCGCCCGCGCAGCAAGGACGACACCGAGGCTTTCGATCACGCGGTGTCCGAGGGTGCGGACGCGGTGCTGTGCCTCATCGACAACGGGCTGGAGAAGACCCAGCAGAAATTCAACTAGCTCGAATTCCAAGATCGAGCGTTATAATGGCGGAGGGGCGCGGTGCGTCCCTCCGTTCGTTTTGTAGCCACGTGCCAGATTTCGGGTGCCCGAGCGAAATCTCGAACGCCCTGTCATGCTGAAGGTACGGAGGTTTCCATGCATCTTTCCGAGAAGGGGCACACCTACGCCCTGTTCGCCATCGTTGTCATCACCTGCGCTTTGGGCTCGCTCACCCAAACGGTGATGAACTCCATGCTCACGGAAGTGTGCGACGACTTCGCCATCGATGCGGCGCAGGGGCAATGGGTCACGACCATCTACATGCTCACGATGGGGGTCACGGTGCCGGTGGTCACTTACCTTGCGCGCCGGTTCTCGTTGAAGCGCTTGGTGTACTTGGCGCTGGGCTTCTACCTGGCGGGTTCCGTGGCCGGTCTCTTCGCTCCGGTCTTCGCCGTGCTTATTGCGGCTCGGGTGCTGCAGGCCATCGCCACGGGCATTACACTGCCGCTCGTGCAGTCGGTGGCTATGACGCGTTTTCCTCGGGAGCGCACGGGCACGGCTATGGGCATCGGCGGTATCGCTATGGGGTTCGCGCCCAATATCGGGCCGCTTATCGGCGGTGCGCTCGCCGGCAGCTGGGGATGGCGCAGCTTCTACATCATACTTGCGGGCCTTCTCGCCGTGCTGTGGGTCGCCAACGCAGTTCTGGTGAAGAGCCACGGCGACCACGATACGCGCCCGGTGTTCGACTACCCGTCGTTCGTGCAGTCCACGCTGGGCTTCGGCGGCCTTCTGCTGGGAGCCTCTAACGCGGCCACGATGCCGCTGTCCGCCCCTTCGGTGTGGTTGCCGGCGCTTCTGGGTGCGGTGTTTATCGCGGTGTTCGTGCGGCGCCAGCGCGTGATCGCCCATCCGCTCATCTGCTTGGATATTTTCGCGTCGCGTCACTACCGGCCCGGGTTCGTGGCGCAGAACTGCCTGTTCGCGTCGTTCATGGGCATCACGCTCGTTCTGCCGCTGTTCATCCAAGGGCCCTGCCATATGACGGCACTGGATGCTGGCATCGCGTTCATCCCCGCCACGGTGGTGGCGCTGTTCGTGAACCCGTTGGCCGGCGTGCTGGTGGACAAGGTGGGCGCCCGGGCCGTGTGCATCACTTCCTCGGTCTTCCTCACGGTGGGAGCCGCCTCGTTCATGTTCGTGGGCCCAGGCACGCCGCTGTGGGTCCTCACGCTGCTGCAGGGTGTGCGCGCCGTGGGTGTGAGCGGGCTGGTGGGGCCGCTGAACTCCTATGGGTTGTCGGGCTTGAGCGGCGGCCTCGTCATGGACGGCAGCGCGTTCTTCGCCACGGCCCGTCAGGTGTGCGCCTCGCTGGGCACGGCACTTATGATGCTGATCGTCACCGTGGTGGGTGCGGCCGTAGCCGTCGCGGATCCGGCCGCTGCCGGCGCTGCTGCCGTCGACGGCGGGGCGAGCCTGTCCGCGCTGCCCTACCAGCTGGCTTTTGCCCTCTCCACGCTGTTCGCCGCCGCCGTGCTGGTGACGGCCCTTTGGAAGATACGCTGAGCAGAAAGCGAGTTTAACTCGCTGAAATGGCTTGAAAATGACGAAACATCGGTTTTGTGGCCCTTAAAAGTTAGAATAAACTAACCTTCATCTGCGGTTTTCCGAGACAAATCACTCCTTTTTCGCTGCGGTGGGTGCCGTTTTGCCGATGTTTCGTGATTTCCAAGCCATTTCGCCCGAGAAAGCACCGTTCTGACCGATCTTTCGTCATTTCCAAGCCATTTTGCTCCCGAAGGGCTTCAGTGCTCGTTTCGCTGAGGGGATGGAGCCGCTGGAAAGAGCCATGGTTTATAATCGATGGCGTATCGAATTGACTTGCGAAGCGTGCCTCGCGGCTTGGTGGAGGCGCGAGATGTGATAAACGAACGGGGCCGGCAATCCTGAGGTTGGGCGCGGTCTCCAATGTGAAAGGCGGCCTTCGTGGCGTTTCTTCTCGGTTGTGAAAAGGTGCGGGTGGAATTCCCCACGAAGACGGTGTTCGAGGGACTGTCCCTCGGGGTGGACGAGGGGGCCCGCATCGGTATTGTGGGCCAGAACGGCGATGGCAAGTCCACGCTTCTGCGAGTGCTCTCCGGCGACGTGGAAGTGGACGACGGCCGCGTCATCCGCACCCGCGGCGTGTCGGTGGGCATGCTCGGCCAGAGCGACGACTTACGCGATGGGGACACCGTTGAACGGGCCGTCGTGGGGGACCGTCCCGAATACGAATGGGCCGGCGACCCTCAGGTTCGCGCCATCATCGCGGGGCTGCTCGAGGATGTGGATTGGAACGCGACAGTGGGCACCCTTTCGGGCGGCCAGCGGCGACGGGTCGATCTGGCCCGGCTGCTCATCGGTGACTGGGACGTGCTCATGCTGGACGAGCCCACCAACCACCTGGACGTGCGCGCCATCACCTGGCTCGCCGAGCACCTGAAGACCCGCTGGCGCCGCGGGGCAGGGGCGCTGCTCGTGGTGACCCACGACCGTTGGTTTCTCGACGAGGTCTGCGAGGCGATGTGGGAGGTGCACGGCCGCCGTGTCTGGCCCTTCGAGGGAGGCTTTTCCGCTTACATCATGCAGCGGGTGGAGCGGGATCGCCTGGAGGCTCTGGCCGAGCAGAAGCGCCAGAACGCCCTGCGCCGCGAGCTGGCGTGGCTCTCCCGCGGCGCCCGCGCCCGGGCCACCAAGCCCAAGTTCCACGTGGCCGCCGCCCAGGCGCTCATTGCCGATGTGCCGCCCTTGCGCAACGAGCTGGAGCTCAAGCGCATGGCCATGGCGCGTCTCGGCAAGCAGGTGGTCGATCTGAAAGGCGCATCGCTGCGCTTCGGGAACCGCGTCATCTTGGACGATGTCGACTGGATCATCGGCCCCGGCGATCGCTACGGCATCGTGGGCGCCAACGGCATCGGCAAGACGACGCTTCTGCGCATCATCCAAGGGCTGCAGCCGCTCGATTCCGGGCGCGTGAAAATCGGCCAGACCGTGCGTTTCGCCGTGCTGTCGCAGCATTTGGACGAGCTGCGCAAGCTCGGCGACGACCGCGTGCGCCAGGTGATCTCGCGCTACTCGCGGCGCACGATGCTCGACGGCAAGGAGATGACACCGGGGCAGCTGCTCGAACGGCTCGGGTTCACCAAAGATGACCAGAACGAGCCGGTGTGCGACCTGTCCGGCGGCCAGAAGCGTCGGTTGGCGCTCATGCTCATCTTGCTGGACGAGCCCAACGTGCTCATCTTGGACGAGCCGGGAAACGACTTGGACACCGACATGCTGGCGGCGGTGGAGAGCCTGCTCGATGGCTGGCCCGGCACGCTTCTGCTCGTCACCCACGACCGCTACCTCATGGAGCGCGTGACCGACCACCAGTTCGCGCTCATCGACGGCAAGGTGCGCCACCTGCCCGGCGGCGTCGACGAGTACCTGAAGCTCGCGGAGGAAGCCGACCGTGAAGCGGCGAAAAACACTGAGGGCGGCCGCGGGGGCGGCTCTGGAACTTGTCCTGGAAACGGCATCGCAAACCGTCCTGGTTCCTCCGTCGGGGGCGACCTTGGTCGCCCCTCGTCCGCGGCGTCCAATGATTCCGGGAATGCGGCCGCCCCTTCCACCCCTGCCCTCTCCGGCGGCGAGCAGCGCGCCCTGCGCAAGCTCATGGCTTCCAACGAGAAGAAGATCGAGACCTTAAAGGGCAAGATCGAGAAGAAGCAGCTGGAAATGGCTGCCGCCGACCAGTCCGACTACCTGGTGCTCACCGCCATGCAAGAGGAGATCGCCGACTTCGAGGCTCAGATAGAATCCCTCGAGCTGGAATGGTTCGAAGCCGCCGAGAAACTGGGGGAGTAGTGGCCGCGTACAAGACCATAGCCGCTCCCGCCGAGGCGGAGATCGTCGAGAAGAAGAGCCGCTTCATCGGGCAGATCGCGCCGGTGTCCACCGAGGAAGAGGCGCTCGCGTTCATCGCTGAGGTGAAGGCGGCCCACCGCATGGCGCGCCACAACGTGTATGCCTATGTGCTGCGGGGCGGGCGCGTGCGCTACACCGACGACGGGGAGCCGGCCAAGACGGCGGGCATGCCCACCCTCGAGGCCATTCAGCATGCGGGCTTGGAAGATGTGGCGGTGGTGGTCACCCGCTACTTCGGCGGCGTTCTGCTCGGCACCGGCGGCCTGGTGCGCGCTTACACCGACGCCACGAAAGCGGCCATCGAAGCGGCGGACATCGTCACGGTGTCGGTCTGCGTCGACATCGTTCTGGAAGTTCCCTACGGTCTGTACGAGCAGCTGTGCCGGGTGGCCGAGGGCTGCGGCGCGAAGCTTGCCGAGAGCGACTTCGCCGAGAACGTCCTGCTCACCTTCCGCATGCTCGACGGCACCCAGGCCTCCTTCCTGGAAAAGCTCACCGAGCTCACCCGCGGCCAAAGTGAAATCATCGTGACGGAGCCCTTCGACGCGGCGTTCTAAGGGGCGCGCCTGTGCTATAATCGCTCTTGCCTAAAGAAGGGCGCCCCAAACGGAACGCCCTTCGGCGAGGGTGCCTAATCCTCGTCATTTTGCGAGGGGTTCCCGCCGTTATTCGGCGGGTTCTCTCTTATTTGGGCCAAAATGGCCACAATTAAGGAGGCCACCCCAAGCAAGACTTGGACTAAGGCCAGCGTATCGCTCATCTGCATCACCCCCTTTCCTAGCTAGCATCGTGGTGGGGTGAATGCAGAGGGCGTATGCTCCCTGCGAGGTTGATTATAGCATACAAATGTTCGTAGATTGGTGAGAATTCGACATGTACGGATTGAAGACGGAGAACTCGTTCGATGCCTCTCATTTTCTGACTGATTACCACGGGAAGTGCGAGAACTTGCACGGGCACCGCTGGCGCGTGGTGGCCTATCTGGAGGTGGAGCACCTGCAGACGGAGGGCACCTGCAAGGACATGGTGGTGGATTTCGGCGAGTTCAAGGCCGAGCTGCGTGCGCTGACCGAGCGGCTCGACCACCATTTCATCGTGGAGGAGGGCTCCCTTGCCCCCGACACCCTGACGTGCCTCGAGCGTGAGGGCTTCGCCCTGTTCATCGTGCCCTTCCGCACCACGGCGGAGAACCTCGCGAAGTGGTTCTTCGACGCGCTCGCTGAACGCGGGTTGCCCGTGGCTCAGGTGGAGGTCTACGAGACCCCCAACAACTGCGCCTACTACCGGGAGCAGCGATAGCCCATGGTGCCCGAGGAAGAGAACGACGGCCTGCTGGATGCTGAGCGGCATCAGGCGCGCCATACCATTGCTCCCCGTGCTCAGCTGTTCCCCGTGGCGGAGAAGTTCGTGTCCGTGAACGGGGAGGGCCTGGCGGCGGGGCGGCCGGCCGCTTTCATCCGGTTCGCCGGCTGCAACATGTGGTGCACCTACTGCGACACCCGCTGGGCGAACCATCCGCTGGTGGAAGTGGAGGGCTGGAGCGTGCCCGACCTGGTTGCCTGGGTGGCCGAGACCGGCGTGTCGTGCGTGACGCTTACTGGTGGCGAGCCGCTTTTGCAGCCCTACCTGCCCGATTTGGTGCAGACTCTGCTCGCAGTGGACGACCCGCGCCCCTTGCGCGTGGAAATCGAGACCAATGGCTCGCGCGACTTGAGCCCCATGGCGCATCTGCGCGAGGCCTGCGCCGAGGCGGGGCTGTCCGGCAGCCTGCATTTCACGGTGGATTGGAAGACGCCCACGGCCGGCGAGGCGGTGTCCGCCGCCATGCGCCGCGAGAACTATGAGCTGCTGGATACGCGCGATGCCGTGAAGTTCGTCGTGGGCACCGAGGATGATCTGGCCTTCATGGAGCGGTGCGCCGACGAGGTGGGGCTGTGGGATCGCTGCGCGGTGCTGGTGAGCCCGGTATGGGGCGCTATCGAGCCGGCCGAGATCGCCGCTTACCTCATCGAGCACGGCCTCGACCGCGCCCGTTTGCAGTTGCAGCTGCACAAGATCATCTGGCCCGACGAGACGCGCGGGGTCTAGGGCCGCGTCATCCTGAGCGGAGCGCCAAAGGCGCGGAGTCGAAGGAACTGGAAGGAACGAAGCATGACCAACAACAAAGCTCTGGTGCTGTGCTCTGGCGGCGTGGATTCCACGACGCTTTTGGCCCGGGCTGTGAGCAAGTACGGAGCGGAAAACGTGTATGCGCTTTCCATCAGCTACGGGCAGAAGCATGTTCGCGAAATTGAGGCGGCCTGCGCCGTAGCGGCCCATTACGGCGTAGAGCAGCGCTTCCTCGATTTGGGCGCCATCTTTGCCGACAGCGACTGCTCGCTTCTGGCTCATTCCGATGCGGTCATCCCCGAGTCCTCCTACGCCGAGCAGCAGGCCGCTGGCGACGGCGGTCCGGTGAGCACCTACGTTCCCTTCCGCAACGGGCTCTTCCTTTCCTCGGCTGCCTCGATGGCCCTTTCCCTCGGCTGTTCGGTGGTCTATTACGGCGCCCACCACGACGACTGGGCCGGCAATGCCTATCCCGATTGCTCGCTGGAGTTCGTGGAGGCCATGAATCGCGCCATCGTGGAGGGCACCGGCGGCGAGCTTCGCTTGGAAGCCCCGTTCGTCACTTGGTCGAAGGCCGATATCGTGCGCGAGGGCTTGGCACTGGGGGTGCCCTACGAGCTCACCTGGTCGTGCTACGAAGGAGGAGAGGCGCCCTGCGGCCGCTGCGCCACCTGTCTCGACCGCGCCGCCGCCTTCGCCGCCAACGGCGTCGAAGACCCGGCGTTGGGGTAGCGCTTTGCTTGTGGCGATCTGGTTTCTGTGGTAAAGTATGTCTGCCTAAAAAAGGGCCGCCCCAACGGAGCGCCCCGTGGTGAGGGTGCCTAGTCCTCACCGTTGTGATTGGAGTTCCCGCCGCTGGTCGGCGGGTTCTCTTTTATCAGAGCCAGAACGGCTACGATAAAGGTGGCAGCTCCAATCAGGACTTGGACTAAGGCCAGCATATCGCTCATCTGCATCACCCCCTTTCCTAGCTAGCATGGTTGCGGGGTGAATGCAGTGGGCTTTGTGCTCCCTGTAATACTCATATTAGCATACATGCGTTCGATATACAAGTATGATGGTAAAGAATATTGGAGTTGCAAGATGAAACCAATGGATATGGCTGAAGCGCTGTTTGGCAGCGATGATGATGCAACGGGGAAGCCCGAGGGGTCGGTGGATACCTCGGCGATGGCTGCCATCGCGGCCCATCTGGCTCGCGAGGATGCTGGTTCTGCGCCGGTCGCCCCTGCCCCTGCCCCCGCGGCTGCCCCGGCCGGGCGCGACGAGGGCGAGACCCGCGCTGGTGGCGTCACCTTGCTCGGCAACCAGCACACCCAATACCCGACCGACTACGATCCGTCGGTGCTGGAGACCTTCGAGAACAAGCACCCGGGAAACGACTACTTCGTGAAGTTCAACTGCCCTGAGTTCACGAGCCTGTGCCCCATCACCGGCCAGCCGGACTTCGCCACCATCTACATCTCCTACGTGCCCGATGTGCGCATGGTGGAGAGCAAGTCGCTCAAGCTGTACCTGTTCAGCTTCCGCAACCACGGCGACTTCCACGAGGACTGCATGAACATCATCATGAAGGACCTCATCGCGCTCATGGATCCGAAGTACATCGAGGTCTGGGGCAAGTTCACCCCGCGCGGTGGCATCTCCATCGACCCATACTGCAACTATGGACGCCCCGGCACCCGCTGGGAGGAAGTGGCCTGGACGCGCCTGTCCCAGCACGACCTATACCCCGAGAAAGTGGACAACCGCTAGGCGCTGTGCGACTCGCTGCCGAGCGTCGATTGACGGCTTGCGATGAGCTGCCCGGGCGGTGCCGTGGGGAATTGCCGCGCCGCCGTCGTGCTGCGGTGACAGAATGCGAGCTTTATGCGAAAATACCTTCCGAACTACGAAGAAGAACGCACGTAAGGTAGCTAGCACATTATGACCGCCCAATTCAGCATCCGGGAGGCCGATCCGCAGATCGTCGCGCGTCTGGCGCACGACCTCGGTCTGCCCCGCTTCATCGCGACGACCCTCGTGGCCCGCGGCATCACCACGGTGCGGGCCGCCAAGCGCTTCTTGAGTCCCTCGCTCGACCGCGACTGGCGCAATCCCTTGGAGATCCCAGGGCTGGCGGAGGTGGCCGACGGGCTCATCAACGCCATCCGCGAGAAGAAGCGCATCGTCGTGTTCGGCGACTTCGATTTGGACGGCATCTCCGCTACCACCGTGCTCACCCGGGGCCTGCGGGCCCTCGGCGCCTGCGCGTTCCCCTTCATTCCCCGCCGTTTCGAGGAGGGCTACGGCATCACCGCTGCCGCCTTCGAGCGCGCCCGGGCCTTAGAGCCCGACGTCATCGTCACCGTGGACTGCGGCATTGCCTGCAAAAACGAGGTGGCCGACATCCTGAAGGCAGGGGTGGAGGTCTACATCACCGACCACCACGAGGCGGCCGACCTTGTGCCCGAGGGCGTTCCCGTGGCCGATCCGAAGATGGCCGATGATTGCCCCAGCGCTATCCTCGCCGGCGTGGGCGTGGCCTTAAAGCTCGTGCAGGTGCTCGGCAGCCGCCTGGGCTTTCCGCATTTGTGGCGCAGCTACACCGACTTCGCCACCTTGGGCACCGTGGCCGACCTTATGCCCATGCGCGACGAGAACCGGGCCCTTGTGGCCGACGGCCTCGCGCGCATGAATGCCAATCCGCGCCCCTGCATCGCCGCGCTTCTGGCCACCACGGGCCAGGCCGGCAAACCGCTTTCGGCCACGAACCTGTCGTTCTCCCTCATCCCGCGCCTGAACGCCGCCGGGCGCATGGGCAATGCCGATTTGGCGCTTGATCTGCTCATGTGCGACAACTACGGCGAGTGTTGCGCCATGGCCGAGGCCCTGGAGGACGTGAACAACCAGCGGCGCGCCATCGAGGCGGAGTTGTCGGACATCGCGAAGGAGCAGGCCGGCAGGATCTACCACGGCCAGCGGGCGCTTGTCGTGGCCGGCGAGGGCTGGCACGAGGGCGTGAAGGGTATCGTGGCTTCCCGCCTCGTGAACACCTACGGGGTGCCGGCGCTCCTGTTCACCATCGACGGCGACGAGGCCCGCGGCTCGGGGCGCTCCGTGGGCAACGTGAATCTCTTCGAGGCGGTGGAGTCGATCTCGTATCTCACGAAGCGCTTCGGGGGCCATGGGGCGGCCGTGGGCGTCACCATCCCCACCAAAAATTTGAAGGCCTTCGCTCAGCGCCTCGACGCCTATATGCAGAAGCTGCCGGAGGCGGCCTTCCATCCGCTGACCGAGGTGGACGCGCTCGTGAGCCTGGACGAGCTGACGCTCGAATCCGTGGCGCTCGTGGAGCGGCTCGCCCCCTTCGGCCAGGAGAACCCCCAGCCCACCTTCCTCGCGCGGAACGTGACGCTCGTGAACACCCGGGCCGTGGGCCAGACCAAAGACCACTTCGCCTGCACGCTGACGAACGGGCGCGCATCGGTGGCCGGCATCATGTTCCACTGCGCGGCCATCGACGCGCTGCTCGTGAACGACGCGGTGGTGGACGCCGCCTTCACGGTGCAGATCGACGAATGGCGCGGCCGTCGCTCGGTGAAGGCCATGTTGGAAACCGTGGCCCCGGCGCGCAGCTGCTGCGCTTTGGAGGCCTGTCTCGACCCGGACGCCGTGTCGTTCACCGCCGATCTGTTCGCCGAGGCGGAAGGGGAACCCGACCTTGCGGCCGCCGACGAGGCGCCCGAGCCGGCGCTGCCCGACTTGGCCCCCCGCCGCGCCCAGTGGGAGGAGACGGCCCGGCGCGATCCGGACGGCTTGGAGGCGGCCATTGTGAAGGCCATCATCGGCGACCGCCCGCTGCATCCGGCCCAGCGAGAGATTCTCGATCGGCTGCGGGCGGGGAAGTCCACCTTCGCCGTCATGGCCACGGGACGCGGCAAGTCGCTGTGCTTCCAAACCTATGCCGCCTTCCGCGCGCTGACCGACCATGCCGCGAGCCTGTTCATCTACCCCTTGCGGGCGCTCATCGCCGACCAGGTGTTCCACCTGCGGGCGAGCCTCGAGCGCTTCGGCATCGTGAGCGCCGTCATCACCGGCGAGTCGACGCCCGAGGAGCGCGCGGCGGTGTACGCGGGGTTGGCCGACGGGAGCCTCGATATCGTGCTCACCACGCCGGAGTACCTCATGTTCCACACCGACGAGCTGGCGGCCTCGGGGCGCGTCGGGTTCGTCGTCGTGGACGAAGCGCACCACATCGGCCAGGCCAAGGCCGGCCAACGCGTGGCCTACACCCAGCTCGACCGGGCGCTGACCCGGCTCGGAGACCCCGTGGTGCTCGCGGTGACCGCCACGGCCAACGACACCGTGGCCGACGACATCGATGCGGTACTGCCCATTCAGGACTCGGTCATCGACGAGACGGCTCGCGACAACCTGTACCTGGACGACCAGCGAAACATCCCGCACCGCGACGACTATTTGGCCTCCCTGGTGGCCACGGGCGAGAAGACCGTCATCTATGTGAACTCCCGCGAGCATTCCGTGGCGCTCGCGCGCATGCTGCGCCGGCGGGTGCCGCAGCTCGCCTGCATGATCGGCTTCTACAACGCGGGGCTCTCCCGCGACGAGCGCAAGCGCATCGAGGAGCTGTTCCGTCGCGACGACTTGAAGGTGCTCGTGGCCACCTCGGCCTTCGGGGAAGGGGTCGATATCCCCAACATCCGGCACGTGGTGCTGTATCATCTGCCCTTCAGCGACGTGGAGTTCAACCAGATGAGCGGCCGGGCCGGGCGCGATGGGAAGCCGGCGTGGGTGCATCTGCTCTACGGGCGCGGGGACGCCTCCATCAACGAGCGCATCTTGGCCGACGCGACGCCGGACCACGATGTGATGGCCCAGGTGTACCGCAAGCTGCGCTCGCTGCAGCGCAATACCCCCGACGACTACTTCTGCGTGGCCGACGCCGATTTGGCCGAGGCCGCCTCCGATGCCTTCCGCGCCGTGAGCCCCACCTCCGCCGCCTGCGGCTTGGCCGTGTTCCGCGAGCTCGGGCTCATCGAGACGCGCACCGTCTACGAGGGCGGCCGCCCGCATCTGTGGGTGCGGGTGCGCGAGGGGGCGTCGAAGGTGGAGCTCACCGATTCGGTGCGCTACCGCGAGGGCATCGACGAGCGCACGCTGTTCGGCGGCTTCTGCCGCTGGGCGCTGGGCACCGACGGGCCGACGCTTACGGTGCGCCTTTCCCATCCCATCATGCCGAAAAACCGGCCGGGCCAGGGACATTAACCAGTAACGATCCGCGGATACGTCCGCGTTAAGGAGAAGGGAGGCGCCCGTGAGCGTCGAGAGAGACGATTCCGTCCGCGCCGCGGCCGATGCCGTCAGCGCCGGGAAGGCCACCAAGGAGACGGTGGACGCGCTTTTGGGCCGTCCGCATCCCACGGCCGATTCGGCCATCGAGCGCGGGCCCGCCACGCCCGAGGACCGCTTCGCCGAACTCGCGCGCCTGACGAGCGCGTACATGGACGCGCCGGAGGAGGCCATGCTGCGCCGTGCCTTCGAGTTTGCCCGCGCCGCTCACGCGGGCCAGTGCCGCAAGTCCGGCGAGCCGTTCATCATCCATCCCATCGAGGTGGGCATCATCCTGGCCGATCTGCGCATGGACGCCGAGACCATCACGGCGGCGCTGCTCCACGACACCGTGGAGGACACGAAGGTGACCGCCGAGGAAGTGGAGCGCACCTTCAACCCGCAGGTGCGGGCGCTGGTGGAAGGCGTCACCAAGATCACCCGCATCGAGGTGGAATCCCTCACCGACGAGCAGGCGGCCACGATCCGCAAGATGTTCGTGGCCATGTCCAAGGACATCCGCGTCATCGTCATCAAGCTGGCCGACCGCCTGCACAACATGCGCACACTGGCGGCCCTGCGCGAGGACCGGCGCATCTTCAAGTCCCGCGAGACGCTGGAGATCTACGCCCCCATCGCCCATCGCCTCGGCATCAATTCCATCAAGTGGGAGCTGGAGGACCTCTCCTTCTTCTACCTGGAGCCCAACAAGTACAAGCAGGTCTCCCGCATGGTGACCGAGTCCCGCGCCGAGCGCGAGAAGTACCTGGCCGACGTCATCGCCGTGCTCCACGAGGAGATGGGGAAGGTGGGGATTTCGGCCCAGATCATGGGGCGTCCGAAGCATCTGTACTCCATCTACCAGAAGATGACGAAGAAGGGTAAGGGCTTCTCGGAGATTTACGACCTCATCGCCGTGCGCATCATCACCAGCTCGGTGAAGGACTGCTACTCGGCCCTGGGCGCGGTGCACACCTTGTGGCACCCCATGCCCGGCCGCTTCAAAGACTACATCGCCATGCCGAAGTTCAACATGTACCAGTCGCTGCACACGACGGTCATGGGGCCAGCGGGGCGTCCCTTGGAGGTGCAGATCCGCACCGAGGAGATGCACCGCAATTCCGAGTACGGCGTGGCGGCCCACTGGCGCTACAAGGAGACCGGCGCCTCGCGCCCCGGCGCCGCCGACAACCTGGACGCCCAGCTGGCGTGGCTGCGCCAGATGGTGGACTGGCAGGACGAGACCGAGGACTCCCGCGAGTTCTTGAAGTCGCTTAAGATGGACCTCGACGACACGGAGGTCTTCGTGTTCACGCCCAAGGGCGAGGTCATGAGCCTGCGCGCCGGCTCCACGCCGGTGGACTTCGCCTACGCCATCCATACCGAGGTGGGCAACCACTGCGTGGGCGCCAAGGTGAACGGCTCCATTGTGCCGCTGTCCTATCAGCTGCAGGTGGGCGACCGCGTGGAGGTGCTCACCCAGAAGAGCGCGAGCCCCTCCCGCGACTGGCTGAACATCGTGAAGACGCCCTCGGCCCGCAGCAAGATCCGTTCCTACTTCTCGAAGATCACCCGTTCCGACGACATGCAGATGGGCCGCGACATGCTCGTGCGCGAGATGCGCAAGCACGGACTGGGCCTGTCGAGCGCCCAGTCGATGCGGGCGCTGAAGCTGGTGGCCGAGGCGCTCGGCTTCAAAGACCCCGATGAGATGTACGTGCACATCGGCACGGGCAAGGAGAAGGCCCAGCACGTCACAAACCGCTTGCTGAAGATCCTGGTGGACAAGGGCAACGAAGAGGCGGAGAAGCCCACGGTGGGCACATCGGCCTCCTCCACGGGCATTATGGCCCCCATGCTCACGTCCGTGAAGCGCCCGAAGAAGCACGAGACCCACTCGTCCCAGGGCATCGTGGTGAAGGGTGTCGACGACGTGCTCGTGCGCCTGTCGCGCTGCTGCAACCCCGTGCCCGGCGACGATATCTTGGGGTTTGTGACTCGCGGCCGCGGCGTGTCGGTGCACCGGGCCGACTGTCCCAATGCGCTCGACTTGAAACGGCATCCCGAGCGCATCATCGAGGTGGAATGGGAGGGCACGCCCACGGCGGCCACCTACCAGGTGGAAATCTACATCGAGGCGCTCGATCGCATGAACCTGCTTCTGGACGTGACGCGCGTCATTTCCGAGATGGGCGCCAATGTGCTGTCCTGCAACACCACCACCCACCGCGACGGCATGGTGGAGATGCGCTTCCTCTTCCAGCTGTCCGACTTGGCGGTTATCGAGCGCATGACAAAGCGCCTGTCCGCCATCGACGGCGTCTTCGATGCCCGTAGAATGATGCCCCAAGGATCAAGCAAGAAAGGTTGAGATGTGGGGAGACGTCGGGTGCCTTGACCGAGCGAGTTCCGCAGATGGTACCGAAGGCGCAGCGAGAAGGGGAGAAGTAAGCCCTGACGCCTTCGATACCAGCGAGGACTGTTTGAGCGAATCAAGGTACCCGGCGCCTCCCCTTCCAGTTGCTTTCAATATAGTATTCAAGAAAGGTTGAGCTATGGCGACGGATTTGTATGAGATCAGCGGATTGTGCGTCGATGTCGAGTATATGGTCATGGGCGTGCTTGCCAACAACGTGTACATCGTATCCGACGGCGAGGGCACCATGGTGGTGGATCCGAGCTGCTCGGTCGACAAGATTCACGCGGCCTTGGGCGACCGCAAACTGGATGCCATCGTGCTCACCCATTCGCATTTCGACCACACCGGCGCCGCTGCTGAGCTGCGTGAGGCCACGGGTGCGCCCGTCATTGCCTCGGCCGTGGATGCTCCGCTTATCGAGGAGCCCTGCGACGAGGATCTCTCCACCCGCGGGGTGCCCTGCCCGGTCGACCGCACCGTGGCCCACGGCGATGTCGTGGAAGTGGGGAACATGAAGTGGAAGGTCATCGCGACACCCGGCCACACTCCCGGCTCCATCTGCTTGTTCGACATACCGCAGTTCGGCAACCATCCCAAGGGGCTGCCGGTGCTCATCTCGGGCGACACGCTGTTCGCCGGCACCGTCGGCCGCACCGATTTCGCAGGTGGATCGATGGCCGACATGCGCGCCTCCTTGAAGAAGCTCGCGGCCCTGCCCGACGACACGGCGGTTCTTCCCGGCCACAACAACCTCACCACCATCGGCGCCGAGCGCCGCCGCGTCTTCGCCCTCTACGGCGACCCGGAGTAGGAGCTTTTTCAAAAAAACACAGCAGTCTGTCTCATTGACGGCGTGTCATAGGGTAGACTTGGGCCACTGCGCATTTTCTGGGTGCAGTTTATCTGTTGGAAGGAACTCCGTGACGATCGAGTGGACCTTTTTCCTCTCCGAGCTTATGCAGAACCCCATCCTTCTGGTGGTGACCCTGCTTAATATCGGCGTTATCATCGTGAACGGCGCGACGGATGCGCCCAATGCCATCGCCACGGCGGTCTCCACCCGGGCCATGAAGCCTCGGCACGCCATCATCATGGCGGCGGTGTTCAATTTCCTGGGGCTTTTGCTCGTGTCGCTGGTCTCCACGGCGGTGGCCCATACCATTTTCTCCATGGTGGATTTCGGCGGCAACTCCCATCAGGCCCTGACGGCGCTCATGGCAGCGATGGTCGCCATTATCGTCTGGGGTGCGGCGGCCTGGTGGTTCGGCATCCCCACCTCCCAGTCCCATTCGCTCATCGCCGGCCTCACGGGGGCTGCCATCGCCGTCCAGGGCGGTCTCGATGCCATCAACGGGGCCGAGTGGATGAAGGTCATCTACGGCATTTTGCTCTCGACGCTGCTCGGCTTCGGCCTGGGCTGGCTCAACTACAAGCTCATCGGGCGGCTGTGCCGGCATGTGAACCGTCAAAAGGCGAACTCGTTCTTCAAGTGGGCGCAGATATGCTCCGGCGCCGGCGTGGCCTTCATGCATGGCGCCCAAGACGGCCAGAAGTTCATGTCCATCTTCATGCTGGCCATTATGATGACCGCCGGCATGGGCATGGATCTGTCGGGCGTGGCGATGCCCATGTGGCTCATGATCTTCTGCGCCTTCAACATGGGCCTCGGTACGGCCGTGGGCGGCGAGCGCATCATTAAGTCCGTGGGCATGGACATGGTGAAGCTCGAGGCGTTCCAGGGATTCGCCGCCAGCCTTTCCACGTTCGTGAGCCTTATGCTCGCCACCTTCGGGGGCTTGCCGGTTTCCACGACGCACACCAACACGACGGCCATCATGGGCGTGGGGGCCGCGAAGAACCCCAAGTCCGTGAAATGGTCTATCGCCATCGATATGGTGAAGACGTGGGTGCTCACCTTCCCGGGGTGCGGCATCCTGGGCTTCGCCTGTGCCAAATTGTTCCTTATGATCCTGTAACACGAGAAGGGAAGTCCAATGGCCAAGAAACACAAGTACGATTACTTCGACGCCTACGAAGAGCTGTCCGATCTGGCCGTGCAAGAGGCGAGCGTCCTTGTGCGCGCCATGGAGAACTTCACCGATGCCGCTGCCCTGCGCGCGGTGCTCGATGAGGCCCATGCGCTCGAGCACGCCGGCGACATGATCAACCACGACATCTACAAGCACGTCGGCAACGACTTCATGCCGCCGTTCGATCGCGAGGACATCGTGGCTTTGGCCGGCGCGCTGGACGAGATTCTGGATGAGATCGAGGACGTGCTGCAGTACTTCTACATGTTCGACATCCATCAGATTCCCGAGGACGCCCTGCGCTTCGCCACGCTCATCCGCAAGTCGTGCAAGGCCGTGGACGCCGCCATGGAGGATTTCCGCAACTTCAAGAAGTCGAAGAACTTCAAGCAGCTGGTCATTCAGGTCTCCGACAACGAGGAGGAGGCCGACGCGCTGTACGTGGAGGTCATCCGCAACCTGCACGTGAACCACGCTGACGAGCCCATGCACGTGCTGAAGTGGTCGCGCCTGTACGCCTTCATGGAGAGCTGCTGCGACGCCTGCGAACACACCGCTGACCTCATGAGCACTATCTTGCTGAAGAACATGTAAGGTCGGGGTCGGGCAATCGGTATACCTCCGTAGGGGCGGCGCTTGCGCCGCCCTTTCTGCATTGGCAGATGTTCGGGCTTGGGAGGGCCGACCAAGGTCGGCCCCTACGGGGGCGGTCGGGGCGGCCCCTGCGGGGGATGGCAGATGTTCGGGTTTAGCGGCGTTTCTTTAGGTCGCGGGGGTTGTGCTGGGGCTTCTTCGGATCGGGGGTTTGCGGTTCGAAGGGGTCGAAGGCCGGCTCGTCGTCGGCTTTTCGTGCCGCATCCGCGTCGGCGCCTTCCATGCCTTCCTTTTTCTCGCTTCCCGCATCTTCTGTGTCCTGGGCGTCCGCGGCAGAATCCTTCACCGCTGCCTGCGGGCCGGTGCGACGGGGCTCGTGCTCCAGGCCGATGATGCGGTAGAGCTCGTCGCGGTCGACGAACAGGCGATCGGAGGGGTCCGGCGCCGGCTCTGCGACGTGCTCGTCCTCGTCGGCCAAGGGCACCACCAGTTTATCCATGAGCACGGTGGGTTGGAAGTGCTCACCGTCGTCGTCCATCCAACGGCCGCTCAGACGGTCGTAAAGCTTCTTGCCCCTCCTCTTGAAGCGGTCGAACTTGGTCGTGCCCTGGCGTTCGCGGGCCGTCTTGCCCATGGGCACGTGCACCTTCCGCGCGATGAAGCGCATCGGCCGCGCCACGCTTTCCACCACGGTGTCCGAGTAGTCGCGGGGCGGCTTGGTGCGCCAGCCCATGATGAGGGACAGGTAGCGCAGAACCATGATGAGGCCGGCGCACAGGATGCCCGCCGTGTCGGGCAGGATGCCGCTGGCCTTCAGCGGACAGTAGACCATGCAGCCGATAAGGGCCGCGCTGCCGTAGATGGGGCCGGTTTGGAAGGCGACGGGCGGCCGGTTCATGAGCACGTCGCGGGAGATGCCCCCGCCGATGGAGGTGATGGTGCCGAGCACTACCGAGGGGATGACGGTAAGGCCCGCCGAGAGGCTCTTCGACGCGCCGATGATGGCCCACAGGGCTACCGAGATGTTGTCCAGAAGATCGACGATGGGATCCAGGTAGGTGGCCAGCTTGCCGAAGTAGAACACCGCCACGCCGGCCAGAGCGCAGGACAGGAGAAACCAAGGGCTCTGGAAGGCGTACAGGCCGTAGTTCTGCAGCAGGATGTCGCGGATGATGCCGCCGCCCATGCCGGTGATGCAGGCGATGGCCACGGTGCCGAAGATGTCGTAGCGGGCGCGCACGGCGGACATGCCGCCGGACAGGCCGCCGGTGACGGTGGCGGCGAATTCGAACCAGAAGGGGAGGTCGAAGGCGGTCTCGAGGGTCATGGGCGTTCCTACCGATTCCGCACGTCGGGGACGTCGTCGCCGGCCGCGGCGTCTTCCACAGCCACGACGAGGGCCACCACGGGCTCGCCGTAGAAGTTCACATCGGCGGTGAGGCGGTGGGAAGCGGCCAGGTCGAAGTCATCGGCGTCCATGGTCTTAATGGCATCCAGGGCGCCTGCGTGCGCCTGGTCGTACAGATCCCAGAAGTTGGCGCGGCTGACGGCCTCGGTGGCCGGATGGCGCCAGGGCGCGCGCTCGTCGTTGGCGAAGGCGGAAGTGGCGCGCTCGGCGGCCCGGTGGCTCATGGCCCCGGTCATGGCGTGGGGGCGCACGAGGCGCTCGGCAGCGGAGAGCACGGCGCGCTTGGCGCCGGTGGGGGAGTAGAGGGCCCGCTGGGCCGCGCGCTCGGCCCGCACGGCGCTTTTGAACATGGTTTTGGGCATCGTGAGGCCGAAGGCGTCGTCGACGGCTCCGGCGTACAGGCGGCCCACGGTATCCAACATGCTGTCGCGTCCGCGCAACACCGAGGTGGCGGGATGGTAGGTGGCCACGGTCTCGCCGCGCTTGGCCGTCAGCACAAGCTCGTCCAGCTCGGTCTCGATAACGGCGTGCACCTCGTGGGCGTCCTCGGCCGTAAGGCCTTCCACGCCAGCGCCGCACAAGGCATCGACCTGGCTAATGATGAGCGGATGCACCATGCTGTCCAGCAGGTAATGGCATACGTAGCCCAGCGCGTAGGCGCGTCCGATGGAGCGCTCCTGCGCCGGCAGCTCGCGCACAGCGCTCTTCAGGGCCACGAGGAATTCCGCCGGGCGCGCCCGATGCAGCGTCGAGGCCAGCTTTCCCACGCGGCGGTAGCGCGGATCGGGCGCGACGAAGAACAAAGGATCGGGGCCCTGGTTGCCCAAAAGGAAGGCCTCGGCCGCATCGCGGGAACCTCCGATGGTATCGAAGGTCTTGCCGTACACGTCTTTCCCGAACAGGTCGTGCGTGATGATGGCCGGCATGGCTTCTCCTCTCCGATGGCGTTGCCCGATGTTGAATGCAAAGCGATCATGATAGGTACACAGGCCATCATAAACAATGGTGCGGCCGCCAGCGGACGGTGGGTGTCGTCCGTCGGAAAACCGACATACTAGGTAGACGGAGCAGACGGTGCTCCTTTGGCGAGCTGGCCGGCGTCACCTGGCGGGGTGGCCGGGGGTGCCTCGGCGGGGTGGTCGGCATCCCCGGGGTCGGATGGCCGCTCGCCGCCCGTGGCCGCTGATGGCATTCCGACCGAAGATGCGCCCGTACGGGCTGCGCTCGCCCTCATTGACCTTGCAACTTTGCTATAGTGGTGCCCACTTGCATTTTCGACTAGTTCCGTATCGAAGGAGAGCAAGCGCAATGGCTCTGATCGTCGCGAAATTCGGGGGCACGTCGGTTGCCTCCCCCGAGCGCATCAAAAACGTCGCCAAGCGCCTGGTGGGCATGCGCCAGCGCGGGGACGAGGTGGTGGCCGTGGTGTCTGCCATGGGCAAGACCACCGACGAGCTCATGGGGCTCGCCTCCGCCATCACGACGGCGCCGCCGGCCCGCGAGCTGGATCGGCTGCTGTCCACCGGCGAGCAGGTTTCCATGACGCTTCTGGCCATGGCCATCGAGGCTTTGGGCTACAAGTCCATCAGCTTCACCGGCCGCCAGGCGGGCATCGAGACCAACGGCACGCACAACAAGGCGCGCATCGTGAAGGTGCACAACGAGCGCATCTTAGACGCGCTGGACGATGGCGCCATTCCCGTGGTCGCCGGGTTCCAGGGCATCGACGCCAACGGCGACATCACCACGCTCGGTCGCGGCGGGTCGGACACGACGGCGGTGGCCATCGCCTGGGGCATTAATGCCGACGTCTGCGAGATCTACTCCGATGTGGACGGCGTCTACACCACCGACCCGCGCATCGCGCCCCGGGCCCGCAAGCTCGATTCCATCTGTTACGACGACATGCTGGAGCTCTCCAGCGCCGGCTCGGGTGTGCTGCAGAGCCGCGCGGTGGAGTTCGCCCGCAAATGGAAAGTGGTCATCCATTCTCGCTCCGCATTCTCGGAGGCCGAGGGAACCTATGTCAAGGAGGAGTACGAAATGGAAGAAGCCGTCATTACCGGCATCGCCAGCGACACGTCGGAAGTGAAGGTGACCATCCGCCAGGTGCCCGATGCGCCGAACGTGGCCGCTCGCGTGTTCGGGGCGCTGGCCGCTGCCAACGTGAACCTGGACATGATCATCCAGAATGTGTCCGAGGCCGGCTTCACCGACATCTCCTTCACGACTCCCGGGGCCGATCTGCCCCGCGCCAAGGAGACCATGGAGCGCATCGTGCCCGAGATCGGCGCCCGCGAGTTCATCGTCGACGAGGACATCGCGAAGGTGTCGCTGGTGGGCACGGGCATGAAGTCGTCGCCGGGCGTCGCCTCGCGCACGTTCCAGACTTTGGGCGACAACAACATCAACATCGTGGCCATCTCCACCTCGCCTATCCGCCTGTCCATGATCGTGGACGCGGCCCAGGCGGTGCAGGCCGTCCAGTGCCTGCACACCGCCTTCGGCCTCGATTCCGACGACGTGTTCGTGGAAACCCAGCTTTCCGCGGAAGAGATCGCCGCCAAAATGAAGAAAGGACGTTAAATGACCTGGACGAAGGAAATGCCGGCAAACCCCGTGGTGGCCGTAGCGGGAGCGACGGGTGCGGTGGGGCAGGAGTTTTTGCGCGTGCTGCACGACGTGGATTTCCCGGCGAGTGAGGTTCGCGCTCTTGCGAGCGCGCGCTCGGCTGGCAAGAAGGTGCCCTTCGAGGGGTGCGGACTCGTGCCGGCCGGCGAGCTTACCGTGCAGGAGATGACGCCGGAGTCCTTCGAGGGCGTCGACATCGCGCTGTTCTCAGCCGGCGCCTCCGTGTCCAAGGAGATGCGCGAGGCGGTCACCGCTGCCGGCGCCGTCATGATCGACAACTCCAGCGCCTTCCGCATGGATGAGGACGTGCCGCTGGTGGTGCCCGAGGTGAACCCCCAGGACGTGGCCTGGCATTCCGGCGTCATCGCGAACCCGAACTGCTCCACCATCCAGATGGTCGTCGCGCTGAAGCCGCTTTACGACCTCTCCCCCATCAAGCGCGTCGTGGTGTCCACCTACCAGGCTGCTTCCGGTGCCGGCGCGCCGGCCATGGCCGAGCTGTACGACCAGACCCGCGCCTTCCTGGACGGCACTCCCGAGGACGAGTTGGAAATCTCCGCTTTCGCCCACCGCATCGCTTTCAACACCATTCCGCATATCGACGTCTTTTTGGACGACGGCTCCACCAAAGAGGAGTGGAAGATGGTCGTCGAGACCAAGAAGATCATGGGCGACCCCGCCATCGAAGTGGCGGCCACTTGTGTGCGCGTGCCGGTGCTGCGCTGCCACGGCGAGGCCATCAACGTGGAGTTCGCCGATGAGGTGACCGTGGAGGCGGCCCGCGCGGCGCTCGAGGCGGCCCCCGGCGTGGAGGTGATGGATGACACCGCGAACAAGGTGTACCCGATGCCTGGTCTGCTTGCTGGCACCGACGGCACCTTCGTCGGACGTCTGCGCAAGGATCCGACCGTGCCCCACGGCATCGCCTTCTGGGATGTGGCCGACCAGATCCGCAAGGGAGCGGCCCTGAACGCCGTGCAAATCGCCCAGCTGCTTCTGCCGTAGAGCGCTGCTCTCGTTTCCGGTTTCGTGAGGCGGTTCTCGGGCCGTTCGCTCTGGCAGCATGCCGCACAGGCTGCCTTGGCGCCCTCGGTTGCAGCGATGGTGCCGTCTCGGCAGAACCGCCCTGGCGCTATTTCGAGTGGCTGGTCTTGATGCCATCCCGATCGGGCGAAGTAAGTAGAAGGATCCCCCAATGGAGCCCCGCTATGGGGCTCCATTTTTCTGCGCGGGCCCGTGCGGCGGCATTGTGCCTACTGGGTCTCGGACAGTCATCGGTCTTTTGCGCGTATCTCGCTCGCGCCGCCTATCGCGATGATCCGAACGACTGATGGCCCGCTCGGTCAACGAACCCCTCGGTTTCTGCATGAGATCTCGAGTTATAAGCGTCTCGGGGGTGCTGAGGAGCCGGCGCGAAAGCGCCGCGGTTCTGCGCGCTTCTCTGAACTGGTGTTTTCCAGAAGTCCTTTCTAGCTGTGATCTTTCTTGGAAAGATGACGCTTATAACTCGAGGTCTCATGCAGAAAAGGGCATCTTCGTTGACTGAACCCGTCGGCAATCACTCTGCGTGAACCGCCAATGTTCACAGGACGGTCGTTGCGCTTCGTTTTCCCGTGAGCGAGGACGGTTCGTGAGAGCTACTTCTGCCAAGCAGTTCAGGCCTTCTTTCAACGTGCAAAGGCGCGGTTGCGATAAAAGTAACTGTTCTGCTCATGAATGTCGGTTCGGCAGATTTACCGCATGTACGCCTCGCGACAGCTAAAGCCTGTTATCTTGCAGCACATGGAAGTGATCTTCAGTCATACAACAGCTTTGGATTTTCTCAGGATGTGGTCGTGCAATCATCCTCTGGCTTTGCGTGCCTTCCACGATCTGCGTTCGCGTGATGTGGGGCACCTTCCTTCCTCCCATTTGAAGGGCTTCAGCTCGCTTGCCCGTGCCGCAGATACCGAGGCTGCTGTTCGTGCGGCCATCGAGAGTGCGAAAAGGCCCAGCCTGAAGCGAATGCTCGAAGAGCTATGGGGCAACGCCACGGTCGAGCGCCCTCTTCACGTTCTCGCGCGGCCCAAAATCGGGCGTCATTCCACGAAGCGTGTTTGCTTCCATCAGCTTGCTGCGCCGCTGCCGCGTGGGGCCTTTCTCGAAATCGCTCCCGGCGTGGCCGTATGCTCTCCTGAACTTGCGTTTGTCCAACTGGCCGAAACCCTCCCTATGGGCGAGCTCATTGCTTTGGGATATGAGTTTTGCGGATGCTATCCCCTTGAGGCGAATCGTTCGGGCGCACTCGTGCGGGCGCAGCTTACAACGCCGGCCCGACTCTCCGCGTTCGTTAACCGCGTCGAGCGCATGAAAGGCCTGCGGAAAGCGCGCATCGCTGTTCAGTTCGTCTGCGCGAAATCTGCTTCTGCCAAGGAGACGGAAATGGATGCGTTGCTTATGACGCCCATGCGGTGGGGCGGTTTGGGCCTGCCTCCGGCACTCGCCAACGAGCCGGTTGCGCTTTCGGAGGAGGCGGCGCGCATCGCACGGGGCGATCGGGTGGTATGCGACCTTCTGTGGCCGCAGGCCCGCGTTGCGGCGGAGTACGACGGCCTTGCCTTTCATGGCGGGCGACATCAGCAGGCGCGTGATTCCCGGCGCCGCGACGCCCTCATCGCCGATGGCTTCGATGTTGTAACGGTTACGTCCTCGCAGATCGATAGCGTCTCAGAGTTCATCGAGATAGCCGACGCCCTCTCGCGCAAAACAAGAGGCAGAACTCCTGTGCGCCCTGTCTCGTTTCTCGACCGCCATCTGCAGCTTCGCCACGAGCTGCGCGCATTTCACCACCAGCACTTTCCGCCAGTCTCCCCCTCAGAAGAGGACGATGCGTAGCTCACGTTCGCAAACCGTGCGGCCTGCTGAGATGGGTCAAGCAAGAAGGCGCTTCGTGCGGCCGAGTTCGGGATGGGTGCCGGAGCATCACTTGAAGATGATCATCGGCCTTCGGTCGACGAGCTGCCCAGAAATTGCAGCAGATCGCGAGTTGTAAGCGTCCGATGTCGAGATGCCGAACGGAATCTTTTTGATCTGAAGAGCGTGACCTGGGGGTTTGCTGAAAAGATCCTTTGAAGTGCCTCAATGGGCTGCTCGCAGACGCTTATAACTCGAGATCTCGTGCAGAAATCGGAGGGTTCGTTGACTGAACCCAATGCGAGTCGCGGAATCGCCGCAGGCTCCTTCTCAGATTGCCTCGGACTTGTTGCGAAAGACGGCGCGGACGAGGTATTCCACGTTGCCTTCGGGGCCGGTGATGGGGGATTCGACCACCCCGGTTGCGGTGAACCCTGCGGCGGCGAGGGCGGCCTTTACTTCCTCCACAGTGCGCAGTCGCACGGCCGCATCGCGGACGACGCCCCGGTCGGTCTCGTCGTGGGCCGATTCGAACTGAGGTTTCACCAGGCCGATGAAGATGGTGCCCGGGCGGCTGAAGCGGGGAAAGAGGGGGGCGAGTGCTGCCAGGCCGATGAAGGATACGTCGATGACAATGAGGTCGAAGGGTGCGCCGACCTCGGCGGGATCGGCGTCCTTGATGTTCGTGCGCTCGAAGACGGCCACTCGCGGGTCTTGGCGGATCTTCCAGGCGAGCTGCCCGTAGTTCACGTCGAGGGCCGCCACGCGCGAGGCGCCCGCCTGCAGCAGGCAGTCGGTGAAGCCGCCGGTGGACGAGCCGATATCCAGGCAGTTCATGCCGGCGACGTCCTGCTTGAACGCGTCCAGCGCCCCCTGGAGTTTCTTGCCGCCGCGGGAGACGAATTGCTTGCGGCCGCGAATGAAGATGTCGGCTGTGGGCGCGACCTTTATCGCGGCGCTCGTGGCGTACACGTCGTCTACCCGCACCTCGCGCGCCATCACGGCCCGCAGCGCGGTCGCGCGGTCGGGAAAGTCTCCCCGTTCTACCAGCAGGTCGTCCAGGCGTATTTTCTTGGGCTTAGCGTTCATGGCGACCATTATACGCGAGTCGGCTGCCTCGTTTGCGCGCCGCATAAGTGCTGTCGCGAAACGGCTGCGGAAATGTCCTCCTCAGAAGAAGAAACCTTGTGGCCAAGATGGGCTGTCCGGCACGCGAGGAGCGCTCACTGCTAGCGTATCAGCAGCTCGCGGCTTGTGGAGGCGATGTGCTCCGCAAGCTCTGCGCGGTCGATGCCTTTCAGTTGCGCGATGCCGGAAAGGGCGTTGTCCAGCTCGGCGCGCCAAACTTCGGCGGGTAGGTTGTCGTCCTTGCGGGCGGGCATGTCGGTCTCCAGGAGCAGCTGACCTAAGGGAATCGCCCGGGCGTATTCGCGTCCGCGCCGCGAGGCCAGCATGCGCGGCCCCACCGAAAAGAAGCAGCCGAGTTCGACGGCTCGATGCAAATCGTCGGAAGTGCCCGAGAACCAGTGGAAGATCACGTGATGCAGCGCAAAGGCGCCGGCTTGTTCGAGCGCATCGAGTGCTGCGGCGGCGGCATTGACGGCGTGGATGGAGATGAGCTTCGGCGCAGTGTCGGTGGCGCTGCGGGTGAGGGTGCCTTCGCTGGGTGGGTTCGCCTCGGGGCTCGTGGTTGCGATACAGGTTCGGTTTTGCCCGCTGGTTGCTGTCGCGCCTTCGGGATTGGTGGGTGCCAAGGGCGCTGCGGACTCGTTGCATGTGGCCAGAATGCAGGCGAAAACGCTCGTCTGCAGGGCACGGCTCTCTTCCGTATCACGCGGGCCGGCGAAATCGAGCCCGATCTCCCCGATGAAGCGGGTCGTGCGCGCGAGCTCGCAGAATCGGGCCAGCTCGGTTTCGCCCACGCGTCCGTCGGCAACCCACCAAGGGTGCGCGCCCAATCCGAGGGCTACATTCGGCGCGGCGGCCAAAACGGAAAGCAGCCGCTCATATTCCGCCGGTTCCACCGTGCAGGAGAAAGCGCCGATGCCCGCCGCCGCGCCGTCTTTGGCCGTTACGCCGGGGGAGGGGACAAATCCCAAATGGCAGTGCATATCAAAGAATGTTTCCATGAGGGTAGCATACCAGCCCCCTCGCTGATTGTGAAGGATGTCGCGCTTTCGTTTGACGCCGTTGGCGCTTCCTCCGCGGCGCGACGGCGCAATCGAACGCGATTGGGGGTCTGCCTCTGTACGCCATAGGGTGGTTTGTCGAGTCTCGGGTTGCTGGTTAGGTATAATGCTTCGACAAACGTCGATCGCAGAGAAGAGCGGAACCCTATGTCCACTATCGCAAATATCATTTGGATTATCTTCGGAGGCCTGTTCACGGCCATTGGGTGGTGTTTGGCGGGAATTATTTTCTCCATCACCATCATCGGCATTCCGCTGGGGCGGCAGTGCTTCAAGATGGCATCGCTGACGCTGGCGCCCTTCGGCAAGAGCATCGTTTACGGCGGAGGCGCTCCATCGCTTATCGCCAACATCTTCTGGCTTATTCTGGCAGGGCTGCCCATGGCCTTTTCCTATGCGTGCCTAGGCGCAGTCTACTGCATCACCGTGATCGGGATCCCCGTAGGTCTGCAATGCTTCAAAATGGCGAAGCTCTCCCTGCTGCCTTTTGGCGCGCAGGTGGTGTGAAACTACGCTGCTTCCGGGTTCTCGCTGGCGCTGAGGTCCTCGGGGACGGTCTGCTCCTCGAACTCGGTTTGCTGCACCTTCTCGGCCTGGGTGGGGTTCATCCAGTCGCCGTTGGCGGCAAAGGCTATACACAGGCCGATGACGGCCACGATGGCGACGATGATCCAGATGAGGCCGGGATGTTTGCGCGTGTTCGCCTTCGGGCCCCCGCGATCGACTTCGAATTCCTGCATGGCGGGAAACTCCGGATCGCTTGCGGAGGATTCCAAGACATCGGGCTCCTCGGCGGCCAAGGGGTCGCGCTCGGCGAAGGTCTCATGGTGCTTGCGACCCTCGCGGGCCTTCTCGTGCTCGTTGTGCGTGTGCTCGCTCATGGTATGTCCTCTCTCATCGACGCGCCGCCGCTGTGTGCGTTCGCGTGTTTCTGCCGTGCGTTGCCGCGGCTTCTCCTCCTGCGGCCCGACCTTGTTGTATCCTATGGTGACCCATTCAACGATCCCCAAACGGCGCGGTTGGCACATTGTCGCCAACCGCTTTGCTGTCTGTCGAAGAAGTGAAAGAAACAGGAGCGCTCCATGCCCATCGACATCGACACCTTAAACGGCCCGCAGCGCGAGGCGGTTGTGACTACGGAAGGTCCGCTTCTGGTGCTGGCCGGCGCCGGTTCCGGCAAGACGCGGGTGCTCACCTACCGCATCGCCAACATCCTGGAGCAGGACCTGGCGGCCCCGTGGGAGATCCTCGCCATCACCTTCACCAACAAGGCGGCCGCCGAGATGCGCGAGCGTTTGGCGCAGCTCGTGGGCACGCGCTCGCGGGGCATGTGGGTGTCCACCTTCCACTCCATGTGCGTGCGCATGCTGCGGGCCGACGCCGAGCGGCTGGGCTTCACGAAGAACTTCACCATTTACGACACGGACGATTTGAAGCGGCTGTACAAGGACATCATGGCTGAGTTGAACATCGATCCGAAGCGCTTTCCCGTGAACCAGCTGATGAACCGCATCTCCCAGGCGAAAAACGATCTCGTTACCCCCGGCAACTTCGACGCCCACGACCCGGTGGGCAAAGTGGCCGAGCGCGTGTACGAGCGGCTGCAGGAGCGCCTGCGCGCAGCCAACGCCTTCGATTTCGACGACCTTCTTCTGTACGGCTACCTGCTGTTGAAGAACCACGAGGACGTGCGCGAGGCCTACCAGGACCGCTTCCGCTATCTCATGGTGGACGAGTACCAGGACACCAACCGCGCCCAGTACGCCATCACCCAGCTGCTCGCCGCCAAAAACCGCAACATCATGGTGGTGGGCGACGACGACCAGTCCATCTACTCCTGGCGCGGCGCCGACTTGCGTAACATCTTGGAATTCGAAAGCGACTACCCCGAGGCCAAGGTGGTGAAGCTGGAGCAGAACTACCGCAGCGTGGGCAATATCCTCGCCGCCGCCAACGCTGTCATCGCCAACAACCAGCATCGCAAGGAGAAGCGCCTGTTCACGGACTCGGGCGACGGGGAGAAGATCTCGGTGTATCTGGCCACCGACGAGCGCGACGAGGGCCGCTGGATCGCCGGGGAGATCGACCGGCGCCGGGCCGAGGGCACTTCCTACAACAACATGGCCGTGTTCTACCGCACCAACGCCCAGTCGCGTATGCTCGAAGATATGCTGTTGCGCGCCGGCGTGCCCTACCGCATCGTCGGGGGCACGCGCTTCTTCGATCGCGCCGAGATCCGCGACGTGATGGCCTACCTCACGCTGGTGGTGAACCCGGCCGACGACATCGCGGCCAAGCGCGTCGTCAACGTGCCGCGCCGCGGTATCGGCAAGACCACCATCGAGCGCATCGACCAGTACGGCCGCGAGATGAGCATGCCGTTTCTCACAGCGGCCGAGCTGGCGGTGGTCGATCCGGACATCCGCGCCTCTACCCGCAATGCCGTGGGGGAGTTCATCCAGGTCATCAAGGACGGCGCCACCTACGGGGGCGATCTGCGCAAGGTCGTGGAGATGATCATCGACAAGGCCGGCCTCATTCGCGCCCTGCAGGACGAGGGCACCGACGAGGCGCGCGGGCGCGTCGAGAACATCCAGGAGTTTCTGGGCGTTGTGGACGAGTTCGTGCAGACCCACGATGCGGAGGAGTCCGACTTCGCCGCGCCGACGGTGGGCGAGGACGAGTCCGCCGAGCCCGTGCGCGTACTGCGCGGCGACTCGCTGGCCGATTTCATCGAATGGGTGCGCCTGCGCACCGATCTGGACACGGTGACCGAGGACGGGCAGGCCGTCACCCTCATGACCGTGCACTCATCCAAGGGCCTGGAATTCGACTGCGTCTGGGTGGCCGGCATGGAGGAGACCCTGTTCCCCCACATGAACTCCGTGGGCGACGCGGCGGCCGTGGAAGAAGAGCGGCGCCTCGCCTATGTGGCCATCACTCGCGCCCGCAAGCGCCTGTGCCTTACCTGCGCCCAGCAACGGCAGATTTTCGGCCAGACCCACGCGAACCCCGTCTCGCGCTTCATCGGCGAGATCCCCAGCGAGCTGCGTCAGACGAGCGGGCTGGGCTCGGCGGGCTTTTCCGGGACCGGTTGGGAGAAGCGCGGGAGCCGTCGGGGCATCGCCGGTTCGGGCACCGAGGCGGGGGAGGGCCGCGTGTTCGGGCGCTCGAGCGCCTCGGGGGCGCAGGGGCGCTCGTTCGCCGAGTACCGCGCGGCCACGGGTACGGGGCGTGCGGCCGGCAGCGTCGGCGGCGCATCCCGCGGCGGTTTGGGTTCGGGCTCGGGCCGCATTGGCGCGGGGGTGAACCCGAATGCGGGCAAGAAGGCCGCCGCGCAGGCGACGTTCGCTGCGGGAGATGCCGTCGACCACAAGACCTTCGGTCGCGGTACCGTGGTGAAGGTCGACGGCGACACCCTGCACGTCAAGTTCGCCAAGACCGGCCAGACTAAGAAGCTGCTGAAAGACTACGCCCCCATCGTGAAGATCGGGTAGGCGCCCTGCCAAGAAGACGGCGGCCCGGATCGCGTCGATCCGGGCCGCCGTGCTGGAAGCGTCTGTCGCGTTACCCTAGCACCCCGCGCAGAAGGCGCAGGCGGACGGGGCCTTGGCGATGCCGCCGAGGGCCGTCTCGCGCAGCTCGGGGGGAAGTCCCCGGCCCACTTCGTCCATGACGGCCACGGCCTCGTCGAAGCTGATGAGGTTCTGGACGCCGGAAAGCGCGATTTGGGCGCTGACGAAGGCGACGGAGGCCGCCGTGGCGTTGCGCTTCTGGCAGGGTACTTCCACAAGGCCCCCCACCGGGTCGCACACCAGGCCGAGCAACGACATCATTACATTCGCGCCGGCGGCCAGGCAGCGGTCGGGGGCACCGCCGGCAAGCGCGACGGCCGCCGCAGCCGCCATGGCGGCCGCGCTTCCCACCTCGGCCTGGCAGCCGCCCTCGGCGCCGGACACGCTGGCGTTGCGGGCGATGAGGTAGCCCAGGCCCGCGGCGGTGAGGATGCCCTCGCGCAGCTCCTCGCCGGTGAAGCCGCGCTCGTCGCGCAAGGCGAGAAGCACGCCGGGGAGCACGCCGGCCGAGCCCGCGGTGGGGGTGGCCACGATGACGCCCATGCGTCCGTTGGTCTCCAGGGTCGCCAGGGCATACTGGGCCGCCCGGGCCGCCAGGGGATCCACCAGGCGGTGCTGAGGGTCGGCGTCTTCCAAAGCCGTCCGCAGCTTCGCTGCCTCGCCGCCGATGAGGCCGCCCACAGAGGGCTGCGGATTATCCAAGGGCTCGGTGGCGGCGTTGCCCATCACTTCCAAGACGCGATCGAGGTAGGCGTCGATGCCGGCTTCGGTGCCCTGCTTGGCGCACAGCGCCTCCTCGCGGGCGCGGAAGGCCTGGGCGATGGTGACGCCCTCACGCTCGCAGAGCGCCAAAAGCTCCTCGCCGGAGGCGTAGTCCCAGCGGGCGAAGCGCTCCTCGGCGTCCTCGGGCACGGGTGCTTCCTTGCCGTCGCCGGCGCAAGTGGCGGGCACCACGCGCGCGTTGATGATGTCCGGGTGGTCCATCAGAAGCTCGCGCACGCCCGCATCCACGTCGCTGTCGGTCTCCAGGACGGTGTAGGCGTCGCCGCGCTTGGCCGTGCGGTGCAGATTCGCGTTGGCGATGTTGATGCCGCAATCGGCCAGCACGCCGGCGATGTGGGCGAGCACCCCGCGCACGTCGCGCTGGTGTACGACCACACTCGTGTGCTCGCCGGTGATGTCCACGTCGATGCCGTTGATGCGCCGGATGACCGCAGCGCCGCCCCCGATGGAGACGCCCCGCATTTCCAAGGTGCGCCCCTCGCGGCTCTCGCAGCGGATGTCCACGGTGTTGGGGTGGGCCACCTCGGTGGTCGTGTCCCAGACGATTTCCACCTGCACGCCGGCGGCCTTCGCCAGGGCGAAGGCGTCGGCCACGCGCGGGTCGTCGGTTTTAAGGCCTAGAATGCCGGCTACCAGGGCCTTGTCGGTGCCGTGGCCGGAGCCGGTGGCGGCGAAGGAGCCGTACAGGGTGAAGACGGCGCGTTCGGGCTGCTCACCGAAGAGCTTGCGCGCCATGGAGGCGAGGGCCAAAGCCCCCGCCGTGTGCGAGCTCGACGGCCCCACCATGATCGGGCCGATGATGTCCCTCAAACCGTAGGTTTTCACAAGCGCTCCTTTCGCATCCCCCGTCCGCAGAGCAGTTCAGGGCTTCATTTCATCGAAGAAGCCTATCATAGCCCATCGCCTAACGGGCGCAGGAGGGGTATACTGCCTCGAAACCGTAAGTTGGTGAGAAAGGGGAACCTTCATGTCTTCCAAAATCCTCGTCGTGGGCCATCGCAACCCCGACAACGACTCCATCGCCGCGGCTGTGGGCTACGCGCATCTGAAGAACGCGTTGGCCGCCCGCGACGGCGAGGCCGACGCCGTCGAGTACGTGCCCGCCCGTCTGGGGCCGCTGCCGGTGGAAAGCGCCTGGATTCTGGAGCAGAACGACATCGCCGAGCCGGTGCTCATCGAGAACGTGAACCCCGTCGAGCGCGATGGCGAGGAAATCAAGCAGAAGGTCATCCTCGTGGATCACAACGAGATCGGCCAGGCGGCCCCGGGTATCGAGAACGCCGAGGTCGTCGAGATCATCGACCACCACCGCATCGCCGACATCTCCACGGCCAACCCCATCCTCTTTTTGAACCTCCCCATCGGCTCCACGGCCACCATCGTCACGCTTCAGTTCCGCCAGACCGGCATCGAGCTGCCCGATTCCATCGCTCGCGTGCTTTTGTCGGCCATCCTCACCGACACGGTCATCATGAAGTCGCCCACCTGCACCCCGGTGGACGTCGACCAGGTGAACTTCCTCGCCGACAAGCTCGGCATCGACGCGGTGGAATACGGCATGGACATCTTCCGCACCCGTGGCGGCGAGGACAAAATGCCCATCGCCAAGCTGGTCGAGGCCGACTCCAAGGAGTTCAAGGTCAACGACGATACGACGGTGCTCATCGCCCAGCGCGAGACGGTGGATCTCCCCACCGTTATGGCCCGCGAGGCAGAGATCCGCGACCATATGAAGAAGCTCGTGGAAGATAACGGCTACGAGTTCGCCCTGTTGCTCGTCACCGACATTCTGGCCGAGGGCTCGCAGTTCATCGTGGAGGGCGACCCGGCCCGCGTGAATCGCGTCTTCGAGATCGAGTGTCAGGAGGGCGGCAACTGGATGCCCGGCGTGCTGTCCCGCAAGAAGCAGGTGGCCGCGCCTATCCTTGCCTCGTAATAATTCCTTGAGGAATTATTACGCGACGCTGCGGGTCCGACAGGCACCTGGCCTTGCCCCTTGTTTTTGCCACGGCGCGGCACGAAGGCCGCTTGGGCAAAAGGCGGGGCAAATCCAGGCACCTGTCGGACCCTCGCTGTTTTCCTTGGGCGCATCCCTGCGACAAAAAGTTTAGGAATTTTGGAAAGAAGGACCCTTATGAACCCCGATCGCGTGCTTGAATCGTTTTTGGAAATGGTGGCCATCGAGAGTCCGTCGTGGCACGAGGCTCCCATGGCGGCCTATTGCGCGGAGAAGCTGGCAGAAATGGGATTCACGGTCACCTTCGATGCTTCTGCGGCGGAAACGGGGTCGGATACGGGCAACCTCATCGCGCATTTGGCCGGCACGGTGCCGGGGCGCATCGGGTTTTCGGCGCATCTGGATACGGTGAAGCCCTGCGCGGACATCGAGGCGGTCATCGAGCAGCGCCATATCTGCGACGACATTACCTGCCGCATGGCCGAGGTTGTCTGTTCGGCGGGGGAGACGATCCTCTCTGCTGATGACAAGGCCGGCATTGCCGCCATTTTCGAGGGGCTGCGCTCGACGTTGGAATCCGGCGCGCCCCGGCCCGACATCACGGTGCTGCTCACCACCTGCGAGGAGCAGAGCCTGTTAGGCGCCGGCGCCTTGGCCGAGGACGCGCTCGCGTGGCCGGAGGATCTGCCGGCGGCTACCCCGGAAGCCGAGCGCGACGGGCGTTTCCCGCTGTTCGTGCTCGATGCGGACGGGGCACCGGGCACCATCATCATGGGCGCGCCCTACCACTGGACGCTGCGCGCCCGCATCGAGGGCCGCGCCGCCCATGCCGGTGTGGAGCCGGAGGAGGGCGTCTCCTCCATTCAGATCGCCGCAGCCGCCGTGGCCGCTATGCCGCTCGGACGTATCGACGAGTGCACTACGGCCAACGTCGGCCGCATCGAGGGCGGCGTGGCCGTGAACATCGTGCCCGCCGTCGTGACGCTTTCGGGGGAGTGCCGCTCGCTGTACGAGGATCGCGTGCTCGCCCAGCGCGACGCCATGACCCGCGCCTTGGAAGAAGCCGCCGCCCGCTTCGGCGGTCGGGTGGAAGTGGCCTGGGAGCTGGACTACCCGGCCGTCGTGCACGAGGCCGGCGACGCCATCGTCGCGCATCTTGAGGCCGCTGCGGCCGCTTGCGGCCTCACGCCCCGCCATGCCACCTCCGGCGGCGGCGCGGATGCGAACATTCTCGGCACGAAGGGCGCCGACGCCATCACGCTCGGCATCGGTATGACCAACTTCCATTCCGTCGACGAGTACATCGAAGTGGCCGACCTGCAGGACATGGCCCGCTACGTCGAGGCCCTCATCGCCGAGTACGCCTAGGTGCGACGGTGCCAAACTTCTTGTTTTGACAGGCACGGGTACCAAACTCCCCGTTTTGACGGCGCTCGGCGTCCGTTCCTGCCCGCACTTTCGGCAGTTGTGGACAAATTGTGCCGCTCGGCGGAAGGGATGGATACGCCCGGGTGCGTGGCGTTTGACACACAGCGGAAACCCTCGTAATATACCCCCTCGCGCCTCACAGAGGCGCTTGTTTTGTGCAGTGCAAGCCCGTGGAAAAAGGAAAGGAAAAGAGTCTTGCCTACAATTAACCAGCTGGTCCGCAAGGGCCGCAAGAAGACGGTCGACAAGTCGAAGACCCCGGCGCTCAAGGGCAACCCGCAGAAGCGCGGCGTGTGCACCCGCGTGTACACCACGACCCCCAAGAAGCCGAACTCCGCTCTTCGCAAGGTCTGCCGTGTGCGTCTCGTCAACGGTGTGGAGGTCACGGCCTACATCCCCGGCGAGGGCCACAACCTCCAGGAGCACTCCATGGTGCTCATTCGCGGCGGCCGTGTAAGGGACCTTCCCGGTGTCCGCTACAAGGTCATCCGCGCGGCGCTCGACTGCGCTGCGGTGGACAACCGCAAGCAGGCCCGCAGCCGCTACGGCGCCAAGCGCCCGAAATAACGTTCGTTAAGCCGCGCGGGCCGGTAGAGTCTGGGTAAGGAGCCCCACCGACCTAATGGACGCCGAACCGGTGCCCCGAAGCGCGCAGAAGCAAAAGGAGTAACTACATGCCGCGTCGTGCAGCAGCAGTCCGCCGCGAAACGCAGCCGGACGCAAAGTTCAACAACCGTCTCGTCACGCAGCTCATCAACAAGGTCCTGCTTGACGGCAAGAAGTCCATCGCCGAGAACATCGTCTACGGCGCCTTCGACCTGGTCCAGGAGAAGACCGGCGAGGATCCGCTGACCGTGTTCAAGAAGGCCATGGACAACGTCCGCCCCACCCTCGAGTGCAAGCCGAAGCGCGTGGGCGGCGCCACTTACCAGGTGCCGATGGAGGTCAACTCCCGTCGTGCCACCACGTTGGCGATCCGCTGGATCGTCGACTTCTCCCGCAAGCGCAAGGAGCACACCATGCGCGAGCGTCTCGCCAACGAGATCATCGACGCCTCCAACAATACCGGCGCCGCTGTGAAGAAGCGCGAGGACATGTACAAGATGGCCGAAGCGAACCGTGCGTTCTCGCACTACCGCTTCTAAAGGCTGGTGAAGATACATGGCTAAAATCGATCTGAGAGATACGCGCAACATCGGCATCATGGCCCACATCGATGCAGGCAAGACCACCACGACCGAGCGCATCCTCTACTACACGGGCAAAACTCATAAGATCGGCGAGGTGCACGACGGCGCTGCCACCATGGACTGGATGGTTCAGGAGCAGGAGCGCGGCGTGACCATCACCGCTGCAGCCACCACCTGCTTTTGGAAGTACCCCGGCGGTAAGGCCGATGGCAAGGAGTACCGCTTCCAGATCATCGACACCCCCGGCCACGTGGACTTCACGGCCGAGGTGGAGCGCTCTCTGCGCGTGCTCGACGGCACCGTCGCCGTGTTCGACGCCGTTGCCGGCGTGCAGCCCCAGTCCGAGACGGTCTGGCGCCAGGCCGAGCGCTACGGCGTGCCCCGCATCGCCTTCATCAACAAGTACGACCGTGTGGGCGCCGACTTCTTCCATGCCATCCAGACCATGCGCGACCGTCTGGACGCCAACGCCGTGGCCGCTCAGGTTCCCATGGGCGCCGAGGACAACTTCTGGGGCGTCATCGACCTGGTGACCATGACCGCGTGGGACTTCAAGGCCGACGACAAGGGCATGACCTACCCTGAGCCGATGGACGCCATCCCGGCCGAGTTCGCCGAAGACGCGGCCCTGTACCGCCAGGAGCTCTTGGAGGCCGCCGCCGACTGCGACGACGACCTCATGGAGAAGGTCCTCATGGAGGAGGAAGTCTCCGTCGAGGAGCTGAAGGCCGCCATCCGCAAGGGCGTCATCGCCTGCAAGATCAACCCCGTGTTCGTGGGCTCCGCCTACAAGAACAAGGGCGTGCAGGAGCTGCTGGATGCCGTGGTCGACTACATGCCGTCCCCGGTGGACATCCCGCCGATCAAGGGCGTGAACCCCGAGACCGGCGAGGAAGAGGATCGTCCGGCCGATCCGAAGGCCCCGTTCTCTTCCTTGGCCTTCAAGATCATGACCGACCCCTACGTGGGCAAGCTCACCTACCTGCGCGTGTACTCCGGGCATCTGGATGCCGGCAGCTACGTGCTGAACGCCACGAAGGACAAGAAGGAGCGCATCGGCCGTCTTCTGCAGATGCACTCCAACCAGCGCGTCGACATCGACGCCGTGTCCGCTGGCGACATCGTCGCCGTCGTGGGCCTGAAGGACACCTCCACCGGCGACACCCTGTGCGCCGAGAACGCGCCGATCATCCTGGAGTCCATGGAGTTCGCCGATCCGGTTATCGACATCGCCGTGGAGCCCAAGACCAAGGCCGAGCAGGACAAGATGGCCATCGCGCTGCAGAAGCTCGCCGAGGAGGACCCGACGTTCCGCGTGTCCACCAACCACGAGACCGGCCAGACCATCATCGCCGGCATGGGCGAGCTGC
>ENA-OUPA01000300-OUPA01000300.1-human-gut-metagenome-genome-assembly--contig:-NODE-300-length-36515-cov-7.82916_pt1 | contig 36515 bp, 29 predicted proteins | sample MGYA00237939_ERZ548770 | MGnify/ENA primary metagenome ERZ548770 (study PRJEB26490, sample SAMN05356877) | human gut metagenome | biome: terrestrial biome; feature: human-associated habitat; material...
GAAGTAACTTTGTGCATCTGAAGAAATCCTTCTTCCAGATTCTTCCAACCAATGTGCAGCATTGTACTTGGTTAGGATTTTTCCTGCCGCCCGCAGTGCGGGATGCAGGCGGGAAAAATCACCTGGGAGAGTAGGAGAGAGAAAGCGAAAGAAACATTTTTCATTTCGGCTGCAACGTTCTAAAGCTCCAGTCATCTTCGATGAAGTCAGAGAACGTACTTGGTTAGGTTCATCCCTGTGTGCCGCCAGTGGAGGAAACACTCTTACCTCACTTGACGTGTGCTGCGGACGGCGTTATGATAGAAATATTCTGATATGGGAGGAAAACCATGATCTGTAAGACATATCCCCTTCACACGCTGGAAGGCTCATATAAATACGTTGTGATTCTGTCGCAGATGAACGGGCATATTCTGCTCAGCCGCCATAAAGAGCGGGCGACATGGGAAACACAGGGCGGTCACATTGAACCCGGCGAAACGCCCTTGCAGGCGGCGCACCGCGAGCTGTTTGAGGAATCCGGCGCGGCGGAGTATACGCTGATGCCGCTGTGCGATTACTGGGCGGGCAGTGAGGATGGTTTGCGCGGTGAAAGCGGCGTAGTGTTTACCGCGAACATCCGTAAGCTGGACAATCTGCCCGAAAGCGAGATAGCGGAGGTTCAGTGCTTCGATGCGCTTCCGGACAACCTGACGTATCCGCCAATTACCAAAGCGGTTTTTCGGTACATGGAGGACGCGCCGACGCGCGTGCTGATTGGAACGACGAACCCTTCCAAGGTAAAGCTGTTTGCGGACATGCTTTCGGGCACACATACGCAGCTTTTTACACTTGCTGATTTGGAAATACGCGGTGAACCGGAAGAAACGGGAAGCACGCTTGCGGAAAACGCTGAGATCAAAGCGGCGTATTATGCCCGATATGCGGACAACATCATCTGCATGGATTCCGGATTATATCTGGATGTGCTGACCTTGAAGGACGCACGTCAGCCGGGGCTGCATGTGCGCACACCGAATGGATGCGCACGGCTTGACGATGAGCAGATGATTGCTTATTATTCCGCGCTGGCGCACGAACTGGGCGGACGTGCATTGGCATATTATATGGATGCCGCAGCCATCACAAAGGGCGGAGAAACGGCTATTTTGGCGCAGACGCGCGAGGAAGCCGCGCAAAAAGCCTTTTATCTCACCGATACGGCAGACCCTAGACGCCGCATCGGATGGCCCTTGGACAGCCTTTCGCTCCGTCTTGACGGCACACACTTTCTGGATGAGGCAGTTGAGGCGGATTCTCCGCAGGAAAATCCCTATGCCGCAAGGGTGAAAGCAGCGTTGCGGGAACGGTTCGGACAATAAAACTTTGGGATAAAAACAGCGGCTCTCTCCGTGCGGAAAGAGCCGCTGTGATCGGTTATATGCCCATCTTTTCAATATATTCTTCAAGGCACCAGTTGTTTTGTGTAATCATTTTTGCCGCTTCGACGCCCACATAGCGGAAATGCCAGCTCTCGGCGACAAAGCCGGTGAGCTTTTGTTTTTCTGCCGTAAAGCGGACGATAAAGCCGTATTCCGCGCAATGCTGATGAAGCCATTTCTGCTGCTCGGTTCCGGTGAAGCTGACGCCGGGAACCGTGATATCAAACGCCAAGCCGGTTTGATGCTCGCTGGAGCCTGCGGGCGCAACGGTTTGATAGGTCGCAGATAAGCAGCGGTCACGCGACCAGCTGGGGTTATTCTTTTGATATTTGGCGACGGAGTTATCGACCAGCTTTTGCTGCTCGCTGTATGTGCGATAAGCGGAGGAAATCTGGAAATTGGAAACGCCTTCGCTGATGGCGGCGGAAAGCATCTTGCCCAGCGCTTCGACAGCGGTGCGGTTGGCTTTCGTTCCGGTATACTTGACTTTCACGATGTCGGCGGAGAGAACGGAAGCGATTTCAACCAGATCGGTCGGCACATCCGTCTTGCTGAGCTTATGGCTTCGGTTGACCAGCATGAGAAAATCGGTCGGCGGCGCCTGATCCGCTGAGAGTGCCGTGCCGCTGAACAGAAGCGCCTGCGTTTTTGCGCCTGCCAAACCGTCTGCGTCCAAGCCGTTGACCGCCTGAAAGAGCGTGACGGCGTCCTGCGTCTTTGCGCCGAATGTGCCGTCCGCGGTATCACTGAGATAACCCAAGTCGATGAGAGCCTGCTGAAGTTTTTTGACGTCCTCACCGGTCGAGCCTTTTTTCAGTGTGCGCGCGGCTTTTGCGGTCGGTGCAGGCGTAGGCTCGGCGGTCGGAATCGGCGTGCTTTGTGCGGGGTCGGGCGTCGGCGTTTTGGGGATGAGGTCTGCGCCGCCATAACCATACTGTGCGCCAAAGGGTGCATAGACCGCCGGAGTCGGGGTGGCAGTCGGCTCAGGCGAGGGCGTCGGGTCAGCAGTCGGCGCACTGTCCGTCGGCTCGGCAAGCACGTCGAGATTCGGCGGCTGCAAAAGGGTCGTCATGCCCGCGCTGAGCGCCACGATGGCGCAGAGTGCCAGCGCGGCGAACAGGACGCGCTTGAATGCCGACTGAGCGTTCTTTTTTTTCGCTTTTTTTGCGGGTGAGGAGCGCATGGTGTATCCTCCTTTCAGAGCGGGTTCAGAAAATCCAGCAGCCCGCATCGATCTGCATATTCGCCCAGCTGCGGAGCTGTGCGGTTGCCTCGTCGAGCATTTCGCGGGAAGAAACGACCGATTCGCCGTCTGCGATGCAGACGGTGATAGCGTCGTTGATCCACTGTCCGTAATGCAGCGTATCTTTGTAGTTTTCCAGATGCAGCACCCAATCTTCGCGTGCCGCAAAGTCGTAGAGGGTGACGTTGGGATAGGCGCTCAGCGCATCATAGCAAAGCCCGCGCACGGTCAGAACGGCTTCGAGCGAGCCTTTGCTCTTCATGGTCGCCCACTCCGCGGCGGAGTAGGGAGGGAAGAAGATATCAAACTGCGTATCCGGGTGCGCCTCGATGTAGGGAATCAGGTGCAGGGTCAGATTCGCCTGCGCGGCGGAAACATAGCGGTCATCGGGCTGTTCGCTCTGCGGGACGGTGAAGCTGGCGTTATACAGCGCGGCTTCGCCGTATTCATCCCGCCCCGCCCAGCAATACATGCTGTCGCGGATGGAATCATCCTGATGCTGCCCCCATGCCTTCAAACAGCGCGGCAGGAAGGAAGCCAGCACACTGCGGTTGAGCCAATAGGAAACGTCGTTAAACGGATTGTCATCATAGAGATAGAACGGTACGGTGCTTCCGGTCTTGTCCGTTGCGCCGATAAAGGAGTAGACGTCCAGCCCATAGACAATGCGGCGGATGTCGTGCGTGCGGAATGCCAAATCCATCAGCAGCGCGTGGTTATACGCCGTTCCCGACTGGGTGCAGAGCTTGATGAAGCGTCCGCCGAGCAGCTCGTCCATCTGCGACGGGCGAAAGTTCTCCGTCACGGATGTGCCGACGATGGCGCTGTCATAGTCGTAATTCCGGGCAATACCCGCATTGGCGTATACCTGCGTCGTATTGTCGATCGGGGGCATATAGAGCGTGGCGAGCCGATAGACCTGAAACGGGTCTACAAAGATGACCAGCAGGCTTGCGCCGGCGATGGCGAGAATCAGCATCGCGCAGCTCAGGAGCGCCCAAGTTTTTCTTTTCATCATGAATACCGTGCGCTTAGAAGTTGAAATACAGGAAGACGCTGACGCTCGACAGGGACAGCGTGCAGTAGAGAATCATCAGAACGGTCGAAAGCGAGTTCGCGACCGTCGGACGGAATGCCATCGTCTTTTCGTAGGTGTTGCGCATGCCCAGGCACGCGAACAGCGACGCGAGGTACCAAACCATCATGTATACGGCGTTGTAGCCCGGGTGGAAACCGCCCGGCAGGGCAAACGCCGACGTGATCGCCGAACGGATGGGCGCGAAATCCATCATGAACATCGACTTGACGATGGCGAGCGCGTCCGTCAGGCTTGTTGCGCGGAAGAACACCCACGCGACGACGATAAAGCCGAAGTTGATGAGCCATTGCAGTGCAGGGTGCAGGGCGTCATACTGCTTGCGGAACAGGCGGTAAAACACGCTTGCCGCGCCGTGCATCAAGCCCCAGAGCAGGAACAGCCAGCCCGCGCCATGCCAAAGACCGCTGACCAGGAAGACGATCATCAGGTTGATGCAGGTGCGCGCCATGCCCTTGCGGCTGCCGCCGAGCGGAAAGTAGATGTAGGTCGTCAGGAAACGGGAGAGCGTGATATGCCATCTCTGCCAGAACTCGCGGATGTTCAGACTCTTATAGGGCGAATTGAAGTTGATGGGCAGCTGAATGTTGAACATCAGCGCAACGCCCGTCGCCATGTCGCAATAGCCGGAGAAGTCGAAATACAGCTGGAGGGTATAGCCGATGGCGACGAACCACGCTTCCGCCGTGTTGAGCGTCAGCGCGGAAGCGAAGCCCGCATCCACCGCGGCGGCAAAGGTATCGGCGATGATGACCTTTTTCACCAAGCCGCGGGCGAAGGCGTAAAGCCCCGGCGCGAAGTTATCGAAGTTGAAGCTGCGGTTTTTCGGGTCGGCAAACTGGGGGACGATTTCGCTGTGCAGCACAATCGGACCGGCGATGAGCTGGGGGAAGAACGTGACAAACAGCGAGTAATCCAGAATGTTATAGCGCGGCACGGTGCGCCGATAGCTGTCGATGACGTAGGAAAGCTGCTGAAAGGTGAAGAACGAGATGCCCAGCGGGAGCGCGACGCGGTTGAGCGTCAGGTGCAGACCGAAGGCATGGTTCATGTTATCAAAGAAGAAATCGTGATATTTGAAATAGAACAGCACGCCGAGGTTGATTGCCAGACCCAGCAGCATCAGCGGCAGGCGGACGGCTTTCTTTTCCTGAGAGAGCATCAGCTGGCTGAGCGCATAATTGACGAGGATGCTTCCGGCGATGATGGGCACATAGCTGGGATTGTTGTATCCGTAAAAGACAAACGACGCCAGCACGAGAAAGACCTTGTTGAGCTGGACGCGCCGGGGCAGCTTGCCCAGCAGAAAGTAACCCAGCAGCGTCAGCGGCAGGAAAGCCAGCATAAAGACGTAGGAATTAAACAGCATATCGAAATTTCTCCTTGTAAAGAGTACGTTTGAGCTTTGTCATAAAATTCGGCAGGGAATTCTGTTTTCCGCGCCCGAATTGCGCTATCGCTCTGCGATGGTCGGGGAAGTATTGCAGAATTTTAAAACTGACCCCGAACGCGCCCCGCGGGACGGCGTCAATCAAAAATCCATTCTCCGGCATGGACGAGCTGACCGACAAGCTCCTTGAGCAGCGCATCGTTCTGCGCGACCTGTCCGCCGTCCGTGATGCGGCAGTTTCCCGCGGCAATCTCTTCCGCCATCGCGGCGTTGATATCCGCGCCGTAATGCTTGGCGTCAATATAATGGTTCAGGTCAAGAATCCATTCCGTCCGCGCCTGAAAATCATAGATTTCAACGTTGGGATAGGTGAGCAGGATAGCGGTCAAGGCTTCCTTCTGCTCCAGATGATAGTCAAGCGAACCGACGGCGTAGAATTGATACCACTGAGCCAGAGAATAAGGCGGGTAAAAAAAGATAAACTGAGTATCCGGATGATTCTGAATGTAGGGGAGAATATTATGTTCGACATTCAGCAGCGATTGCTGGGAAAGCTCGGCGGGCGATGAAACGGGCATCTGCTCCACAGGCGAGGAGGAAATGGATACGCCGGCGAGAGCCGCATCCCTGCCGTAGGTGTAAAGGTCACCCCAGGTATACATGGTATCGCGCTGATCGGGGTCGGTCTGCCCCAGCGTGCTGAGGCATTGCGGGATATACTGGGATAAAACGCTCTTGTTAAACCAGTAGGAAACGTCGTTAAACAGGTTATTGTCATAGAGGTAATCCGGCATTTCGCATTTGGGCGATGTATAAAAGTAGGTCAAGGCCTCGATGTCCATGCCGTAAAGCACGCGCCGCACATCGTGGGAGGAAAACGCCAAATCCATCATCTGCTTATGATTGAAGGGCGAGCCGCCGTTGATGGGGAGCTTGACGAACTGCCCGCCGAAAAGACGGTCAAGCTGGCTGGGCGTGAAATTCTCGGTCATCGACGAGCCGATGACGATGCTGTCGTATTCATAGTTTTTGGCGATGCCCGCGTTGGAATAATTCTGCGTGCCGTTGGTAATCGGCGGGATAAACGCCGTCGCTTTATGGTACACTTCAAACGGATCGACGAGAGCGACCGCGGCGATGATGCCGCCGATGCCCGCGCCGAGCAGCGAAAGGGAGAGTGCCGCCCATTGTTTTCGTGTCATTCGGGAATCCTTTCTTCGGAAGGGATAAACAGGCGCGCATACGGCTTTGCGCGGCGCATGGACTCTGCGCCGCGTCGGAAATAAGATGTGCGCCTTGTGGCAGCGGCTGTGCTGTCGTCGGCAGAGGACGACCGTCAGCAGGGGGAGAATGGAGGATGCCGCAAGCAGGCAGTATCGCTTTGCAGCCGTCGGAAAAAGCCTTCCGAATCAGAAAAAAATCATATCCATCCATTACAGAATTATACACCAAGCGGCATGGGTTTGCAAGGGAGAGGCAAAGCCCTCCCGGGCGGAGAGGGCTTTCCAAAATTACTCCGTTATGCGCTTGATACGCCCGCCGACGGCACTGAGCTTTTCTTCGATGCGGCAGTAGCCGCGGTCGATATGCCCGCCTGCGTCGTCTACGAGCGTTTCGCCTTCGGCGCAGAGTCCTGCGAGGATAAGCGCCGCGCCCGCGCGCAGGTCGGTCGCGCGTACAGCCGCGCCGGTCAGGTACGGCGTGCCTTCTACGACGGCGACACGGTTTTCCACGCGGATATGCGCGCCGAGCCGCGCCAGCTCAGCGGCGTGCATAAAGCGGTTTTCAAAAATCGTTTCCAGAAATACACTGGTTCCGGGCGTCTTGCAGGCAACTGCCATCATCGGCGCCTGAAGATCGGTCGGGAAGCCGGGGTAGACCATCGTTCGAATCTCAAAGGGCTGCTTGGCGCGTCCGAAAATCATCAGTCCGCCCGATGTATCTTTGATATGTACGCCCGCTTCGCTGAGCTTAAAAAGCAGCGAACGCAGGTGTTCCGCCCGCGCGCCGGCAAGCAGCAATTCGCCGCCCGTGATGGCGCAGGCGCACGCCATCGTGCCCGCCTCAATGCGGTCGGAGATGGGCTGCCAGCTCGCGCCATGCAGCGCGCGCACGCCTTCAATGACGATGGTCGATGTACCCGCGCCGGAGATTTTCGCGCCCATCGCATTGAGGAATGCCGCCAAATCGACGATTTCCGGTTCCTTTGCCGCGTTTTCGATGCGGGTCGTGCCGCTGGCAAGCGTCGCCGCCATCAGCAGGTTTTCCGTCGCGCCGACGGACGGCATATCCAGATAGATGACCGCGCCGCGCAGATGTCCGGAGAGCGTGACGCCGCCGTGGTCAAACCTGACCTTTGCGCCCAGTGCGCTCATGCCCTTGAGATGCTGGTCGATGGGACGCTGTCCGATGGCGCATCCGCCCGGAAGCGGAATGCGCGCTTCGCCCAGCCGCGCCAGCAGCGGACCCAGCACAAGCACGGACGCGCGCATCTTGCGGACATCCTCTTCATCCTGCGGTTCTTTCAGTGTCTTTGCGTTCAAAATGAGCGCGTGCGCTTCCTGCTTGACGCTGCATCCGCAGGCGGTCATCAGGGAGCAGAGTGTTTTGACATCCGTCAGGTCCGGCGGGCGTTCGATGCGCACGTCATCCCCTGTCAGAAGTGCGCCGCACATGATGGGCAGCACGGCGTTCTTGGATGTGCTGATGGGTATTTCTCCCCGCAGCGGCGGGCTTTCGCGTACCGCATATTGCGCCATGAGAATCCCTCCGTTTTTTCGGCTTTGCGGCGGCGAACCCGCCTGATGGCAGATTATGCCGCGGCGGGGCGATGTGTCCGCATCGCCGCAAGAGGATTTTCTCCCGAAGCGGCGCACGGCATGCCCGAGCGCAAATCAAGGCGTTCACAGCATTTTTATTTTATGCTGGAAAGGCGCCGGCTTAAACAGCCCGAAAAACAAAAAGCGGCGGTGCAGAAAGTTCCACAGGCAGATTTTACCGCAAAAACCAAAGAAAAAGGGCAAAAAAGCCGAATAAATGAAAACGATTTGGGCGAAACGCTTTTCTTAATTGCATTTTAGGGTCGAATGGTGTATGGTAGTAAAGTATGAAATTTCACCCGAGCCGATTGATGGGCGGGGAAAATGCAAAGGTCAAGGAGTAAACGCATGAGCGAATATCTGGATATCCCGACTTTGTACGGAAGCGACGTCTTCGGCGAGAAGGAGATGCGCGAGCGTCTGCCCAGAGACATTTATAAGAGCCTGAAGGCGAGCATGGCGTCCGGCGAAGAGCTTGACCCCTGCGTTGCGGACGCGACCGCTGCCGCGATGAAGGCGTGGGCAATCGAAAAGGGCGCGACGCATTACACGCACTGGTTTCAGCCGCTGACCGGCACGACCGCCGAAAAGCATGACTCCTTTATCAGCCCGCAGCATGACGGAAGCATCATCATGGAGCTGCGCGGCAAGGAACTGATTCGCGGCGAGCCGGATGCTTCGTCCTTCCCCTCCGGCGGCATCCGCGCGACGTTTGAAGCCCGCGGCTATACGGTTTGGGATATCACCAGCCCCGCGTTCATTTATGATAACGGCGATACCAAAACGCTCTGCATCCCCACGGCGTTCTGCGGCTATAACGGCGAGGCTCTGGATAAAAAGACGCCGCTCCTTCGCTCGATGGAAGCCATCAGCCGTCAGGCGGTGCGCATCTGCCGTCTTTTCGGTGACAAAGAAACCACCAAGGTCACCACGTCCGTCGGACCGGAGCAGGAATATTTTATCGTTGACCGTGAAACCTATTTAAAGCGCAAGGATCTCATCTTTACCGGCAGAACGCTTTTCGGCGCGATGCCGCCCAAGGGACAGGAGATGGAGGATCACTATTTCGGCGCCATCAAGGAACGTGTCAGCAACTACATGAAGGATTTGGATATCGAGCTGTGGAAGCTGGGTATCCCCGCTAAAACGGAGCATAACGAGGTTGCGCCCGCCCAGCATGAGCTTGCGCCCATCTACAACACCACCAATGTGGCGACGGATGAAAACATGCTGGTGATGAACGTCATGAAGAAGGTTGCCCTGCGTCACGGCTTGGTATGCCTGCTTCATGAAAAACCCTTTGCGGGCGTCAACGGCAGCGGCAAGCACAACAACTGGTCGCTCAGCACAGACACCGGAAGAAACCTGCTTGAGCCGGGCAGAGAGCCGCAGAAGAACTGGATTTTCCTGCTGATGCTGGCGGCGATGATGAAGGCGGTGGACGAGCATGCAGGTCTTCTGCGCATGAGCGCAGCCAACCCCGGCAACGACTATCGGCTCGGCGCGAACGAAGCGCCGCCTGCCATCATCTCGATGTTCTTAGGCGACCAGCTGACGGCGGTCGTCGATCACATCATCAGGGGGAGCGACGAGAGCGTACCGTCCGCGTCCATTCTGCGCGTAGGCGTTTCGACGCTTCCGTTCATCCGCCGCGACGCGACGGACAGAAACCGCACATCGCCGTTCGCCTTCACGGGCAACAAGTTTGAATTCCGCATGGTGCCGTCCTCCGGCTGCATTGCCGACGCGAACATCGTGTTGAACAGCATTGCGGCGGATGCGCTGGAATCGTTTGCCGATGAGCTGGAAAAGGCGGAGGATTTTGAGAGTGCTATGCGCGCGCTCGTCCGCCGCGAGATGACCGCGCATCAGCGCATCATCTTCAACGGAAACGGCTATACCGACGAATGGGTCGCTGAGGCGGCGCGCCGCGGTCTGCCGAATATCGGCAGCATGGTGGACGCCATTCCGGAGCTGGTGAAGCCGGCGTCCGTTGCGCTGTTTGCCCGTCAGGGGGTTTATACGGAGAAGGAGCTTCTTGCCCGTGCGGATGTTTCCTACGAGCTGTACGCCAAGACGGTCAATATCGAAGCCCTGACCATGATTGACATGGCAGGCAAGGACATCATTCCCGCCGTTGTCGAATATACCGGAAAGCTGGCGTGGTCGGTCAATCAGGCGGCGCAGGCGGGCGTGGATGCCTTTGCGCAAAAGGAGCTGCTTTCCCGCGTCAATGTCCTGCTCAGGCAGGCATACAGCGCGCTGGGCGATTTGCGCATCAAGCAGGAGAAGGCAGCGGCGCTCTCCGGTCAGGAGCAGGCGAGATTCTACCACAGCGAGGTCTGCCCCGCCATGCAGGTGCTTCGCGCGCCGGTCGATCATCTGGAAATGATCGTGGACGGAAAGCTCTGGCCGATGCCGACCTACGGAGATTTGCTGTTTAACGTATAAAACCGTGTCGGATTGCTTGCCGGAAAAGTCATGACGGCAAGGCTCAACCGAAGCATACAACATCTGGATCAGGTTATATCGGGGCTGCGGCAAAAGCACGATACAGGAGCATACGCAGTCCCGATTCTTTTTTCAATCTGTATTTGTTGAATTATATATTTGAAAGTATCAATGAAAAACGAGCCGATGAACAAGGCAACACTTAAACAGAACGTCAAAAATCAGGAGGAAGATGCATATGTGTGGAATCGTTGGATATGTAGGCGTAAAACAGGCGGCACCGATTTTGCTCGCCGGACTCTCGAAACTGGAATACCGCGGATATGACTCCGCCGGCATCGCTGTGCGCGATGAAAATAACGACCATGTCGAGGTCGTCAAGGCGAAGGGACGCTTGAAAAACCTGATGGAAATGACCGACTCCGGCAACGCTGTCCGCGGACTCTGCGGCATCGGTCACACCCGCTGGGCGACCCATGGCGAACCCAGCACCGTCAACGCGCATCCGCAGTATACGCGCGAAAAGCGCGTGGTCATCGTCCATAACGGCATCATCGAGAACTATCAGGAAATCAAAGAAGCTCTTGTGCGCAAGGGTTATACCTTCTCTTCTCAGACAGACACCGAGGTTGCTGCCGCGCTGCTGGACAGCTACTATGTCGAGGCGGGCAAGAAGGGGCTTTCCCCGCGTGAGCGCGCGCTCGATGCCATCCGCAACATGATGATTCGCGTCCGCGGAAGCTATGCGCTGGGTATTCTCTTCGGCGACCAGCCGGGCGTCATTTACGCGACCCGCAAGGACAGCCCGCTCATTATCGGACGCTGTGACGGCGAATATGAGGGGCATATGATTGCCTCCGATGTTCCCGCCGTACTGAATTATACCCGCAATGTCGTCTATATCGACAATCAGGAGATCGCTTGCCTGACGCGCGAAGAGCTTCACCTGTACGATATCGACTGCGAAGAAATCGAAAAGCCGTTCGTCGAAATCAAGTGGGATGCCGCCGCCGCCGAAAAGGACGGATACGAGCATTTCATGATGAAGGAGATCCACGAGCAGCCGCGCGCCGTGCGCGATACGCTCTCCCCGCGCATCAAAGAGAATGAGGCAGGCGAAAGGACCATCGACCTGAGCGAAACCGGCTTGACCGACGAGGACTATGCCGATATTTCCCGAATCTATCTCATCGGATGCGGCTCGGCGTATCACGTCGGCATGGCGGCGCGCTATATCATTGAAAAGATGTCGCGCATTCCCTGCGAGGTAGAGCTGGCGAGCGAGTTCCGCTACCGCGACCCGATTCTGGAGGAAAAGGCACTGGTTGTCATCATCAGCCAGAGCGGTGAAACGGCGGACAGCCTTGCCGCGCTGCGCCTGTGTAAGGAGCGCGGCGTGCGCACGCTGGCGATCGTCAACGTCGTCGGCTCGTCTATTGCGCGCGAAGCGGACAGCGTCATGTATACATGGGCAGGTCCGGAAATCGCCGTTGCGACGACCAAGGCATATTCCACCCAGCTGGCGGCCATCTATCTGCTGGCGATGCATCTGGCGGATGTGCGCGGGCTGCTGAGCGCGGCGCGCCGTCAGGAATTGATTGAACAGCTGCTTGCCCTGCCGGATCAGATTGAGCGCGTGCTTTCCGACAAGGAGCGCGTGCAGTGGTACGCCAACAAGATGGCGGCGTGCAAGGATGTATTCTTCATCGGGCGCGGGCTGGATTACGCCATCAGCATGGAAGGCAGCCTGAAGCTCAAGGAAATCAGCTATATTCATTCCGAAGCGTATGCCGCCGGTGAATTGAAGCATGGAACCATCAGCCTGATTGAGGACGGCGTGCTGGTCGTGGCGATTGCAACCCAGCCGGAGCTTTTCGAGAAAGAGGTTTCCAACATGGTCGAGGTGCGCAGCCGCGGCGCGAGCCTGTTCGGGCTGACGAGCTATGGTCAGTATGCGATTGAAGATACGGTGAATTTCACAGTCTATGTGCCGCGGACGGATCCGATGTTCGCTACGTCGCTGGCGGTCATCCCGCTTCAGCTTCTGGCGTATTACATCAGCTGCGCGAAGGGCTTGGATGTTGACAAGCCGCGCAACCTGGCAAAGAGCGTGACGGTGGAATAAGGGAAACGGCGGGGCTTTGTCCGCACTGGGCAGGAAAACCGCATTCCCTTGACCTTTCTTCTTCGTGTCAGTTTATAGCAGTCCGATCAAATAAAGTTACAACTTGACAAAAGGTGTAAGATTGAGTCAAAGAGGCGATTCAAATGTTGCACAATGAAGCAAGAAAACTTCTGATTCAGGCATTGGAGAAAACACACAATGCAAGAGAAGTCGCTGAAAACTTCTCTGTCAATCGAGGCACGGTATATCGCCTGAAAAAACAGCTGGAAGAAACTGGCTCCATCGAAACTAGAACCTATCTTCGCGGACGTAAATCAGCTTTGAGCCGGGAAGATATCTGCAACATTGAACAGTTGCTGAAAGAGAAGCCCGACATCACGATTGCAGAAATCATAGATACACTTCAACTCAAAGCCTGTAATGAAACAGTTCGTAAAGCAGTGCTCAAACTTGGATATCGTCGTAAAAAGAAATCTCTTCATGCCAGCGAACAGGAGCATCCCCGATGTGAAGGAAAAACGCAAAGCATGGAAAGAGAATATGTCCGGGTACGCCCCTGAAAAGCTTGTTTTTCTGGATGAAAGTGGGATCAATGTCAATATGACGAGATTTTATGCCCCTTCCAAGGGTGGTTCTCGCGCAGTTGATGCTGTACCTCTGTGGAAACCTCAAAATACAACTGTCCTATCTTCGATTCAACTGAACGGCGAAACTGCCTATACAACATATTCAGGAGGAACAACTTCAGAAAGATTTGTTGATTATCTGAGAAACATTCTTATTCCGACACTTTCTCCTGACTCGATCGTTGTGATGGACAATATGCGTTCTCACCATACACAGGCAGTAAAGGATTTATTGAAGCAGTCTGGCGTTCAATACCTCTATCTGCCACCGTACAGCCCTGATTTGAATCCTATTGAGAAGATGTGGTCTAAACTCAAGGCTTTTCTGAGAAAGGCAAAAGGTCGTTTGTTGGAGAAGCTGCCGGATGCTGTTCGTGCTGCTTTCAAAACGATTTCTTCACATGACTGTTCTGGATGGTTTCGCTTTTGTGGCTATTCGCAATAATTTATTGGATTGCTATAAAAAGGAGGGAGTATTCAGCTATGCGTTGGAGAGAAAAAATCTTTATCTTTTTTGTGATTGTAGCATTCTTCGACGGCGTTGTGATTATATATAATTCTTTTAAAGACCCTAGTATCATGTACCCTGAGTCCTCCCGATTTGAAAGCCGCACTGGATATTTTCCCAAACAGCTTAATCAGGTGTATTATTACGACTCAATTGGAGAATATCGAGACTATAATGAGCTATTGGTTTACAAAATGTCCGATCCTCTCTTTGATGAACATGTAAAATCCGAGTGGCATCCGCTGGGCTTGCCAGAGGATATACTCGAACTCCATGAAATGCGGATCGATTTCGACCCCATGATTGAAAAAATGCTCGCTGATCATGAAGGGTATTGGACAGCCAATTTAAACGAGAGTGGAAAGTATTGGGTTTGTGTATATCATACAGACGATCAAATGCTCTACATTCGTACATGGAATTAACCGAAATTTCACATCGAAGCTTTCATATTTTCTGATGATAATATCAAAAGTTATGTGTAAATCTGTCTGCAATTCTGCCTGAATAGAATCTTCGGATAGCACAGAATCTCCCTTTTTCTCTCCGTCCCCTTGATTTCCACTTGCGAAGTCAAGGGGATTTTTTTCTATTTCTTGAATCACCATAAATCAGTTGGGACTGTCAAGCTAACAACACCGATATTTCAAGAATAAAACGAAGTATTTGCGCCGAAGGTTTCCAAAGGGCGAGCGGAAAGCCCTTTGGTGGGGCGATGGGTAAAGCCCCATATTCACAAATGCTTAGCTATTTGTTTCTTGAAATGTTTGGTTTAAGCTTGACAGCCCGTTTTTTTGATGTGCGCAAAATTGCCCGTATATGCTCAAAATCAGGAGATTTCAGGGGGCTTTGCGAAAATGCCGGCGGGCGCATCCCTGCTTTTTGTTCCGTTTGTATTGACGGTATACGCCGAAAAGTGTTACAGTAAAATATAATGGCTGGCTATACGAATTGAACCGGCTTTAAGGAGGAAGACCATGACGCTGCTGGAATACCGCATCTTTCATACCGTGACGCAGCAGGGGAGCTTTGCCCGCGCCGCGCAGATTCTGCATCTGACGCCCAGCGCAATCAGCCATGCCGTCAGCTCGATGGAGGAGGCCTGCGGATTTGCGCTCTTTGTCCGCGGAAAGGGCGGCGTATCGCTGACCCGAAGCGGAGAAGCACTCTATCCGGTCATCAGGCAGGTGCTTTCCGCCGATGAAGCCCTGAATCAGACGGTCGGCGAGCTGAAGGGCGTTCAGCGCGGCAAGGTGCGCATCGGCGCGTTCAACAGCGTCTGCGTAGCATGGCTGCCGCAGCTGGTGACGGAGTGTCGGGCAAAATATCCGGGCGTGGAGATTGAGATCGATCAGGGAACCTACGACGACGTAATCGAGTGGATTAAGACCGGCGTGGTCGATTTGGGCTTTCTGTCTACGGAATCGACGCGCGATCTTACGGTTCGTCCGCTGTATCGCGATCGGCTGATGTGCGTTGCGCCGCGCGGATTCAAGACGCGCACGCCGGGCGTGATTACGCCGGAGGAAATGCGGGCGGAAACCTTCGTCGTACAGGGCGACGCAACCGACGCGGACGTACAGGCGTTCTTGGCGAAGTACCATATCACGGCGCGCGCATCCTGCCGCGTGCTGGATGATTTGTCCACGATTGCGATGGTCGAGAGCGGATTCGGCATCTGTATTCTGCCGAGTCTGACGCTGGAGCGCATCCATGGCGATGTGAACACCTATGCCATCGAGCCGATGGAGTACCGTGAATTTGGCATTGCCGTGCTGAATCCGCAGATGATGGCGCCTGCCGTGCGGCAGATGGCGATGTTCATTGAGTCTTTCGCAAGGCGGAAGCGCACGGAAGATCCGGCGACGAACGCGGGCTTCGATCCGGAGAATGTGTTTTAAGGATTTCGCATCCGGAAGCCTGTGTTCACGTTTTCTTTAGATGCGCATTTCAAATCAGCAGGCTTCAATGCCGGCTTGCTTGAATGAAAGGAAGAATGACCGTGAAAAAGATTTTGACGATGCTCCTGACCCTTGCGCTTGCGTGTGCGCTGAGCGTATGCGCGCTGGCAGAATATCCGGTGACGCTGACGGATCAGGCGGGACGCGAGGTCACGATTGAAAACAAACCGGAGCATATCGTTTCCGGCTACTATATTTCCACCTCAGCCTGCATCGCGCTCGGTCTTTCCGACCGGATGGCGGCGGTCGAGGCGAAGGCGGATACCCGCAATATCTATGCGCTGTCCGCGCCGGAGCTGATTTCCCTTCCGAATGTGGGAACTGCGAAAAACTTCAATCTGGAAGCCTGTCTGGCGGCAGAGCCGGATTTGGTCATCCTGCCCAAGCGTCTGTCCGAGGCTGCCGAGTCTATCAGCGCGTTTGACATTCCGGTGCTGCTGGTCAATCCGGAAGACGATGAGCTGTTGGCGCAGATGCTCCTGCTGATTGGCGCGGCGACGGAAACCGAGGACCGCGCCACCGACCTGAACGCATTTATTTTGACGCAGCTGGGCATGTGTCAGGAGATGCTGAAGAATGAAACGCCGGTGACGGCACTTATTCTGGGCAACAGCGATAAGCTGACCTGTGCGCCGAACGGCATGTATCAAGCCTCTCTGCTGAAAAATGCCTGCGCGGTCAATGCGGCGGCGGACATCGAAGGGACAAAATGGGCGGAAATCTCCTATGAGCAGCTGCTGGCGATGAATCCGCAGGCGATCATCATTCCGGCGGAAGCGGTCTACACGGCGGAAGATGTGCTGGGCGACGCGGAGCTTGCGGAGCTGGACGCGGTAAAGAACGGCGCGGTCTATCAGATGCCGAAGGCGTTTGAGGCGTGGGATAGTCCGGTTCCGTCCGGTGTGCTGGGCGTGCTGTGGACGGCAAAGACGCTGCATTCGCAGACCTACGGCGAGGCACAGTATAAGGACGCCGCCAAAATGCTTTACGAAACCTATTACGGCTTTACGCCGGATGAGGCGGCACTGTGACCGCCCCGAAGCGATACAACCGAATCCTTTTTACAGCCGCCGGCGCATTGCTGCTGGCGGCGTTTGGCATTTCCCTGCTGATTGGCGCGTACCCGCTGACGGCGCAGGATATCCTTTCGGTCCTGAGCGGCGGCGAGGGCATGGCGGTCAAGGTATTCTGGCGTTTGCGCCTGCCGCGCTCGCTGGCGGCGATGGTCAGCGGGATGGCACTGGGCGTCTGCGGCGCGGTCTATCAGATTCTGTTCGCCAATCCGCTGGCTGCGCCGGATATCATGGGCGTATCCGGCGGCGCGACGCTCGGCGCGGCGATGGCAATCGTCTGGGGGAATACGGCGTTTTCCGCGCCTGCCGCTTTTCTGGGCGGCATGGCGGCGTTAGCGGGTTCGCTGCTGCTGACGCGGGCGAGCGGCTCACGGGGAACGGGCGCGATGGTGCTTTCCGGAGTGCTGATCAGTGCGCTGATGAAGATGGGCGTGATGCTGCTCAAGACGTTTGCCGATACGGAGGGCGAGCTTGCCGCCATTGAGTTTTTTACGATGGGCAGTTTTGCGGATATCACGGCGGCGGCTCTGCCCGCGCTGCTTTCCGCGGCGGCGTTGGGGCTTGCGCTGCTGACGCTGCTGCATAGACAGATTGGGCTGCTTTCCCTGCCTGATGATGAAGCGCAGGCTCTCGGCGTGTCCGCCGGTGTGATGCGCGCGCTGGTGCTGGCTGCCGCGACGCTGCCGGCGGCGGCTGTATCCGCAAGCGCGGGAGTGGTTGCGTTTCTGCCGCTGATTGCGCCGCATGGCGCACGTCTGCTTCTGCGCGGACGGACAAAGGGACTTTTGCCTCTCTCGGCGTTGACGGGCGGCGTGCTTCTCCTGCTGGCGGATATCGCGGCGCGGCTTGCGCCGGGTGCGGAGCTTCCGGTTTCCGTGCTGACGACGATGCTGGGCGTGCCCTGCGTCGCCATACTGATGGCGAAGGGAGGCAAGCGGCGTGGATGAAATTCTGACCGTTCAGGGCGTATGCGCGGGATATGGTGCGCGGCGCGTGCTGGAGGATGTTGGTCTGTCCGTCGGGGAAGGCGAGGTCTGCGCGCTGCTCGGGCTGAACGGAAGCGGAAAATCGACGCTGCTGCGCGTCCTGCTGGGGCTGCTTCCCGTCCAGACGGGAGAGATTTCGGTCTGCGGCGGGAATATGCGCCGTGCCGCGCCCCAAAAGGTCGCCCGTCTGGCGGCATATCTGCCGCAGAGAAGCCGAGCGGATGACGGCATGACTGCGCTGGAAATCGTTTTGATGGGCGCAAACGCGGTTACGCCGCTGATTATGCCATACAGTGCGGTTCAGCGCGAAAAGGCGAGGATGTGCCTTGAACGCATGGGTGCGGGGGAATGGGCGGACAGACGCATGGGCGAGCTTTCGCAGGGGCAGAAGCAGAGCGTTCTGCTTGCCCGCGCTCTGATGCAAAGCCCCAAGCTGCTGCTTCTGGATGAACCGGATGCCGCGCTCGATCTGCCGCGCAGATGGCAGATGCTGCGCACGGTTTCGGCATTGGCAAAGGAGGAGCGATGCGCGGCACTCTGTGCGCTGCATGATGCGTCGCTGGCCCTGAGCGTCTGCGACAGCGTGGCGGTGCTGTCCGGCGGAAGAATCGTCTGCCGGCTGGATATGGCAAGGGCGGGAGAAGACGAGGTTCGGGCGGCGATGTGCGCGCTGTATGGCGATGTGACGGTCATTCGCAGGGACGGACGCTGGGCGGTTTTGGGATGAAATGCCTATCATGTAAAAGATGCGTTTGAAAAAGCTCTGCGGGACGGAAAATTGTGACGCAATTGTGAATGATACATGAAGTCGTCAAGGCAATTTCCCGAAAAGATTGCCTTTTTGCCCGACGGCGGGTATAATGGGGAATATGGTTTTGATGCTGAACGGAGCATCACCGATACAGTGATGTGATCTTGCGGCTGAGGCTGTCTGAAAGATCTGCAACACAGAGTATGGAGGGAATAGAGTATATGAAAAAGACCATGCTGGCGTTTATGCTTGCGCTTGCGCTCGTGACGATGAGCGCGTGCGGCGCACAGGACAAAACGTCCGAAGCAACAGCTGCGCCTGTTGTAACGGCAGAGCCGACCGCCGAGCCGACGGAAGCACCGACCGCCGAACCGACGGCAGAGCCGACCGCCGAACCGACGGAAAAGCCGACCGCCGAGCCGACGGAAGAACCGACGGCAGAGCCGACGGAAGAACCGACCGCCGAGCCGACGGAAGAACCGACGGCAGAGCCGACCGCTGAACCGACGGCAGAGCCGGCTGCCGAGACTGAAGCGCAGGCGTCCGAGGGAGAGGCTGAGGTTGTTGCGCTGGAGGACGGCGTTCTGGCGAGCGCATACGACGGCGCTGTGACCGTGAAGCTCTCTGAGATTCAGGAAGAGTACGACCAGCAGCTTGCGGCGTATGTCGCCTACTATACGCAGAACGGCTACACGGTAGACGAGTATGACCAGGAATTCCAGGCGAATGTCGCGCAGGAAACCGTTCAGATGAAGCTCAGCCAGGCGATTGTCCGCCGCTATGCCGAGCAGAACGGCTATGTGCTGACCGCCGAGAAGGAAGAAGAACTGACGGCTCAGGTGCAGACCGCGCTGGATAACCTGCGCGAGTATTATGAGAGCTATCTTTCTTACTACGGCTACACCGGCGATGAGCTGACGCAGGCGGTAGAAGAGGAGCTGGCGAACAGCGGCTACACCGAGGAAGCCCTGACCGAGAGCGCGTATCTCAAGGATGTGCTTGACTTTATCTACGAGAAGGCGACCGCTGATATCAGCGTGACCGAGGAAGAAGTCAAGGAAGCGTTTGACGCGAAGGTTGCTTCTCAGAAGGAAAGCTATGCCGATATCGACAGCTTCATCAACGACTATGTGAGCGACAGCGAGATTCTCTATACGCCGGAAAATGTCCGCCTGATGGAGTGCATCTACATCGCAAAGGTGGATGGCGAAGCGACTGACGACGAGGCGACCCGCAGCGAAGCGACCGGCGATGAGGCAACGGCGGATGAAGCGGCGAACATCGCTGAGCTGTCCGGCTATGCCAAGGCGAAGGCGGTTGTTGCGGCGATTCGCGGCGGCGAGGACTTCGAGGAAGCCATGAAGGCTTACAACGAGGACAGCTCCACCGAAGAGCAGATGCTGCGCGGCTACCCGGTTGCCGCGGAGAGCCAGCTCTACGGCGAGGAATTCAGCGCTGGCGCGATGGCGCTGGAGAACGTCGGCGATGTTTCCGATATCATCACGACGGATTACGGCTACTTTATCCTCCGATATGCCAAGGATCTGACCGCGGGCGAAGCGGACTTTGAGTCCCGCAAGGACGCGGAGACCGAGGAAACGCTGAGCAACAAGAAGAATGACGCGTACACCGCGTTCATCAACCAGATCCTCGATGAAGCAAACATGCAGATCGGCGACCTGAGTGTGCTGTATCATGTATATGTCGGCGAAGCCGCTGAAGCGACGGTGGCTTACGCGACTGTGGCTGCGGATACGCAGCTGATCGACATGCCGAACGGCGACGCGGTTGCGAACCTGAAGGCTGGCGCTTCGCTCGATATCCTCGGCAAGATCGGCGTGGACGGCGAAAACTATTCGTTCGTCGCGGTGGTCGGCACGGAGATCAAGGGCTACATCAACGACAAGGAACTGACCGATCTGGACAGCGACGCGGCGCTGGCTGTGGACAACACGGCTCTGGCTTCCGCCGTTGAGCAGATTGACAAGAACCCGACCTTCACCATCGCCATGAACGACGGCTCTCTCATCTACGGCGAGCTGTATCCGGAAAAGGCGCCGGAGAGTGTCGGCAACTTCATTTCGCTTGCCAACAGCAATTTCTATGACGGACTGACCTTCCATCGCGTCATCTCCGGCTTCATGATTCAGGGCGGCGACCCGAACGGCGACGGCACCGGCGGACCGGGCTACGCCATCCGCGGCGAATTCAGCAGCAACGGCGTGGAGAACGATCTGAGCCACGTTCGCGGCGTGCTGAGCATGGCGCGTTCCAGCGCGAATGACTCCGCCGGAAGCCAGTTCTTCATCATGCACGCGGACGGCACCAATCTGGATGGTCAGTATGCGGCGTTCGGCATGGTGCTCGGCGGCATCGAGAACGTAGATGTTATCGCGTCCGTTCCGACCGACAGCAGCGATAAGCCGCGCACCGAGCAGGTGATGCGCACGGTGTATGTCGAAACCTACGGCAAGACCTACACCTTCACCAAGCTGGAAGACTAATCGAATCCTCTCAGGCAGCCCTCTTTTGAAAAGAAGAGGGTTGCTTTTTTCTGCGTCTTTTGCTATAATCGCTAGGCAACCGATGCGGACTGTTCGAAACCATCCAGTCCTTAAACAAAACTATGGGCTTGAAGGCGCATGGCGTCTTCTGAACGGCTCAATGCCGTTTTTTTGTTGCCTGTCGTTTTGCTGGTTAGCAAAATGATAAAGGAGAAATTTTCTCATGAGTGCTTTGAAACCGCAAAACACCCGCGCACTGGCTCGCGGCGCAATCATCGCCGCGCTCTATACCGCTCTGACGGTGCTTCTCGCGCCGCTGAGCTATGGCGAGGTTCAGATTCGCTTCTCCGAAGCGTTCACCCTCCTGCCGATGCTGATGCCGGAAGCCGTGCCCGCGCTGCTGGTCGGCTGTCTGCTTGCCAACATCATCGGCGGCTGTACGATTTTTGACATCGTGTTCGGCTCGCTGGCGACGCTGCTTGCCGCCATCTGCACCTATAAGCTGCGCGATAAATTCTGGCTTTCTGCGCTGATGCCCGTGCTGTTCAACGGCGTGATTGTCGGTGCTGTCGTTCATTTCTGCTATGCTCCGGCGATTGCGCTGCCGCTGTGTATGCTCTCCGTCGCCGCGGGCGAAGCCGTCGCCTGCCTGATCGTGGGACCGATTCTGATCAGCGTCCTGCGCCGCATGCCCGCGTCCGTGCTGAACTAATTTGCTCACCCTCTTGACAACCCCTTAAAGGGGCGTTATTGTGTATCTATACGCGGCTGAACCGCGATACACGATATTGGTCGGGAGGGTATTTTTTATGCGTATTGCACTTATCAATGAAAACAGCCAGGCGGCGAAGAACGCACAGATCGAAGCGGCGCTCAAGAAGGTCGTCACCCCGATGGGACATGAAGTGGATAACTACGGCATGTACGGCACGGCGGGCGAGGCTCAGCTGACCTATGTGCAGAACGGCATTCTGGCGGCAATCCTGCTCAATTCCGGCGCAGCGGATTATGTCGTGACCGGCTGCGGCACGGGCGAGGGCGCAATGCTTGCGCTCAACAGCTTCCCGGGCGTTCTCTGCGGTCATGTGGTTGATCCGTCCGACGGATATATGTTTGCGCAGATCAACGACGGAAACGCGGTTTCCATGCCGTTCGCCAAGGGTTTCGGCTGGGGCGCGGAGCTGAACCTCGAATACACGTTTGAGAAGCTCTTCGGCTTCGGCAGCGGCAACGGCTATCCGGCGGACCGCGTTGTGCCGGAGCAGCGCAACAAGAAGATTCTCGACGCCGTGCGTGCGCATACGCTTAAGGATCTCATCACCTGCCTGAAGGGCATCGATCAGGAGCTTGTGCGCGGCGCGGTTGCCGGCGAGCATTTTGCCGAGCTGTTCTTTGCGCATGCCAAGGATGAAGCCATCATCGCCTATGTGCGTGAGCTGCTCGGTTGAGCATGGAGGCAGGCTATGACGAAGAATTTATCTTATCTGAGCTATCCGCTGCCGCCGGATATCCAGCGGCTGTTTGAAGCGGGCGACTTTGACCGCATGGCGCGTGTGATCCGCCAGCGGCTGGAGGATCCGCGTGTGCCGAAGACGCTGCACGAGCGCCTGCGCTTTCAGCTGATTATCGCTAAAGAGATTCCGGAGTATTACCGCCTGACGCAGGCGGATATGCTCGCCATCCTTCAGGAAAACATCAACGATTTCACTGAGGATGAGCTGGAGGCTCTGCGCGACGACGGCACGCTGGATTGGCGCTATATCAACGGTGAGGTGCATTTCAGAAACAACTGTCTGGATGCGCTGCTCAAGGTGCGCAAGGAATATGCGCTGCGTGCCAAGGACCCCGAAGTTCAGGCGGCGGCGGACGCACGCGGTCAGCGCCTGAACGCGATGATCACCCGAATGAAGGAAGAAGGCGGCATGCACGTCCGCTTTGAGCTGCACGAGGAAATGACGGTGAAAAGCGACCGCCTGACGCCGGGCGAAACCCTGCGCATCCATCTGCCGCTTCCGGTCGTCGGCGCACAGGTCAAGTCGGCGGCGCTGCTCTCTACGTCCCATCCGGCGGCGTTCATCGCGCCCGCGGACGAGCCGCAGCGCACGGTCTATTTTGAATTGCCGTATGAGCCGGGCATGACGGTCAGCGCAGAGCTGGCGTATGAAATCGAAGCGCCGTATTGCCAGCCGCATGCCCGCGAGGTTCTGGCGGAGCAGCCGACGTTTGACACGGAGGAAATGCCGCCGCATGTGGTCTTTACGCCGTATCTGCGTGCGCTGGCAAAGGAAATCGTCGGCGATGAAACGAATCCGCTGCTCAAGGCGCGGAAGATTTACGATTTCATCACCACGCAGGCGGTCTATCGCTACATGCCGCCTTATCTGACGGTGACGAATCTGCCGGAATACTTCATGAGCGGTCTGCGCGGCGACTGCGGCGTGCAGGCAATCACGTTCATCACGCTCTGCCGGCTGTGCGGCATTCCTGCAAAGTGGCAGGCGGGTTTGTATACCAAGCCGGATGACGCGGGTCACCATGACTGGGCGCGGTTCTATATCGCGCCGTATGGCTGGCTGTACGCGGATTGTTCGTTCGGCGGCTCGGCATTCCGTGCGGGCGATTTGGATCGCTGGAATTTCTATTTCGGCAATCTTGAACCGTGGCGTCTGCCGATGTGCAGCGATTTCCAACAGGAATTCAATCCGCCCAGACGGTTCATCCGCTATGATCCGTATGACAATCAGGGCGGCGAAATCGAGTCGCTCACCCGCGCATTGGATGATGATGAATACGACACGAGCAGGCGCGTAACCCTGTACGAAGAGCTTTAATTCAATAAAAACCCAAACGGAGCTGTCAAGCTAATCAACCTGATATTTCAAGCATCAACCTAAGTATTTGCGCCCGAAGGTTTCCAAAGGGCGAGCGGAAAGCCCTTTGGTGGGGCGATGGGGCAAAGCCCCATATCCTAATCATGCTTAGGTATTTGTTTCTTGAAAGATTTGGTTTAAACTTGACAGCTCTGTTTTTGATGCGCAGAAAATGTGCAGCGGTTGACTGGAAGGGCAGGCAGGCTCAGCCCGACTTTTGTCACATGGGGAATTGCGCGAAATCGCCCGCGTGGGCAAAGCTTGAATGCTTTGCAGCCTTCGGCGGAAGTGAAGGCGCGAAGGAATCCCCCAAAAACGGCGCGAATTGAAAAATGATGATAAATTTTTGAAAAAGCGTAAAAAACGCGAAGGCGTATCCGTCTAACTAAGCAGAAAGGAGGCAGCCGGAATGAACATTGTCAAGGGCCCGGACAATCAGCCGGAAGAAAGAATTCGTCAAATGATACAGACCTATGAAAAAGATTTGCTGCGGCTATGCCGCGTGTATGTAAAGGATGCGGCGACGGCGGAAGACGCCGTGCAGGAAACATTTGTAAAGGCATATCGAAGCCTGAATCGGTTTCGCGGCGAGAGCTGCGAAAAGACGTGGCTGATTCGCATTGCCATCAATGTATGCAGGGACATACAGCGAACCGCATGGTTCAGAAACCTGGGGCGCATGGTGAATCTGGATGATGTGAAGATTCCGCAGGAGATGAAGGTCAAATCCGAGGTGGTCGATCAGATCATGCGCATGCCGAAGAAGCTTAGGGAGGTTGTTTTGCTGTATTACTATGAGGATATGAGCCAAAGCGAGATTGCCGAGGTGCTGGGCGTATCGGTGACCACCGTCCACAGGCGGCTGGATAAGGCGCGGGAAGCGCTTCGGGCTTTGCTGGAAGGAGGGGACGAGCTTCATGCGTGATGAGGAAATGAAAAAAATCATCCGAAGAGAAATTGACACGGAATTCTCCGATCTTCATTCATGCGCATCGCTTGAATCTGCAATCATGAGCAGAATTGAGGGAGAAAAAAGCGCAAGGCGGCATGTGTCCGCGACGCTTGTGTTTGCTGTCATGATGGTGCTCGCGCTGGGCAGCATGGCAGTCGCCGCCGGATTGGGGCTGTTCGGTCAGCTGCGCACGGGCAGGGAAGATGAAACGAGTTATGCGCGGCTGGAGCGGTTGGAGAATGCCGCGGTCAAGGTCGGCAAAACGGAACATCTTACGGTGGGCGGCACAAAGCATGAAAAGCCCGAAACCGTTCGGGATGCGCTGCTGGATGCGCAAATCGGGCGCACATACGACTTGACGATGGAGCAGGCGTATTGCGACGGTAGAAAGCTCTATTATGCCTATACGCTTCGAATCAACGGGGAGCGGCTGTTTATGGGCGAAGGCGAGGCGACCGGATTTGCAAGCTGGGATGCCGCGTATCCGGACGAGCGGTTTGAAGACGGGTTTGATCTGGGGCTGGACGATGCCTTAAATGAAAAGGCGGCTCAGTGGCTTAGGGACTGCAAGAGCGGCTATGTGGTCAAGCGAAGCGCGTACGTCGGCGACGGCGTGGAATTGAAGGACGGAACGAATCTGACTCCGGTGGACAGCGGCAGCGAGGACGCGGACGAGCAGACGATTCGCGCCTACTGCGAGGTGGAGCTGCCGGAAGGATATCAGGCGGGCGACACGGTCGAGTTCGTGCTGACGGTCATCACCTGCGACACGGTTTACGCTCAGAATGAAAGCGGCTTCTACGAGGCGACCCTGATGGATCATGCGGCGATGCTTCGAGTGCCGGTCAGCGTGCCGGTGACCGGACAGACGCGGACGCTCAAGGGCGAAGGCACGGCGGACGGCTATGCGGCGCAGGCGACGCTGGTTGTGTCCGACGTGGATCTCTCCGGCGAGGTCAGCATCGACGCGCCGAAGGACTACGTTCCCGAAGGCTATACGCTCCTTGCGGACGGCGTGGAGTATTCCAATATCAACGAATGGATGGAATACGACGGGCAGAAGCACGTGATACACCTCCGCTTTGATTTGCCGGATGCGATGGGCGACCTTGTCCTCATGCCCGTTGATCCCCGCTATGCAGAGGAAGCCATTCACTTGAACTGACGGAAGGGAGTACGACGATGAAGAAAACACTGGGAATGCTGATGGGCGTGCTGCTTGTGCTGGTCTGCATGGGCGCGTCGGCGCAGGATTATGTATCGGTGACCGAGCTTTATGAGCAGGCGCAGGCGATGGGCGGCGTATGGCAGGAGAGCTTTGATGCGCCGAACGGTCAGGTGACGGTGGATGCGCCGATCATCGTGCCGAATGTGGAAACGATGCCCGTGCTGACGATGGAGGGCGCAAAAATCAGCGAAGAGCTGTATCACCACATCATCCAAGGCAGGAAGGGCGGAAGCCAAGACAGCATCGAATACGACGAGGTGGAGTTGGGCGGAAAGAGCAGCGAGTTTTTCCTCGGATACGAAAACGACTATGTTAACTATAAGAAGACCCAGATCGTGGGCTATGACGCGGTCGATACGCTGTGGCTTCAGCATGGCGCGTATCGCTTCAGTCAGGGAGAGGGAAAGGTTCCGAGTGCAAAGCCGACGACGTATCATTTCCCGTGGGAGATTGACGCCAATCAGCCGAGTCTGCGCGGCAGCGACCTGACGGTCAGCGAGGCGATGCGCCTTTGGAAAGAGGACATCGACATGTGTTTTCCGGAGGATGATTTCATCCTTCAGCCCAAGACGATTGAGGTTTATGGCTCGATTCTGACGAATCAAACGGGAAAGGGCAAGGAATACAGGAATACCGGTCACTATACCATCCGAGCGGAGCAGATGGTCAACGGCGTACCGCTCATGGGCGGTATCATCGGCATCGGTCATGACTATTCGATCATGTATCCTTCAACGAAGGAAACCAACCGCAAGATGGAAAAACTGGTGAAAAAATACGGCACGGGCATCGCTTCGGTTTTGGATGGCGGCGGGAACTATTCGCGCTTTGTCGATGAAACGGATTATCGGACATGCAGCTCGCTGGCTCGTGTGCGCTCGGTGGAAATCGCCGATATTCCGCTTGCGCCGCTGGAGGATGTGTTGGCAGGCATCCGCAAGGAGATCGAGGCGGGCAATGTCCGGCATGTGTATTCCGTTCGGCTGGGCTATGTGCTGTATTCCAATCCGGAGATGACCGATTACGCATGGGCAGTTCCGCGCTGGGTCATCAGCATGCAGTACATCACCAAGGAGAATCAGGCACACTGGGAACGCGAGCAGCAGCTGAACGCAAAGTGGGGCTATGAGTATGCGGTATGGGAGGAGTTTTACGCGGAGGAAGTGCTTGTCGATGCGCAGAGCGGTGAATTGATGATTTTCACAACCGGAGATGATCAAACGTATTCCGTGCCGAAGCTTGTCACATGGGACAATGCGCTGTGATGAGGCTTTAGCAGAGCCAAATCAGAGCAAAGCAAAAAGCAGGATGGCAGAAAGCATCGGGCAGTTATGCCCCTTGCTTTTTTGCTTTATGGGGGATTGCGCGAAATCGCCCGCGTGAGCAAAGCTCCAATGGTTTGCAGCCTTCGGCGGAAGTGAAGGCAGGCTATGCCGCGTGTATGTAAAGGATGCGGCAACGGCGATTCGGTTAGCCCTATCATTTGCGCCAAATCCTTTTGAGACAAGCTGTACTTGTTAAGAACTTGCTTCAAGCTCAAGACCATATTTCCTATTCTTTTACTTTACTCAGGCATATTACGTTCTTGAGTTTTTTTAAGTCTGTTTACTTGAGAAAAATTCGAGTGTATAATGTAGAAAAGGAGCTGATGCAATTGGTGAACAACATAAGAAAACTTCGAAAATCGCGTGATCTGACCATGAAGCAGTTCGGTAAAATGATGGGCGTTTCAGAATCTGCGATTAGCCTTTATGAAAATAACAAGGCGCAACCCGATATCAACATGATGTGTAAAATGGCTGACTATTTTGGGGTTTCCATTGACTTTTTACTTGGGTATAAAACAGAAGAAACGAAAGAAGAAACGAAAGAAAAAACGATGGACGACAAGCTTGTTTATGATATTTTAAGCCTCACATCTGAGGAGAAAATGCTTGTTCAGGGTTATGTGAGCGGAATAAAGGCGAGAAGAGAAAAGTAAGCTCGCCTTTTGTCGAGTGTCTGAGGCACAGCTTGTGATATGTACCCCTAATACGGGATATGAATCCATCAAAAAGCCTGTGTGAAATTCCGTGTGAAATGATTTTGCAAAAGTTCACATGAGAAGGAAACGACAATGTACGAAACGGGTAATATTTTACGCTGAATAAAATAGACTGCAAAAGAAAAAATCCAGAAACCTTTACGGCTTCTGGATTTCCTGTTTGGTGCGGTAGATGGGACTTGAACCCATACGTCGTACAACACACGCCCCTCAAACGTGCCTGTCTGCCAATTCCAGCACTACCGCATATGAACTTCGCTGCACATGCCATGCAACGAATATGATTATACGAAATTCGGTCGGATTTGTCAACCCTTTCGATGAAAAAAGTTGAATTTGTCAGTCAAGAACCACCGTGCAGCGCAGATCCGGACGCAGGGCGTTGAAGTAACGCTCCTCAAGGGGAATCCATGTGTCAAAGAAACGCTGCGCCATCTCAACGCCGTTGCGCGTGATGATGCGTTTGTGCTGGAGGTCGGGCGGGATTTTCAGCACGGCGGAAAGGTCGTACTGCTTTTCAAGGTCGGGATGCAGGCTGTATGTGCCTTCGATGACGTTCAGCCTGCCCGCGGCGATGGGCTTGGGCGGCAAAACGGTGAAGGTGGAGCAGTCGAATCGGCGATATTGCACGGTTTCGCCTGCACGCAGCGGAATCAGCACCTCGGCGAGGAAGCGTTCCCTATCTACATTGCCGCCCGGCTCGGCATAGCGTTCGGGCGTGCGCTGCTCGGGACGGAGAAAGAAGTCATCCATATGAAACAGGGGGCAGCCATACAGCCGCTGGAGGAACGCGGCGAGCGTCGTTTTTCCGCTGGCGCATGCGCCGTCCAGAGCCAGCAGCACGCGGTCGCTGTCGCGCAGGGCGGCGTCAATGCGCGAGAGCAGCGGCAGAAGGCGGGCGTATTCCGCTTTCATCAGGCGGTAGGCGGGCGCGTAAGCGCGGCGGAAGGTTTCGGAATGATGGCAGGCGGGGAGACCGGCTTTTTTCCATGCGTCCACGGCGGCGCGGGTCGCTTCGAGTGAAAAGGGGATCTCGCCCTGCGCGGCAAGGCGGAGCAGAACGTCGAGCTTTTCCTCAAGCAGGGCTTTTGCGCCGTCGTGATGCTCGGCAGAGCATGCAAAAAGACGCGCAAACGTATCCGCGCTCAGACCGTCCTTTAAAATATCGAGATGCACGCGGACATATTCGCCGTCCAGAGGCTCGATGACCGCGCCCGAATGCGGCTTGCAGGACGCCGCTTCGTCGGTGATATACGCCGCGGCGGCGGATGCGTCGCCGACCAGATGCTCACAGCCGCATGCGCTTTGATACAGTGCCTTGAACAGGTCGGTCAGTTCAAGCCGGGGATAGGCTTGGCAATGCGCGAGGAGAAAGGCGCGGGTTTGGTTATCGGAATTCATGAAAATGCCCTCCGTCAGTCGGGAATGAGCCGCGCTTTGTCCATCGCAATGACCAGAGCGGGGATGAGAATGATATGCAGGATGATGCCGGGGATGGCGGTCGTGACCGCGCCGGCGAGGAAGAGCGCGGGGGTGAAGGTGCTGTGCACCAGACCCGCGAGCAGATAGCGCATGACGCCCCATACGAGCCGTCCGGCGATCATAGCGATGATGAGGGACAGGTAGACGCTGACGGTTTTCCTGGGCAGAGCGCGGTACAGCGCACCAGCGGCAGCACCGTATACAGCCAGCTCAAACGCCATGGAAACGGCGGTCGGGAACATATCGGGCATACCGAAAAGCACGGAACGCAGGAGCGGCGCGATGAAGCCGACCGCCAGCCCCCAGCCCCAGCCGCAGACGAATCCGCAAAGCAGGGCGGGGATGTGCATCGGGCAGAGCATGGAACCGATCTGAGGAATCTGTCCGGTCAGGAAAGGCAGAACCAGCGCGATGGCGAGGTACAGCGCGGAGTAGGTCAGTTTTTGAATGTTCTTGTTCATGGCAGACTCCTTATGCGGGATGATTACGGATAGAAGAATGTTCCTGCGGACGGAAGCCCCGCTTCGTCGATGAGCTGACGGGCGGCTTGGGCGGCATCGACATCGCCGAACAGGTCGGGATACATCGACGAAGCCAGATAGACGGCTGCCGCAAGGCGGGTTGCCGGCGTCTGAAGCAGCGATTCGGAGAGCAGGTAGACGCGCTCTTTTCGGATTGCGCCCGTGCCGCTCAGCGCTTTGCGCGTCAGCAGTGCATGGCGGATGCTCTGCGCTGATTCGGTCAGAAAGACGCCGCCGCCCAGCACGCTGTCGGGAACGACCTTGACGATGGCGTCCGGATTTTTGCGCTCAATCCAGCCGTCGTCAACGGTCAGCATATCCTCTGCCCGACGGGATGCGGCGTTATACGCGCCCGCACTCAGCAGGAGCGCATGCTCTTTGGAGGTTTTGCCGATGGTCACGTGGTCGCCGCCGGTTTCCCAATAGACGCTCAGCCGCTGACATTCAAAGAGCTTGCCGAGTCGGGAAGAGAGCAGCGCAGTGTAATACTGCGTGGCGGTTTCGGCGGTCTGCGCGTCGTTCGCCGTGCCGATTCGTTCCGCGTCGTCATCGGGCAGGGTCATGGTGACGGGCAGGGGGGCTTCATCGTCAAACTGCGTGGCGGTCTGCCGCGCTTCGCCGCCTGAAAGCGGCTGACCGCCGCCCTCGCCGTCGCCCTGAATCGGGTGATGCGCCGTGAAGTCGATGCCTGCGGCGGCGTTTTCATCGTATTCCCTGCGGGGAGAATCCGGATTTTCGACGGTTTCGCTGTCGGGGTCGGCGTCCGGCGAGCTGGTCTGCGGCGCGGCGCGGCTGGGGGAGTCATCGCCGAGCGGCTGTGCGTCGGCGGCGCTCTGCGGAATGGGCGCGGCGGTGGTGATCCGTCTGCGGCAGCCGGAAGCAGTCAGGAGGAGCAAAAGTAGGAGCAGGAGAAAAAGCGTTTTTTTCATCATATACAGCCATCCATCGGGAAAAAGAGAAGCTCAGCTTTTCAGCGGTTTGAAGAAGGGGCTTTTATGCCTTTCGCTTGTTTGAAAAAATCCGTTCGGTTTCTTCGAGCAGGCAGGCAATTTGCGCAAGCTGTTCCTCGCTTGGCGTGCGCTGACCATAGACGACGCCCTGCCAGATGGCGGCGCAGGCTCGGTATTGCGCTTTATACGGTTCGGGCATGGACAGCTCGTCCGCAAGGCGCGAAAAGGATGTGCCGGGCGGCAGGGCGTTCGCCTTGAGCCAAAGACGGGCGATATAGGGGAACATGGCGCAGACCGCTTCCCGCGGATTGTCGGAATTCATGCGTGCGCGGAGAGCTTCTTCCGCTTTGCGGCGTTTACTCCCTGCCAGAAAGGGCAGGAACGGCACGATCAGAAGCGCCAGAATCAACAGGACAATCAGCACAACACGCAGGATATTCCATAGATCCGGCGCGGAAACCTGCTTTTCAAGCTGAGTTTGAAGCCGATAGGCGTGGTTTTTCTGCGCCTGTCCGTCGCCTTCGGCTAAGCTGAGCCGGTTTTCGCGGCGTGTTTCCAAGGCTTCCGGCGTGGATTCGGCGGGGAGATCAAACGTTTCCTCCGCAAGCAGGCTCAGCTGATCGCGGATACGCTCGGAGGCGGCTTCCACAGCGTCGTTTGTGCCGGGAAAGAGAAGCACCGAGCCGAGCAGGACGGCAAACAGAATGGGCAGCGTGCGGACAGCGCGGCGGCGGGTCAGGCAGAAGCCCAGCGCACCGAACAGGAGCAGGTTCGCCCACACCGGCAGAGAGATGCCCAGAACAGCCTGAAGGACGGCGAGGACGGCGGCAAGAAGCAGCGCGACGGGTCTGAAACGCCACGCGCCTAAAACCAGCGCGGGCAGGCAGAGAAAGAGCAGCGCCAGCGCCGGCAGAGCGGACGTATCCTGCGGAACGGAAAAGAAATCATAGACATAGGCGTTTCGCGCCTGACTGAGCGCAAAGAGCCGATTGCACAGGAGCATGGCGCTTTGGCGTGCGGGCGGCAGACAAAAGAGAAGGAGAAGCGCCGACAGCCCGAGCATGGCGGAGAAGAGGAAAGGGCGCTTGTTTGACATAGGGCAGATGCTCTTTTCTATCGGAATGGGATTTTGGATTTGCGTGGGGAAGCTGTGCGAATCACAATTCAAGCAGCGGCTGATTTTTGCCGAATGCGGCGACACGTATGGCGCCCGGGGACGCATACGCGCCGACGCTTTCCGGAAGGACGAGCGTCACGCGGTTTTCGCGAAACAGGGAGACGGCATCGGTATCCGGTCGGGGAGAAAAAATGCCGATATGCGAGAAATGGAGCGCATCGCCGGTTTCAAAGCGGGCGGACGGAACGAGCGCCTGACGCATAGCCTGCACCCAATCGTCCTGAGAAGAAACGGGAATCGGCATGCCGTTTTCAACAGAGAGAAAATGCGGTATGCCCTGCTGGATGAGAGCGCGGGAAACGGAGAACAGAGCGGAGAGCGTTTCTTCCATGGCGTCGGGCGCGGGCGGTTTGGAAAACGCCGTGCGCAGATTCAGAAGGACGCCCAGGGAAGGCGGCTCGTTGGTTTCGCGAAGCATGGTTTTGTCCATTTTGCTCGACAGCTTCCAGTGAATCCGGCGGACGGGATCCCCGGATCGGTATTCGCGAAAAGAGGTCGTGTCCGAACCTGAAGAAAGGCTGGACACGACCGGCGTAAATGCGCCCTCGTTGAGGGGAGAAATGCTTTCGTCCAGAAAAACATGCGCGTCAAAAAGCCGGGGAAGAACGACCAGAGTAGATGTGGTTTCTCCCTGAACAGGAAAATGGCACAGTCCGAAAATGTCGCGGATCTCAGTGCTTTCCAGCGCCAGCGTGACCGCGCCGCCGGAAAGAGGCGGCAGCGTCAGCGCTTGAGGGGCGGAGAAGGAAAGCGAAGCGGTTTCTCCGGTCATCAAATGGGAGATGGCAAGCGTTCCCGCGGCGTCGGCAAAGCGCGGCGCGTGCCGAACATTCATCCGGCAGACAACACCTTCTCCCGCCTGACATACATCCGGCGCGGACAGGGAGAACGCGGCACGGCGCGAAGCCATCCATGCACAGAGGATGGATGACGACGGCAGAATCAGCGACGCGATCAGCACGGCACGCGTGCCGGTGTTGTTTTCAAAAAAGTACAGCGCAGAAACGGCAATCAGCCACAGCGCATAGGCAAGTCTGCGTCGAATCATAGGCGTTGATCCGGGCTTTCCACGGAGGAAAGCACGTTGCGCAGGATATCCGCGCCCGTCACGCCGGAAAGCCGCGCTTTCGGCGTTGCCGCGACGCGATGCGCACAGACATCCTGCCAAATATCCTGCACATCTTCGCCCACGACGTAATCGCGCCCGAGCAGATACGCCCGCGCTTTTGCCATGCGGCAAAGGCAGAGCGCACCGCGGGGACTGACCCCGACCTCAAGCATCGGATGTTCGCGGGAAGCCATGGTCAGGCGCGTGATGTAATCCAAAATGGCGTCGCTGACCGATACGGCGCGTACGGCGGTCTGCATCGCCAGAACGTCCTCACGCGATGCGACCGGATGCACGCGGTCGAGGGGATTTTCATCCTGACGGGCGCGAAGCATCGCGATCTGCGCGTCGCGGTCGGGATAGCCGACGGACAGGCGCACCAGAAAGCGATCCATCTGCGCATAGGGAAGCAGCTGTGTGCCTGCCGTGCCGACGTTGTTCTGCGTGGCGATGACGATGAACGGCTTGGGGAGCGGATAGGTGTGCCCATCCACGGTGATCTGTCGCTCTTCCATCGCTTCCAAAAGGGCAGACTGCGTTTTACTGGATGTGCGGTTGATCTCGTCGCCCAAAAGCAGATTGGCGTTCGTCACGGCGCCGGGGCGGTAGACGAATTCGCCGCTCTGCCTGTCATAGACGGAGAAGCCGATGATATCGGAGGGAAGCACGTCCGGCGTGAACTGAATACGGCTGAAATCAAGCCCCAGCGCACGGCTGAGCGCGACGGCGAGCGTCGTTTTGCCGACGCCCGGCACGTCGTCCAGCAGGATATGCCCCTCGGCAAGCAATGCCATGAGAATCTTTTCGATGACGCCGCGCTTGCCGACGACGGCTTTTTCAATTTCGGAAAGGATGGATTCAAGCTGTAGATTCATCGTTTATTTCACCGTGATGCGTCCCTGCGGCGCGGCATAAGCGTCCGTCACCTGATTGTTCAGTTCCTCGGCAATGTACTGCCAAACGACGTCGCGGACAACGGCGGTCGTGATGGCGCTGTGCGGGTTGGCTTCCGCTGCCGCCTTGAAGATGTAGGAGGAGTCCATGCCGTTGTAGTTTGCGTTGCTCGTCACGACGGCGTAGAGCGCCTGCGCGTCAAACGGCTGACCGTTGACGGATTCCACGGTGACGCGGTTGACGGAGTTCGCCTGATACCAGAGATCGCCGTAGGCTTCGCCCTTGTCATATTCCTTCGTCGTGTCTACCGTGTAGACCAGACCGGAAACCTGCATGAAGGATGCGCACGCATCGGCGCTCTCATTCGTGCAGGGAAGCGCCTGAGAAGCGGCTTCCAGCGCTTCGGCGAGTTGTTCGCCGGTCATGTAGACGACGGCAACCTTGTTCGGGAAGGGCAGAACTTCAGCCAGCTCCGCCGCACCGAATTTGCCTTCCGCGATATCGGCGCGCAGGTTGCCGCCGTTCCAGAGCGCGACAACGTGATCCGCATCGACGTCGAGATGGTCGATGCCGTTGGCGACGTCGTCCTCGTCAAAAGCGGCATGGATGTTTCCGGAAACGGCGAACCAGCGCAGGGCGTCCGTCCAGAGGTCGCCGAGGTTGGTTTCTTCCTTGCGGGCGGCGTTGTCCGCACCGGAGAGGACGACCGTGGTGTACGCTTCGAGGGAATCATCCAGCTCGATTTCGTTGCCGTGCGCATCGGTGAAGGTGGTGGCGAGCGCGATGGAGGAGGACAGCAGCAGGCAGAGCGCCAGCATCAGAGAGAGAACCGTCTTTTTCATGGTTGTAAACTCCTTCTTTTTTACACTAATACATGGGAAGTTGCGCGAAAAATCGCCCGCGTGAGCAAGGCTTCCGTGTTTTGCAGACTGGGGCGGAAGTGAGTGCGGGCTCAGCCCGCTTTCATTCACTGAGTTAAGCAGGGGAATGTGCCTTGAGAACATCCTCCGAGGCATAAAAAAGGTGCTGGCGTACCCTTTCCCAAAGGGCATACCGGCACCTTCATGATTGCCATTGTTTTTTAAAAGGGAAATCCCAGCGGATGAAACGACCGGCTTCTGCCAATCCTCTGCCAGCTTCTGCTGACTGCTTGTATTATGGCATAAGTGCGCATAAAAGTCAAGGAAGCACTCACAGATTCAACAGAATGTGAACGCGGAAGGTCTTGTTTTCCGTACTCATAGTCAGCTGTCCGTTGTATTTTCGCACGGCACTTTTGACGGAAATCAACCCCGTTCCGCAGCCGGAGTGGCGCGTGGAATACAGCGTGTCGCCATGTCGCTTGAGCGTGCCGTCGTAGCGGTTTTCTACAATCAGACCCAGCATGGCGGGGCTGAGCATCTGGCAGACGACGCTCACATCGCGCTCCTCGGGCGGCAGATTTTCGCTGGCGAGCAGCGCGTTTTCGAGCAGGTTGCCCATCAGCATGCACAAATCGGATTCCGGAAGGGGAAGCTGGTCGGGCAGATTCAGATTCCAGTGAATGGGAATCTGCTTTTGAGAAGCCCAGAGCGCATAATAGCCCGCGATAGCGTCCACGGCGGGGTTGGAGCATAGAAGCGCAGGCGCATCGCCGATTTCGCTTTCATACTGATGCAGATAGGTTTTGAGCGCATCCAGATTGCCGCTTTCCGTCAATCCGGATATCACGTGCAGGTGCTGACGAAAATCGTGGCGGAGATGGCGCGTCTGTTCCATGTAGGTTCGCAGCTCAGTATAGCGGCGGGATTCGACGGCGAGCATCTGGTTTTCTTGCGTCAGATGGAGGTTGAGCGTGCATTCCCGTGCAATGCGGTAATATTGGTAGAGTTGAAGAAAGACGGAGATGAAGGACGCCAGAATCACCAGAATGCTGATTTTCTGCATCCGGTTGACGAGTACGGTTGCGGGATCCTGCGGAAGGATAAAGATGAACAGCGCGGTCAGCGCCATGGGCCAAATCCACACGGTGCGCCAGAGCCGTTCCTCGTCAAACTGATTCAGTAGCCAGCGAATCCAAGGGACGGTTGTCGAGACATACAGTACAGACAGCACGGCGGACAGCCCAAGCGAGAGCGCGGATGTAGAAAACAGGTAGACGTTCTCCGAATTATTCAGCTCTGCGCGGGCGTTGATGACCACCGCGAGCATGCGGCACATGGAGATCACCATGGTGGAGGTTGTAAAAGCGAACGCGGACCGACCGAGGGAAAAAGAGGAGCCGAGCGCACGCCGATACAGGCAGAACGCCAGAAGCATTGCCCACCAGAGCAGCGCGTTGCTGTTGGCTCCGAGT
>ENA-OUPA01000302-OUPA01000302.1-human-gut-metagenome-genome-assembly--contig:-NODE-302-length-36424-cov-11.3722_pt1 | contig 36424 bp, 29 predicted proteins | sample MGYA00237939_ERZ548770 | MGnify/ENA primary metagenome ERZ548770 (study PRJEB26490, sample SAMN05356877) | human gut metagenome | biome: terrestrial biome; feature: human-associated habitat; material...
GCTTGATGGGCTTCCACTCGATGTTGCCGAACACCGCCACCAGCATGGCGATGCCAAAGGAGAACACAAAGATGGGGAATGTGAAGGAATAGGCGATCTTCTTCCCACGGGAGCAGCGGATGCGCCTGCCCTCCGTCAGCAAAGTCACCGCGCCCAGAAGATACATGGTGGCGTAGGAGTTCACCACCGACACCAGCACAGAGGCGAAGAAAATGTCCATCTGGCTGCGGGCAGAGGTGATGCCCACAACAAACATCGCCGCGTTGAGCACAAGGCTGATGACGGTCAGCACCACCGCAGGGATGGTGCACATCAGCATGTCGAAGCAAGCGAAGCTTCCGTCGCAGAGCATGGTCTTGACCATGCTGCCGCCCCGCTTGGCCACCACCTGCAGATAGCCCTTTACCCACCGGGACCGCTGGATGATGGACTGCTTGAAGCTCTGGGGCTGCTCATCGTAGACCATGGCGTCGTGGCAATAGGCAATCCGGATGCCCCGGGCCACCAGGTCGGCGGTGAACTCCAGGTCTTCTGTAAGGAGGAAATATTCCCAGCCCCCCAGCTCATCCAGCAGGTCCTGGGCGAAGAGGAAGCCCGTGCCGGACACGGCGCAGCTGGTGCCCAGGTAGTCTCGGGGGCGGTTCAGGTACTCGGACTCCCGCAAAAACCAGATGCCATAGCCCGCGGTGATCCAGTTGTCCCCAAAGTTTTTGGTGTTGCGGTAGCCGGTTACGGCCCGGTTCCCGTTGGAGAACACCTTGTTCATCTCCGTGACGTAGTGGGGGTCCAGCAGGTTGTCCGCGTCGAAGACGAAGTAGCCGTCGTAGCGCTCCTGGGGATACTCCTCCCGGATATGTTCCAGCAGGAAGGCCAGGGCGTAGCCCTTGCCCACCTGCATCTTGTTCTGCCGCTCAAACACCCGCGCGCCATGCTCTCTGGCAATGGAGGCTGTGCCGTCGGTGCAGTTGTCCGCCACCACATAAATGTCCAGCAGGTCCTGGGGATAGTCCTGCTGCCGGATGCTCTCCAGCAGCTGGGCGATGACGGCGCTCTCGTTGCGGGCGGCGATGAGCACCGCGTACCGGCACAGTTTGCGCGCCGTGAAGGTCCGCCGCTTGCGCAGCAGCCGCGCGCCCAGAAACACCGCCTGATAGCAGTAGCATGCCGCGAACAAAGCCGCCAGAAGAAAATTGATTGCAGATAAGGCTTCCATAAAAATCTCCTTTCCCCCGCACCCTCTGAAGAAGCCGGGAAGAACGCTTATATGCCATGGAGCCTTCTGCTCCATTTGACGCAAGCCTGTGACAGGTGCCCGGAGAGCGCTGCCCTTTCAGCATATCGCAGGGTGTTCAACACTTTTTCAACCGGGCGTCCTCTTGCCCTCTATTTTAGCACACCTAAAGCATATTGTGAACAAATTAAGTACAACGCGATGATTTTCTTAAGATTTTATTAACACGCCCCTTTTTTCAAAAAAATTTTGGCAAAATTTGATTTTGGGCTTGCATTTTCTCCCAGAATCGTGTAAACTAATCAAGCACCAAAAAATTGGGCGCTTAGCTCAGCTGGCTAGAGCACCTGCTTGACGTGCAGGGGGTCAGCGGTTCAAGTCCGTTAGCGCCCACCACAAAAAAGCCGCTTAAACACTGGGTTTAGGCGGTTTTTCTTTTTGTCTGTAACACACTCTCGATTTTCCGCGGCCTTTCGGGGCCGCTTTTGCTTTCTTGGAAATTCCATAGGCCACCGTGCGCCTGCACGTCAAGCAGGTGCACTCCCCCGCTCACAAGCCGCCCCGCTCTTTCGCAACGCCGCCCCCAAAGCAAAAAGCAATCCCCCTGCTTTTGGCAAGGGGGATTGCAACAGATCGCCGTGATCCTGCGGAGCGCCCGCCTCACTCCCGGGACATCCGCCGGTTGCGATACTCCGAGGGCAGGCAGCCCACGTATTTTTTGAACTGCCGGGAGAAATAGCTGGGGTTCATATACCCCACTGCGTAGCTGACATCATACAGCTTGTTGGAGAGATCCATTAAAAGCTCCTTGGCTTTCTCCATGCGGACATTGGTCAGATAGCGGTTGATGGTGGTGCCCGTCACCTGCCGGAAGAGCAGACACAGGTATGTGGGCGTCAGGTAGACCTGAGCGGCCAGCTCGTTGATGGTCAAATTCTCGCTGTACCGCTCCCGAATGGTCTTCTGCACCTGCTGAATCATGCCGATGGTGGCCGAGTCGTTTTTCAGGCGGATCAGGTCGCGCGCATTGCTTCCATACTGGAGCAGCAATTCCCGCATCTGCTCCAAGGTCTCAGAATGGAAGAGCTGGTCCAAAATGGACTGCTGGGAAAGCGTGCCCTCTTCCCCCTCGCCCATCTGTTCTCGCAGCACGCCGTACACCTCGAAGATATAGCGGCTGATCACATTCCGATAACCTCATAGGAATCATTCAAAGGGATCTCTCTGGAAAAAGACAAGTTCATAACTTCTGTTCCTCCTATCAGCCACTGTGTCTGAAACAGTCTTCTGTGCCAGTATAACACAGGAAAAAGCCGTAAAAAAAGGAACATTCTTTTCATTTATGCCACAAAATTATAAGGATGGGCGAAAGTGGGCCCGCCAGCGCGAAATTCGTTTTTTCATTGACAAAGGCCCCGCTGTGTAGGAAAATAAAGAAGTATGGGGAAAAATCTGCCGGAGCGCGCTGGTTTTGCGGCGGCCCTGGCCCCCGCACTTTTCATTTTTCCATTGTGCATCTGGCACACATTACGCTGCCATCGGGCAAAAGGAGGCAGGCGCGGCGCGCCGAACAGAATGAAATACGATTTTACCAGCATTATCGACCGGCACGGGAGGGACGCCATCGCGGTGGATGGCTTGACAGAAGGGGGCCACGGCCCCCAGCCCCCCAAAGAGGGTTTCGACGTGATCCCCATGTGGGTGGCGGACATGAACTTCCCCACAGTGCCCACCATTACAGAGGCCATCAAGAAGCGGGTGGACCACCCCTTCTTCGGCTACTTTGCCACCAGCGACGATTACTACAACGCCATCATCCGCTGGCAGGAGCGGCGCAACGGCGTCACCGGCCTGACAAAAGAGTGCATCGGCTATGAAAACGGCGTGCTGGGCGGCGTGATCACGGCCCTGAACGTGCTGTGCTCCAAGGGGGACAACGTGCTGCTGCACTCCCCCACCTACATCGGCTTCACCGGCTGCCTGACCAACAACGGCTATCACATTGTCCACAGCCCCCTGGTGCAGGATGAGGATGGCGTCTACCGCATGGACTTTGAGGACATGGAAAAGAAAATTGTGGAAAACAAGATTCACGCCACGGTGTTCTGCTCTCCCCACAACCCCTGCGGCCGGGTGTGGGAGCGCTGGGAGCTGGAAAAGGCCATGGAGCTGTTCAAAAAGCACGACGTCATGGTCATCTGCGACGAGATCTGGTCCGACATCATCTTAGAGGGCCACAAGCACATCCCCCTGCAGTCCATCTCTGAGGACGCCCGCCAGCGCACGGTAGCTCTCTACGCCCCCTCCAAGACCTTCAATCTGGCGGGGCTCATCGGCAGCTACCACATTGTCTACAACAAGGCCCTGCGGGAACGGATGGACAAGGAGAGTTCCCTCTCTCACTACAACTCCATGAATGTGCTGTCCATGCACGCCCTGGTTGGCGCCTACACCCAGGAAGGGTCCGACTGGGTGGACGAGCTGCGGCAGACCATCACCGGCAACGTAAATTTCGCCTGCGGCTTTATCGCCCAAAACTTCCCCGGGGTGAAAGTCTCCAAGCCCCAGGGCACCTACATGCTGTTTTTGGACTGCACCGACTGGTGCGCCGCCCACAACACCACCATCGACCAGCTGGAGAAGGCCGGATGGGACGTGGGCGTGGCCTGGCAGGACGGCCGGGCTTTCCACGGGCCCTGCCACATCCGCATGAACCTGGCCCTGCCCCTCTCCCGGGTGCAGGAGGCCTTTGACCGGCTGAAAAAGCATGTGTTTACCCTGTAAAGACGCAAAATGAAGGGCTCCGTTCTGTTTCATGCACATTTTTCACATTTTTTCCGCAATATACAGTGAATCATCTTGCTGTTCTTCTATTTTTGCAATATTGAATATCAAATCCTGCAAACGCACTTGACACGGGCTTCTTTCCGGAGTATAATGTCGTGCGTAAGAGGGAAGTTCCCCCGTTCTGCGGCAATGGCGCCCTGAAAGGTTTTCAGCCTTTCAGGGCGTTTTCTTATTCCAGCGGCCGCGGGTAGGCCAGGGCTTTCCCCATCAGGCTGGGCAAAGGGGCCCTGAAGGAGCAATCCTTCAGGGCCCCTTTCTCCATGCAATCCGGCGCCGGTAACCCGCGGCAGCGCCGCTTCACATAGATAAATCTCAAGAAAAGAGTTGGTTTCCCTATGATCGTTGATACCTTGTGGGTCTTTCTTGCGGCAATCCTGGTGTTCTTTATGAACCTGGGCTTCGCGTCTTTGGAAGCCGGCATGGCCAGGTCGAAAAACACCGTGAACATCCTTTCCAAAAACTTCATCGTGTTCGCGGTTTCCTCCCTGGGCTTCATGCTGCTTGGATGGGGTTTCATGTTTGGAGGCGACAACCCCTTTATCGGCACAGAGCACCTGTTCATCCTGGGTGAAAAGGATCTGTCGTTCTATGACGGGACCCTGACTTCCAACGTGCCGTTCTGGGGGAAATTCTTCTTCCAGCTGGTGTTCTGCGGGACCGCGGCCACCATTGTCTCCGGCGCTGTGGCGGAACGGATCAAGTATCTCTCCTTCATCATCTTCTCCTTTGTGCTCACCCTGGTCGTCTATCCCATCGTCGGCCACTGGGTATGGGGCGGCGGCTGGCTGGCTGATTTGGGCTTTATGGACTTTGCCGGCGACACGGTGGTCCATTCCCTGGGCGGCTGGTCCGCCCTGGCGGGCGCCCTCATCCTTGGGCCCCGCATTGGGAAGTATGACAAACAGGGCAAGCCCAGGGCCATTCCCGGCCACAACATGTCCCTGGCGGTGATCGGCCTGTTTGTGCTGTGGCTTGGCTGGTTTGGGTTTAACCCCGGCTCTACGATGAGCTTCCAGAACCCCTCGGATGTGATGCACATCCTGATGACCACCAACACCTCCGCGATTGCGGCTGTCGTCACCGCCACGGCCACTTCGTGGATCTTCCTGGGGAAGCCGGACCTGGGCATGACCATCAACGGCTGTCTGGCCGGGCTGGTCGCCATCACCGGCGGGTGCTCTTACATCTCCATTGTGGATTCCCTCATCATTGGCGCCATTGCCGGCGTGATTGTGGTGTTCGCGGTGGTGTTCTTTGACCGCGCAAAGATAGATGACCCGGTGGGGGCCACCTCGGTCCACCTGTGCTGCGGCGTGTTCGGCACCCTGTGTATCGGCCTGTTCGCCCAGGAGGGCGTGACCACCCTCTCCACCAGGAACGGCCTGTTCTACGGCGGCGGGGCAAGCCTGCTGGGCATCCAGCTGGCGGGCATCCTCGCGGTGGGGGCGTTTACCTTTGTCAGTGCCCTTGCGGTCTGGTGGATCTTGAAAAAGACCATTGGGATCCGCGTCTCCAGGGAGGAGGAACTGGCTGGCCTTGATATTGGCGAACACGGGAACCATGCTTACCCGGATTTCGTGCAGGCGGTGGAAAACATCGGCTACTCTCCCGACGGGCCCGCTGTGGAGCCCTTGGGCGAGGTGCCCGTTTCCGAGGCCGTGCCGGTCAAGGACACCACCTCCCCCGGGGACCAAAAGGCCCCCAAGATCACCAAGGTGGAAATCATCTGCAAGGAGCCCCGGCTGGAGGCGCTCAAGTCGGCCATGTCCGCGCTGGGGATCACCGGCATGACCGTGTCCCATGTCCTCGGCTACGGCATCCAGAAGGGCAAGCCGGAGTACTACCGGGGCGCCCCGGTGGAGGCGAACCTGCTGCCCAAGATCCAGGTGGACATCGTGGTCAGCAAGGTGCCTGCGCGGGCGGTGATCGAAACCGCCAAGAAAGTGCTGTACACCGGCCACATTGGGGACGGCAAAATCTTTGTGTACGACGTAGAGAACGTGGTGAAGGTGCGCACCGGCGAGGAGGGCTACGACGCCTTGCAGGACGTAGAGTGAGAAACGCCAGCACACCCCCATAGAAAAAACCGGCAGGACCCTAACGGTTCCGCCGGTTTTTGCCATGTTCCCCTGGGATTATCCCAAGCCTGTCTTTTCCAAAAGAGACTGGTACAGCTCCTGGGTGCTGGCGGCGTCGGGGGCGTTGAGGACAATGGTGCGGCCGTCGGACTCCAGGACCACGCAAGCGCCGCAGGAGGCGAAGGTATAGCGGGTGTAATCGCCGTAGAGGTCGTTTTCAAAGCTGCCCAGGGCCACCTTGAAATTGCCCAGGCCGTTGGTGCGAAAGCCGGAGGCGTCCTGGGAGGGGTCCTGCTCAAAGTATTCCAACGAGGTGACGCTGCTGTAGGGGATGGTCAAGTCCCCCCAGCCGGAGGCGTCCACGGTGAGGGAATCCGTCCCATAGACATACTGGATGTCCCCGCTGAACAGGGACCAGGCCAGGAAAGCGCCGAACGCCAGGACAAGCACCGCAATCAGGACGATACTCCGGGGCTTGACGGGGCTTTTCTCCACCTTGCCCTCCGCCACCTGGCTCTTGTAGAAGCGGTAGGAGTAGCGGGTGGGCAGAATCACCATCGCAGCCAGGATGACAAACCAAAGAAGAATCACCATCAGCACGCTGGGGATGAGGGCGCAAACCATCAGCAGCAGGCCGCCCAGGCACCAGAGCTTCCCAGCGTAGCAGTGGGTGGCGTCCCAGTTTTCCTCGCTTTCCAAAGTCCACTTGATGCGGATGCCCACGGCGCCGTTCTGCTTTGTCTTGGGCATATAGTTGCCGATGAGGAAAAACAGCAGACCCATGAAGAAGGTGAACAGCGCGGTGATAAGGTAGGCCGAATCCGCGCCGCCCTGGGCAAGCTGGCCCACGACGCCCAGCAGCAAGGACAGCACGGGGAGAATCCAGGCCACCAGGTTCAGCACCTTGGGGCTTTGCTCCTTATTCCGGTTGGCATGCAGCACCACCAACATTATCACCCACTGGCTGACAAGCAGCAGCACCGGCTCCCAGAGAAACAGCGTTTGGCCTGCGAAAGCCGCCGGAAGGATGGGCAGCAAAATGACCAAAGAGGACAAAATCAGCTTGCCCTTATGGCGCGCCAGCATCTCTTTCATAACTCATTCTCCTTTCAGCTGTGAAAGCCACAGCATCACTTCCTCCAGCACGGAAGTGTTCAGTTGGTAATAGATGAATTTCCCCTCCCGCTGGTCGCGGATGAGGTCCGCCTCTTTCAGCACGGACAGGTGCCGGGATATGGAAGCGGCGGTGACGGGGAAGTGCTCGCCTATCTCCCCGGCGGAAAGCCTCCCCTGTTTCAGCAGGTTCAATATTTCCCGGCGGATGGGGTCCGCCAAGGCTTTTAAGGTGTTTTGCAGCGCCACAGCTTCCTCCTTTCCCAGACATTTAACATTTAACCGAATTGTTAATTGAATGATAGCACCTGCCCCTTCCCCTGTCAAGAGGGGGCAGGAAAAAGCTCCCCGGGAGGCGGCGCTGTGCCGCAGCTTCCGGGGAGCTGGTTTTTATGTGGGGGATTCCGCCTGTATCCAGGGCATTTCCGTCATGCGCAGGTTGGTGCAGCCGTAGGGGATGAGCCGGACCTGCTGGGACAGCGCTGACAAGGCCAACACCTTTGCCAACATCGCCATGCCTGTCAACGGCAACCTGGGAAACATCAGCTATGTGCTGTGCGCCATTGTGGGGGCGCTGCTGGCCCTCTCCGGCTACACCGGCCTGACGCTGGGCACCCTGGTGGCCTTTCTGAACCTGAACAAAAACGCCACCCAGCCCGTCAGCCAGATCAGCCAGCAGACCAGCAGCGTCGTCATGGCCATGGCGGGCGCCCAGCGGGTCTTTGACCTGATGGACGCCCCGCCGGAACGGGACGAGGGCTATGTGGAGCTGGTCAACGCCAAGGAGGACCGCAGTGGCAGCCTGGTGGAGTGCGAAGAGCGCACCAACGTGTGGGCCTGGAAGCACCCCCACAAGGCGGACGGCACTGTCACCTACACCCGCCTGCAAGGGGATGTGACCTTCCACGACGTGGACTTCGGCTACGAGGAGGGCAAGATCGTCCTGCACAACATCAAGCTGTACGCCACGCCGGGCCAGAAAATCGCCTTTGTGGGCTCCACCGGCGCGGGCAAGACCACCATCACCAACCTGATCAACCGGTTTTACGACATCGCCGACGGCAAAATCCGCTACGACGGCATCAACATCAACAAGATCAAAAAGGGCGACCTCCGCCGCAGCCTAGGCATGGTGCTCCAGGACGTGCACCTGTTCACCGGCACGGTGATGGAGAACATCCGCTATGGCCGCTTGGACGCCACCGACGAGGAGTGCATTGCCGCGGCCAAGCTGGCCAACGCCGACGGCTTCATCCGCCGCCTGCCCGATGGGTACGACACGGTCCTCACCGGGGACGGCGCCAACCTGAGCCAGGGCCAGCGCCAGCTGCTGTCCATTGCCCGGGCCGCCGTGGCCGACCCTCCGGTGCTGATTCTTGACGAGGCCACCTCCTCCATTGACACCCGCACCGAGGCCCTGGTCCAGCAGGGCATGGACGCCCTGATGACCGGGCGCACCACCTTTGTCATCGCCCACCGGCTCAGCACTGTTAAGGACGCCGACTGCATTATGGTGCTGGAGCAGGGCCGCATCATCGAGCGGGGCACCCACGACCAGCTCATCGCCCAGAAAGGGCGTTATTACCAGCTCTACACAGGGAAAAAAGCCTCGTAAGGGGCCAAAAAAGGGGCGCGGCACAGTGTGCCGCGCCCCTTTTTGCGAAGGCAGGCGCCGTCTGCCAGCACCCGCCCTTCCCGCAGCCCCGAATCCGTCACAACGCCAGGCTGACGCCAAAACCTGCCAGAACAACCGCTGCCGCCGCAAAGAAGGCAATCGCCCCCGGGGCAGCCGCCAGCTCCCGGCCCTTGCTGCTGTCCCGCAGCTTTTCCATGGCCTTGGCCTCCTCAAAGGCCACCTGGGCGGCAAAGGCCCCTTGGGCATTGCTGTTGCTGGCGCTGGTTGGCGCGCCGGCCTTCACCCGCATCGTGTGGAACAGCATCAGCCCGCCAAAAAGCAAGGTGAAAATTCCCAGAAAAAAGGTGATGTCCTGAAAAGACGCCAGCTTGCCCACGTTCGACAGCAGCCCGGCAGCGCCCAGCTCTGCCGCTCCCAAAATCGCGCCAGCCAGCAGCCTTTTCCCCACGCTCTTCATACCAGAAGCCTCCCTTCTGTCCCGAAACAGGGTTTCCTCCCATCCTCTTGCGGCCGGTACGCCTTTTAGAGGATATAACTTCACAATTGTAAAATAGCATGGCGGCCCTCCCCTTGTCAAGGAGGATTTGGCCTTTCCTGCTGGTTTTATTTCATATTTTTGCGGATTATTGGAATAAAACTCTAAAAACCTGAGGAAAACATCTTGTGTTTTCCCTTCTCAGTTGCTATAATTGATAAAAATACCGCGATCCCCTGTTTCCATACAGGCTGCGGCAGGGAGGTTAGAATTTATGGAAAACCGCATCATCAAAATCCTGTCGAAGAATGGCAGCGTGCCGCTGAAGGTGATCCACGGCCATTTTGCCACCAACCACTCCCACATCAACTGCTATCTGGACATGACCACCCTGAAGACCCGCCAAAGCGAGGCCGAGCTGGCTGCCCAGGCTCTGACGCAGCATTATGTGGCCAGCACCATTGTGGACACCATCCTCTGCCTGGACGGCACCCAGATTATCGGCGCCTACCTGGCCAAGGAGCTGAACCGGGCCGGCTTTATCTCCATCAATGCCCACCAGACCATCTATGTGGTCACCCCAGAGTACGACACCACCAGCCAGCTGATCTTCCGGGACAACCTGGTACCCATGATTCGGGACAAGCACGTGCTGATTTTAACGGCCTCCGTCACCACGGGCATCAGCGCCCGCAAGGCCATGGAGTGCGTTCAGTATTATGGCGGTTCCACCGCCGGCATCGCCACAATTTTCAGCGATATCACCCAGGTGGAGGGGGTGCCGGTACAGTCCATCTTCACCAAGGAGGACGTCTCCGGCTACGCCACCTATTCCACCCAGGAGTGCCCCTTGTGCAAGCACGGCGCCAAGCTGGATGCCCTGGTAAACGGATATGGCTACTCCAAGCTGTAAAACATCCCCAACGCTGTACGCCCCAGCCGCGTACAGCGTTTTTTCTGGCCCGCCATGGCTTTTCCCCCGCAGATGTGCTACAATAATTTAAAACGATTCCCCCTGCGGGAAAGAGAGGATGTGCGTCCCATGAAATGGATGATCGCTTCGGATATTCACGGCTCTGCCTTATACTGTGAAAAAATGCTGCAAGCCTTTGTGCGGGAGGGCGCCCAGCGGCTGCTGCTGCTGGGAGACCTGCTCTATCACGGCCCCCGCAACGACCTGCCCCAGGGCTACGCCCCCAAGGAGGTCATCGCCCAGCTCAGCGGGGTAAAGGAAAAGGTCTTCTGCGTGCGGGGCAACTGCGAAGCGGAGGTGGACCAGATGGTGCTGCCCTTCCCGGTGCTGGCGGATTATTGCCTGCTGGAACAGAAGGGCCATGTCATCTTCGCCACCCACGGCCACCACTATAACCTGGAGACCCCGCCCCTGCTGCAGCCGGGGGACGTGCTCCTCCACGGCCACACCCATGTGCCCGCCAAGGACAGCCGCCTGGGCTTCTGGTATCTAAACCCGGGCAGCGTCTCCCTTCCCAAGGAAAACAGCCCCCACAGCTATATGACGCTGGAAAACGGCGTCTTTGCCTGGAAGGATTTGGAGGGCGTGGAATATGACCAGCTGGTGCTGTAAACCTTAAACCTTTGGAAAGGAGCTGTCCCCATGGAATTTCAAAAGAGCGAGGGGCGCATTTTCGCCCAAGACGAGAACGGCAAACTGTTGGCAGAGATCACCTTCCCCACCGTGGCGGAGGGTGTGGCGGACATTGACCACACCTTTGTGGATGAAAGCCTGCGGGGCCAGGGCGTGGCAGGAAAGCTGGTGCGGGCCGCCGTGGACCAGCTGCGCTCTCAGGGGAAAAAGGCGAAGACCTCCTGCTGGTACGCGGCCCAGTGGTTTGAAAAGCATCCCGAGGAGAAGGACCTGCTGGCCTCTCAATAAAATGGTAATTTTTTAAAAAAGACTTCAAAAAGTGTTTTATCCTCGTTCACAGCCTGGTCATATCCCGCCGGTATACTGGGACTTGTCAAAAGGGAAAACAAGCCCTTCCCGGCAGGACGCCGGGAGCTTTTTCAATAAACTTCATTCTTCCTCCCTGAAAAGGCTGCCGTTTGGCGGCCTTTTCTTTTTCAGAAAAACGCCCCGGACGCGGGAAAACACGTCCGGGGCATTTCTTTGCTGGGAGCCGCTTTAAAACAGGGAGAGCTGCTCCGCCGGCCGCTCCTTCAAGGGCACCGTCTCCTGCTGGAGCTGCTGGGAGGGGATATCCCCCAGGAAGGGAGAGGCCTCTCCCCAGGAGAGGAGCACCAGCTCCTCTTTGGCCCGGGTCATGCCCACATAGAAGAGGCGGCGCTCCTCCTGGGGGTCGTTCTCCCGGCCGGGGGATTCCAGGGGGATGACGCCCCGGCTGGCCCCCGCCAGGAACACCACGGGGAACTCCAGGCCCTTGGCGGCATGGAGGGTCATCACCTGTACGGCCCCGGAGCGGTAGCCCTTGCCCCCGGCCCGGCGCAGGTCCCCCTCCTCCCCCTGGGAAAGGTCCTGCAAAAAATCTCCCAGGCTGGAGTAAAACACCGCCATGTTCTTCAGCTTTTCCAAGGGCTCTCCGCCGCCCTCCTCCTGCTCCCACAGCTTCAGCAGGGAGAGGGGCTTTTCCCGCTGGGCCGGGGCGCAATAGCGTTCCAGCCGTTCCAGCCAGGGCCGCAGCGCGGCCTCTCCTTCCAGCAGGGTGGAAAGCGCCTCCACGCTCTCCGCACGGGAACAGGCAGCCCGGGCCCGCTCCACAGTCTCTGGGGAACAGCTCCACAGCAGGGTCAGGCAGGCCTTCAGGGAGGCAGTGTCCCGAAAGTCCCAGCAAGTGCCCAGAAAGCCCAGCAGTCCCCGGATTTTCTTATCCTGCAGGAAGTCCTCCCGGCCCCACACCACGCAGGGGATGCTGTCGTGGCGCAGGCAGCGCTCCACCATCTCCGCCTGGCGGTGGGTGCGGCACAGCACGGCCATCTCCGAGAAGGAGCGGAGGTTCTCCCGATCCCCCTGGGCCTCCACCATGCCCAGACCTCCCGCCATGCGGCCGATCTCCTTGGCCAGGAACACCCCCTGGGAGAGCTCGTCCGGGGCGTGGACCCACCGCACAGGCAGGCCCGGCTTGCCCATGGCCTCCAAGCGACGGGGCTCCCCAGGGTTCTGCGAGATCACAGGCAGGGCGCAGCCCAGCACTTGCGGGGAGGAACGGTAGTTCCGGGCCAGGCGCAGGGTCACCAGGTCTGGGAAGTCCTCTCCCAGCCGCTGAAAGCAGTCACCCACCGCCCCCCGGAAGCCATAGATAGACTGGTCCGGGTCACCGATGACAAACAGGCTGCCCTCCCGGCTCCACTGGAGCACCAGCTCATATTGCAGGGCGTTCACATCCTGGAACTCGTCCACCAGCAGGTGGGAGAACGGACGCCGTGCCTTGAGGGGCAGCTCTTTCACCGCCAGGGCCCGGTTCAACAGGCCGTCGAAGTCTGTGACGCCCAGGTCCTTCAGGCCCTGCTCATAGGCCGCGAACAAGGTTTCCTCCTCCGGGCCCTCCGGGGAAACCACCCCATTTTTCACCTGGGACACCCAGCCCAGCAGCTTTTTGGGGGAAAGGCGGCTGTCCCGCTCTTTTAGAAGGCCCTCCGCCAGGGCCAGCGCCTCCCCCTGAGAGAGCAGGGGCGGGCGGCCCAGCAGCTCCCGACACAGGGCGTGGAAGGTGCCCACCGCCATGCCCTGTGCGGCGCCCTTCCCCACCAGGTCCTCCAGGCGCTCCTTCAGCTCTTGAGCGGCCCGGCGGGTGAAGGTCACCACGGTGACCTCCTCCGGCTTCACGCCGCTATCCAGCAGGTGAGCCACCCGGGCGGTGAGGGTGCGTGTCTTTCCCGCGCCGGGGCCCGCCACCACCGCCACCCGGCGGGCCTGGGTCTCCACCGCCTGGCGCTGGGAATCGTCCAAGCCGGCCTGGGGCACGGGAGGGGCCTCCTCTTCCCGCGGGGGCGCCGCCTTCTCCACGGGCCGTTTCTTGGCCCGGGGAGCGCGGGGCACGGCAACGGGGCCAAACAGGCTCACCTGGCCGTTGAAAGCCTCCACTTCCTCCGCTGTGAGCAGCCGCACCTTGCCGTAGACCCCGTCGTAGCCCGCCTCCCGGACCACTTCCCCGGCCCGCAGGCGGCGGACCGCCTCCCCCACCGCCGGGCCCGCGGCGGAGCCGATGGCCTCAATGGGCACCTCCCGCAGGATGGCGAACTCCGGCCCCAGGGCGGAGAGCAGCTCCTCATAGAGGGCCTGGGTGCGCTTGCTGGCCTCGGAGCGGCCGGTGGCGTTGGCGATGACCTCCGGCAGGGGGACCAGGCTCTCAAAGGGCTTGGAATGGGGGCAGGGCATGCCGGGCAGGCGGTCCGCCAGCTCCTCCACCCGGTGCTCCACCCCGATGGTCAGCCGCTTGCCGCACACAGGGCACCGGTCCCCCAGGGCAGCGCTCTCCCCAGGAGACAGCCGCACGCCGCAGCTGCGGTGGCCATCCAAATGGTATTTGCCCTCCTCCGGGAAGAACTCCACCGTGCCCACAAGGCCCTCGCCGGTGTCCAGGGCGTGCTTTAGGGCGGGGTAGGAGAGCTCTGTGTCCAGCATGTCCGCCTCCCGGCCCAGCTTCTGGGGGGAGTGGGCGTCGGAATGGGACACCAGCTGCAGCCCGTCCAGCTGGGACACCCGCCAGTTCATGGGCGGGTCGGAGGAAAGCCCCGTCTCCACCGCGTGGATGTGGGGCGTCAAGTCCCCAAAGCACTCCTCTAGGGTGTCGAACCCGGAAAAGGCCCCGAACAGGGAGAAGTGGGGCGTCCAGATGTGGGCGGGGAGGAACACCGCCTGGGGGCAGGCCTCCAGGGTGATCTCCAGCAGGTCGCGGCTGGAAAGGCCCAGGATGGGACGGCCGTCGGAGTGGATATTGCCGATCTGCTCCAGCCGGCGGGAGAGCTCCTCCGCCGCCTCCAGGCTGGGGAGCAAGATCACGTTGTGCACCTTCCGGGTCCTGCCCCCCTGCTTGTAGATAGAGCTGATCTCCCCGCTGACCACAAACCGGGGCTCCGCCGGCTGGCCGGCCACGCCGCAGGGCAGGCGGAACTCCTCCTTTAACCGGTAAAGCCCCTCTTCCGCAGGCAGAAGCTGTTCTTCCATCTCCTGCCGCCAGGCCGGATGGGTAAAGTCCCCGGTGCCCACCAGGGCAATGCCTTTCTTTCTGGCCCACAGGTCCAAGTGGGGCAGGTCCCCCTCTTTGCTGGTGGCGCGGGAATAGCGGGAGTGGATGTGCAGGTCGGCAAAATACATGGCGGGTCCCCTTTCACGACAATTTCTTCCATTATAGGCTGTTTTTCCCCCTGGCGCAACGCAGAGACGCATAACGTGGAAAGAATTTACACGCCCCGCGGGGAAATTCTTTCCAAATCCCTCCTGATTTGCTATACTGATAGCAGAAAGGAGGGGAGCGCTTTGGTGTATTTTTGGCACATCAGCTCTCCTGTAGGAGACTTGACTTTGACGGAAGAGGAGGGCGCCCTGACCGGCCTGTACTTCGGCCGCCTGTCCCGGCCGGGAGAGGAAGGCCCCACTGCCCTTCTGGAGGAAACCGCCCGCCAGCTGCGGGAATACTTTGCCGGGCAGCGCCGGGAATTTGACCTGCCTCTTCGCCTTCGTGGCACGGCGTTCCAAATGCAGGTGTGGCAGGTCCTGCAGACCATCCCCTACGGAGAAGTGCGCACCTACGGGGAGATCGCCCGGGCCATTGGCAAGCCCAAAGCCTGCCGGGCGGTGGGCATGGCCAACCACCACAACCCCATCTCCATCATCGTGCCCTGCCACCGGGTGGTGGGGGCGGGCGGCAGCCTGACCGGCTATGGCGGCGGCCTGGAGAACAAGCGCTTCCTGCTGGAGTTGGAGAAGCGCAACCATTGAGGAGGCTTTTAAGGAGGGGATTTTATGGAGGAAAAACGCACCAAGCTGCAGGTGGGTTCGCTTTTGGCGACCGGGGCCCTCTTCGTGATCTTCCTGGGGGTGTACCTTTTTCAATTCACCCGGCCGGGGGCCTTCATCGCCGGGGAGTTCTTCCCCGCCCAACCGGCGGGGGACACTGTCCTCTACCAGGGGGAGCTCCACGGCGTGCCCGGCGTGCTGATCTTCGAGCCCCAGGAGGACGGGGGCGTGTTTCTGCTGCAATTTGGCGGCTTTTCCGAGAAGTACGGCTTTGCCTTTGGGGAAGAGGAGGGTCCCTACGGCCGGCCCCTCGCCATCACCGGCGGGGACGGGGCCCTGGTGCTGGAGTGTTTCTACGCCGGGCCGGGCCTGCCCCTGCTGGACGGGACCGGCGCCCCCGCCACCGACGACGGCCTCACCATCACCGCGGAGACGGCGGGAGAGAGCCAGACCACCTTGTTCTCCACCCCCTTTACCAGCCTGGCCCAACTGGCCGCCGGGGACAATCTCCACTACCGGGGCAGCTGGCAGTGGTTTTTCTTTATCAGCGTGCTGGCGGGGTTGCTGAGCTTGACCGTGGCCTTCCCCATGGCCTGGTTTAAGCTGAACCACTTTCTCTCGGTGCGGGACCCGGAACCCAGCGACTTCTACCTGGCCATGATGAAAGTGGAGTGGGTGCTGGTGCCCGTTCTCCTGCTCATCGGCTACCTGTGGGGGCTGACGTTGTACACCTGAAAACCATTGCGCCGGAGGGAGCAAACCCTCCGGCTTTTTTCTGTGCAAAATGCGCCTTGCCAAGGCACTGCGGACATGCTAAAGTAGGGGAAGACCACGCCCTGCGGGGCGGAAAAGAAAGGATGTATCGCTTATGTTAAAAAGATCCGTTTTCCTGACCCATTCCATCACCGGGAGGGAAAGCGCTCGTTAAGGGCCGCCCTCCCCACATCGCGAGGAGGAACTCTTTTTGAAGACCCATACAATCAAACAGCTCTTGTCATTCTACAAGCCCTATAAGGGGTTGTTCGCCGCCGACCTGCTGTGCTCCCTCACTGCTGCGGCCATCGGGCTGGTTCTACCCCTGGGGGCGGGGTACATCACAGAAAACGTCCTCACCGGGGACCTGGGCAGCGCGCCGGGGAAGATCCTGCGGGTGGGGGCCCTGCTGCTGGCGCTGGTGCTCATCCAGGCGCTGTGCAGCTATTTTATGGACTATCAAGGCCACTCCATCGGCGCCAAAATGGAGCGGGACATGCGGGCTCAGCTCTTCCGCCACTGCCAGCGCCTGTCCTTCTCCTATTTTGACACCCACCCCATCGGGGACCTGATGAGCCGCCTGACCAACGATTCCCTCTCCCTGGCGGAGTTTTTCCACCATGTCCCCGAGGACATCCTGGTAAACTCCATCAAGCTTTTGGGATCCTGCCTCATCCTGTGGAACATCCACTGGCGGATGACTTTGGTCATCCTGGCCTTTCTCCCCTTTATGCTGGCCTACACCCTCTATTTCAACAAGAAGATGGCCGGCGCCCTGCGGCAGGGCCGGGAGAATATGGGGGAGATCAACGCCCAGGCGGAGGACACCCTCTCCGCCATCCGCATGGTGCAGTCCTTCTGCAACGAGGAGATCGAGGCAGCCAAGTTCCACCGCCTCAACGAAAAATTCCTCAAGAGCCGCCGGGCCAGCTACCGGGGCGAGGCCCTCTGCTGGGGCGGCATGGATGCCTTTGCCAGCCTCATCCCCATTGCGGTGGTGGTGTTCGGCGGGCTCTCCATCCTCCAGGGGTCTCTGGCCCTTTCGGAGCTGGTGGTGTTCCTGCTGTATGTCGGCTACTTCACCCAGCCCATCCAAAGCTTGGTAAACACCTCCCGGCTCATCCAAGAGGGGCGTACCGGCTTTCGCCGCTATGTGGAGCTGCTGGAAACCGTGCCGGAGATCCAGGACGCCCCCGGCGCCCGGGACCTGCCCCGGGTGAAGGGGAACATCCGCTTTTCCCATGTGCGGTTCCGTTATGGGGAGGGGAATGCCGTGTTCCAGGACCTGAACCTGACCATCCGCGCGGGGGAATATGTGGCGCTGGTGGGGGCCTCCGGCGTGGGAAAGACCACCCTTTGCTCTCTGATCCCCCGGTTCTACGACGTGGAGGCCGGGGAAGTCGCCATCGACGGCGTGCCTGTCAAACAGGCCACCCTGCGCTCCCTGCGGAGAAACGTGGGGCTGGTCCAGCAGGACGTGGCCCTGTTTACCGGCTCGGTGGCAGAAAATATCGCCTACGGCAGGCCGGGGGCCACGCTGGAAGAGATCAAGGCCGCCGCCCGCCAAGCTGGGGCGGAGGAGTTCATCGAAAAGCTCCCCCAGGGCTATGACACGGACATCGGGCCCCGGGGCGTGAAGCTCTCCGGGGGACAGCGCCAGCGGCTCTCCATTGCCCGGGCCTTTTTGAAGGACCCGCCCATTCTCATTTTGGACGAGGCCACCAGCGCCCTGGACTCCCAGAGCGAGCGGGTGGTGCAGCGCTCTCTGGAGGACCTGGCCCGCCACCGGACCACCCTGGTCATCGCCCACCGGCTCTCCACCATCCAGGGGGCCGGGCGCATCCTGGTCCTGGACGAGACCGGCGTCTGCGAGGAGGGCACCCACCAGAGCCTGATGGCCAAGGGCGGGGTGTACGCCAAGCTGTACGCCGCCAGCTTCCAGGCCTGATAAAAGACGAAACGGGACCGCCGGGCCTTGGCCCGCCGGTCCCTTTTTCTATGCCTGCTTTTCCAGGGCCCGGCGCAGGTCCTCCACATACCGGGCCTGCTGGCGCTTGAGATAGCCCTTCACAAAGGGGCCCATCCACCAGCGTTTGACTTCCACCGTCTCCGTAAAGCAAAGGGCCGTTCCCCCGGCAGCCCTGGCAAAGGTGCCTACCCAGTGCCCCCGCAGGTTGGCGTTTTCCAGATCGAACTCCCAGCGCTGGAAGGGCTCTGCGCAGGTGACGGTGAACTGGGTGGGGAAGCCCTCCCGGGTGTACTCCACAAACGACCTGGGGCCCCGTTCCTCCACCCGGCTCAAATCCGAACGCCAAGCGGTGTGCCGCAGATCGGTGACCATTTGCCACACATCCTCCGGCCCCCAGGGCAGCGTGGCTTCTATGACGGATGTGACCATGCGGTTCCGCCCTCCTCCCCCACAGTTTTGCATCCATCCTATCACAAAACCGGCGGAAGCGCCAGCTCTTCGAGGATTTTTTCTTTGAAAAAGCCCCTTCTTATAGTTGCATCTTCAACTAATTTGTGCTATGCTACTTCTATAGAGAAAATGCTTGAAATGTCCCGGCGCTGCCGGACCGGGAACTATTGCGGAGGGGAACACCCATGAAAATCGTCCTGCACTACATCAAGCCGTTCATCCCCAGGATGAGCCTGGGGATCTTCATTAAATTTGTGGGGGCGGTCATGGAACTGCTGCTGCCCTGGATTCTCTCCTACCTGGTGGACGACATCGTCCCCCTGCGGGACATGGGGCTGATCCTCCTCTGGGGCGGCGCCATGATTCTGGCCGCTGTCATGGCCCTGGTGACCAACATTGTGGCAAACCGCATGGCCGCCTGGGTGGCCCAGCACACCACCCAGGCCCTGCGCCACGACCTGTTCGCCAAAATCTCCTACCTGTCCTGCTCTCAGATCGACAGCTATTCCATCCCCTCTCTGGAGTCCCGCCTGACCAGCGACACCTACAACGTCCACCAGATGATCGGCATGATGCAGCGCATGGGGGTGCGGGCGCCCATCCTGCTGGTGGGCGGCATCCTCATCACCCTGACCCTGGACCCCGTGCTCACCCTGGTGCTGGTGTGCACCCTGCCCTTCCTGGCGGTGCTGGTGTTCTGCGTGTCCAAGCGGGGCATTCCCCTGTATGTCGGCCTGCAGCAGGGGGTGGACGCCATGGTCCGCACCGTGCGGGAGAACATCTCCGGAATCCGGGTCATCAAAGCCCTTTCAAAGACAGAGTACGAGCGGGAACGCTTTGCCAAGGTCAACGGCGAGGTGGTCCGCCGGGAAAAAAAGGCGGGCATCACCATGGCCCTGACCAACCCCATGATGAACCTGCTGCTTAACGTGGGACTGACCCTGGTCATCGTTGTGGGCGCCTACCGTGTCAACGCGGGGGTCAGCTCTGCGGGGAACATCATCGCCTTTCTGAGCTACTTCACCATCATCCTCAACGCCATGATGGCCGTCACCCGCATCTTCGTCATGTGCTCCAAGGGCATTGCCTCCGGCGCCCGCATTCAAGAGGTGCTGGACACCCCGGAGGACCTGGCCGTCCACCCGGAGGAGCCGGAGGATTCCCCCTATCATGTGGTATTCGACCACGTCTCCTTCTCCTACAACAAGAACGAACCCAGTGTGGAGGACATCTCCTTCCGCTTAAAGCCCGGCGAGACCTTGGGCATTATTGGCGCCACCGGCTGCGGCAAGTCCACTTTGATGTCCCTGCTCATGCGCCTGTATGACGCGGACTCCGGCCGAATCCAGATTGGAGGGCGCAGGCTCTCCTCCATCCCCCTGGAAGAGCTCCACCAGAAGTTCGGCGTGGTATTCCAAAACGACGTGCTCTTTGCGGACAGCATCTATGAGAACATCGACTTCGGCCGGAACCTGCCCCCCCAGGAGATTGAGAAGGCCGCCCGGTGCGCCCAGGCCCTGGAGTTCATCTCTGCCCTGCCCGACGGCTTTGGCCACATGCTCACCAGCAAGGGCACCAACCTAAGCGGCGGCCAGAAGCAGCGGGTTTTGGTGGCCCGGGCCTTGGCGGGCTCTCCGGAAATTTTGATTCTGGACGACTCCTCCTCCGCCCTGGACTACCGCACAGACGCCGCCCTGCGAAAGGCCCTGCGGGAGGAATACCAGGGCATCACCACCATCATCATCGCCCAGCGGGTCAGCTCCATTCTCCACGCGGACCACATTTTGGTGCTGGAGGAGGGCAAAGAGCTGGGCTACGGCACCCATGAGGAGCTGCTGCGCTCCTGCCAGGTGTATCAGGAGATCGCCAAATCCCAAATGGGATACAGCCAGGATGCGGACCCTGAAGCCCGCGAAAAGGAGGTGGTCTAAATGCCCAAAGGACCCAGAGGGCCCATTGAAAAGCCCAAGGACCGGAAAAAAGTGCTTTTGCGCCTTTGGACCTACATCTACGCCCACAAGTGGATGGCCCTGGCCGCTGTGCTGCTGACCGTCTCCAGCAACCTGCTGGCGCTGCTGGGGCCCATGCTCTCCGGCGAGGCCATTGACGCCATCGGCATGGAGCCCGGCCAGGCGGACTTTCCCACCGTGTTTTTCTTCTGTGGGCTGATGATTGTCTTTTACGCGGTCAGCTCCCTGCTCTCCTATATTCTCTCCATTTTGATGATCCAGCTGAGCCAGCGGATTGTGTTCCAGATGCGCCAGCAGGTCTTCGACCGGCTGACCCAGCTGCCGGTGCGGTATTTTGACGGCACCCAGACCGGCGATATTGTCAGCCGCATCTCCTATGACATTGACACGGTGAACGCCTCCCTCTCCAACGACCTGCTGCAAATCGCCGCCAGCGTCATCACGGTGGTGGGTTCCTTCATTATGATGGTGGTTATCTCCCCCACCCTGGTGCTGGTGTTTGTCATCACCATCCCCATGTCCATCCTCTTCACCCGGTACATGACCAAGAAGGTGCGGCCCCTGTTCCACCAGCGCTCCGTAAAGCTGGGGGAGATGAACGGCTTTGTGGAGGAGATTATCACCGGGCAAAAGACCACCAAAGCCTATCACCAAGAGGAGACCATGATCTCCCGCTTTGACCAGCGGAACAAGGCCGCGGTGGACGCCTATTACAACGCCGACTACTACGGAGGCATGACCGGCCCCTCTGTCAACTTTATCAACAACCTGTCCCTGGCCTTTGTCAGCATCTTTGGGGCCATTCTGTTCTTGTGGGGGCACCTTTCCATCGGCAACCTGTCCTCCTTTGTGCTGTACTCCCGCCGGTTCTCCGGCCCCATCAACGAGGCCGCCAACATCCTCAGCGAGCTGCAGTCCGCCTGCGCCGCGGCCGAGCGGGTGTTCCGCCTCATCGACGAGGAGCCCGAGCCCGCCGATGCCCCCAACGCCGTTTCCATCGACCAGGTGGAGGGGGAGGTGGCCATGGACCATGTGCGGTTCGGCTATGACCCGGGGAAAACCATCATCCACAACCTGAGCTTTACCGCCCCCAAGGGGAGCCTGACCGCCATTGTGGGGCCCACTGGCGCGGGCAAGACCACCCTCATCAACCTGCTGATGCGCTTTTACGACCCGGACTCTGGGGCCATCACCCTGGATGGCCGGAACATCCAGCAGATCACCCGGAAGAGCCTGCGGCTTTCCTACGCCATGGTGCTGCAGGACACCTGGCTGTTCACCGGCACCATCTTAGAAAACCTGGCCTACGGCAAAAAGGGCGCCACTCTGGAGGATGTGCAAAAGGCCGCCAAGGCTGCCCACATCCACCGCTACATCATGGGGCTTCCCAAGGGGTACGACACCATTCTGGATGAAAACGGCATGAATATCTCCCAAGGGCAAAAGCAGCTGCTCACCATTGCCCGGGCCATGCTGCTGGACGCCCGGATGCTGATTTTGGACGAGGCCACCTCCAACGTGGACACCCGCACGGAAATCCAGATTCAGGCCGCCATGCGGGAATTGATGAAGGATAAGACCTGCTTTGTCATCGCCCACCGGCTGTCCACCATCCAAAACGCGGACCGCATTTTGGTGGTGCGGGATGGGGACATTGTGGAGCAGGGCACCCATCAGGACCTGATGGCCCGAAACGGCTTCTATGCCTCTTTGTACAACTCCCAATTCCAGTGAGAGACACAATTTGACAAATACCGGCTTCCGTGGGAAAATAGTCCCAGAAGCCGGTATTTTTTTGGAAAAGAGGGATGCGCTGTGCAAACTTTGCCAAAGCCTGTCAAAGGCCTGTTTTTCGATCTGGGCTGGACGCTGGTCTATCCTCTCAGCGGAGACTGGGAACTGACGGAATCCGCCATGAAGCTGTTCCACTGGGAGGCCTGCTCCTCCCTGCCGCCGGAGCGGGTGGCCGCCGCCCGAAAGGCCGCCAACGACTACTTCCTCCCCCGGCACAGGCTCTCCACCCGGGAGGAGGAATACGACCAGTACCTCCACTTTTATGGGGAGCTTGCCCGGCTGCTCCCTGAACTGGGCATCACCCGGCAGAATATCGAGGTGGCCGCCCTGGAAAAGGTCTATCAGCCCCAGCACACCTTTGGGATCTTTCAGGACGCCCTTTCCACCCTGCAGGCCCTGCGTGGCCGCTACAAGCTGGGCGTCATCTCGGACACCTGGCCCTCCATCCGGCCTGTTTTGGACGCCTTTGGCCTGACGCCCTATTTCGACTGTTTCACCTTCAGCTTTGAGCTGGGCTGCTTTAAGCCCGACCACCGGATGTATGAGGACGCCCTGGCAAAGATGGGCCTCCCCCCGGAGGAGTGCGCTTTCATTGACGACGGGGTGAAAAACCTACAGGGCGCCCAGGCCGCGGGCATCCAGCCGGTGCTCATCACTGCCAAGCCCGGCGCGGAGGAGTGCCCGCCCGGCATGGCCTCCATTCAAACCATCTCCGGCATTCTGGAGCTGCTGGCATAAAAATGAAAAAGGGGGATCCTGCCATGGACGCCGTAAGCTATCAGGACTATGTAAACATTCTCAAGGAAGAGCTGGTGCCCGCCATGGGCTGCACCGAGCCCATCGCCATCGCCTATGCCGCAGCCGTGCTGCGGGAAACCTTGGGCCGGCCCGCAGAGCGGATGGAAGTGGAGGCCAGCGGGAATATCATTAAAAATGTGAAAAGCGTGTTTGTGCCGGGCACAGGAGGCCTGCGGGGCATTCCTGCCGCCGCGGCCGCGGGCATGGCCGCCGGGGACCCCTCTCTAGACTTGGAGGTCCTCTCTCAAATAGGAGAGGCGGAACAGGCCCGTATTCGGGAATACCTGGCCCATACACCCATCACCGTAAAACTGGCGGACTCCCCGCTGATTTTCGACATCCTGGTCCGGGCTTGGGCCGGGGAGGACAGCGCCCTGGTGCGCATTGCCAACTACCACACCCACATTGTCCGCATTGAGAAAAACGGGGCTGTCCTCAAGGACCTGCCCGTCCAAGCCGCCGCCGAGGAAGGGCTGACAGACAAATCCGTGCTCTCCGTGCGGGGCATCCTGGAATTCGCCCGGGAAGCGGACCTCTCAGATGTGGAGGAGACCCTTTCCCGGCAGATCCGCTTTAATACCGCCATCGCCCAAGAGGGCCTGCGGGGGGATTACGGCGCCAATATCGGCCAGGTGCTGCTCTCCGCCTATGGGGATGATGTGAAGATCCGGGCCAAGGCCATGGCTGCCGCCGGGTCCGACGCCCGGATGAACGGCTGCGGCCTGCCGGTGGTCATTGTCTCTGGCAGCGGGAACCAGGGGCTTACCGCTTCTCTCCCAGTGATTGAATACGCCAAGGAGCTGGGAGCGGACCAGGAGACTTTGTACCGGGCGCTGCTGGTTTCCGACCTCATCACCATCCACCTGAAGGCAGAAATCGGCCGGCTTTCCGCCTATTGCGGGGCCGTCAGCGCCGGGTGCGGCAGCGGGGCGGGCATCGCCTACCTGTATGGGAAGGATAAACCCGAGGAAGCCCTGCTGAAAGACGTTTCCCACACCATTGTCAACTCCCTGGCGGTGGTCTCTGGCATGGTGTGCGACGGGGCCAAGGCTTCCTGCGCGGCGAAGATCGCCTCGGCGGTGGACGCGGGCATTTTGGGCTTCACCATGTACCAGCAGGGGCAGCAGTTCCGGGGCGGGGACGGCATTATCTCCAAGGGCGTGGAGGAAACCATCCACAACATTGGCCTGCTGGCCACCCAGGGCATGCGGGAGACCGACCGGGAAATCCTGGACATCATGACCACCCGCTGCTGACTTTTTTGAAAAAATCCTTCCGCGGGGCGGTTTCCTCACCGAACTGTCACAAAAGGCCTTTATTCTATATCTATAAGCACAAGGCAGAAACGGAAGGGGCGGTTCCTCCCCTTTTGCAAGGAAAGGGGGCTTTCACCACGATGTTCCGCATACAACGTCCGAAAAAGCCGGTGGTCCATTTCCGCCGCGTCTGGCCCAACCGGAGTTGGCACATCCCCGCGCTGATGGGGATATCCTCCCTGCTGCTGGCATTCTGCCTGGTGCTGGGGGTGATGGAGCTGGGCACAGGGGACAGCGCCGCCCCTGTCCAAGAGGACGCCCTTTTGGAAAGCGCCCAAGGGGTGGAAAGCGGGACAGAGGCAAGCGAAACCCAGGCTGAGGCCACCCCGGCGGCCCAGGCGGCGCTGCGGGAGGAGGCGGCGCTTTCCTCGGCTTCCTCCGCTGTGGAAGGCGCCCTGGAGGAGAGCTCCCAAGGGGCCGTGGGACTTGCCTTCTCCTGCTATGAGGAGCCCCAGCCCCTCACAGAGGAAGAGGTTTCCGCCACCCTGGAAAGCCTGCGGGACACCTTCCCCGATGGCTCCTATTGGAACCACATGGGTCTGGAGGAATGGGATGAGTTCACCGTGACGGACATTCCCTGCGACCACGACCTGTATTGGGACACCTACTGCAACAGCTACACCGGGGGCATCCAGGAGCTGTTCCCCCAGTTTGAGCCCATGGAGCAGTGTTTGGGCTTTGCGGCGCTGCTCAGCGACTTGGTCTTTGGGGAGGACGCCCCTGTTTCCACCTTTACCGACTACACCCAGCTGCGGGTGGGGGACCACATCCGGCTGGAACTGACGGAACACTCCATGACTGTGCTGACGGTGGTCGAAGAGGGCATCACTGTGGTGGAATGCAACCGGGATTACGAACACTGCCTCATCAGCTGGGACCGCTTTCTCAGCTGGGAGGAGCTGGCGGCTTACAGCTATGAAATGGAGTGCATCACCCGGTACGAGCCATGAGCCGCAACAGGGGCGCGGGAAAAATTTTCCCCGCCCTTTCTTTCCATTTTTCATCCCATCCGTCTAATGGACAGGGCCGCGCGAGGAACGGTAGGATTTTGTAAGAATCCCACCCTTCTCCCCCGTCTGTATTGCAAAACCCAAAAGGAGGGAATGCCTATGAACCCACCGGAACCCCAGCCTGCCCGGCGCCGCGGCCGGAAAAACCGCGCTTTTCACGACCTGCTGGCGGGCCTGGCCGCTGCAGCCTGCGTGCTGGCTTTCATGCTCTTCAGCTCGCGGTTGGGAACCGCGGCAGCCAGCGGGGAAACCCCACCCTCTTCCCCGCCCCCTGCCGCAAGCGCCAACAGCGCCTCTGAAAGCGAACAGCCAGGTGTGGACCTGGAAACGGCCTCCCCCCAAACCGGCCAGGATGAGATCCCTTTGCCGGAGGAGCTTCCCTGGAACCTTCGCTTGGTGAACAAGGACAACCCCCTTCCCCGGGATTTTTCCGTGGAGACCGCAGAGGCGGCAGAGGGCCAGCTTGACAGCCGGGCTGCCTCCGCGCTCTCTCAAATGGTGTCCGATATGGAAGCCCAGGGCCTTTCTCCCGTGGTCTGCTCCTCCTTCCGCACCTGGGAGGAACAGGAGGCCCTTCATCAAAACAAAGTGAACCGGCTTTTGTCCCAGGGCTATTCCCCGGCTTCCGCCGAGGAAGAGGCCTCTCGTTGGGTGGTGCCCGCGGGAACCAGCGAACACCAGCTCGGTTTAGCGGCCGACATTGTGGCGGCGGATTACCAGGTTCTGGAGGAAGAGCAGGAAAACACCCCCGAGCAGCAATGGCTGATGGCCCACTGCCAAGAATATGGCTTTATCCTCCGCTACCCACGGGACAAGCAGGGCCTGACCGGCGTAGGGTATGAGCCCTGGCACTACCGCTATGTCGGGGTGGAAGCCGCCCAAGAAATCATGTCCCAGGGCTTCTGCCTGGAAGAATATTTGGGGCAGGCATAAGAAAAAGAGGTTGGTCCCTGCCAGCCTCTTTTTCTTATGCCTCTGATCCGGGGCGCTCACTCCTCCCTCTCCAGGGAGCGCTGGGCCGCAAACCCCTGGGGGTAGCGGCGCCTGAGCTTTTCAATGTTCCGGGAAAAGACCTCTTCCAGGTCCACATCCAGCGCAGTGGCTGTTTCCGCCAGATACCACGCGACGTCCCCCAGCTCCTGGATCAGGTGCTCCCGGTCCAGCGGATGGCCCTGGGCCAAATGCTTTTTCACCACGTCGATGGCCTCCCCTGCCTCGCCGCACAGGCCCATGACCCCATTGATGAGCACATCCTTTTTGGCAAGCGCTGGATTTAGGGTGGCCATGGCCATTTTTTGATATTCGTTGACCGTCATAAAGCGGCAACCTCCCTCTTTCCTAAGGCTTTTTCAAGATCAGCCGCGTCTCCCCCGGATTCAGGCTGGGAAGAACGGCCCGGACCCGCGGATGGGAAAAGCCGCCGCGCAGCATATCCCGCAGCGCAGTCCCCCGCTGGTAGCCGTGGATCACCCGCAGCTCTGTGACCTCCGCCGGCGCGGTGTTCAGCCAGCCGGCAAGAAGATCCCTGGCGTCCCGCTCGTAAACTCCATGAAGGTCCACCGTGGCCAAGCTGCCCTGGCGTTGAAAACGCATTCAAACCCTCCTCCCAGCAGGAAAGGCCGCCCCAGCGGGCAGCCGTTTTTCTCTTTTTAGTATAGCCGGGCGGCGCGGGAAATGCAAGCCTCATTCCAGCACACGGAAGGCTTTCCATCTGCCGCCTTTGTAGCGCAGCAGCAGGATAACCGCCTTGACGCACCAGTCCCCCGCCATGGCCAGGGCAATGCCGATGACCCCCAGGTTCAGCCACACCCCCATCAGGACGGACAGGGCCACCCGCACCACAATGGTGGAAAACAGGGAAATATACATGGTAAACTTCACATCTCCGGCGGCACGCAGCCCGTTGGAAAAGGGACCGGAGATGGGATAGGCCACGGCGTTGAAGATATTGTGGATCACCACCAGCCAAAGCACCAAGTTTTTGGCTTCGGGGGAGAGGTCATAGAACAGGAGCATCACCGGGGTGACCAAAAGCACCAAGGCGTTCCAGGCGATGGAGATGAAAAAGGTCAGCCGGGTAAGCTTTCTCATGTAGTAATCCGCGGCGTCCACGTCCCCCGCGCCCATGCACTGCCCCACCACGGTGATGAAAGCAGGGCCCATGGCAGACCCCACCAGCGCCGCCAAAGACCAAATGCTCTGGGCCACGCCATTGGCGGCGATCTGCACGGTGCCAAACATGGCGGTGATGGAGCTTAACGCCACTTTCGCCAGCTGGAACAGGCCGTTCTCGATGGAGTTGGGCACAGCGATGCCCAACAGCCTGCGCACCATGCTGCTGTTCCAGGTGAAGAGGCCGCCCCAAGTGAGGGCAGCGGGATTTTTCCCCCAAAAGCAAAGCACCGTCATGGCCACGGCCGCAAATACCCGGGAGATCGTAGAAGGCCAGGCCACGCCAGCCACCCCCGCGTGAAGGACAAAAATGCCGATAGCGTTTCCCACCACGTTGATGGCGTTCATCACCAGGGAGGCATTCATGGTCACCTTGGTCTTGTTCATGCTGCGGTACAGGGCCGCGCCGGCGTTGTACAGGGCCAGGGCCGGATAGGAATAAGCGGAGATGCGCAGATAGACCAGGCCGGCCTGCATCACGTCCGGCTCCACCTGCCCAAAGAGCAGCCCCAGCAGGGGACGGTCCCACAGCAGGGTCGCCCCCATGCACACCAGGGAAAACAGAAGGGAGAGCAGGTACAGCTGCCCTGCGGCCAGGCTGCTGTTCTTCCGGTCCCTGCTGCCGATATACTGGCTGACCACCACCGCCCCGCCGGAGGCCAGGGCCGTGAACAGAAAAATGAAAAAGGTGTTCAGCATGTTCACCAGGGAAACGCCGGACACAGCGGCCTCTCCCGCATAGCTGACCATCAGCGTGTCGGCAATGCCCACCAGCATGGCCAGCAGCTGCTCCACGAACAACGGCGCAATCAGCCTCTTTAAATCCATGTTGGAAAACAGCTTCTGTGCCTCTTCCGCCTGCTGACCGGGCTCCAAAAGCCTGCTCCATATGCCTTTGAACGGCTGCATCCTTTCTCCACGCCCCCAACGAATTTTTCACACTTATTATACCGGGGCAGCCCTGCCCCTGTCCAATACCTGGTAAGAATCCCACAACATGCTTGAGGGGCATTTGTCCCTTTCATCCATGCTCACCCCTGCTAAAGATGCCACTCAAAAAAGAAATAAACGATTTGTAAATTTTCTCTATTTTTGTGGACTTTTTCGGTGGGCCTGGTATAATGAGAATACTGACTCAGCGAGGAGGCATCTCAATTGAATCTCCCCTTACACCCGTCCTGGAGTGGGCCGCGCAGCACCTTTTTTGCGCCCCTGCTCTGGGACAGCCTGTTTTTCAGGCAGCCTGTGGGAGAGATCGGCGGGCGGGTTCTCCGCCCCCAGCGGCGCCCCCTTCTAGCCAGAAAACACCCACCTGGATCTCTTGACAGAAAAAAGTAAGGAGGAATCTTGTTTGACCCCTCACAACACACCCCGGGAGGACCTGCTCAAGGAACTGCGCACCTCGTTAGAGGCGGGCCTCTCCAGCCAGGAGGCCCAACAGCGCCTTGGGCAATATGGGGAAAACAAACTGGCTGAAAAGAAGAAAAAGACCAACCTGCAGCGCTTTTTAGAGCAGTTCAAGGACGCCATGATCATCATTTTGCTGCTGGCCGCGGCAGTGAGCTTTGTGGTGGCCTGCTTTGGCCACGACCCCATGGAATTCTTTGAGCCGCTGCTCATCCTGCTGATCGTTGTGCTCAACGCCGTGCTGGGCATGGTGCAGGAGGCCAAGGCGGAAAAAGCCCTGGATGCCCTGAAAAGCATGTCCGCCCCCCATGCCCGGGTCCTTCGGGATGGGAAAGAACAGGTCATCGACGCCGCCCAGCTGGTGCCCGGCGACGTCATCCGCTTGGAGGCCGGGGACTTCATCCCCGCAGACGCCCGGCTGCTGAAAAGCGTCAGCTTAAAGAGCGAGGAGTCCGCCCTCACCGGCGAAAGCGTCCCCAGCGAAAAGGACGCCGCCGCCCTTGTGGAGGAGAAAGCCCCCTTGGGGGACCGCAGCAACATGGTGTTCTCCGGCTGCTCTGTCACATATGGAACCGCCACGGCGGTGGTCACTGGGACAGGGATGAACACAGAGATGGGCAAAATCGCCGGCCTGCTGGAAGGGGAAGAGGAGGGCCAGACCCCCCTGCAGCAGAAGCTGGCCCAGCTGGGAAAATACCTGGGCTTTGTGGCCCTGGCAGCCTGCGCGGTCATTTTTGTGGTGGGGCTGGTCAACGGCATCAACGTGCTGGAAATCTTTATGACCGCCGTCTCTCTGGCGGTTTCCGCCATCCCTGAGGGCCTGCCCGCCATTGTCACCATCGTGCTGGCCATCGGCGTGCAGCGGATGGTAAAGAAAAACGCCCTCATCCGCCGCCTGCCTGCCGTGGAAACTCTGGGCAGCGCCTCGGTAATCTGCTCGGACAAGACCGGCACCCTGACCCAGAACCGCATGACCCTGGTAAAGCTCTGGGTAAACGGAGAGCCGGAACTTGAGACGGTTTCCGCCTCCAACACCCCGGCCGCCCGGGAACTGCTGCGCTACGGCGCCCTGTGCTGCGACGGCTCTGTGGTCTACAAAGAGGACGGCACCGAGCAGCACATCGGCGACCCCACCGAGACCTCCATTCTGGTGGCGGCCCACAAAAACGGCATGGAGCAGGACGAGCTGAACCGGCAGTATCCCCGGCTGGCGGAGCTGCCCTTTGACTCTGACCGGAAGCTGATGACCTCTGTCAACCAAATCGACGGGAAGATCGTGGCCATTGTCAAGGGCGCTTTCGACATGATGGCCGCCCGGTGCGTCTCTGGCGACCTGGAAGCCGCCAAGGAGAAAAATGACGAGATGAGCCGCGGCGCCCTGCGGGTGCTGGCGGTGGGCTATAAAATCCTGGAGGAGGCGCCGGAGGATCCCACCAGCGAGGAGCTGGAAAACGGCCTGACCCTTTTGGGCCTGGTGGGCATGATTGACCCGCCCCGTCCCGAGGCAAAGGCCGCTGTGGCCACCTGCCGCCAGGCCGGCATCAAGCCTGTGATGATCACCGGCGACCATGTGGTGACGGCCTCCGCCATCGCCAAAGAGCTGGGTATTCTGGGGGACGGAGACAAGGCCATCACCGGCGCCCAGCTGGACGCCATGACGGAGGAGCAGCTGGACCAAGAGGTGGAGCACATCTCCGTGTACGCCCGGGTTTCCCCGGAGAACAAGATCCGCATTGTCAAGGCCTGGCAGCGCAAGGGCCAGGTGGTCTCTATGACCGGCGACGGCGTCAACGACGCCCCTGCCCTGAAGGCCGCGGACATCGGCTGCGCCATGGGCATCACCGGCACCGATGTGGCCAAGGGCGCCGCGGACATGACCCTCACCGACGACAACTTCGCCACCATTGTGGACGCTGTCCGGGAAGGCCGTGGCATCTACGCCAACATCAAGAAGGTGGTGGGCTTCCTGCTGGGGACCAACATCGGCGAGGTGCTCACCGTGTTCTTTGCCATGATCCTGTGGCACAAAACACCTCTGCTCTCCATGCAGCTTTTGTGGATCAACCTGGTGACGGACAGTCTGCCCGCCATCTCTCTGGGCATGGAAGCGGTGGAGACCGACGTGATGGACCACAAGCCCAAGCCCAAGAGCGAGGGCATCTTTGCCCACGGACTGGGCATTCAGGTGGTGCTGCAGGGCTGTATGTTCGCCCTTTTAACCCTGGCGGCCTTTGTGCTGGGCCAGCGCTACGGCGGCAGCCTGGAGGCCGGCCAGACCATGGCCTTTATGGTGCTGGCCCTAACCCAGATTGTTCAATCCTTCAACATGCGCAGCCAGCGCTCTCTCTTCGCCATCGGCCCCTTCTCCAATAAGAAGCTGAATGGCGCCGCCCTGCTGAGCCTGGCGCTGGTGTGCCTGGTGCTGTTCACCCCGGTGCGCATTGCTTTTGGGCTGGTGCTGCTGCCCGCCTGGCTATACCTGGTGGGCCTGGGGCTGATTTTGGTTCCCCTGCCCGTGATGGAGCTGGCCAAAGCCATTGGACTGGTGCGGCACCGGCATTAACACAAAGACCATAAGACAGCTTGCAAACCGCAAAAGCCGCGGCCTCTCCAAAGGAGCAGCCGCGGTTTTTCTTTTTTACCTGCCCGGGGCAGGGGTAGGCCGGAACGCGTTCTCTGTCCGATCCAAAACCACCTGGTCCTCCCGGCCGGAGTCCAACACAATATTGTCCCCCGCCTGGGCGTCCACCTGGACTGTAACCAAGGGTACCGGCTGCGCGTTGGCAATGCTCAACATGGCCCCCACCTGAGCAGAATAACAGGAGTCCTCCTTGCCGGCAGGCGCGGGGGCGGATTCTGTCACACCCACCATATAGTTGGAAGCAATGTAGTTTCCATAGCCAGAGGCAACGCGGACAATTACTGGGCGAACCCCTTGGGGGCGGATATACTCCTGGTCTATGACCTCGGAAAAATGGTTCCCAATCAAAGAATTGTGGAACCCCTCTATATGGACCAGGCCATAGGCGTCATCCAGGCCGTTATCATGGCTTTGCATGGGGGGCCAAGGTTCCCGGGAACGGTAGAAATGGTTGCTGGAGACCAGGTTTTCCGCGCAGTTGCTGTCCATTTCCAACATGCCTGGATAAAACGAATGGAAGCGGTTTCCTGTAATTGAGGAGCGGGCCACCCCAGACAGGTGGACGCTGCTTTTCCCCCGGGGAAACACATTGTTTGAGGAGACAAGAAGCCCCCCAAAGTTCTGGGCATAGATAGAATACCCCTTGTAGCCTGCGCCCAGCAGGTTTTCTGTCACCTTGCTGGCCTGGCCCCAACCCCGCAACTCGATGCAGCTCCCACACTCCGCGATGAAATTGTCATGGATGCTCAGCGCGTCCGCATGGTAGATAACCACCCCATGTTCCAAATAAACCATACCCATCCCGTTTAATCGGAACGAATCTTGGGCGCTTGCCACATAAATTCCCGTCTTCCCGTTAACATAGGTGTTTTCCGGATCATCCCGGCCGCCATCCTCTACAAAGTGCAGGCCGTCAATGCAGAAGTTCTCAAATTCCACCGAACTGATGCGGGGGTCGCCCTCCCGGTTGATATAAAATGCCGCCCCAGAGGTTTCATCCCCCGGGTCGGGAACCAGGTCCACTAGCACACGGCTCCCTCCCGGCCACATCTCATGCAGACTGGGCCACTGTTCCCTGGGAAGATTATACCGGATGCTGGAAGACACAAAGCCATGGCCCGAGCCCATAATTTTAACATAGCTGCGATCAATGACCACCTGGGTGCGCAGGTGATAATCTCCAGGCGGGAGGTAGATCACTGCCCCGGGCTTTCCCCCTTCATGGAAATCCGTCTGGCTTTGATGGGCTTTTAGATCTTCCAAAATACTATTAATGACCTGGCCTATGTCTTCCTGCGCATTTCCAATAGGCCACTGTGTCACGTCGTAATAATTCCCCATAGGATATCCCACCTTTAGAATGAAATTTACTCACATCAAATATAATATATCCGTTTCCGCCTGTCAACCTGTCCCCAAAGGGAAATCATTCTGAACGCAGAGCGGCCACAGGGTCCTTTTTCGCGGCGCTCCGGGCGGGAACCAGCCCGGCAATGAGAGTGATGGCCATGCTCAGGGCCACTAAGATCAGCGCGGCGCCCAGAGGCAGGGAGGTGGTCAGGGTCTCCGCCCCCAGCAGCTGGCGCATCAGGCTGTTGATGGGAAGGGTCAGCAGGGCGGAGGCCCCCACCCCAATGGCCCCCGCCAGCAAGCCGATGATCAGCGTCTCCGCGTTGAACACCTGGGCAATGTTGCCCTTGGAAGCTCCAATGGCGCGGAGAATGCCAATCTCCTTGGTGCGCTCCAGCACCGAGATGTGGGTGATAATGCCGATCATAATGCTGGAGACGATCAAGGACACCCCCACAAAGGCGATGAGCACATAGGAGATCATATCCACAATGGAGGTGATGGAGCCGGTGAGCAGGGCCACATAGTCGGTGTAGGTGATCTGGTCCTCCTCATCCCTTCCGGCGTTGTAGGCGGCAATACAGTCGGAAACCGCCTCCTTGTCCTCAAAGCTGTCGGTGTAAATGCTGATGGAGGAGGGGGCGCCGTAGCTCACCTTGCCAAAGGAGGTGAGATTGTCCTCGTAGGAGGCTCCGCCGATATACTCATCGTACACGGCAAGCAGCAGCTCCTCGTCGGGGGACTGCTGGAGCCAGGCGTCCAGGGCGGCGGCCATAGAGGCTTCATCCGTGGGCGCGCTGCCCATCTGTCCGGCCATGGCCTGCTGTGCGGCAGCGCTGTCCTGAGAAGCGCCCTCCTGGGCAGCGTTCTGCTGCTGGGAATAGAGGATCAGGCTGTAAAAGGAGGCTTTCTCTGAGACGCTCAACTGGGCGAGGTACTCCTTGGCCTCCTCCACCTTGGCCGCATCATCGGCCGCCTCAAATTCCAGGCCGTTGAGCACGTTCACCTGGGGTTCGGCCTCCTGGGCCTGGACCACGGCGCTCTCATCGGTGCGCTGGATGATCTCATCGGTCAGCTTGTAGGTATAGGCCACCGGCGTAGAGATGGTGGCGTTGGCGGCGTCCTCCAGAGGGCGCACCACCCCGGTGATGGTCAGCTGGATGCCCTCCTCCAGCAGGGGCTCTACCTGGGCCAGGTCGTCCCCCACATAGGTGAAAGTGCCGTTTTCGTTCTCCACATATTGGCTGCAAGCGGGAAGGGCGGTGAAGGTGTGGCCGCAGACCTCCTCATAGTCCCAGCTGAAAGCGGGGGCCTCTTCCCCATCCTCAATCTGCCGGACGATCTCCTGGTACTCCTCCCCGGTGATCAGCCCCAGCTGGTAGAGGGAGTCCGTGGGGATGGAGTTTTGTTCATCCAGCACCAGCACTACCTCGCCAGCCTCCTGGGGCCAGCTGCCATACAGGACCTGATAGCTGTCCGTAAGGATGGGGCTCACCGCGCCGCCGTCGGCGGCGGGCAGCAGCTGGGAGAAATTTTCCGCAGCAGCGGACTGGGAGACGCCCATGGCAGAGCGCATCCGCTCCATATTGGCAGCGGCGCCGCTTTCCTGGGAAGAGCCGCTGGACAGAGCGGAGCCCGCTTCCTCCGGGTCCGCGTCGGAGGGGACCAAGGCCCCGTCTTCGTCCCGGGAGTAGACGGAAAAGCGCACATCATAGGTGTAGACCACCCCGTTTTCCCCCAAATACTGCTGGATCTCGCTATTTGGGTCATCCAAATATTCCTCAAAGGAGGTCAGGTTGTTCTCCTTGATGCTGGCATTCAACGCCTCACTGGATTCCAGCAGGGAGTGGTCGGCCCACACGCCGTCCCGTTCTTCAGCAGAGCCCTCCGCTTCTCCTGCCTGGAGGCTTCCCATGGTGCCCATGATGCTGCTCATATCCACCGCCTCCGCTGTGATGGTGACGGGATAGGAGGTCATGGTCTCCCTTTGGATATCGGTGATGTAGCCATTCACCCCATGGGAGAAGGCCAGGATCAGCGCGATGCCGATGATGCCGATGGAGCCGGCGAAGGCTGTAAGGACTGTGCGGCCCTTTTTCGTCCGCAGGTTGTTGAAGCTGAGGGCCAGGGAGGTGCCAAAGGACATCTTGGCCTTGCCCAGGTTGCGGTGCTCCAGCGGCTTTTCCGCGGGGGCGGGCGTATAGGGGTCCGAGTCGTCGATGATCTTCCCGTCCCGCAGCTTGACGATGCGGGTGGAATACCGCTGGGCCAGCTCTGGGTTGTGGGTGACCATCACCACAAGCCGGTCCTTGCCCACCCGTTTCAGAAGCTCCATGATCTGGATGCTGGTCTCGCTGTCCAAGGCGCCGGTGGGCTCATCAGCGAGGAGGATGTCCGGGTCGTTGACCAGAGCCCGGGCAATGGCCACCCGCTACATCTGCCCGCCGGACATCTGGCTGGGGCGCTTATGGAGCTGGTTTCCCAGCCCCACCTCCTCCAGGGCCTGTTTTGCCCGCTGCCGCCGTTCCCCCCTGGAGACGCCGCTGATGGTCAACGCCAGTTCCACGTTGGCCAGCACCGACTGGTGGGGAATCAGGTTGTAGCTTTGGAACACAAAGCCGATGGTGTGGTTCCGGTAGGAGTCCCAGTCCCGGTCCCTATACTGTTTGGTGGAAACCCCGTTGATGACCAGGTCCCCAGAGTCATAGCGGTCCAGGCCGCCAATGACATTCAGCAGGGTGGTCTTGCCGGAGCCGCTGGGGCCCAGGATGGAGACAAACTCGTTGTCCCGCAGGCTCAGGCTCACCTGGTCCAGCGCCTGCTGCACCAAATCCCCGGTCCTGTACTGCTTAGATATCTTGTTGAGCTGAAGCATTACACCGTTCCTTTCCGCGGGCGCCTCCGCACAAGGCGCCCGCCGGCTGTATTGATGGTGCCCTCTCCGTCTTTGCACAAAGGCCGCAAAAGAAATCTCATTCCGCCTTTCCGTTCAGAGCGCCTTCCTCAAAACGGGCAGCCCGTGCCCGCTGATATTCCCGGTTTCCCGGCGAGAGCACAAAGGGAAGGCCCCCCTCGCGGAGGGATTGGTGGATGAAAATATTCACCGCCTCTGTCAGGGTCAGGCCATACGCAGCGAAAACCTCCTCTGCCTGTTTCTTCACATCCGGATTGATCCGCATTTGAAAGGTGGCTGTCTTCGACTCGGAAATCTTCTTTCGCAGGCAATTCATCGCTTTCATCTCCTCAGCCATTAGTATACCCCTCCCGCATTCATTATGTCAATACATTGTCACTACATTACTTGTTCTCTGTTATCTCTCCCATCCCTTGTTTTTTACTGTCATCCTCTAAAATGCTGCCAGTCCACCACAAAAAAAGAGATGCAGCTTCTCAAAAGCTGCACTTGTCAAGAGAAAGTAGACACTAAAAAGAATATTTATCAGAAGCCCCGTTCGGTTTTGAACTGAACGGGGCTTCTG